>VOFD01000618.1_pt1 | contig 12001 bp, 23 predicted proteins | sample 5384101 | NCBI WGS metagenome assembly VOFD01 (sample SAMN12384723, study PRJNA508395) | human gut metagenome | isolation source: healthy gut C | host: Homo sapiens
TTAAGAGATACGAAAACCGGAATTAATCCATTACTTAGACCAAAAGAATTTGACGTATTTAGAAATTAGTCTGGAGATTAAATTAATATGATTACTGTACTGTCTGGGGAACTGGAACTCCAAAATTATTACAAGGTTTAAAAAGAAGTTATTGATCCTAAAGATATTACTATTGTTGTCAATACTTTAGAAAATGAATATTTTTCAGGTGTTTATGTGTCAGCAGACATTGACACGGTACTGTACACTATGGCTGATATGATTAATGAAGAATTTTGGTATGGTGTTAAAGATGATACATTTATCACTCATGAAAGGCTTGAAGAATTAGGCACTCCGGAGTTGCTTAGGATAGGAGATATTGATAGAGCTACTAAAATACAAAAGACCCTATTGATGGAAAATCATTCACTTGCTGAAGCTGTTGATATTCAGGCAAATAATATGCATATCCATTCCAAAAATTTTACCTATGAGTAATGAAAATTCAGATATTAAAATCATTACAGACATCGGTGAATTGGAATTTCATGACTTTTTAATAAAACATCAGTGCAATCCTGAAGTTTTGGATGTCAAATTTTCCAAAGTGACTCCTGCGGAAGGGATTATTGATGCTATTAATAATTCTGATGCAGTTATTATTGGACCATCTACACTTGGAATTGAAGTTTCATCATTAGGTGTTGCTTCTTTATATGAAAGTTTTTTAGATACGATTGTTATTGACAAAAAGATAATAATGCGGTTATTTCCGGTAAATTAAACTTTTAATATATCTTTGATTTTTAAATATATAACACCATTATATAACAATAATTATTAGAAAATATTATAAATGGTTTAAAAGATAAATAAATACTGATTATATAAAGGTGATTTCATGGATTTTATTACTCTTAAGAATATTACAAAAGACATTCAATGGTGTCGATGTTCTTAAAAAAATATTAATTTGAAAATCAAAGAAGGAGAAACTTTAGGTATTTTTAGGACGTAGTGGTAGTGGGAAAATCTGTATTAATTAACATGCTCAGGGGTACATTGGATTACAAACCTGATGCAGGTCCGGGTTATCTTTAATTTGGCTATTTGTCCAGATTGTTTGGTTGTTGAATCCCCGTCCCATGCAGGTGAAAAAATGTTCATGTGGCGGAACTTATGAAGCAAAAAGAAATTGATTTCTTCAATGCTGAAAGAAAAGAGTTCGCAAGTATTAAAAAGAAGAATAGCTATTATGTTACAGCGTAACTTCGCATTATATGATGAAGAAACTGTAATTGAAAATGTTATGAGGGCAATGAGTGATGAGAATGATTATGAAGATAATCTCTATGATGCTCTAGACTTACTGAAATGGTTCAGATGAACCACAGGATTACTCATGTTGCACGTGATTTAAGTGGTGGAGAAAAACAAAGAGTAAAGTTCTTGCAAGACAATTAGCAAAACAACCTATGATGTTTTAGCTGATGAACCAACAGGTACTCTTGACCCTCAGACTGCTGAAAAACTTCATAATACTTTAATTGAAGGTGTAAAAGATAAAGGAATCACTATGTTAATCACTTTCACTGGCCTGAAATCATGAATGATTTGGCTGATCATGTTATATGGTTAGAAAATGGGGAAATCAAAGAAGAAGGAGAACCTGAAGGTGTTGTAAATCATTTCCTTGAAACTGTACCAGTACCTGAAAAAGTGGAAAACTGAAATTGGTGCTCCTGAAGTTCAAATGGATGATGTTAAAAACATTACTATTCAATTGAAAGGGAGTAGTCAAAGCTGTTGATGGAATTGATTTAACCATAAACAAAGAGAAATCTTTGGTATTGTAGGTTTAAGTGGTGCTGGAAAAACAACTCTTACTAAAATGTTAATTGGGTTGACTGAACCAAGTAGTGGTAAAATTGAAGTAAAACTTGGTGAAGAATGGGTTGACATGAGTAAAAGCGGTCCTCTTAACAGGGGTCGTGTAATTCCATATATGGGACTATTACATCAGGAATATTCTTTATATCCTCACAGGACTATTTTAGGAAACTTAACTGATGCTATTAGTTTGGAATTGCCTGCTGAATTTGCAAAAATCAAGGCTATTCATGTATTGACAACAGTTGGTTTTGATGAAAATATAGCTGAAGGTTTACTTAACAAATATCCTGACGAATTAAGTGTTGGGGAAAACACAGGGTAGCTCTTGCACCTAAAATAATTATTTTAGATGAACCGACAGGTACAATGGATCAATTACTCGTGTAATTGTAACTGATTCTATTTTAAAAGCTAGAAAAGAATTGGAACAAACATTTATTATTATTTCTCACGATATGGACTTTGTATTGGATGTTTGTGATAGATCTGCTTTAATGAGGGGAGGAAAAAATCCTTGATGTAGGAACTCCTGATGAAATAGTTAAACAGTTAACTGCAGATGAAAAAGAAGGAATGTTTAAAAATTAATTCCTTTTTTTTTTATTTTCATTTTACTTAAAATTAAATATTTTTTTTACAGCTAAAACTGGCCGGATTTGCTTAATATGTTTCCATTAATGATATAACTAAGCATTTTAAGCAACATTAAATTTAAACTTATTGGGATTTATAGTTTAATATTATTATTTTTTTTAATTTTGATGACAGGGATTTTTAGGTGAACAGATTGCCGATTATTGAAAAGACAAATGATTCAAAAAGAAAGATTAAACAACTTTATGATTCTGATTCAGTTTTATTTGAAGAAACTTTGCTTGTTTCAAATAATATTAAATACAGTATCTGCTTTGTTCCTAAAGCTGAAGTATATGATGTGATTATTGAAGATTTTGAAAATAATTTTACTAAATATCAGGTTTTTCATAAATTGTCTCCTTCAACATTAAAATACTTCAATTTACTTAAAGGTGAAAGTTATTTGGATGATTTCGGCAATGAATTTAAGTGTATCAGTCATACGATTGAGTATTGATTAACCTATTTTTTCATAAAAAGATTATATATAAACTAAAATAAATTATGTATGTATAAATTATTTCATGGAAATGATTATTAATTTGGAGGTTTATTATGACTTGGGAAGATGCACCATCTCATATTTGCAGAGGTGGAGATAAAAGGGGTTTGGCTTTCTGTTGCCCTCCAGTTAAACCTTGTCCAATATTAAATGCTTTGGACGAAGTTAACTTAACTCCTCAAGAATATATTGATATTAAAACTGAATTCGCAAAAGAAACTAAATTAGGTGAAGGGACAGGGACTTGTTTTGGATCATTAGTATGGTGTTGTAAACCGTCTAAACCATGCCCGTTACGTGATATTACTTTAAAAAATATCGGTATGACTCATGATGAATATTTGGACTTGAAAAAGAATTGTCTGATAAATTGGTTGGTGTTGATAAGCCTACTCCTGATGAAAGTGTAAAAGTATTAGCTGAAACTTTCAATATTGGTGAAATGGAAGCTATGAGTGTTTTAAATGATTGTAATAATGATTTGAGAATGGCTGTAAAATTATTACGTGTTAAATCCTTAGGAAATGCTGATTAAAATGGATTGGACTTCCCTATATCTTAAAAACAGCCAATTTAAATGTATTTATATTAGGTACTGGTGAAGTGGCTACAAGAAGGGCAAATAAATTTTTTGACCATGGAGCTAATGTTAAATTAGCAGGGGATGTTTTAGATAAGGAATTAATCAATAAAGGAGCTGTTTTGGCTTCAGTTGATGATGTGGTTAACTTAGTTCAATGGTCTGATGTAGTTGTAATAGCCAGCGGTGATAGAGAATTGTCTGATTATGTCAGTAAAATAGCTGAGGATAAACTATTAAATAGGGCGGATTTTCCGGATAATGGAAATATTATTGTCCCTACAAGTTTTAATATTGGTGATGTTGAGATATCTATTTTTACAAATGGAAAAAAAGTCCATTAATGGCTCGCCAATTAAGAAAAAAGATTCAATCTATTATTACTGAAGATGATATTTTAGAAATTGAACTTCAGGATTACAGCCGTAAATTGCTTAAATCCCGGATATCCGACCAGAAAAAAGAAGACAGTATCTTTTATGAAATTTTCAATGATGAAAATATTAAAGGATTACTTGATAACCATAAAATAGATGAAGCTAAAGAGTATATTGATGATTTGATAAGGGGATTTGATGATACTTAATTTAAGAGTTGACCATAAAATTGCAAATATTGATGCTATGGAAAATATTGCAAAGGAAATGGATCAGTTATTTTTGGAATTGCAGGAAAAGTACTCAATTGTAGAATATGTGGAAATATCTACATGTAATCGTAAGGAATATTACATTCATAATGACAATATAGATGCTTCTGATTCTCTTTTATCTCATGAAAATAAAAGCATTATTATTGATTATGGAGACAGTGTTATTAAGCATCTTTTTCCGTATGACTTCAGGTCTGGAGTCTATGATTGTAGGTGAAGACCAGATTTTAGGCCAGGTTAGTGATGCTAAGCAAAAGGCATTTAAAGAACGTCATTGCGGAAAGATTTTGGATTCTATTTTTACTAAAGCTATTCATGTCGGTCGTGTAGTGAGAAATAAAACCAATATTAACAAAGGATCAATTTCCATAGGTTCTGCAGCTGTTGATTTGGCTGAAAAGCATTTGGGGAATCTTGAAAACAAGTCTGTTTTGGTTATTGGTGCAGGGAAGATGGGTAAGCTGGTGGCTAAGGCTTTGGCTGAGAAAAATTTAAATGCAATATTTGTTGCAAACAGAACTTATTATGTTGCAGTTGAACTGGCTAATGATTTAAACGGTCATGCTGTTCTTTTAACGAATTAGGCAAATATGTCCAAACAGCAGATCTGATAATAAGTGCAACAGGTGCTCCTCATTATATTTTAAATAAAGAACGTTTGGAAAAGACTGATGGAGATTTTAAAGACTTGTTAATGATTGATATAGCTAATCCAAGAGATATTTGCGAAGATGTCTGCGAATTGGGAGTTAAATTATTTAACATTGATGATTTGCGTGAGATTGCAGATGAAAATACTAAACTCAGAAAAAAAAGAATTTGCAGAAGCTGAAAATATCATCGATGAAGAGTTCAGTTTACTTAAAGAATCCTTTAAGTTAATTGGTGTTGAAGATATTATTGCTAATTTAAGAGTATCTATGGAAAAGATACGAGAAAGAGAAACTGAAAAGGCGATTGCCAAACTTTCTGATGTAGATGCAAATGCTAAAATAATAGATAATTTAACAAATTCTATTGTCAACAAAATATTTTTTGATATTTCTAAAAAAAATTAAACAAGCAGCTCATGAAAATGATGAAGAATTGATCAGAGCTATTGAATTTATGTTTGAAGAAAAAATAATTAAAGAATGTTTTTATTCAAACATTCCTTTTACTTCACTATTTTTAATTTTACTTGCTTTTTAGAGCATATTCCACATCTTTGTTATCTACAGTTTCTTTGTCATGTGAAATCGCATGGTGAAGAGCTGTTTTCAAAATCTTTTCTTTAATGTCTCTTCCGGACATATTTTTGCTGATTTTAACTAGCTTTTCAATATTCAAATCATATTTGAGTGGAAATGTTTTAAGATTGTTTTCAAAGATAGATTTTCTTTCGTTATCATCAGGTAAGACAAATTCAATTTCTTCTTCAAATCTGCTTCTTACAGCATAATCAATTGAATTTGGGTTATTTGTAGCCCCTATTGTCACTACTGCTTTATTGTCATTAATTCCATCCATTTCAGTTGCAATTGCATCAATTTCATCAATAAATATTATGGATGGTGCTGTTTTTGAGCTTTTTCAAATAATTCCTGTATTTTAGATGCACTGTCTCCAACATGTTCTCCAATTAATGAAGTTGCTTTTATTAAATACAGCGGAACGTCAAGTTCATTGGCTAGTGCCTTTACAAGCATGGTTTTACCGGTACCTGGAAACCCATAAAATAAAATGTTTTTCGGAGCCCATTCACCGAATTTGTCAGGCTCTTCAAGATATTTGATTAGAACTTTGGTTTTTTTTTAGCATTTTCCCTGACCAACAATATTTGAAATTTTGACATTTGTTTTAATACGTTTGTTGCATTTGTTGTTAAATGTTGTGGTGATGGTAAGGTGATTTTTAACTGTTCATAAAAAATAATAATGGTTAAATTCTTAGTTTAATATTTGTAGAATCCTTCACCGGAGTTTATACCGGTTTTCCAGCATCTATTTTTTTCTTTAAGCATAGCTGCAACTTTTCCTTCAATGGTGTTCGGATCGCTGGCTTTCAGTATTCTAAATGGACCTAATGGTGCACCTGTAGCCAACATCCATGTTTTGTCAATAGTTTCAAAGTCAGCTACTCCATCTGCATATAATGCTTCTGCAGCACTTAAAAACGGAACAAGCATGGAATTAAGAATGTATCCTGGTTGTTCTTTTTTAAGTTTTAACGGAATCATATTAATGTTTTCAGCAAATTCGCATACTGCATCGTAATATTCTTGACCAGTATCAGGATGACCCATAATTTCTGCAGTATTGTTTCTCCAGATTTCATTTGCAAAATGGAGTGCAAGGTACTTTTCAGGACGTCCTGTGTATTGGGCAAATGCACTTGGGAGCATTGTAGAGAATTTGTTGCAATAATTGTTTTTTTCAGGAATGTGTTTAGCTAATTCCTGATAAAATGCTATTTTCTGTTTAGGATCTTCAGCAATAGCTTCAATAATTAAATCAGCATCATTTCCTGCTTCTTCATAGCTTGTTGTTAAAGTTATGCTGTCATATGCATCTTCAACTTTTTTGCTTAAGCTCGTTGATTTTGTCTGCTGACAGTTCGCTTTCACAGCTGAATCTCTGCAGTATGCTGCAGGATTTGTTTTCATTGTTTCAAGAGTGTTTAAATAAATTTCTTTCAATCTTAAAAGTTTAGGTTGTGCTCTTTCGATTGATCCTTCGCTTCTTAACCATATAGTTACATCAAAGCCACAAAAAGCAGATTGAAGAGCAATTTGACTGCCTAATACTCCACCACCTGCTACTACAATTTTCTTCATATTCATTTTTACACCTCTGGGATACATAGTAATATCCTATGTTTCATAATTAAGAAAGTCATTATTTTTATTAATTTCGTTATAATCTGGCTAAAGATTTAAATAATTTTAAAATAAATCAACTAATTAGCTGTTTAGAGATGAAAAAATGAGTTTTAGAACAAAGAGAGTTTTTATAGCAACCCCATTTTACATGCTTTTTGAATTTTTCCTGTTGAAATATTTCTTTTTACTTTTTGGAGGAGTTAAGGATGTTTATTTGTTCATAGCTACTTTATTGTTAGGTGGCCTGCAATGTATTCCAATGATATTTGAAGAGAAAAAATCAACAGCTGCTGGAAGATTTTGCACTGAAATATTCGGGATTTGGCAGTGGGCAATGTTGATGATTTTAATAGATTTAATTGTTATTTATGCAATAAAACAGTTTATTGGCATTTCACTTTTTGCAGTATGTATTTTACTTGCTGTTGTGCCAATTTTGGGAGTTTACAGTTATTTTCATGCTCATAAATTAGTAGTTAAAGAGCATACTTTGAAATTTGATAATTTAAAAGAGGAAGTTAACATTGTCCATTTGTCAGATATACATTTTGGTGCTGTAAGTCATAAAAAATAATTAATCATGTAGCTGATAAGTTAAATGAATTGTCTGATAGGTGTGATATAGCTATTGTTTCAGGAGATTTGGCTGACGGGTCTTGTGTAGTTAAAGAAGATGATTTTCAGGCATTTAAAAAGGTAAATATGCCGATTGTATTTACACCCGGAAATCATGATTTCTATCCTGGAATTGAAAACGTTTGCAGGGCCGCCAAAAAAGCGGGAATGATTATTTTGGATGATGAAAAAATGGAATTCAAAGGATTGAATATCTTCGGATTATCTTTCACTTTTGGAGATAAGGAAGATGTCTCTAATGAACAGTTAAAACAGGCTACTGATGAAGATGCAGTAAATATTATAAATTATCATGTTCCTTATGGCTGGGATTTGTTTACTCGTTTAGGTTATAATCTTCAGCTATCTGGCCATACTCACGGAGGGCAATTTTATCCGATGAGGTGGTTTTGCAAATTGATGTTCAAATATAATATGGGAATTTTTGAAAAAAATGGCAGTTATCTGTCAGTTACTACTGGAGTAGGTTCAATGGATACTCCAATGAGGTTGGGAACTGATTCTGAATTAGTTATATTAAAATTAAGAAAAAAAAATAGTTTAAATCATAGATTCATAAAGCTCTTTCATCTTTAGAGCATCTTCATCTCTTAGGGAGTTTCACAAATAATATTTGCTATCCAGCCATTGTCTATGAGATTTGCAAGCAAATCCTTAATGTCAGGTCCATATTCATTACTTTCAGCAAGTGTATGGTGTTTTACTTCACCGCCGTTACCATATTCAATTGTTGTAAAATGGCAATGAAGGATATCAATATCCAGGTTATCTTCCAGCTGTGAAAAAATACAGTTATAGTCTTCTTTTTTATTTAAAAACCCTCTGCCTCGTGCATGAACATGGGCGAAATCAACTGTTGGTTCAAAATGATCAAAACTTGCACATAATTCGATAATTTCTGAAACATTTCCCTGCTGTGAACGTTTACCTGTAGTTTCTGGCGCAAAGGTAAATTCTTCAATACCTTCAGCTTCCAGCTCTTCAAATAATTGGTTAATAGTGTTTTTGGAAATTTCCATAGCTTTTCCCGGTTTTCTATTTGAATAAAAACCTGGATGGAACACTAATCTGTATGCACCCATCCATTCTCCTGCACGTGCTGTTGCAATTAAATGGTTGAGGCTTTTTTTAATTTTTCCTCTTCTTTAGAACATAAATTTATGTAATATGGACCGTGCATTGAAATTAGAATGTCATGTTTTTCAGATTCTTCTTTTAAAATTTTAGCTGATTTTTCACCAATCCTTACTCCGTAAGGTGACTGATATTCATAAGAATCAAGACCTTCTTCTTTAATATATTTCGGTGCCTTGTAGGCTGCTCCTTTATAATTGACAGGACTTCCTGCAGGTCCAAACATTACTTTATGTTTCATTTTATCAAAAAAGTGTTGGTGGGAAATTATAAGATTCCCATTGCTTTGTTGGTTTTAGCTATTGATTTTTCATTGTCTGATTCCATTTCAAGTAATGCACGAATTGCATCAATGTTTTCTGGAACAACATCTGATTCCTGGTGAACAGCCTGCATGTAGTATAATTCGTTACCTACAACATTTATTGATTCTCTCCAAACTGGAATTTCGTATAAATCATTTCTGTTTCTTCCAAGTTCTTTAGCATATTCCATAAGCTCTGCAGTTGAACCTAAACCTTCACTAGCATCTACAACAAGAACTCTGGAACGTTTTTCTAATGCATCAATAATTTCTTGGGTTTCCACTTCGTTATTAATTTCAACCATTATGTTGTGTTGGTGCATAAGAGTTGTAGGAACAAGCAATGCCATTGTTGTCACGTCAATACCTTCCATAACAGTTTTCACATCAGGTCCGTGGTGAGAAGGTACTTTTGGAGGGTTTGGTACAATAGAGTTGATAGGTCCTTTTTTAACTTCTGAAGGATCGGATCCTCTTCTAACCATTACTGCTCTAACCTTTTTTAATATCTGCAATTGGGTCAATAGTACTTAATGTACGTGTAAGTCCGGTAGTGTTACATGAAACAACTCTTGTGTAATCTTTACCATATGAGTCATCATAGTTTGAAATAGCATTAAATGAAAGGCCAGTTAATTCGTGGTCTTCTCCACCTTGATAAATTGCTTTAACTCCGTCTTTTTTATACATTTCCAAGTTTTGCGGACCGATAGTTCCTGGAGTACAGTCTACAACAACATCCGCTTCCTGAATCATGTCTTCTACAGTTCCAGCTATTTCAATTCCTGCTTCTTTAAACTGGTCTGCTCTTTCTGGAATTCCAATGTATAAATCATAACCTTTTTCTTCAACTGCAGTTCTTGATTCGTAATTAGGTCTAGTTTTACTTACACCAATTACTTTCATATCATCTTGAGCAGCTACTGCATCTGCTACTCTTTTTCCTATGGTTCCATATCCGTTTATAGCTACAGATTTCATTTTAATCCCTAATTTTAATATTAAATTTTTAAAAAAATTTGTTATATGGATTAAAATTTGTAAGTTAAATTATATAAAATTTGATATTTTAAAATTAGTAAAAAAGAATAATAAAAAAGATTCAAAGGCAGATAATTTATTCTACCTTAAATCCAGCTTCTTTGACTGCTTCAGCTAAATCAGAATCAGATATTTTATCTGAATCAAATGTAACCTTTGCAGTGTTGCTTTCTAAATCAGCTTTAGCATCTTCTACTCCGTCTAAATCTTTTATAGAAAGTTCAACAGCAGCCACACAAGATGGACAATGCATTCCAACAACGTTAATGGTTTTTTCTTCAGTTGCCATAATTTTATTCTCCTTTATTGTTTATGATTATGTATTTAGCTAGAAATTCTATATAAACTTTAGTTATATCAAAATATCTATTTGTATTTTAATAAGGATGATGCATAAATAATTACAATAACTGAACCGATATTGTGGACAAATGCTCCTTCAATTGGATTTAACAGGCCGAACATAGCTAAAATTGTTGCGATTAGATTTAAAATCAAAGTCTTTAAAGTCTTTCTTGATAATTTAAATAAATGGGGCAAATCGCTGATGTTGTCATGAATTAAAGTAATATTTGATGCTTCAATTGAAATATCGCTGCCAATACTGCCCATTGAAATTCCTACATTGGCCTTTTTAAGTGAAGGTGCATCATTTAATCCATCTCCAATCATAGCTACTTTCTTATCATTTAATTGTAATTCTTTAATGTAATTACTTTTATCTTCAGGTAAACAATCATATTTATAATTGTCAATTCCAGCTTTTGCAGCAATATTTCTGGTGGTATTTTTATTGTCTCCACTCATAAGTATTGAGTAACATTCATGGCTTTTAAATTAAGAATAACATCAACTGCATAATGATTATTGAACCGTATAAATTTATTGTACCACTGAATACTTCATCACCTGTACTTTTATCAACAGGCAGAGATTCTCCAGTTAAAGCTGCCTGGTTAATAGATGAATTGCCGTCAATGATTATTCCGTCTCCGGGAATTATTTCTCCTGGCAAAACTTTTATAATGTCATTTGTTTTAATGTCTTTGGCATTTATCTTTTTTTCAGTATTATGGTCTTTTTATTAATGTTGCAGTTGTTGGAGTAATGTTGATTAGATTTTTAATTTCATTTTGAGTTTTGCTTACTGTATATTCTTCTAAAAAACCCGCCAATAGTCATTATTAAAGCAATAACTCCTGCAGCAAATAATTTTCCAATTATTGTTGAGATATAATGGCTATTGAAACAAGTAAATCTGATTTTATGTCTTTTTCGTGTATCAGTGCGTCTATTGCTTCTTTAATTATTGGCAGTCCGCACAATATGATTGTTATCCATGATAAATCAAAGAATAATAAGTTTGGTTTTATAAATCCGATTATCAGTGTGATAGCTGAAATAAATATTAGTGTTATTTCTATTAATTCCTCTTTTCTTAACCAATTTTTAATATTCATTAAATCACCTTGATATAGGTATACCCCTATAGGTATAAAATTATTTTAAAAAAAAATTAAATTCTAGAATAATATTCTAAAATTGTAGATATATCAGTCAATGCTTCATCAGTGTCTCCTTTTTCCATACTTTCTTTAATACAATGTTCAAGATGTCCTTCGACAATTATATGTCCTACTTTGTGCAGTGCTGATTTTGATGCATTTATTTGCATTAAAATATTTTCACAAGGAATGTCTTCATCAATCATGCGATCAATTGCATTTAGCTGACCTATTATTTTTTTAATCTTCTGTGGAGGTTTTCAGAATCCATACATT
>VOFD01000644.1_pt1 | contig 12001 bp, 16 predicted proteins | sample 5384101 | NCBI WGS metagenome assembly VOFD01 (sample SAMN12384723, study PRJNA508395) | human gut metagenome | isolation source: healthy gut C | host: Homo sapiens
ATACTCCGGTCTGCCGGAAATAATTTCTCCGTTTACATATGCAACCTTAAAGGTTACATCAAAGATGTTTCCGTTAATTTCAACGGATTTTTTAATGAATTCTCTTTTAGCTATTCCTCTATGTAAATTTGGAGATATTCTAATACCTAATGTGCCTATTTCTTTAAACATCACATCAATTAAATGATTTCTTTTGCTGCGGTTAGCTATTACTTTTAAAAGGATCCCCCTGTCTGTTTTTCTTCATTATAATTGGAGTAACTGACACGTCAGAGCTCCTTCGTCAAGTAATTTGTCAAATAAATAACCTATTTCTTCACCGGTTAAATGGTCAATATTTGTTTCAATAACATCTACCCTATCGCTTTCAGTTATTTCTTTAGTTTTAATTACTCTTAATACATTAGGAAAATCAAAATCTATTTTTTTTTTTTCCGGAATAAATTTTTTAAATTCACTGCATAAGCATAAATTTTAGGTGTAGCCAGTTTTTCAACAGGTTGCGGATATATATCTTTTTCAGGATTGGCACTTGTTGCAGGTGTGGAAGTTACTGAAGAAATTTCAGAAAAACTTGAGGCACAAATCTTAAAATCATTATGTGATATTAATGTTATTGCTTTGTTGATGGCAGCTATCAGGACGGAAGCTGATTTTACCGGCGGAAGAATAAGGGAAGTTGATGTAAGTGATGATCCGGCATATCTCTACACTGATGAAGTGTTGGGATTAGCTATTTCTAATCAGATTGCGGGAACTAAAGCAACATTTAACTTTAAACGCTATGATGAAGCAAAACCTGGAATTATTGGTGGTTTAGGACCTATGGTAGATGACATATTTGCCGGTTTAATTGCGGGATGTATGTCAAAAATTTTGAGAGTAGATAAAATATGGAAAATAATGAACATGAAAGATTTTCACCAAACAGTATACTTCAATAGAATATATGACAAGGCTGGTTTGGTGCTGGCCTTTAATTCATTTAGTTGTAGGTATTTTTTAGCGGCTGTGTGTGGAATAGTTTGTGCAGATGTGTTGCATTTAAATCCATTTTTCACAGCAGCACTTATTTATGCATTTTTAATGTTAATAACAGGATATAATCATTTGGATGGTGTAATGACCCTAAAGAAAAATAAGTGTATGAAAGATTCATCAGAGGTGCTGGTGGAGTTGAGGACTTTACAATGTTTTGGATTATGAATGTATAGCTGCAATAATCATTTGTGAAATGGTATCTAAATCTTCAATTTTAACAACAGCTTTGCTTTCAACTCCTTTGGATTATTGGATTTATTTATTCAACAAATATATTGAATTATATACTTTCTACAGTTATTGTAGCAGTTATTGCTTATTTGGTTGGTGATCTTGTTGGAGTTATAGGTTTGGCTGGAGCTATTGTTGCAGGAGCTTTAATAGCATTTATTGCTAAACGCAATTTTGTTATAGCTAATGGTGATGTTTTGGGAATGTCTAATGAAGTTGGAAGGCTGATTTATTTATGTCAGTGGCTTTGTTCTTTTTATGAAGTGATATGATGAATGTAAATGTTTTAAGATTGGACCATAGAATTGGAAGAGATACACGTATAACCACTCATGTATGTTTGACTTCTAGAGCTTTTGGAGCTAGTAAAATCTATTTAAGTGGTGAAGAAGACCATAAACTTATGGAAAATGTTAGAGACACTGCTGATAGGTGGGGAGAAATTTTGAAATTGAATATGCTAAAAATTATATGGGCGTTATTAACAAATGGAAAGACAATGGTGGAAAAGTAGTTCACTTAACAATGTATGGCTCTCAGGCTCATGAAATTGTTGGTGAAGTTCAGGAATCTGGTGCTGACATTTTGATTGTTGTTGGCGGGGCTAAAGTTCCCGGAAAAGTATATAAAAGTGCAGATTGGAATGTTTCAGTAACTACACAACCTCACTCTGAAGTTTCATCTCTTGCTGTTTTCCAGCATTTGCTGATGGAAGGTAAGGATGATTTGGAGTTTGAAAATCCTGTATTTGAAGTTATTCCAACAGCACATGGTAAAAATGTTAATATTCATGATGAAAACAGGTAATTTATTTTAGAATATTTTTGGGATTAAAAAATATTTAAATTCCATAATTTCTAACTTTAATTGGATGGGTGAAAATATTATTGTTTATTTAATGGGAATTGTTTTTTCAATAATTAGAGATAATATTTTATTAAATAACTCTGATGTTAAATTAATAAACGATACTTCTTAATCAATGCAATATATATAAAATTAATGGAGAGTGAAGGACATTCTAGATATAAATCTTTCAAGAAATAAATATTTTTTAATATATTTAATTTCTTTGTTATTCTTTGCAGTATGTTGTTTTAATTATGAAAATTATATTCATCCTTTAAAAGAAATTGTAATTTTGGTTTTTTTAGCTATAATCGGATTTATAGTTATTAATTATGCAGATAAAGATAAAGATTTGTATAAAATTGCATTTATTGTAATTGTACTTTTCGGACTGTTATTTGTTTTTTTATCTCCATTTAATGCAGCTACTGATGAACCAGAACATTTAGTTAGAGCTGAGATAACTTCACAAAATATTGTATTTCCAAAATATGATGAAGAAAATGGAGGATTTTTAACTATTGAATCTGTCACAACAGTTCCTAGAAATCTAAATGTATTTGAAACTGATTGGGATACTCAAAAGATTAATTTAACTCCTACATATTATGATTCTGCGTTTTTACAGAATCCATTTTATGGTTATATTGCACCAGCAATAGGTTTAACTTTGGCAAAACTGCTGGATTTGAATCAGGTATGGTTATTGTGGATGGGTAGGTTTTTTAATTTATTGCTTTATGGATCTATATGTGCAATAGCTATTAAAAAGTCTCCTGTTATGAAAATGCCAATGTTTGTTGTAGCTTGCTTGCCATTAGCTGTTGAATTAGGCGCATCATTGAATATGGATGCATTGACATTAAGTTTATCATTACTTTGTATAGCTTATTTTTTCAAGATGTATAAATCGAAAGATAAATCAGTAACAAAGAAGAATATTTTAACTTTCTTTATCTTAGTTTTGATTGTTGCACTAACAAAAGTAACTTTGGGGGCTCTGGCTTTGTTGATACTTGCTGTACCTATAAGCAACTTTAAACATAGAAAATATATTTATTTAAGTATAATAGGTATTTTTGCACTTTTAGGAATATTGTTGGCTTGGAATAATTTTTATGGGATAAACAGTTTGTATCATTCATGGAGAGGAACCAGATTTGTTGAAAGAGGGGTAAATCCACAAGGGCAATTAGATTATCTTTTACATAATCCTCAAGGAATTCAGACACTTTTGGGGGTTGGATTGCAAATTCCTTCTGTTATAAGTGAATTAAATAGAATTTACACATTTTTTCCATCTTTTAATATATTAAGTTGGATTTATGCAGTATTTTTCTTAATTTTTAGTTTATTTTATCCAATTAAGGAAAATTTTACAAATAAATCTAAAATAATTTCATTTATTGTATGTTTTGGAATTTTTGTAGGTACATATTTTATCCAATTTTTAACTTGGGCGCCTCTTGGAACTACTAATTTGGGGGATTGTGGAATTAGTACTAGGTATTTTGTTCCTTTCTTTAGTTTAATTCCATTAATGTTAAATATAAATATAAATATAAATAAAAAAAATATTAATATTGAAAATTTGGATAAATCTGTAATTACCTGTGTAATTATATTTTTGGGCGGATTAGTTGTTTATGTGGCTAGTTTAGCTTATTAGGTGAGATTATGGAAAAATATGATGATAAATTGGGTTTTGGCCTTGCTTCAATAGGAATTTTAATTTTATTGTGTGTAAGCTATTTCGGTTTAACTCATTTAAATACTTGGCATGATGAAATATTTTCAATGTGGATTTCCACCCTTCCTTTTGATCAATTTTGGGTAGCTGTAATTCAAGATGTCCATCCTCCGTTGTATTATTTAATTTATAAAATTTTCATAAATATTTTTGAATTATTCAATATTACTAATTTAACATTTATTGGAAAATGTGTATCTTTAATGCCGATTTATCTTTTAATGGCACTTTCCTTAATAAAAATTAGAAAAAACTTTGGTATGTTGACTGCAGGATTGTTTATATTCTGTTTAGTAACAATGCCAATGTTTATTCAGTATGCTTTGGAAGTTAGAATGTATAGTTGGTCAATATTTTTTGTTACAACCAGTTTTATTTTTATTTATGAAATTATTGAAAGAAATTCTTATAAAAATTGGATAATATTGACGTTATTGACTATTTGTTCTTTTTTATACACATTATTTTTTCTGCATTAAGTTCAATAATTCTTTATTTGATCTTTTTTTAGCATATATTTTAAAGGATAAAAAAGAACTATTAAAAACATGGTCAATGTCTGTTGCAGCGGTTATTTTAGCTTATTTGCCATGGATTCCTATTGCATATAATCAGTTTAAAACAGGAGAGCAAGGATTTTGGATACCTGCAATCAATATGGATACTGTTGTTGGTTATATATATTCTGTATTTTGCCCTATTTTGGAACCTAAGGTAATTGGAATATTATTTTTAATAGTTATTGTTGTATTGATTATTTATTCGATAAGACATAATGGGAATAATTTTGCTTTGATGGGGATATTATCTTTTATTTTAGTTCCTTTAATTGGTATTTGTGTTTCTTATTTATTTTTTCCGATATTTCATAAAAGATATTTGCTTCCTTTACTTGGAACATTTTGGTTAAGTATAAGTATTTTAATATCTTCTTTATATGTCAATAAGAAGTTATTTACTATATTCTTAGTAATTATTCTTATTATCGGAGCTTTAGGTGTTTTTAGCAGTGTAAATAATGAACAGAATGATTTTAATGATACTATTCATAAAAATGAAACATTGCAATCAGTTGTCGGTTCTAATAATATTGTTATTTTTGATAATGATGTGTTATATTTGGATTTTGGAACATATTTTCTGAAAAATAATAGTCATTACTTATTTAAGAATGATGTTGGCCAAAATATTGGTAATTTATTAAAAAACAGCACAATTCAATCAAAAATTGATAATGGTTCTAAAGTTTATTATATTGATTGTACAAGCAAAGGAGATAATTCAAATTATCTGGAATGTGTTGATTCTTCAATTAAATTGAATAAAATTTATTCTCCTTATCCTAAAAGAGTATATTCGGGAATTTGACATATATGAAGTTCAAACAGCCAATATTAGCTAATAAATTCATCTAATCTCTTGATGGCTTTCATTTTTTCATCTTTTTTTAATTTGGCCTGGTCAATAGCATCTCTCATTGTGTTTATTGAATTGTCATAAACTTCTTTATCGACAGGGTATGGAAATCCGTCTTTTCCGCCGTGTGTAAAGCTATATTTTACAGGATCTTCCCAGCTTGCAGGCTCTCCAAAAACCAAATCAGAAATTAAAGCCAGTGCTCTTATTTTTTGGGGCCAATTCCTTTAAGTAAAATTAATTCTCATAGTTTTCTGGCTGTATTTCCCAGGCATTTTTAAGAACTTCAAATTCCTTATCTGAAATATCCATATCTAAAACCGGATGGTGGGAGGGCATTGTAAAATCTGTTAATAGCATCTGATTATTTTTTCTTTTTAAAATAGCTACGCAAATGCTCGGGATTATCATTAATTAAGTCAACACTGATATTTTGAGCTTCCTTACTTTTCTTGTCAGTCATGTTTAGTGATTCGGGATTTTTAACGTCACATGAAATTGCACTATGGGGATCTTCAAAAAAATCGATTGCAGTATCGCTCATCCAGTGATAACGTCTGGCATATTTGTTTTCGGTGTTTAATCCTTGTTGAACAACAGCCCAGTCTCCTTTTTCTGTAATGAAAAAAATTATGCTGGTATAGGGTGTATCCGTCTTGAATACAGGAGTTATCTACTTTGGCAGATAATTTGCTTCCTTTTACCATTTCTTCGACAGTTTTTGTTTTTAAATTGAATATTTCTCCGGCTCGTTGTATTCCTTCTGGAGTTTTACGGGATTTTGTTCCTTTGCTCCGCTAAGATATAATCCATGTTCTTCGGGTTTAATAGATTGTTTTAGAGCTCCGAGTGTTGTTGTAGTTGTTCCTGAGAGTGCCAGTCAAAGCCTAATACGCAGGAAAATGACTGAAACCAGTATGGATTTGATATTCTATTTAAAAACTCGTGAGGTCCGTATTCATCAAGAATAACTTCTGTAATTGCACAAGACAGTTTCACCATTCTTGAAAACAGCCATTTTGGCGGATGGCCTCCGTGAAGTGGTAAATTGACAGCTCCCTTTTTTTTGCATAATTTATATTTTTAATTTTAAGTGTATTAATAAGTTTTATAAGAGCAGTTGTTAAGTAATGTTAATGATTCATGAAAACATTAATAAACTATTATTTATAAAATTAATAAATGTTATAATGTTAACATAGTTTACATTAAAATTTATTTAGGAGCGTTTATTATGGCTATTAATAACGGAGATTTTGTAAGATTAAATTTTACTGGAAAAATTAAAGAAAACGATGAAATATTTGATACTACTTTTGAAGATGTAGCTAAAGAAGCAGGTTTATTTGATGAAAACAAAGAATACAAACCTATTCCAATTATTGTAGGTGGAAATCATTTATTACCAGCTATTGAAGAAGCTATTGTTGGATTAGAAGCAGGTGATTCCAAAACTATCGAAATTGATAGTGAAAATGCTTTCGGACCTAGAAACAAACAATTAATTCAATTAATCCCAATGAAAGAATTCAAAAGACAAGGTATGACTCCTGTACCAGGTATGAAAATTACTTCTGAAGGAAGCACTGGTAAAATCTTAACTGTTAACGGTGGAAGAGTAAAAGTGGACTTCAACCATGAATTAGCAGGTAAAGATTTAATTTTTGATGTTGATGTTACTGAAATCATTGACAATGACGAAGACAAAATTAAAAGTATGATTGAGTTACACTATGCAGCTCCTAATATGGATATTAACAAAACCGTAATTGATATTGACGGTGATGTTGTAAACATAACTTTAGATGATGTTGCTAAATTCGATCAAAAATCTTACATGGATGTAACCTTTGCTAGATTCAGAATAGCTAAAGACATATGGGAAAACATGGACTTTGAAAAAGTCAACTTTGTTGATTCCTTCGAGAAAAAACAAGAAGAAGATGAAGAAGAAGCAGAAGAATAATTCTTCTTCTAAATACTTTTTCCATGGGCAATAGCTACTATTCCTGGGATATTTTCTACTTTTAATTTATATAAAGCTTCAATGCCTTCATTTTCAAAAGCAACACACTCTTTTTCTAAAACATTGTTTGTAAGCAGTGCGGCTACTGGTGGAGTTATTACGAAAATGGAATTGTTTTTATTTAAAGCTTTTTTGTTTCATTATTTAACATTCCTTTGCCGATATGGATTTTAACACCATTTTTACTTAAAAAAGGAATTGTGGATTCTATTTCTTCTTTATTGCTTGTTGTTGGAGCTATTCCAGCATCACTAACTGCAGTATGCATTATAGCTATTCCATTTGTATCGATAGGACTTTTTCCCTTTTTTTTATCAGTTCTACAAGTTGCGGCAGTGCAGCATCCCTTCCGGTATACATTACTCCGGAGAGTGAAATTTTGTCTCCAATTTGAAGTTCACTTATTTCTTCATCGCTTATCGGTGTTTTTATTTTTTCATATTTCTCACAATTTTATAATTTTAAACAAGTTAATGCTTTTAAATTTTGTTTTTGTTCAAATTTTACTTTAAAATTTCTTAATTAACCCTTGTTTGTTTAATTATTAATCTGTTTTTACTGTATACTTTTATTTTTTATTTTCCTATAAAGTATCATGATTTATAATAAACTTTTTAAATGTATTAAAACATATATAATACATAATCTATTTTAATTTATTATAATTTTTTAGGAGATTGTGAATGATTATTATTGACGAAAATTTATGCAAAGGGTGTCACCTTTGTTTATATATGTGTCCGCAGAATGTTTACGCAATATCTTCTGAACCTAATAAAAAAGCGTACAATTGCCGTATGTTAATTTTGGAGATAGGTGTGACAAATGTGGTAAATGTGAAATAGCTTGTCCTGATCAGGCTATCACAGTAAATGATTTAGAGGGTGAATAGGAGGATTTATCATGTCAGAAGAATTTTTTATTCAAGGAAATGAAGCATGTGCAAAAGGTGCATTGAAGGCAGGTTGCAGATTTTTTGCAGGTTATCCTATTACTCCATCTACTGAAGTAGCTGAAACTTTAGCTCGTGAACTTCCAAAAGTCGGGGGAGCTTTTGTTCAAATGGAAGATGAAATTGCATCAGCAGGTGCTATTATTGGTGGTTCATGGGGAGGATCCAAATCTATGACTGCAACTTCAGGACCGGGTATTTCTTTAATGCAGGAAAATATAGGTTATGCATTTATTTCAGAGACTCCAATTGTTATTGTTAATGTTCAAAGAGGTTCTCCATCTACTGGTCAGCCAACAATGGCTGCTCAGGCTGATATGATGCAGGCCCGTTGGGGATCTCACGGAGACTATGAACCAATAGCTTTATCTCCATCCAGTGTTCAGGAATTTTTTGATTTCACTATAAAAGCTTTTAACTTAGCTGAACAGTACAGAACTCCAGTATTTGTTTTAGCTGATGAAGTTATTGGACACATGAGGGAAAAAATCGTTGTTGAAGATGATATTGAAGTTATTTCCAGAGAAATGCCTGAAGATAAAGATGACTTCCTCCCATTTAAAAATTCAGAAAGTGTTAATCCGATGCCTTCTTTTGGAGCAGGTTTCAATATACATGTAACAGGTTTAACTCATGATGAAAGAGGTTATCCTGATACTAACTCTCCGGAAACTCATCAAACTCTTGTTAAACGTTTATGCAATAAAGTGTTAAAAAATAAAGATAAAATTTGTTCTATCCAGACTGAAAATTGTGAAGATGCAGATATTGTTATAGTATCTTATGGTGCTCCGGTCAGGTCTGTTATAACTGCTACTAAAGAAGCCAGAGCTAATGGCAAAAAAAGTAGGTTATATTAAAATTGATACTCCATGGCCGTTCCCAGATGAACAAATAAAACAATTAACTAAAAATGCAAATGATGTTTTAGTTGTTGAAATGAATTTAGGTCAAATGTATTATGAAGTAGATAGGGCAGTTAATGCTACAGCTAATACTCATCTTTTAGGTGTTATTGGAGGATTATTGCCAACTCCTGAAGAAATTTTATCAAAAATTGAAGAGATTGGAGGAAACTAAATGTCAGTCGAAAAAGATCCTAATGGAAACAAATTTATTCCTTATATGAGAGAAGACAGGCTTCCTCATATCTTTTGTCCGGGTTGTGGAAATGGTAGTATTATGAATGCTTTTTTTAAAGGAATGGAAGAAGCTGAAATGGATTTTGATAATATAGCTATGGTTTCAGGTATTGGATGTTCTTCAAGAGTTCCGGGTTATGTTAAATGTGATTCATTACACACAACTCACGGAAGAGCACTTAGTTTTGCAACTGGTTTAAAAGTGTCAAACTCTGATTTGGATGTTGTTGTATTTACCGGAGACGGTGATGCTGCTTCCATTGGTGGTAATCATTTAATCCATGCAGCTAGAAGAAACATTAATTTAACTGTTATTTGTATTAACAACAATATTTATGGAATGACTGGTGGTCAGATTAGTCCAACTTCTCCAAAAGGCAGTTTTGGAACAACTGCACCTTATGGAAATGGTGATTATCCATTTAAATTAGCAGAACTTGTTGCAGCTGCTGGTGCAACTTATGCAGCAAGATGAACAACTGTTCAGGTTGATGAACTGGTAGATTCTATTAAAACAGCTTTAAAAAATCCAGGATTTTCATTTATTGAAGTTGTTTCTCAATGTCCAACTTATTATGGTCGTAAAAACAATCTCAAAACCCCAACAGCCATGGCAGTAACTATGAAAATAAATACATTGTCAAAAGAAGATGCTGAAGGTATGAGTGATGATGAATTAATTGGAAAAATTGTCACTGGTGAATTTGCCAATAAATCAAGACCGGAATTTAGTGAAAATATTGAAAAATTAAGCGAAGACAAATCAGGTAGCAGAACTCTTGTTAATTCTGCATATGAATCAGATTTATAAACTGGAGGATAATATGAGAAAAAGAATTAAGAATCGGTGGGTTTGGAGGACAAGGAGTAATTCTTGCAGGAATTATTTTAGGAAAAGCTGCTTGTCTTTTTTGATAAAAATGAAGCAGTTCAAACCCAGTCTTATGGTCCTGAAATGGAATTTTAATTGTTGATCCTGGAACAACAACTATCGAAGATGTTCGGGATTTTATTGATGAACATAATATTAAAGTTTATAATGCTCCGGCAACCAAAACTGCAATGGATGATATTGGCCTTAAAATTGTGGCTAATATTGTTATGGTTGGAGCTATTACAAAAATTACTGGAGTTATATCTAAAGATGCAGCTATTGAATCAATTAAAGCTAGTGTTCCTGCAGGAAGTTGTTGATTCATTGATTGGCACTACAATTAATGGTGAAAGAGTACATCAACTTTTAATTGAAAAAAAGCAAACATTATTAAAGAATTTTTCTTAAGTATATCTATTGACAGAGCCAATAAAAGACCGGTTATTATGGTAAGTAATGAAGGTGGGGTTGAAATTGAAAATTTAGCTAAAAACAAACCCTGAAAAGATAATTAAATATCATCCAAATCCTTTAATTGAATTTTTACCATATGAATCCCGTGAAATAGCTCGTAAAATAGGTGTTCCATCAGAGTTAATATCTCCGATGGGTGATGTAATATACAAATTATATAAATTATTTGAGAAATATGATGCAGAAACCGCTGAAATCAATCCATTGGTATTGACTGACGAGGATTAATAGCTGCTGATGCAAAATTCGTTGTGGAAAATGACTCATTATGCAGACATCCTGATTTGGTAAAACTTGCACGTTATAAGAAAAAAAAGCAGTAGATTTCGTTAAATTTGTTTATTGTAAAGTTTTTATATGATGCACCTATTGATGCTGTTTTTATTTTGCCTATTTTTTTCATTGGATTTTATTTATTATTTAAATTATCTCCAACATATGATTATTCTAGTTTGTTTAGTACATCTTTGTTTGTTTTAATTCTTGCATTTTTTCTTTTTTTAGTAGACCAACTTTCACAATAGGCATATTAATTCTAATGGTGGTCTTTTTATTTTATAATTATCCTATTTTTTTATTTAAGAAAGGTTTTAAATGTTATACTGAAAACGATTTTAAAGGCGCTTTAAGATATTATGATAAAGCTTTGGCTTTTTATAAAAAAGTTAAACCAATTTCTATTAATGTGCTTAATGAACCGATTTATATGTTATTGTTTTTCAATAAAGGGGAAGCTTTGTTCACTATTGGAAATTATGAAGGGGCTTTAAATTATTTTAATAAAGCTTTAAATATTCATAATGATAATGGTGATGTTTGGAACAATAAAGGTTTGACTTTAGAGATGTTAAATCGTGATGATGAGGCAATAATGGCTTATGATAATGCAATTAACTATGATTCAGATAATGATTTATATTATTGTAATAAGGGAACTGTTCTTAAAAAATTGAACAGAAATGATGAATCATTAGATTGTTTTAATAAAGCTTTAAAAATTAATCCTGAAAATAAAAATGCTTTAAAAGCTAAAAAGAGTTAAATTAGATTATTCGTCATAATATTCCCAGCTGTCTCCGTACCTGTCATCATAGTATGCATCATCGTAGTAGTAATCATCACCTATGGCATCATCATATGAGTTGTCGTAGTCATAAGAATAGCTGGTTGTAGTGTGGTGTATTGGACTTGGGGTATGGTGGTTATTTTCTTTTTTATCAGCACTGCTGTTTAGATAGCTGTCGCT
>VOFD01000711.1_pt1 | contig 12001 bp, 14 predicted proteins | sample 5384101 | NCBI WGS metagenome assembly VOFD01 (sample SAMN12384723, study PRJNA508395) | human gut metagenome | isolation source: healthy gut C | host: Homo sapiens
CAATGACGGTGAGGGGCTTGGAGATCTTCTCCACATCGCCGGTGCGGGCGTTGGTGAGGGGTTCGCCTGCAGTCACCTTGCCGCTGACCACACGCAGGTAGCTCAGCTTGCCCACGAACGGGTCGGCCACGGTCTTGAACACGTAGGCGGCGGTAGGCTCGTCCACGGTGCAGTGCAGTTCCACCGGCTCGCCGGCGGCATCCTCGGCCAGCGTGCTGGCTTCGTGCTCCGGGCTGGGCAGGAGCTTGTGCATGTTGAACAGCAGCATATCCAGAGCCTGCTGGTTCACGGCGCTGCCGCAGAACACAGGGGTGATCAGGCCGTCCTTGACGCCCTTGCGCATGCCTTCCACGATCTCTTCGGTGGTGAAGGGCTCGCCGCCGAAGAACTTTTCCATCAGCTCGTCGTCGGTCTCGGCAATGGCCTCGCTCATGGCCTCGATCAGGCCCTGAAAACGGTGGCCGATGTCCGGCAGGTCCACCTGGATCTGCTTGCCGCCCTCGTACTTGAAGGCCTTCTGGCTGAACAGGTTGATGTACACGGGGGTGCCGTCGTCCAGCTTGGCGGGCACCACGCAGGGGCAGACGGTGGAGCCGAACTTGATCTTCATATCCTCAAGGATCTTGAAGTAGTTGGCATTCTCCAGATCGCACTTGGAGACGAACACCATGGTAGCCTTGCCATTCTTGCGGGCCAGCTGGAACGCCTTTTCCGCACCCACAGTCACGCCGCTGCGGCCGGACACCACCACCAGCACGCTCTCGGCTGCGCGGATGCCCTCGTACTCACCGGCCTCGAAGTCGAACAGGCCCGGCGCATCGATCAGGTTGTACTTGATGCCCTCGTACTCCACCGGCACCACCGATGCAGACAGACTGGCCTTCCGCTTTGCTTCCTCAGGGTCAAAGTCCGAAATCGTGGTGCCGTCCTCGACCCGGCCCATACGCTCGGCAGCGCCCGAAAAATAGACCAATGCCTCGGTCAGCGTCGTCTTGCCGCTGCCGGCATGGCCCGCGATCAGGATATTGCGGATGTTGTTGCTTGCGTATTTCATATCGGTTTTTCCCTCATTTCCGCCGCACGGAGCATTCTCTCCGCTTTTGTGGCATATTTTACAAAGATAATACCATACTTAAAATGATTTTTAAATATTTCGTTTGAAAATTCTGACGAATCAAGCGCCAAACTTCGGGGCAAGGTTTTGTGCAAGTTGCACGGCAGTGCCAAAGTTTATTGTAAAATCCACAGCGATACGCTATAATAAAAGGCAGAATAAAGGCACAAGGAGCATACCGAAATGAAACGCACGGATTACATCAACTGGGACGAATACTTCATGGGCATTGCGCTGCTCACGGCGATGCGCTCCAAAGACCCCAGCAGTCAGGTGGGTGCGTGCATCGTCAGCTCGGAAAACAAGATCCTCTCTTGGGCTACAACGGCATGCCCATGGGTTGCAGCGACGACGAGATGCCCTGGGAGCGGGAGGGCGAACCGCTGCACACCAAGTATATGTACGTCTGCCACGCCGAGCTGAACGCCATCCTCAACAGCGCCCACAATAACCTGAAAGGTGCGCGGGTGTACGTGACCCTGTTCCCCTGCAACGAGTGCACCAAGGCCATCATCCAGTCCGGCATTGCCGAGGTGGTGTACTACGGCGACAAGTACCACGACAGCGATTCCAGCGTCGCGGCGCGGTTCATGTTCAAAAAGGCCGGCGTGAAGCTGACTGCCTATCAGTCCACCGGACGGAAGGCAGAGCTGGAGCTGTAAGCTTCCTCTTGACCTTCCCGATGCAACGTACTATAATAGAATCATATCTCGAATAAATATTCAACAATGCTTGCATACAGAGGGAAATATACAATGAGTCTGAAGAACCGCAGCTTTTTGAAGCTATTGGACTACACCCCTGCCGAGATCGAAGAACTGCTGGACCTGGCCGCCGACCTGAAGGCCAAAAAGAAGGCCGGTATCCGGCACGACGACCAGCTGCGGGGCAAGAACATTGCCCTTATCTTTGAGAAGACCTCCACCCGCACCCGCTGCAGCTTTGAAGTTGCAGCCCACGACCTGGGCATGGAAGTCACCTACCTCGACCCGTCGGGCAGCCAGATCGGCAAGAAGGAGTCCATCGCCGACACTGCCCGGGTGCTGGGCCGGATGTTCGACGGCATCGAGTACCGCGGCTACGGCCAGCAGATCGTGGAAGACCTCGCCCACTACGCCGGTGTGCCGGTCTGGAACGGCCTGACCAACGAGTTCCACCCCACCCAGATCCTGGCCGACTTCCTCACCATCCGGGAGCACTTCGGCAAGCTCAAGGGCATCCACTTCGTCTACTTCGGCGACGCCCGCTACAACATGGGCAACAGCCTGATGGTGGGCTGCGCCAAGATGGGCCTCCACTTCACCGCCTGCGCCCCCAAGAAGTACCAGCCCGACGCTGCTCTGGTGGCCGAGTGCCAGAAGATCGCCGCCGAGACCGGGGCCACCCTCTCTTTTGAGGAAGATCCCGCCAAGGCCGCCAAGGGCGCCGACGTCCTGTACACCGATGTGTGGGTGTCCATGGGCGAGCCGGTCGAGGTGTCTGGGCCGAGCGCATCAACGACCTGGCCGCATATCAAATCAACCAGCAGCTGATGGACATTGCAGGCCCCAAGGCCGTGTTCATGCACTGCCTGCCCGCTTACCACGACCACAAGACCACCGTGGGCAAGGAGATGGGCGAGCGCTTTAGCCGCGACGCCATGGAAGTGACGGACGAGGTCTTTGAGGGCCCCCAGAGCATCGTGTTCGACTTCGGGATGCCGCAGCCCGACCCGGCCCACCCGCTGACGGAGTTCTACCTGCTTTTGCAGCACGCACTGGACAAAGCGGGCCGCTTTGCGCTGCCTGCGCTGTATGCCCGCGTGCAGGCACCGGCCCGGCACATCTATCTGGACGAGGCGCGGGAATATTTGAGCCTTTCGCCTACCGGGCGGGAGGGGGATATCCGCCTGCTGGCCGAGGGCAGTCTGCAGCTGCTGTACAGTACCCTGCACGTCCAGCCGGACGGCACGCCTGCAGCCCTGCTACTCACCGAGGAGTGCACCCGCGCCACGGTGGCGGTGCAGCTGCTGCCGCCCTTTGTGTGGGAGGACCCGCTGCCGCCGCTGCCGGACCCCTGCGGCGCTGACGCTGCAGCTGACCATGCAGGATGTGATGCAGGCCGATACCGACCCGGAAGCGCTGGGCAGAAAGCTGGCTGGCACAGCGACGAACAAGCGCTGGCTGCACCATCCGAAGGCCGAGACACGGGTGGCCCTGCTGCAGAGAGTATATAAAAGGTGATTTTCATAAATTTTTCCAGCAATGCAATCTTCGGGGGCGTTCAGCCGTGTATAGGGTGAATGTCCCCCGTGGAACACGAATTCCACCAGCCCTGTACAGGCGGTAAAGGAGAGCTTGAAACTATGGGACAGCTGACCAGAAACGAAGTATTTACGCTGGCAGTGCAGAAATACAGCGATGCTGTTTACCGCGCTGCCATACACAACAGCCGATGCACAGCCGATGCCGAGGACGTGGTGCAGGATGTCTACGAGAAGCTCCTGCATTATAATGGTACGTTTGAGAGTGAGGAGCACCTCAAGGCGTGGCTGCTGCGGGTGGCCATCAACCGCTGCCGGGACCTGACCCGCGCAGCCCATCAGAAGGACACCGAGCTGGACGAGAACCTGCCCGCGCCCGATGCGTTTGAGGACGGCAGTGTGCTGGACGCAGTGCGCGCCCTGCCGGAAAACTACCGCAATGCCATCTATCTGCATTACTACGAGGGGTACACGGCGGCGGAGATCGGCCGGATGATGGGCGCACCGTCCAACACGGTGCTGAGCTGGCTGCGGCGTGCCCGGGCGCAGTTACATACGATGCTGAAGGAGGAGATCGAAGATGAGGTGGTATGAGTACAAGATGGAGACGGACGACCTCTACGCCCCGGACGATCTGAAGGCAAAGCTGCTGGCCATGACCGACCAGCTGACCGAAGAAGAAAAGGCCCAGCCCATGATGAAAACCGCCGCACCGGTACCGGCTCAGTCCGCCCCGGTGCAGCCGAAGAAGAAACTGATCCGCTTCCCCGCAAAGCGGGTGGGCGCACTGGCGGCCTGCCTTGCTGTGTGCGTGGTAGGCTATGGTGCTTTTGCCACCGGACAAATCGGCCTTGGCGCAAAGAGCAGCAGCCCGGCGGTCTATTATTCTGCGGACAGCACTGCGGCGGCGATGGCGGCAGGCGGCGCGGACCGCGCCGCTGTGGACAGCCCCATGGCAGCCGATTACAGTCTGAACACCATGGCGCTGGAAAGCGGCGCAGACAACGGCACCGCTGTTTATTCGGAGGACGACGCGGCAGCAGCGGCCCATAGCACCGACCACGCAAAGATCATCTACACCGCGAACCTCAGCCTGGAAAGCAAGGACTACGACGCAGCCCGCGCTGCGCTGGATGCTGCCCTTGCTGAAGCGGGCGGCTATCTGGAATCCAGCAGTGAATACTCGGATGCCGGTGACAGCCGCAGTGTCAGCCTGACCTACCGGGTGCCGCAGCAGAACTACGAGAACTTTCTTGCCGCCGTGGCCGAAGCAGGCAATGTGACCTACAAGAGCCAGCAGGCCGACGATGTGACCACCCAGTACATGGACGTGGAGACCCGGCTTGAGAATCTCAAGAACCAGCGAACCCGCCTGCAGCAGCTGCAGCAGCAGGCCGACAACCTCTCCGACCTGCTTGAGATCGAGTCCAGCCTGACGGATGTGCAGAGCCAGATCGAGAGCTGGCAGAGCCAGCTGGACTGGTACAGCAATCAGGTGCAGCAGTGCACCGTGTACGTCAGCCTGAGCGAGGTGAGCACCTACTCGCCGCCCAGCGAGGGCTTCGGCAGCCGCTTTGTCAGCGCCCTTTCCGCTGGCTGGCAGAACTTTGTGGATGGCCTGCAGCAGGTCATCGTTGCCCTTGCCGGTGCATGGCCGGTGGTGGTGATCGCAGCCGCCGCCTGCGCAGGGTTCGTGGTTTGGAAAAAGAAGAAAAAATAAATCAAAAAAATACTTGACATCCGCCCGCCCTTGTGGTATTATACTTGAGCAGTCAGCGAGAACCGCTGAGAGCACAAAGTAAATATCGCGGGGTGGAGCAGTCTGGTAGCTCGTCGGGCTCATAACCCGAAGGTCAGTTGGTTCAAATCCGGCCCCCGCAACCACCAAGCGTTCTGAGATCTCTCAGAACGCTTTTTTGTTGTCTGGATCCGATACGAAGAAGGGGCTGCTGCACATCGTTTTAGCCGAAAGTGCAGCAGCCCCTCTTACTGTATCAAAAATTTACACCCACTCGCCGTTGAAATGGTAGCTGCCCACAAGGCCCGCACCGATGTGAACAACGTTTCTTCCATGGGCCGTGATGGCTCCGGCATCCGCATGATGATGTGGGCAGGCGCTACCATGGAGGCAGGCCCCCGTGCAGGTCAGGCAGCCGACATCAACAGCCGTCCGTCCTTCCCCTTCGGCGGTATCTGGCCCATCTTTGGCAACGACGGCAAGCGCTTCTTCAATGAGACCATCACCCGCCACGGCTCCGTGGGCTATCTGGACATGATGCCCGAAGGCCAGAAGATGCCCTACATCACCCACGGTTTCCTGCGGGCGGACAGCCGCAACAGCATGGGCTTATCCTGCTGTACGGCAAAAAGAACGTCTCCCGCTACGGCTTCCGTCACTCGGTGCTGGAGGCCACACGCCGCCCGGTGTGCCATGTCATCCTGCAGCGCTGCGCGGGCAGGGATATGCTGGACGATGCCGCTGCCGAGGCCCAGCTGGCCGAGGCGGATGAACTGTTGACGGCTGTGCTTTTTGTTCCGATGGGTGGAAAGTTCTTCCGCTTTCTTGTGATCGTGAAGGTTTTTGCCGGATTTTGGTTACGCACCCGGAAAAAGATGGTATGATAAACTAGGTATAATCGGGTGATATGGTAGCCGGAACGTCCTGCTGCGTGAGCGCCCTCAGGGGAGAAAATCGATGAAAAAATATCTCAAAGCGGTCGTGTCCGGGCTGTGCGCCGCGGCGCTGGCCCTTGGCTGCGTGGGCTGCGGCAGCAGCGCCCGCAAGGTGATGGCCTACGAAGCCCTGATGCGCTCCGATATGGAAGCGCTGCGCTCACCCGCTACCATCATGAAGCTGGCGCAGGAGCAGGGCGCACTGTATGAAATCGAGCGGCTGACCTTCTTCAAATCGCTGGAGACCTTCGCCCACCCGCGCAGCATGCAGATCATTGCCGAGGGCGTGGAGACCGCCGCCGAGCTGCGCAAGGTCATCGAGCTGGGCGCGGATGCGCTGCAGGGCTACTTCCTTGCAAAACCTGCCGCCGTACCGGCCAAAATGGCACCTGCCGCCCGCAAGGTCATTGCCGAGTACAGCTCTGCATCCGACAGCGGCTGAATACGAACATAAAAAGTCCCGCAGAAATGCGGGGCTTTTTGCATCTGCCACTGGCGTATTGCAGTTTGCTGCGGTATACTGGAACCGGGCAAACAACAGCACAGGAGGTGCTTTTTTATTATGGTACAGGTAGACCTTATCACCGGCTTTCTGGGCGCAGGCAAAACCACCTTTCTGCGCCGGTATGTCCGGTATCTGGTGGCACAGGGCCACAATGTCTGCATTCTGGAAAACGACTTCGGCGCAGTGAACGTGGATGCCATGCTGGTGCAGGACCTTCTTGGCCCGAACTGCGACCTTGAGACCATCAGCGGCGGATGCGACTGCGACACCCACCAGCGCCGGATGCGCACCAAGCTCATTGCCATGGCCATGCGCGGCTTCGACCGGGTGGTGGTGGAACCCAGCGGCATCTTTGATGTGGACGAATTCTTTGACGTGCTGCGGGACGACCCGCTGGACCGCTGGTACCGCATCGGCAATGTGATCGCCATTGTGGACGCCATGCTGCCGGAAACGCTTTCGCCGCAGGCTGAGTACGTGCTGGCATCCGAGACGGCCAACGCGGGCCGGGTGCTGGTCAGCCGTACCCAGCTGGCCGGGCAGCAGCAGACCGCTGCCGCCGTGGCCCACCTGACCCGTGCGCTGGAGGGCTGCAAGTGCTCCCGCCGCTTTGCGCCGGAAGAGATCATCACCAAGGACTGGGCACGGCTTACCGATGCCGACCTTGCCGCCATTGCGGCCTGCGGCTGCAGGCAGGCCAGCTGCGAAAAGCTGCATTTTGACGAGCACGAAGCCTTCAGCTCTCGAGCAGCACCTGACGCTGCAGCAGCTGCAGGCCGCTGCCGACCATCTGTTTGCGGATGCCGCCTGCGGCCATGTGCTGCGGGTGAAGGGCTTTGCACCGGACCCACAGGGCACCACCGGTTGGCTGGAGCTGAACGCCACCGCTGCCGGGCAGACGCTGGAACCCATCCCGCAGGGGCAGGATGTGCTCATCGTCATTGGCGAAGGACTGGACAAAGCGGCCATTGAAGCCCGGCTCAAGGCCTGAATTTTCAACACAAAAACAACAGAATGGTGAAAAACAGAAGGAAAAAGAGAAGGAAGTCATGAACAAGACCCGGCAGGCTCCCTCGGCACGGCGCATCATCGGCATGGTGATGGGTGTTATCATCATCGCCCTTGGCCCCTTCATCCAGTTCTTCGATGGACATTTCTCCCAGAAGGTGCTGAAATATAAACAAGAAAAGGAATAACAAAAAAGGCGTGGGCCTCCGAATGGAAGCTCACGCCTTTTACGATTACGATCAGAACTTGAACAGCGGGGTGCCTGCCAGCACATCGCCCTCGGCCAGCATCTTCAGCTCGCCCAGATCGTCGCCGTTGGTCACGATGATGGCGGTAGCGGTGGGATGGCCTGCGGCGCGGATGGCGTCCAGATCCACCTTCAGCAGCGGGGTGCCGGCCTTGACCTTATCGCCCACCTTGACCAGTGCCTTGAAGCCCTTGCCCTGCATCTCCACAGTGTCCATGCCAACATGGATCAGGATCTCAATGCCGTCCTCGCTGGTCAGGCCGACGGCGTGCAGGGTGGAAGCCACCTGGTTCACGGTGCCGTCAAACGGAGCATACACGGTCTTGCCGGTGGGCTCGATGCCGCAGCCGGGGCCAAGGATGCCCTGTGCAAAGGTCTCGTCGGGGATGTCGGCCTGTGCCAGCACCTTGCCGCGGATGGGGGCCAGAACGGTCTTGCTCTGACCGAAGAATTTGACAGTCTCTTCCTGCTCGGTCTTGCCGCCGAACAGCTTGTCAAAAAAGCCCATGTTAAAATACCTTCTTTCCGATCATTTCATAGAGCCAGCTGGCCGGAACGCTGTCCTGCAAGGCCCACCGTCTCCAACCCATTGGTCTACCCAAAAGATACCACATTGTGAAAGGAATTGCAATTGGTATCCCGCATAAAAACCGGCAGAAAATCTTCGGCAGGGTCACATCAGGTCGATCAGCTGCTCGATCTCTTCCATGCGGGTGGCCCAGCTGGTGGCGATGCGCACCACGGTGTGGGTGTCGTCGAATTTCTCCCAGAAGCCGAACTTTGCCAGTGGCTCCAGCGCTTTCAGCTGGCTGTTTTCCAGAATGGGGAACACCTGATTGGTGGGCGAATCCATAAAAAAGCGATAGCCCTTGGCAGCAAGGCCCTCCTTCAGACGGTCTGCGGTTTCGATGGCGTTCCGGCTGATGCGGGTGTACAGGTCATCGGTGAACAGCACATCGAACTGGATGCCCATGAGACGGCCCTTGGCCAGCAGGGCGCCCTGCTGCTTGACCATGGTCATGAAGTGGGCCGGTGCGCCGTGGGGAAAGACCACGGCCTCGCCGCAGAGTGCGCCCACCTTGGTGCCGCCGATGTAGAACACATCGGTGAGCCGGGCGATGTCCTCCAGGGTAACGTCGGTGCCCTTGGCCATCAGACCGTAGCCCAGCCGTGCGCCGTCCACGAACAGCGGCATCCGGTACTCCTGACACACAGCGTGCAGCTCTTCCAGCTCGGCCTTCGTGTACAGCGTGCCGTACTCGGTGGGGTGGGAGATATACACCATGCCGGGGAAGACCATGTGGTCGTGGTTTGACTCGCTGGATAAGGAAAAGACCATTAAACTGCTTGGCGAAGCCTGCAGCGATGCCCAGTGGCTGACCCGCATGGTGGAGAATCTGCTTTCCGTCACCCGCATCGACAGCGAGAAGGTGACGGTGCAAAAGACCCCCACTGTGCTGGACGAACTGCTGGATACGGTGCTGGTCAAGTTCCGCAAGCGCTACCCGGAGATCCCGGTGGAGCTGGAAACGCCGGATGCCTTTATCGTGATCCCCATGGATTCCATGCTGATCCAGCAGGTGCTGATGAACCTGCTGGAAAATGCCGCTCTGCACGCCGAGGGCATGACAAAACTGACCTTGAAGGTGTTCACGGCATGGGCATCGGCCTTTCCGTGTGTGCGGCCATCATCAAGGCGCACGGCGGCGAGATCAAGGCCGAGAGCCGTCTGGGTGAGGGAACGACCATCCGCTTCTGGCTGGAGACCGAAGAAATTGAAATGGAGGATGCAGAAGATGAGCAATAACAAATTCAAGGTCCTGATCGTAGAGGATGAGGCAAATATCTGCAGCTTTATCGAAACGCTGCTCACCACCAACGATTATCAGGCTCTGGTGGCTCATACCTGTACCATGGGCCTGACTCTGTTCGCCTCCCACAACCCGGATCTGGTCATTCTGGATCTGGGCCTGCCGGACCGGGACGGGCTGGAATTCATCCGTACCGTGCGGCAGAAGTATATGACCCCCATCGTTCGGCCCGCACCGACGAGATGGATAAGATCGAAGCGCTGGATCTGGGTGCCAATGATTACATCACCAAGCCCTTCGGCACCGGTGAGCTGCTGGCCCGGGTGCGGGCTGCCCTGCGGCTGAACCGCTACAGTGCCATGCACGGCGGCAATGCCCCGGCGGGTGAGTTCCGCGCACAGGGACTGCGCATCGACTACGACCGCCGCAAGGTGTTCGTGGAAGGGCAGGAGGTGCGCCTGACCCAGACGGAATACAACATCGTGGCGTTCCTTTCCCAGCATGCGGGCCGCGTGATGACCTATGCGGCCATTGTCAAGGCCATCTGGGGCGACACCGACGTGGGCAGCACCAAAAAGCTGCAGGTGAACATGGCCAACATCCGCAAAAAGCTGGGCAGCCGCCCCGGCAGCAATCCCTACATCCTCAACGAGCTGGGGGTGGGCTACCGCATGATCGACGAGGATGCCCGCAGCGGGGAGATCAACGAATGATACTTGCACTGATCCTGTTTGCTGTTACCTATGTATTGATGCTGCGGCTGCAGCAGTACCGCCCGTGGGTGGCACTGTGCAGTGCGGTGCTCTTTATTGTGCTGGGCGAGGCAGGGGTCTACGAGTTTTCACTCCGCGCCGCGCTGCAGGCCGTGGATTATAATGTGCTGCTCATGATGGCGGGCACCATGGGTACGGTGGCACTGTTCATCGAGAGCAAAATGCCTGCCCGCCTGGCGGAAATGCTTATCGTCCGTGTGCCGGATGTCAAGTGGGCGGTGTGTATGCTGGCGCTCTTTGCCGGGGTCATCAGTGCCTTTGTGGACAATGTGGCCACCGTACTGATGGTGGCCCCGGTGGGCCTTGCCATTGCCCGCAAGCTGAAGATCTCGCCGGTGCCGGTGCTCATCGCCATCGCGGTGTCCTCCAATTTGCAGGGCGCAGCCACGCTGGTGGGGGACACCACCAGCATCCTGCTGGGCGGCTTTGCGGAGATGAATTTCTTCGATTTCTTCTGGATGCGGGGCCGTCCGGGCATCTTCTGGGGCGTAGAGCTGGGCGCACTTGCTTCGCTGGCAGTGCTGCTGTGGCTGTTCCGCCGCGAGACCCAGCCTATCGCCGCCAAGGTGGAGACTGAGGTGGAGGACGATGTGCCCACTGCCCTGATGCTGCTTACGGTGGGTCTGCTCATTGCGGCATCCTTCCTGCCGGAGCCTGCAGCCGGGCCGCTGCACACGGTGTACGAGCTGCGCAGCGGCCTTGTGTGCATGGGGCTGTGCCTGTTTGGCGTGGCGCGCGCCTGCCTGCGGGCAGGGTCGGCAAAGCCGCTGGCGCATGTGCTGGGCGAGCTGGACTGCGACACCCTGCTGCTGTTGTTTGGCTTGTTCATCGTGATCGCGGGCATCCACGCGGCGGGTGTTATCGACGCAGCAGCCCGGCTGTTCCATGCCGTGGCAGGGGAAAGCCCCTTCCGGCTGTTTACGCTGCTGGTGGTGGTGTCGGTGGGGCTGTCGGCCTTCATCGACAACATCCCTTACGTGGCCGCCATGCTGCCGGTGGTGCAGAGCATCGCCGCCCTGATGAACGATGGCGTGGGCGTGGAACCCTATGTGTTTTACTTCGGTCTGCTCACCGGCGCAACGCTGGGCGGCAACCTGACCCCCATCGGCGCGTCGGCCAACATTGCGGCCATCGGCATCCTCCGCAAAAACGGCGAGTGCGTCCGCACCAGCGACTTTCTGCGCATCGGCGTGCCCTTCACGCTGGCGGCCGTGCTGGCAGGTTATGCGTACCTGTGGCTGGTGTGGGGCAAAGTCTGATCTGCTGGCCTCCGGCACGGCTGCCTGCTGAAGAAAAAACAAAGAAACTCCGACCCTCTGCACCGCCGGAAAATCGGCCTGCAGAGGGCTTTTTTCGCGAAAGTATGACGACTTTGTAGTGAGGAAAAAAGTTTTTTTGAAAAAATGCTTGACAATTCTGCCATATCTGGTATAATAACTATCGTTCCGAGCAACACAGCTCGCAAACAAAACAGAATATGCGGATATGGCGGAATTGGCAGACGCGTTAGATTCAGGGAGATGCCCGCCGTCATCAAGGTGATGGAAAGCGGCGGCCAGTATCAGGTGGTCATCGGCACCCATGCCAAGGACGTGTACGAAGCACTGGCCCAGCTGCTGGATCTGGAC
>VOFD01000791.1_pt1 | contig 12001 bp, 16 predicted proteins | sample 5384101 | NCBI WGS metagenome assembly VOFD01 (sample SAMN12384723, study PRJNA508395) | human gut metagenome | isolation source: healthy gut C | host: Homo sapiens
GCGCAGAAAATCCGCAGCAATGTACGGCGTTATCCAAACGGCTGGGGCGAAGCGGCTCCCCTCACAGGTTTGCTCTATTGTGCCGATTGTGGCGGCAAGATGTATGTCCATCGCACCAACAATGGCAAGCGGATTTCTCAATATACCTGTTCCAATTATACCAAAATTCCGTGTGGGACACTATGCCCCACTCAACACCGTATCAATGAGAGCGCTGTTCTGACATTGGTTTCCGACACGCTCCGGGCTATCGCTGAATATTCCAAAAATGACCGGACGGAATTTATTCACACCGTTCAGGAGACGCAGGTTGCTCAACAGAGTGCCGATATATCGAAAAAGCGCAGGCGTCTGGCTGCTGCCCAAAAGAAAGCCGGAGAACTGGAAAAACTGATTTGCAAAATCTATGAGGACAACGCCCTCGGCAAACTGCCGGATGCACGATATAAGGCGCTTGATGCACAGTATGCCAAAGAGCAGGATGCACTTGAGATTGAAATTGCAGAGCTGGAAAAGGCTGTTACCGGCTATGAGCAGAGCCAGAAATCCGCAGAGAAATTTATAGCCCTGATTGATAAGTACGAGAATTTTGACACTCTGACAAACACCATGCTCAACGAGTTTTAGAGAAAATCCTTGTCCACGAACGCGCCCGAAAAGGCAGCCAGGACACCACGCAGGAAATTGAAATCTACTTCAATTTTTTAGGACGCTATATCCCACCATCCTTACAGCCGGTTCCTTTAACCCCAGAGGAACAGGAAGAATTGCGGAAAAGAGAAGAACGCAAGGACAGGCTCCATCAGAACTATTTGAAGCGGAAAGCCAGCGGCGCACAGAAACGGTATGAGGACAAAATCAAGGCGAAGAAAAAAGCGGAAATGGACGCTAAGAAAGCCCTGATCCGGGCTGAGGATATGAAAAAAGGTGTTTTTTCTACTATCGGGCAGCTACCAAAAGAAGAACCGCGCAAAGGCAGCATAGCAGCCAGCGCAGCAGTCTAATCATCACGGAGCAAAGGAGCATGAATATGAGTAAGTTGACTTACATTCGTTGTGGAGATTATGATATACCCAACCTAAAACTTTCTGAACAGCCGGAAACTTCTATCGGCAAGTACGGCAGGATGAGAAAATCCTACCTAAAGGAACATCGCCCCATTCTCTACAACCAACTGCTGATGAGCGAGAAGCTGTATCCACATCTGTTAGAGATTGACCGGACATCGCAGGAGCGTATGGACACCATGTTGCCTCACATGATGGAGACTGCGGGGGTCACGGAAGAACTGAAAGCCTGTGACCCTATGCGTTGGGTGGGGCTGATGAACACATTAACGGCACAGATTGAGGAAATTTTAATCAGGGAACTGATTTGCAGCTGAATGGGAGGTGCGGGAAATGCTGACCTTTGAAAAGATTTTGAAAGTGTTTCAGGCATATCTGGATGATGACCCACTGTATGAGGTAGTTCAGACCAGCCACGGTTATACATTGATGGCATGGGAACCCCACCGGAATGACTGGTACAGCGCAGAAATACAGAAAACCCCGGAGGATTTACGGAACGCTTTGTTGGGTACATACGCCAACTTTCTGGAAGATAAGATTACTGGAAATGACCGTGACCTGACTGTGACAGAAACCGGAGAAATCCAGCAGAGGTGCCGGGAACTTTTAGAAAAGTGCAGGGAAACATGATACAGAAACGCCAGAAGGAGGCCGCGATTATGCGTCCTCCTTCTGCTTCGCAGTCTGTTCCATTTTGAGCGCCCCGTCTATGGCACCTTCGATAATCGGCAGGTATTCTTCAGGGCAAAGCTTCAGCTTGTGGCTGACCCGTTGCCGCTGTTCGCTTTCTTCTCGTATAATCTCCGGGTTAAAATACCGTTCCACGGGAAGTCCGCAGACCTTAATCAACTGGAGCATCACAGGCTTATCAAGACAAAGCATCGACAGGGGTACACGATATGAACAGCAGACGATATTGGAAAAACAGGCTTCCATTTCTGCTGACGAACTTGGTCTGCATGGCTGCACTCACGGTATTTTTGCTGGTGTGCGGCAATTCGTCTTCCGCAGTGGTATTGATCCTGATCGTATGGGCATTGATTTTGCTGACGGGTCTTACCCTCACTTACTGGAAACGGAAACGGCAGATGAAAAAACTTCTGGATATGGCGGAGCAGCTTTCCGAAAGATACCTCATTTCCGAAGTAATGGAACTACCAGAACAGGCTGAGGATCAGGTTTACTATCAGCTTTTGAAAATGGCCGGAAAATCCATGTTGGAACAGATTGGAGAGATCGAGCGGGAACGCCTGGAGTACAAAGAATACATTGAGCAATGGATTCACGAAATCAAAACGCCCATTACTGCGATGAAACTCCTATGTGAAAACCATCGGATGGACTGGACAAAAGAACTTCTGTTGGAACTGGAAAAGACCAACCGCTTTACCGAACAGGCGCTTTATTACGCCCGCAGTGAGCATACAGAGAAAGATTATTCTGTACGGGAAATGGCGCTGTCCCAAGTGGTGCATGGGGCGATTGCAGATAACAAATATCTGCTGCTCCAAAGTGGTATGCGCCTGGAAGTGGAGGAAATGCAGGACACGGTTTATTCAGATGAAAAGTGGGTGCGTTTTATCCTAAATCAACTGATTGCCAATGCGGTCAAGTATCGTACTGAACAGCCGGTTCTCCGTATTTCTACTCATAAACGGCAGGATCAGGTTGTTCTTGTGGTGAAGGACAATGGAATCGGAATTGCTGCATCCGATCTGCCCCGTATTTTTGAAAAGGGATTTACCGGTCAGAATGGTCGTCTGATTCAGCAATCCACAGGACATTGGTCTGTATCTGTGCAAACGGCTCTGTGAAAAGCTGGGCATTGGCATTACGGCGGAGTCGTCGGAACATGGCACAGCCGTTTCCCTTTCTTTTCACATTAACTGTCTGATTCATGAAGTGCAGAACTGAAAAGCGTTCTGCACTTCTTACATTTTTGTTAGAACTTTGTAAGAAAACTTGATACAAACGAAGTCGTTCTTATCCTACAATAGAGACAAGAGGTGATAATAATGAAAGAAATTTTGAAACTGGATCATATCCAGAAATATTACGGAAATAGCGGAAATATTACAAAAGCAATTCAGGACATTAGCTTTTCCGTTCAAGAGGGAGAATTTGTAGGAATCATGGGAGCATCTGGCTCCGGCAAGACTACCCTGCTCAACTGTATTTCCACCATTGATACCGTCAGTGCAGGACATATCTATCTGGATGGAACCGATGTGACGGAAATCAACGAAAAACAGATTGCCCGGTTTCGCCGGGAAAATCTTGGATTTGTGTTTCAGGATTTTAACCTGCTGGACACTCTGACAATCTCAGAAAACATAGCCCTGGCACTGACTATCAACAAGGTTCCCGCAGGCGAGATTGATGGGCGGGTGCGGGAAATGGCCGGAAAGCTGAATATCACGGATATTCTGGATAAGTACCCCTATCAGGTGTCCGGCGGCCAGAAGCAGCGGTGCGCCTGTGCCAGAGCCATTATTAACCAGCCTAAGCTGATTTTGGCGGATGAACCCACCGGTGCGTTAGACAGTCACTCGTCCCAGATGCTGCTCTCGACGATCCGCTGGTGCTGTATTGACCGCTATCCCGATTTTTTCCATCGCAGAACTGGAAAAAGCCTACTTCCTTGGATTTGACGCCCCAACTCTGAATCAATATTTGCTGTTTGGGGTTGCGGATATTTTGTTTATCATTTCCGCAGTCATGTATTTATCAAATGCGGCGCTCCTATACTGGAAGGAATCTAAAGTGTCCCGCAAATATCACAATACGAGTTTATTTCTTTTTGGACAGCTTTCCTCTAAGCTGGCTACCAATACGAAAAACGATGACGATCATTTGTGTGACCCTGACTTTTTCTATCTGCTTGTTTGTCATTGCGCCGGTTTTAACGGGATGGAGTCTGGGCTATTTGGACAGTCGGGCTGTCTATGATATTCAAATTTCAAGCCGCTACAACGATGTTTATGAAGTGGAAAATCTTCCGGATACAGACTATGGAGAAATTACTGCGTTCATAGAACAAAACAAAATAGCGATAAAGGACGATTTGACTTTTTCGGAATATCTTCCCCAAAAAAGCGACTTTTACCAGCGGGTAAAGTACGATTTTCCTCCCTTGGCGATTGCACTGAAGGATTATAACGCTGTTCGGAAAATGTTGGGATATGAACCTATTATCTTACAAACGGATGAATTTGCTACCCACTGGCATCGTGCGGCAGAGGACAAGGATATTGAAAACTACATTGCTGAGCATACCTTATTGGAAACTGACGCAGGCACCCTGAAACTCAGTGAGAACGCCGTGTTTCAGGAGCCTGTGGGGAATCCATCTATAATCTTTATACAGATGTGGTGTATATCATACCTGACGAGATAGCGCAAGTCTTGCTTCCGGTACAGAGCAACCGATTTGTGATGACTCAATATCCGCTTCCCTTCAAAACGGCAGAAATGCTGGAACAGCTTCTTGGGCGTTCTTATCCAGAAGATCCTGATAAAGACAATCTGGCAGGATACAGTACAACTGTCCATACTACGGAAGTGAACCGTATAATCGCAGCCGCCGTTTCATATTTTCGTATAGATTATCCTAAACCAACGACGACCTAACTAACCGTGTAAATCCACGGCGGCACATAGGAGGATTGCCGCCGTGTCTATTTTTGCTTTTTTTCACAGTGCCCATGACCTGCACCAGCTAAAAAAAGCCTGTTCCCAGCAGCGGAGCAATGCGGTCAGCGGTATGCACTATACCATGTAACTAAACAGCAAAATAGATTTCATTACGCTCGTATAGCTTTATGCCGTCCGGGCGCTTTTTTGTCCCTATGGAGCCGGAACATCGGGCCAGCATGGCCCGAACCCTGGCCCCGGTGCCGTTCTCCGCCACCCCGTTCAGATTTTCCCAAAAAAGTCTGAACGGAGGAAGGACCGATGGAAGTCACCATCAATTACAACGGACAAGCTGTGGCCGTGGAGGTCACGCTGGAAGTCTATGAATTTCTTGACCGGGCCGATCACAAAACGGAGAACCTGTTTCATGAACAGCGGCGGCATTGGGATGGCCGGGAGTTTGACGAGTACATCATTACCACCGAGGGTGTAGGGGGCTACGGCGAAACGCCGGAGGAATACCTTTGCCGCATGGAAACGCTACATGAGCTGATGGCAGTTCTGGACACCTGTACCGAGGCCCAGCGCAGCCGGTTCCTGCTCTATGCGCTTGAGGGCTGAGCCTTGCAGAGATCGGTGTGCTGTGCGGCTGCTCCAAAGTGGCTGTGTATCAAAGTGTGGAGGCGGTCAGAAAAAAATTTATAAATTTCTTTGAGAACAGGCTTAACGAATGACCTGTTTTCTGGCTACCAAGTGAAAGGGATCATTTCCCTTATCTCAGCGAGGGGTGGACAGCGGATGAGCTGCCCGCCTCTCCGATTTTCAGGAGGTAAGCCTATGAAAACAATCAATCTGCGGTGGATGTATCCCCACTACCGGCATGACGAGTTTGTGGATGTTACAGACGAGGTATGGGCAGCGATGTATCAGGCCCAGCGGGAGATGGAGAACTATGAGCGCCGGAAAGTCTACCACCGCGCCTACTACTCTCTGGACGCATACAGCTGGCTGGAAAATTACGCACTGGAACACAGCAGATCGCCGGAAGATATTTTGCTGGAACGAGAAGAAATGACCACCCGCCTGCACCTGATTGCAGCTCTGCCGGTGGCTCTGGCTCATGCCACTCCGACACAGGCCCGCCGTGTTCACGCCTACTACATTGCCGGTATCAAGCAGCCGGAAATCGCCCGGAGAGAGGGTATCCATAGCAGTAAGGTCAGCGTTGCCATCCACCGGGGGCTGCGGAATATGCGCCGTTGCTATGATGTCCTTTTTCAAACAGAGTGAGGGCGTGCCTATGCAGACCATCAATCTCAAACAATATTATCCATTTTGCAAAGAGGACATTTTTGTGGAGGTGTCCGATGAGATCGTCGAAGCGTTTCTTCTGGACAAGAGAGCCGAGGCCGCCAGAGATCGCAAGATGTTCCGGTATAAGGCGTTTTACTCCCTCGATTGTAACGATGGAATCGAAAATGCCGCCATCGGCTGGGCGCAGCCATCGCCGGAGGATCATCTGATAGAAAAAGAAGAATTGGCCGAATACGAAGAACTGATACAGCGATTGTACGAAGCCATTTCTTCCCTGCCGCCTATGCAGGCTCGCCGTGTCCATGCCCGCTATATGCTGGGTATGAAAGTGAAAGATATTGCCGCAATGGAGGGTATCACACCAGCACAGGCGGGAAAATCCATCCACGCTGCACTGCGGAGGCTGCGCCGGTACTTTGCGCGTCAGAAATGGACGGTCAATCTATAAGCGTTTCCAAAGAAAAGAGGTGCATGACATGAACGAAAAAATTACAGCCCAACCCCCAAAAAAAGAAGAACGGCAGGAAGTCCTGAAGGAGATCCGGCAGCTTGAAAACCGCAAGAAGATTTTGGAGAACAAGCAACGAAACGAAGAACGCAGGGTTCGCACCCGCCGCCTGATTGAGCGCGGAGCCATTTTGGAGGGGATTTTTCCGCTGGCTTCCAACCTTTCCGGAACAGAGGTTAAAGCATTTTTGATTACCCTGTCCCATCTTCCGGGGGCTGCGGAATTGACTGCAAACCTGTCAAAATCCGGGGACACGCCATAAGTCCCTTGTTTACAAGGGCGCACTTATACACCGTTGCCGGTGCGTGCGCCCTGCCGGGGGCGTTGCGTACTTCGTCCGCGATGGGAAGCTACGCTCCCCAAACCCCTTGTGCGCTCTGCACAGCCAAACACCCGCTTTGCGTTTGTCCGGCTCCACAGAGCCTGTTATCCCCTCACTGAAAGGAGGTGTTCCCCATAGATTTCTGTCATATCCCCGTCAGTATCATCAAGCGCAGCGCAGGCCGTTCAGCCGTTGCCGCAGCTGCTTACCGCAGTGGAACCAAGCTGACAAATGAATGGGACGGAATGATCCACGACTACACCCGGAAAGGCGGCATTGTCCATGCGGAGATCATGCTGCCTGCCCACGCGCCGCCGGAATTTGCAGACCGATCTATCCTCTGGAACAGCGTGGAGCAGATCGAGAAAGCAAGAGACAGCCAGCTTGCCCGCGAGATTGAAGCAGCTTTACCCCGTGAACTGTCCGGCGAACAACAGCTTGCCCTTGTGCGTGCCTATGTGAAGGACAACTTTGTAGACAAAGGAATGTGTGCCGACTTTGCTATCCATGACAAGGGAACCGGCAATCCTCATGTCCATATCATGCTGACGCTCCGGCCTTTGAAAGAAAATGGACAGTGGGGCGCAAAGTGCCGCAAGGCATACGATCTGGACGAGAATGGACAGCGTATCCCGGATGGGAAAGGCGGCTGGAAAAATCATCGAGAGGATACGACCGACTGGAACGATAAAGGAAATGTGGAGATTTGGCGGGCAGCGTGGGCAGCCTACACCAATCGGGCACTGGAATCTGCCGGTAGACCGGAGCGTATTGACCATCGCAGCTACAAGCGGCAGGGCATTGATAAGATTCCCTCTGTCCATCTGGGGCCAGCTGCCAGCCAAATGGAAAAGCGCGGCATCCGCACCGACAAGGGGCGAAGTAAACCGACAGATCGTCGCCGACAACAAGCTGCTGAAAGAAATCAAAGCTCGCATTACCCGGCTTTATCGCTGGTCGAAAGCGGAAGCGGAAAAACCACAAACGCAGCAAAGCAGCTTGACCGCCTTGTGGGAAGCCCAACAGCAGTTGAACACTCCCCGCACCCGCACCGGCAAAATCCGGGCTTTGCAGGAAAGCGCTGCACTATTCAGCTTTATGCAGGTAAACGGCATCCAGTCTATGCAGCAGCTTCATGAAAAAATCGCTGATATAAACACCCGTTACTATGACCTGCGGGGAGAGATCGTTAAGGCCGAGCGCCGGATCCCACTCTTACCGAGCGCGGGGAGATGTGGGAACAGTACAACCGGTACAAGTCCATCCACAAACAGCTTGCCAAAGTAAAACCGGGAAAGCGGGAACAGTTTGAGCAGCGCCACAGCCGGGAACTGATCCTGTATGATGCAGCAGCCCGGTATCTGAAAGACTTGAAAGACAACGGCGAGGCAATCACCCCGAAGACATGGCAGCTGGAAATTGACCAGCTGACCGCTGGAAAGCAGACGGACACGCTTGCCATGAAATCCATGCGGGAGGAGTTGAAAGCAGTGGAACGGCTCCGCAAAACCGCCGAGCAGCTGTCCAGACAGGAACGGGACAAGTCTCACGACCGTGGGAGCCGGAGCGGTAAGGGCTACCGCGTTTTGGCGTACCCCTGTCAAGTGCGTCGCGTTTCACGACATACTTTTGCATACAGAAAAACCGCCGTACAGGTTTCCCCATACGGCGGCAGACGGTTTATTTGCCGAACAAGTCGCTGTGTGTGCCGGTGCGGGCCAGCGTCAGCACCAGAACATCATCCTCTATGCGATAGACAAGCAGCCAGTCCGGGAGAATATGACATTCCCGATGGCCTGCCCAATCGCCGGACAGGTCATGGTCACGGTTCTTATCCGGCAGCGGTTCGCCCATCGCCAGCAACGCTACGACCTGCTCCAACAGCTCAATTTTCAAGCCACGCTTATAGCTCGTTTGTAGTCTTTTTGAAACTGGTCGTGTACTTGACGGTATATTTGGTTTCTTTCATCTTTTCAGGTCAGCAAACAACTCGTCAAGGTCATTGTAGCCCTTTACAGACGGGTCTTTTGCAATCCTTTCCGCTTCCAGCATGGCAGCAATCGTTTCCTTGTTGGGCTGTTCCAGCCTTACTTCAAAGGGAATGCCGCCCTCACGAAGCGACTGGCGCACGAAGATGTTAAACGCCGTAGTCAGGTTCATGCCAAGCTCCGTAAACAGTGCGTCCGCCTGCGCTTTCAAATCTGCGTCCATGCGGATACTGATGTTTGTGGTATTTCCAGCCATACGATCAACCCCTTTCTGCTGGCAATTATAGTATATGCCATTTGCACGAAGAAAACAATACTTTGCACGAATATTTAACAATAAATTCATTCAAGGAGGTTACCGGCTTTATGAAAGAAATCATTTATGAAGAACAACAAGACTGAACCTATCCCTGTCATGGATTACCGCCAGTACCGCAGAGCGCGGAAACTGGTGCATGAGTGCTGCAACTACATTGCCGGAAACTGTATCGCCCTGGACGATGGGGAGGAATGTATCTGTGTCCAGTCTATTTCCTACTCCCTGTTGTGCAGGTGGTTTCGGGCGGCGGTATTGCCGCAGGATAAGAACTGGAAACGGCGCTGTTCCACTGGCTGAATGCAAAGAAATGCTCCGTATGCGGGGCGCTGTTTACCCCCGGTTCTAACCGAGCCAAATACTGCCCGGAATGTGCCGCACGCATGAAGCGGATCAATGCCGCAAAGCGCAAGCGGAAACAACGGGAGAAATGTCACGCTTTAGGGGCTGAAAAACCCTTGTAAATCAAGGATTTTTTCGAGGGTATCAAAGGCAGGCTGATAGATTTATCCTCTGACCCATAATAGCCTTAAAATGCGTGCAGAATCCCAAGAGAAACCCCAAGGAGGAACCATGTCAGACAACCGAAAATATTACTACCTGAAACTCAAAGAGAACTACTTTGACGATGACGCCATCGTGCTGCTGGAAAGTATGCAGGACGGTGTCCTGTACTCCAACATCCTGCTCAAGCTGTATCTGAAATCCCTGAAACACGGTGGACGGCTCAACTTGACGAGGAATATCCCCTACACGGCGCAGATGATCGCCACCATCACCCGCCAGCAGATCGGCACTGTGGAGAGGGCCTTGCAAATCTTCCTGAAGCTGGGCCTTGTGGAAGTGCTGGACAGCGGTACCTTTTACATGAGCAATATCGAACTGCTGATCGGCCAGTCCTCCACCGAGGCTGAGCGAAAGCGGGCGGCGAGGCTCCAAAACAAGGCTCTTTCCGCGCCCCGGACAAACGGCGGACATTTGTCCGACATTCGTCCACCAGAGATAGAGATAGAGTTAGAGAAAGAGATAGAGATAAAGAGAGAGATAGAGAAGGGACACCCCGCCCGCGCCTATGGCCGTTACCAGAATGTTTTCCTGACGGACGAGGAACTGGCAGACTTGCAGGTCAGCTTTCCCACCGTATGGGGCCAGTACATCGAAAAACTGTCCGAATACATGGCTTCTACCGGCAAGCGGTATCAGAGCCATGCCGCCACCATCCGGCGCTGGGCCGGTGAGGACGCGAAGAAAGCGGCCCCGCCCTCCGCAACCGGGATTACAGCGTAAAGGAGGATGAAACCGTATGATGGAGATTACCGCAGAAATCCGGGCGCTGATCGACAAGGCAGCCGCCGGTGTGGAACTGGCCGGGGACGAGTACATAGACCCGGCAGACGGTCTCATTCACTGTAAGAAGTGCGGCGGCCAGAGGCAGACTGTTGTGCCATGCTTTGGAAAACCGGGCTACTTCATGCCCCGCTGTATCTGCCAGTGCCAGCGGGAGGCCGAGGAACAGCGCAAGGCCGCCGAGGAACGGCAGCGCCGCATGGAGCGTATCAAGCGCCGGAAGGCCCAGGGCCTGCAAGACCGCTATCTGTATGACTACACCTTTGCCAACGACAACGGCCAAAATCCCCTGATGGACAAGGCCCGCGCCTATGTGGAGAACTGGAAGGAGGCATACAAGAACAACACCGGCCTGCTGCTATTCGGGGATGTGGGAACCGGCAAGTCCTTTTTCGCCGGTTGTATCGCCAATGCTTTGCTTGACCGGGATGTGCCGGTGCTGATGACGAACTTTCCCACCATCTGAACCGTCTGACCGGAATGTTTTCCGAGGACAGGGCCGACTTTATCGCCAGCTTTGACGAGTACGACCTGCTTATCATTGACGATTTGGGTGTGGAGCGCAGTACCGAGTATGCGATGGAGCAGATGTTTTTCGTCATTGACAGCCGCTACCGCAGCCGCAGGCCCATGATAATCACCACCAACCTGAAGCTGGCCGAACTCAAGAATCCGCCTGACCTGGCCCACGCCCGTATCTATGACCGTATCCTGGAACGGTGCGCCCCGATTCTCTTTGCCGGGAAGAACTTCCGGGAGGAAAACGCCGGTGCCACCCGACAGGCAGCAAAAGACATTGTAAACCGTAAGCAAGACTGATTTTTTACCGGGCGGCACAGACCCGTTCGGAGAAAGGAGCGCTATGAACAGAGAAACCCGTACCATGCAGGTGGCAGACGCCGTTGCTGCGGCCAGAGCGCCGGAAAACACGCCAGCGATGGTAAAGAAAATCGGCAAGACCACCTACAAGGTGCGCGTCCATTTCAGCCAGACCAGCACTGAAACCATGAGCGACAAAATCAAGCGTATGCTCCCAATGTGTCATGCACAAAGAAATATTCTTGGGAACGATAACACTTATTTGTCAATTCCCAGATAAACTCAGAAATATTTTCATATATTATTTCAGAAATTTTCATTCCTGCCTCGACAGGCTTCTCTTCATCAAAGAATTGATATTTCTCCACAGACAGTAGGTTGTAGTTTTCTGCTTTTGCCCCGACATCATCTTTGGCAAGTGGTTTTCCTGTTTTGTAGTTTATGACTTCAAAAACAATGAACAAAACACTGTTCATCATAAAGGCACCGGCATCAATTTGATACATCTGACCATTTATCCAAACTAAAAATGGCTCTAGCCAGAAAGTAAATTCGATTTTGAAATATCGTTCATCAACTAAGATAGATTGTGCGTGCCTAAGATTGATATAGAAACCGGAATCTTTCAAAGAGTCACTTGCATCGTTTTCTTTTTCAGCTGAATCTTTTGATTTGAAGGAAAAT
>VOFD01000025.1_pt1 | contig 12000 bp, 14 predicted proteins | sample 5384101 | NCBI WGS metagenome assembly VOFD01 (sample SAMN12384723, study PRJNA508395) | human gut metagenome | isolation source: healthy gut C | host: Homo sapiens
AATTGCTTGCAAGGCTTTTTAAAATGTGAGGCAGGTGGGGAAGGTGAAAACGGAATGCGTGCCGTTGCGTCGGTAATTGTAAACCGAACCCGTGTTCCAAACGGGGAATTTGCAAGAGTCAGCAAGGGCGGAGATTTCCGTGCCATAATGGAACAACCAAATCAATTTACCTGTCTTAAAACAACTGTCGGAGGACAATATAATCCTCAGAATGTTTATAATATACGCCCTGACGAAATTCACTATAACATTGCCGATTGGGCATTGGCGGGCAATACCGATTCATCTGTCGGAAATTCAATTTTCTATTTTAATCCATTTTCAGATACCTGCCCAACATTTTTTCCGTCAAACAACGGAGTAATTTACAACAGGGTAGGGGATCATTGCTTTTATTCGCCTACCGAGGCTTATTCCAAAACATAAAGGAGCATAGCTTAATGGATAATTCTTCAAATATGGCAGTTAATACAACTCCTACGGCAAATCAGATTAATCCCGAACATCATTACGGACTTGACAAAAACAAAGCCTGCCTCAACAATTCATGTCCGTCAAACACAGCGGATAGCGGATGTTATATTCCTGCGATTGACGAAATTATGCGACACAATCAGGGCGCACCGTCTGTTGCACACCCCAATATGACAGAAAAAGTTCAAAAATCAAATGACAATCCCTCGCTTGAACAGGCAGAAATAGCATATGAAGAGGGCGGAAGTACATCAGAAGAACAACCTGAAAATATAAATAAATACAGCGGAAGTCTTCAAAATATACCGTTCATTAAGGACTTAAAAAAATAGATACATTTATACCTGTTTTGCCTGCAACCCCTGCTACAACGGCGAGCTCCGGAGCCACCGTTGCAACGCCGATAAGGCAGAATATCGGAATGTCGATGAGTGATTATCAATATCCGTTTCCTGTAACAGCCGAAAGTCTGAGATATCACAACGGTTTTATGCGAACACAAATCGGAAGACGAATCACCGTTGATTTTCTCATGGGAGCAAACACAATTGTTCAGAAAACAGGCTATCTTTTTAGGTGTTGCTCAGGATTATATCCTTATAAATGAGATTGACACCAACGACATCACAACCTGTGATTACTACAATATAAAATTTATAAGGTATTATTACTAAACCACAGCGGCAAAAACTAAAGTTTATAGTTTTTGCCGCTGTTTTATTGTCATTATTTGCTATGTGTACATCATTTCATTATTTTAACATATAATTTTCTATAGTGTAAAAAATTAAAAAATTGTAAGAAATATTGAATTATTGCTGTAATTTGTGATATAATGTGAGCGTTGATGTTATCACTTCTCAATAAACAAACAACAGGTAGCTATAAGACCTGTTACATATTATTTTATCTTGGAGGAATCGCCATGAAATTCTGTAAATATTGCGGAGCACAGCTTGAAGACAATGCTGTTTGCAACTGCGAAAGTCAAGAGCCGCTCAAGCACAGGCTCAGCAGGCAAATGCACAGGCACAGTCTCAGTATCAGCAGCCTGTTCATCCACAACAGCCACAGTATCAGAACCCTGTTCAGCAACAGTATACACAGCCGCAAAACCCTCAGACACAGCAGTCGCCTTATGCCGTAAATAACACAGCACCCATTGGGGAAAATGCTTTTGTTAAGGCTTTAAAGAACATTCCTGTTGTGTTCACTTCATTCTTTAAGGATTCCAAAACTGTTATCAAAACAGCAAAGGCTGAAAAGGACATCATTCTCGGCGCTCTTTTCTCGGCAATTTTCTTTATTGCACTCATTCTTGGCAATATGTTCCTTATGCTTTCTATGAGCGCACTTGATTTTCCGAAAACACTTCTTGTAAGTCTTGTTACTGCTGTCCTTATCGGTGGCTTCTATTCTGTTATTCTCTTTGCATATGTAAAGAAATACAAAACCGAAGAAAACACAGCCAAAGCATTTATTGATTCATTCATCACATTTTCAATTGAATCTATTCCGGCATCAATCGGTTGGATTTTGGCAGGCCTTAGCGCATTAATCAGCGTATATATGTTCCTGTTCTTCTTCGTAATCGTAATGCTTTACCTTGTTATTTCACTTGTAAATCAGGTAAAAGCTAATGTTCCCGAAGCAAAGAACTCTGCATTATTCACTTTAATTCTCACACTCATCGTTGCCGTTGCATTTATGATTATATTCTTCATCGGCGCAAAACTTACTATGTGGTCATTTAACACAGGTACATTTACAACAAGTGTTCTTACATCGCTTATCGGCGGCGGTTCATACCCTTCATGGTATTAATCTGACATACAAATTCATAACATAAAATTAACGCTCCGAATTTATTCTCGGAGCGTTTTTTATATCAGTTCACTGATTATTGAATTTGAAACAAGAAAAACCTTTCGGTGTAAAGCTGATTGACTTGTCTGTAACATTTGTATAGCCGTATTTTTCATACTCTTTAGCTTTTTGATAATGTAAGAGGGGAGGGTATATCCGAATTTTTTCTCAAATTCAGAATAATTAAGACCGCTTTTTCAGCCTGAGAGAGAGCATAATAAATTCTTCCTCATCTCCGCCCGTACCTTCAAAAGACAGCTTATTGTTATTAAAATCGTCCATGCTTCTCGAATAAAAAAACCTTTTGCCCTCAAAAAATGAGTGTGCAGACGGACCTATGCCGATATATTCACCGCATCTCCAGTAATTGGTATTATGTCGGCTTTCATAACCCTGTTTTGCAAAATTAGAAATTTCATATTGCTTGTATCCGAGAGAATCAAGCTTTTCAACAGCTCTCAGATACATTTCGGCCTGCATATCATCATCGGCAAGCTTAAGTTTATTTTGCACCTTATAAAACGGAGTATTCTCCTCGATTTTCAAAATGTATGATGAAATATGAGTAACTTTGCAATCGGCACAGAAACTGATTGATTTTTCAAGGCTTTCAATTGTCTGATTAGGAATTCCCATCATCAAATCAAGTGAAATATTATTAAATCCCGCACTTTTAGCCCTTTCAACAGAAGTCTTTGCATCATCTGTGCTGTGAATTCTCCCAAGCAGCCTTAATTCATCTTCAACAGCAGTCTGCATTCCCATTGAAATGCGATTAAATCCGCAGGCATACATTTTTTCAAAATCAATAGTTTTGGCGGAGTCGGGATTGACTTCAACCGTAATCTCGGCATTATTTTGAATATTAAAATTGAACTTGATAAAATCAAGAATATCACAAAGTCTGTCTGCACCCAAAACACTCGGCGTACCGCCGCCGAAATATACGGTCGCAACATCTCTTTTGGCTTTTTTTCAGACCAGTATTTTATTTTATCTTTTAATTCAATCACATAATTATCGAAAGCGTTTTCATCTGCATTGCCGCTGAAAAAATCGCAATACGGACATTTGTGCTTACAAAACGGTATGTGAATGTAAAGACCGATAGAATTACTCATAAAAAACCTCATAAATGATTTTGAGGCAGAAACACAAGTTTCTGCCTCGATTTGGAAGGTATATGAAAAAATAGGAAAAATCACATTAAGTCCTTCTGTACCAATATATTACAATATATTTACAAATTTGTCAAGTTTTTGTAGCAATTATTTTTTTCTCACATTTTCTTCATTCTTTATTGACATATACCATCAACAAAAATAGTAGAATATAGAATTGTGGATATACTTAACCTCCGAAGGGAAGAAAGATATGAGTTCATTTAAAGAAGAAATCAGCAAGCGCAGAACCTTTGCGATTATTTCGCATCCTGATGCGGGTAAAAACAACACTTACGGAAAAGCTCTTGCTCTACGGCGGAGCAATTAACCTTGCAGGTTCGGTAAAAAGGCAAAAGAACCGCAAAGCATGCTGTGTCAGACTGGATGGAAATTGAAAAACAGCGTGGTATTTCTGTTACATCATCGGTTTTGCAGTTTAAATATAACGGTTATTGCATAAATATTCTTGATACACCGGGACATGAGGATTTCTCGGAAGATACCTACCGTACACTTATGGCGGCAGACTCTGCCGTAATGGTAATTGACGGTTCAAAGGGTGTTGAAAAACAGACTATCAAACTTTTCAAGGTCTGTGTAATGCGTAATATTCCTATCATTACATTCATCAACAAGATGGACAGAGATGCCAAAAATTCTTTTGACCTTCTTGAAGACATTTAAAATGTTCTCGGAATTCACACCTATCCCGTAAACTGGCCAATCGGTTCAGGTAAGGAATTCAAGGGTGTGTATGACAGAAATTCTAAGAAAATCCTTGCTTTCACCGCTAATAACGGTCAGAAAGAAGTTGAAAAGAAAGAACTTACGCTTGACGATCCTGCCCTTGAAGATACAATAGGCTACTATCATAAGCAGGATTTGTTTGATGAAATAGAACTTCTTGACGGTGCAGGCGATGAATTTGACCTTGAAGCAGTCCGCAACGGTCAGCTTACTCCTGTATTCTTCGGTTCGGCTCTTACAAACTTTGGTGTTGAACCATTCCTTGAACAGTTCTTACAGCTCACAACTCCACCTCTGCCAAGAGAAACAGTTGATGAAAAGGTTGAGCCTATGTCAGACTTTTTCTCTGCATTTGTTTTCAAAATTCAGGCAAACATGAATAAGGCTCACCGTGACAGAGTTGCATTTATGCGCATCTGCAGCGGCAAGTTTGAAAAGAATATGGAAGTGTTCCATGTTCAGGGCAACAAAAAATGCGTCTTTCACAGCCGCAGCAGATTATGGCTCAGGAAAGAGAAATTGTTGACGAGGCATACGCGGGCGACATCATCGGTGTGTTTGATCCGGGCATCTTCTCAATCGGTGACACAATCTGTTCACCGGGACACAAGGTACAGTTCAGGGGAATTCCTACATTTGCTCCCGAACACTTTGCACTTGTCCGTCAAAAAGACACAATGAAGCGCAAACAGTTCATCAAGGGTACAAGTCAGATTGCACAGGAAGGCGCAATTCAGATTTTCCAGGAGCTTGACGCAGGTATGGAGGAAGTTATCGTTGGCGTTGTAGGCGTACTTCAGTTTGATGTTCTTAAATACAGGCTTCAAAACGAGTACAACTGTGATATCATTATGGAAACACTCCCATATGAATTTATCCGTTGGATTGTAAACGATGACCTTGATCCGAAAACTCTCGACCTTGCGTCCGATACTAAGAAAATTCAGGATCTTAAAGGCAATCATCTTTTGCTCTTTACAAGCTACTGGAGCATAAACTGGGCGCTTGAACACAACAAGGGACTTGAACTCGCTGAGTTCGGTACAAACTAAATATTTAAAATATCGGAGGATATATGCTGTACGACAAGCTTAAAAATTATTCAAAAAGCGGCATATATCCTTTTCATATGCCCGGACACAAAAGAACGGACATTACAGAAGAGGGTATAATACCGTATAATATCGACATAACCGAAATTCATGATTTTGACAATCTCCATTCACCAAACGGAGTTATTGATGAAATTCAAAAAAAAAGGCTGCAAAGCTTTACAATGCAAAAAATGCTTTCATTCTGATTAACGGTTCAACAGGCGGAATACTTTCAGCAATTCGCTCAATGACAAATCAAGGCGACAAGATATTAATGGCTCGTAACTGCCACAAATCTGTATATAATTCAGCAGAACTGTTTAATCTCAATGCTGATTACATTTTTCCCGATACAGACAGCAGATATAATATTCTTACATCGGTTTCACCTTGCGATATAGAAGATAAACTTACAAAACACAATGATGAAATCAGACTTGTGATCATAACTTCGCCTACATATGAGGGAGTTGTTTCGGATATAAAGTCAATCTCCGAAATCTGTCACAAACACGGAGCAAAATTACTTGTTGACGAAGCTCACGGAGCGCATTTTCCGTTTTCGGACAGTTTTCCCGATGAAGCACTTAACTGCGGTGCAGACGTAGCAGTATTGAGTCTGCACAAAACTTTGCCGTCATTAACTCAAACTGCATTGCTCATAACAAATGACAGCGAGCTTTCTGAAATTCTTGCTGAAAATTTGGCTGTATTTGAAACAAGCAGTCCGTCATATATTTTAATGAGTTCAATTGAAAAATGTCTTGATTTCTGCGAAAACAGCAAAGATAAATTCAAGGAATATTGTTGCAATCTTAAAACGGTCAGAGAAAAAACTTAAAAATCTAAAATATCTGAAAATTTATGATAAAAACGATACTGATTTTGATTATGATATCGGCAAAATTGTAATTTCAACAGCGAACGCAAATATTTCGGGAACAAAGCTTGCCGAAATACTGCGAAATAATTATCAGATTGAAACCGAAATGGCATATTCGGACTATGTAATTGCCATGACATCTGTTTGTGACACTGAAAAAGCTTTTGATATGCTTTCAGGCGCTCTGATTTCAATTGACAGCGAACTTTCAAAAGGAGTCGACACCGAGCGTGTTCCGTTAAAAAATCTCTACACAGGCAAAAATTTCAACGCCTGCGAGTTGTACAAATTCAACAAAGAAACTATTTCGTTTCAAAATTCGGAATTCAGAACTTCTGCCGAGTATATCTGGGCATATCCACCCGGAATCCCCCTCATCGTACCCGGTGAAATTATAAGCAAGGAACTTATAAATTACATTGAATATCTTTCAGCCTGCAAGGTTGAGATTATGTCAACAAAAGGCGGTATGACGGACAACATAAGCGTAGTTAAAAAAGATTGACAAATCAATGGCTGTGTGATAATATTAAATTAACAAAATCTAACAAGGAGTTTGATTTATTATGAAGAGAATTAAAACTATCGAAACTCGTGACCTCAAGAAGAGCGTTAAGACAGGCGGTTGCGGCGAGTGCCAGACTTCATGTCAGTCAGCGTGTAAGACATCTTGCGGCGTTGCTAACCAGCAGTGCGAAAAGTGCATGAGCGAGAAATAATTCTATTTTAATTTGATTATTAAGGATTATCGCCGTTTTCCCAAAGGGTTAACGGCTTTCCTTTTGTCTAACGGAGATATTATGATTCATCAGTATAAACTTAACGGATACAACATAGTTCTTGATGTTTACAGCGGCAGTGTACACGCAGTCGATGACCTTGCTTATGATGTTATTGCAATGTACAAAAACGCAACAAAAGAACAGATAATCGACGAAATGCTTTCAAAATATGCAGACAATCCTGAGATTACAAAAGAAGAAATCTCTGACTGCATTGATGATGTAAAAGAGCTTGAGGAACAGGGAAAGCTCTTTACAGACGACAAGTACGAAAACCTTGCATTTGACTTTAAAAAGAGAAACACAGTAATCAAAGCACTTTGTCTGCACATTGCTCACACCTGTAACCTTAAATGCGAATACTGCTTTGCAAGCCAGGGCAAATACCACGGTGAGAGAGCGCTGATGAGCTTTGAAGTGGGCAAGAGAGCAATTGACTTTCTCATTGAAAATTCAGGCAGCAGAGTAAACCTTGAGGTTGACTTCTTCGGCGGAGAACCTCTTATGAACTTTGATGTTGTAAAGCAGATTGTTGCCTATGCAAGAAGCATTGAAAAGGGACACAACAAAAACTTCCGTTTTACACTTACAACAAACGGTATGCTTGTTGATGACGATGTAATTGAATTTGCTAACAAAGAATGTCATAATGTAGTTCTCAGCCTTGACGGCAGAAAAGAAGTGCATGACCATCTTCGCAAAACTGTAAACGGAAAGGGCAGTTATGACATTATCGTTCGAAATTTCAGGAATTTGTCAAAAAAAGAGGCAACAAGGGTTACTATGTAAGAGGCACTTATACACATAATAACACAGACTTCACAAACGATATTTTCCATATGGCGGATTTGGGATTTACAGAGCTTTCAATGGAGCCGGTTGTATGTGCTCCCGATGACCCATATGCACTTACATATGATGATTTGCCTATCCTTTTTTGAACAGTACGAAATTCTTGCAAAGGAAATGCTCAAGCGTGAAAAAGAGGGCAGACCGCTCACCTTCTATCATTACATGATTGACCTTACAGGCGGTCCGTGCATTTATAAGAGAATCTCGGGTTGCGGTTCGGGTACAGAATATATGGCTGTAACACCTTGGGGCGACCTCTATCCCTGTCATCAGTTTGTAGGCGATGAAAAGTACAAGCTCGGCGATATCTTTAACGGTGTTTCAAACACGAAAATTCAGGACGAATTTAAGCTTTGTAACGCATACGCCCGTCCGGACTGCAAAGACTGCTGGGCAAGACTTTATTGCAGCGGCGGTTGTGCCGCAAACGCTTATCATGCAACAGGCTCAATCACAGGTATTTACGAATACGGCTGTGAGCTTTTCAGAAAAAGAATGGAATGTGCCATTATGATGAAGGTTGCAGAAGCAGAAGAATAAAATTACAATAAAATTTACAGGCAGATACATTTTTCTTGTATCTGCCTGTATTTTCGAGGTGCTGTATGAACGAAAAAAATTATTATGCTCGGCACAGGAAGTGCGATGGTTACCGACTGTTATAATACCTGTTTTCTTCTGAAATCCGAAAACGACTGTCTTCTTGTTGACGCAGGTGGCGGAAACGGGATTTTATCCGCAATTAAGAAATCCGGAGTAGCTTGGAACAGCATAAAGACAATGTTTATTACTCATTCTCACACCGACCATATATTAGGTGCCGTGTGGGTAATAAGGCAAATAAGCGCTCTTATGAATTCAGGCAAATATGACGGTAATTTTAATATTTACTGCCACGATGAATGTGTTGATTCAATCACGGCAATTTGCAACCACACACTTGCACCGAAATTTCTCAAAAATATCAATACAAAAATTTTCATCAATGAAGTAAAAGACGGCGAAAAACAAAATGCCGGCAGTATCCAACTCACTTTCTTTGATATATTTTCAGACAAAACAAAGCAATTCGGATTCAAGGCTGTTTTTCCGTCAGGAAAAGTTCTCGCCTGTCTCGGTGATGAACCGTTCAATGAAAAATGCAGAAATTTTGTTCAAAACTGTGATTATCTTATGTGTGAAGCTTTGTGTCTTTACAGTCAAAAAGATATTTTTAAGCCTTACGAAAAATTCCACAGCACAGCACTTGATGCAGGAAAACTTGCAGAGAGTCTTTTTGCAAAAAATCTTATCCTGTATCACACCGAGGACGAAACACTTCAAACACGCAAAAGAACATATACTTCAGAGGCGAGAACAGTTTTTAACGGAAATATATTTGTTCCCGATGATTTTGAAGTTATTGACTTAAAATAATCTCATAACACCTGCTGTAATCATACAAAGCACAATTCCCATTGCAGTAGGCAAAGCCATAGAAACAAGCGTCCATTTAAGGCTGCCTGTTTCTTTTTTTATTGTCAGACAGGTTGTTGAACACGGATAATGAAGAATGCAAAGAATAATCGTGCATACAGCCGTTGTAATCGTCCAGCCGTTCATACTGAGAAGTTGAAACAGCTGATCGTAGCTTGAATAATCAACAAGAGTACCGCTTGCCATATATGACATAATTATAATCGGAATAACGGTTTCATTCGCAGGAAATCCAAGTATAAATGCCATTATTATAACGCCGTCAACCCCGATAAATCTGCCGAACGGATCTAAAAAATCAGTACAGTATTTTAAAAGTGAAATATCGCTTATATGCACATTTGCAAGAATCCAGATTATCGCACCTGCCGGTGCGGCAACCGCAACAGCCCTTCCTAAAACAAATAAAGTTCTGTCCAACAGCGAACGGACAATAGTTTTTAAAATCTGCGGCTTTCTGTACGGCGGAAGCTCAAGCACAAATCCGGACTGTTCGCCTTTCAATATTGTGACTGAAAGCACCTTAGATATAACAAGTGTTATAAAAACACAGAAAACTATTATTCCAATCAACAATGCCGCTACCTCAAGCGAACTGCTCAGCGTAAATGCCGTACCTGCAAAGAACATGAGCAGTAATGCAATTATTGTGGGAAACCGTCCGTTACACGGCATAAAAATTATTTGTAAGAATTGCAATCAACCGTTCCTTTGGCGACTCAATGATTCTGCAACCCGTAACTCCGCAGGCATTACAGCCAAGACCCATTGCCATAGCAAGACTTTTGCTTTCCGTGTGCACCGCACTTTGAAAAATACCTATCAAGATTAAATGCAATTCTCGGCAGATATCCCGAATCCTCAACAAGCGAAAACAACGGAAAGAATATAGCCATAGGCGGCAGCATTACAGATACCACCCATGACAGAGTTGTATAAACTCCGTCAATCAAAAGTCCCGTTACAACATCGGGAGCGTGTAAAAAATCAAAAAGAATATACAGTTTCTCTTTTATAAAACCAAACAAATTGCCTAACCATTCGCTCGGATAATTTGCACCGACAACTGTTATCCAGAACAATATACCAAGCATTGCAAGCATAATCGGTATTCCCGTGGTTTTGCTTGTAAGTATTTTATCAAGCTTTCTTGTACAAGCATTTAACTCTGATTTTTCATATTTTACGCAGTCATTTGAAATTTTGTTGCCAATCTGCGAAAGCTTTTCAATATTCTGTTTGTAGTTTTTTTCGGATAGTATATCAACACCTTCAAAATTTCTTTCTACCCTAAAACATTTTATCTTTCCGCTGCATACATTATAGATCGCTTTTTTTAATTCATCCAAACCTTTTTGTCTGTTGCACAGGTTTTTACAACAGGTATTCCAAGATTTAGCGATAACTCGTCGCAGTCGATTTTTATACCGTTTTTTTCAGCCTCATCACAAAGATTAAGACAAAGAACAGCATTCTTTGTGACAGATAACACCTGCAATGCAAATGAAAGATTTCTTTCAATAACTCCGCAGTCAACAACTATTACAACGCAGTCATTTTGATTTTGTACAAGACACTCCCTTGTTACCGCCTCTTCGCCCGAAAATGAAAGCAGGGAATAGCATCCGGGTAAGTCCGTAACACAAAATCTTGCGTCTTTGATTTTGCAACAACCTCTGGCAAACTCAACAGTTTTACCCGTCCAGTTTCCCGTGTGCTGTCTTAATTCCGTCAGTTCGTTAAAAATTGTACTCTTGCCGACATTAGGATTACCGGCAAGAGAAATTTTGTAATCGCAATCTGAGACATCCTTTTTATTAAAAGATGATTTATCCGTAGAAAACAATAAAAAAGCCTCCTTTTATTCAGGAGTAACAATGATATCTTTGCAATCGTTATTTCTCAGTGCCACAACGGCATTTTTTAACAAGATACGCAGACGGATCACCGAACGGACTTGTAAACAAGGGGATAACAGGACTGTTCTCCATAATACCAAAATCAAATATTCTGTTTTTGATATTTTCATTACAGTTCACACGATAGACAATCCCCGTAACTCCAAGCGGTAACTTGTCAAGCGAACATTTTTCTTTCATCTGATTCACCGATTTCAACTTTTTATTAACAGCATATTCAATTCATACAACTGAGTTACACAAAAAGCCGGCCATAAACTAAACTTATATCGTACCCGAATAAACTCTGATATCAGAAAAATTTTAAGGAATTGACACGACTATAAACAGGTGTTATAATTAAATGCAGATTTCAAATGTATATAACTTAATATGGGTTTACGGTTCAAAATGCATCTTGCAGAGTAGATAACAGAGAATTCGGTGAGAATCCGAAGCAACAGTCATTACTGTATTTGGCATTGCCATAAGTCAGGTCGCTGTCCGTATGCCTCGGATTTTGCAAATCTTGGACAAGGAAGAGGTGCAGCCGACCATATCTGTACAGACTTTTGGTCTGTATGGTTTTGTTTGTTGTGCCTTCCAAAAACGGAAGGCTTTTTATTTTGCCTTTCGATATACACAATACAATATGGAGGAAAACACTATGAACAAATCTTTTAAAAAAATCCTCTCAATTGTACTTTCTGTAATGATGATTTCGTCACTTATGACGGTTTCACTTTCAGTAAGCGCAGTTGAAGA
>VOFD01000084.1_pt1 | contig 12000 bp, 9 predicted proteins | sample 5384101 | NCBI WGS metagenome assembly VOFD01 (sample SAMN12384723, study PRJNA508395) | human gut metagenome | isolation source: healthy gut C | host: Homo sapiens
TACGCATTCAGAAGCTGAAGGATACCAAGCTGAAACCGATCTCTATTCAGGATTATGAATTGCTGGATACGCAGAAGCAGGTCAATCTGCTGGTGTTTGTTGCCAACCTGGTGCGTTATGTAGTCATGCTGTTGCAGTTGCTGCTGACGGTTCCGTTATTATTCTCCATTTTCCCTCAGACCAAGAGCTTGGCTTATACATTATTCTCCTACATCTGGAATCCTATAAAGGTCATCTTGAATGGAATAGCCGACTATATACCCAATCTGTTCACTATCTTTGTGATATGCTATGCGGTGAAGTATCTGGTCAGACTGGTGCGTTATCTTGCCAATGAGGTGCAGGCTGAACGGCTGAAGATAAACGGCTTCTATCCGGATTGGGCCATTCCTACCTATCATATTGTGCGCTTCTTGCTTTATGCGTTTATGATTGCCATGATTTACCCTTATCTGCCGGGTTCCAAGTCGGGAGTCTTCCAGGGAATCTCCGTGTTTGTCGGCTTGATTGTTTCGCTCGGTTCCAGTACGGTTATCGGCAATATCATTGCAGGACTGGTCATAACCTACATGCGGCCTTTCAAGCTGGGTGACCGCATCAAGCTGAACGATACTACGGGCAACATCATTGAGAAAACACCGCTCGTCACCCGCATCCGTACTCCGAAGAATGAGGTGGTGACCATTCCGAACTCTTTCATCATGTCTTCCCATACGGTCAATTACAGCCAGTCTGCCCGTGAGTATGGATTGATTATCCATTCGGAGGTCAGTATTGGCTACGATGTTCCGTGGCGGAAGACACATCAGCTGTTGATAGAGGCTGCATTGAATACTCTGGAGTGATAGATGATCCCCGTCCGTTTGTATTGGAGACTTCCCTTCAGGATTATTATCCGGTTTATCAAGTGAATGCCTATATCAGGGATGCCAACAGCCTTAGCCAGATTTACTCTGATTTGCATCAGAATATCCAGGATGCCTGCAACGAAGCAGGCATCGAAATCATGTCTCCTCACTACATAGCTACGCGTGACGGCAGTGAGACGACCATACCCAAGGATGACTTACGGGAGAAAAAGCAGTAAGGGGGCCGGTTATCGTGCCAGTAAAATCTCTGCAAACGGTACGTAGAACATAAACATCCTCCATTCCTTTGTCTGGAAATCATAAGTTTCGATGAAGTCGCCTTCACGATAGCCTGCAAACTGCACGTAGAGTTTCCTTGTCTGCCCGTCCTTGGAGTAGTACATGGCAGCGGAGCGTACGGCGTTGGGGTAGGTGGCGAAAGGCTCTTTCAAGTTTCCGGCAGTAGTATCCCATAAGCAGAATTGCGTATCTCCACCATTGGCACGGGAAACGATATAGCCTCCTTTGCATTGCAGGCTGTTTGGGTTTTCGGGGATGGTTCCATAATCCGGAAAGGTATCAAGGCTTCGGCTTTGATGGGGTCGTAGCAGTGCATCTTTTCTTTGGCGATGTCTATCAAGACGGGCGAGAAGGGGTCGTCGCCGTTGTTGGCCGAGAGCAGCATGTGGACGTCGGCTATCACGCCCGGATAGCGTGAGAGGGATTCGGGCTTCAGTCCATCCGGTAATGGTATTTCGGGAGTATGTATCGGTGGCATATTCAACCGGGTATATACCGGATAAGAGATGCTACAGTAGGTGAGGAGCTTATCTCCGGCCATTTCCAGGGAAACAGTGTTGTTGAAGTCCGAGCAGATGGTAATTGCGTTACGTTCTACCGGGTTACACCAATAGTGCATGCAGAGGTCGTATCCGTCGATGAAACTACTGCCGTCTTTCTCCCGTATCCCGCAGAGGATGTTGGTGCCGGGGATGTTGGCGGCAAGGTGGAAATCTTCGTCGTCATGGAACTGGATTACTTCCGATATTTCTTGTGTTACCAGGTCGATACGGGTGATGCCGCGGGGAACGGTCGGTGTGTAAATGGCGTGGGAGTTGGTGATACCGTAGAGATATGGTTCTTCGGGGGATTGTCCGTCGGCTACCGAAATCTGGCCGAGAGGCTGAAGCTGTCCTGCCCGTTCCAGGAACATTTCTACCCGTGAGGCGGGCCAATGTCCGGGGGCAAGGAAAGTAATGCTGTTGCTGGTTTGCTCCGTGGTGACGGCACGTGTGTAGCGTGAATACCCTTCGGGAAAAAGAGGATTGTCGGCTATCGGCCAGTAGATGTCCAATATGATTTGGTCGCCGCTCTGCAAGCCGTCGGCTTTGACGGTCACGGCATCACCGGGATTGAAGGTCTTTCCGGCATCGGATATGGTGATATTGGTCACAAAAGCGGGTTGTTTCTCTTTGTCGTCATCACTGCAAGCGGCAAGTAGCAGGCTGATTAGTAGCAGGAAGTGTATCTTCTTCATCATAGTTATGTATTGACAAATGCAAATATAGGGCTTTTTCTTGTATTCCTGCGGATAGGCTTTGTTTTTGTCGTATGAGATGGAAAAATCCTCCTACGAAACATGGTCTTTTGCTTCGTGGGAGGAAAGTGGTTGTTCGGCAGGGCTTCGGGGGAATGCGCCTGCTTGCGTGCCGGCTTGGATTATTTGCTGCGCGTCACCGTGTGCAATACATTCCCTTTCTTGTCAATCATGCGCAGTTCCAGTGTCTTTTTGCTGGCCGATACAATGGAGAAACCCGGTTCGGGGCTGCAGAATACGGTCCCTTCGATGGGCTTCACCTTGCGGGCGAGCGAACCGGCAGAATTGGTGATATAGTCGATGTCGCTGCCTGCCACGCGTACGTGCTGGAAGTTGTGGATGTGCCCGCAGATGTACATATCCACCTTGTGCTTGCGCAGGATGGGATCGAGACGTGCCTGCATATCCGCGCGTTCGCTCTCGTCCTTCGGGGTTTCGGCATAGATGGGATGGTGTCCGGCAACGATAACCCAGTCCTCTTTGGCGGCAGTCAGTACGGAATCTATCCAGGAAAGTTGTTGCTGGTAATCCTGCTTGCAGGCATCGGGATAGGTCTCGCTGTCGTTGCGGTATTTGTCAATCATCGGGGCGGTGTCTACCCAAAGGATGCGGATGGTAGCGCCGTTGTCCTCGAACGTCTTGGTATAATAACGGGCGGGCATGGTCCAGCGGCGGCTGATATTACTGTAGTCGAGCACAGCCTGCGTATTACCGCGGTATTCGTGGTTGCCCAGCAGGGGAAACCAGTCTATCATCAGCTCCGGGTGGCTGTAAATAAGTTCGTAGTTGGTCATCCAAAGCGGGTCGTTCACGCTACGTACGCCTTCAAAGTGGTGTACATCGCCGGTGGCAAGAACGAATTCGGGGCCTACTTCTTCTGCCATTTGTCCCATCAGTTCGGCGATGGGCTTTTGGTCGTAGTAGCCGTTACGGCCGAGGTCGTTGGCTACGTAGAAGTTGAACTTCTTGTCGAAGATGGAGTAATCGGTGATTTGGGCAATGGCTGCGTTGCCGAGTAGGGCAATAAACAGTAAAAGGAATATTTTCTTCATTGTCATTATTAAATTGTTGAGTAGTTAATGTTGATAACTTGTTGAGATAGAATTCGCTGTTTAAAAATTAATCTTCACTCCCGCATTCACTTTCACGCCGTAGTATTCTGCCTGCATGGTACGGTCTTTTGTGCCCTGGTAGTAGCGTAGCGGCTGGTTCAGCAGGTTGTTGGCTTCGGCGTAGAAGGTAGTCTTGAACTTCTTTCCGAAGGTATAGCTGGCGTTTACGTCCATATAGTTCACCTTGTCGTAGTAGCGGTCGTAGAAGGTGCTTTCTCCCATTTCGTCGATGAAATCGGAAGCGAAGTTATAGCTCAGGCGCAGATTCAGACCGCCTTTCTCAAAGTATAGGGAAGCATTTGCGGTATGCTCCGGAGAGCCTGGCATGCTCAAGTCTTTCTCATTCTCGCGACCTTCGAAGTTGAAGTCTTCCACACGGGAGTGGGTGTAGGTGTACGTTCCGTAGAAACCTACACATTTCAGAGCGGGAGCAATGAAGCTGAAGTCGCGCTGGTAGGATAACTCTACCCCTACCAGGTTGGCGTTGCCCGCATTCTTGGGTTGGGTGAAGCGGGTGTAGGTGTTACCCTGGTATTCGTAGTTGGTGCTCACCTGGTCTACGATGAAGTCGTCTATCTTCTTGTAGAAGATGCCGGCGCTTATCAGACCGATGCTGCGGAAGTAGTAGTCGGCACTCAAGTCGAAGTTGTAGGAGACGGTAGGTTTCAGCTCCGGGTTTCCGATGGTGATTTCGTTGTCGGAACGCTTGATGTTCACACTGGGCACGAGGGCCGAGTATTTGGGGCGTGACAAGGTTTGGGTAAACGAACCGCGCACTTTGAAGTCATCGTTTACATTCCACTTTACGAGCAGCGACGGCAGGAAGTTGATGTAGCTGTTGCGCTGACGGTCGGTCTTGCTGGTGAGGTCTTCGTCGGCATCGTAGGTGCGTCCCGTATAGGCAAGGTTGGTGTTCTCTATGCGAAGTCCGGTCATCAGTTCCACGTCTTTTGTCAGTTTTTGGTCGAAGCGGAGGTAGCCGGAAGTCACGGTTTCGCGGGCGTTGAAGTTTCCGGCAAGTTCTTCCTGCACCTGCTCTTTCTCAAAGAGGGAAGCGTTGTTCAAGTCTAAAGAGCCGGTGTATTCCTTGCTGGCGTAGATGCCTGCCTGGTATTTGTTGTTGGGCATGAAGTTCTTGTTGGTCTGGTCCACTGTATTTGCTAGGCTGTTCGTCATGAAGGCATCCTCGTCCAGAGGAGAGTATTCGTAGAAGTCCACTTCTTTATCCTTGGTCTTGCGCACTACCTTTGCGCCGAACTTCAGCTTGTTGCCGTTCTTGAAGGGAAGTTTGAAGTTGGCGGAGAACTTCAGGTCCTGCTCCTTGATGTCTTCCTGCTGTTCCGTCAGCTCTTTCAGGCTGAATTCATCGTTCAATGTCATGGTAGAGCCTGTTTTGGGGCTGGCAAAGGGTTGGCGTTCGTCGCTCAGGTCCATGTCGAACTTCTGTTTCTTCAGTTGGAAGTCGATGTAGCGTTCGTTGGGACGTTCTTCGCTGGCTTTGGCATAGCTGGCGTGCCAGTCCATGGAGAGGGCGCCGAAGAGGTGTTCGCCGCCGAGGGCAAAGTCCATGGTGCGCTGGCGTTCCAGGCGGGCGTTACGGTTGTCCGGCGTACCGGCTTTGGTCTGTATGCGTACGGTGGCGTTGCCGTTGGGGTCAAGGTCTTTCAGCGTGGTACGGTAGCGGTTCTCCCAGTCGTTGCGGTTGTTGAAGATGCCTTTGAAGGTCAGTTTGTGGTTGGCATTGATGTCCCAGTCCAGTGCGGCGGAGTAGCTTTGGCGTTCGCGGGTGACGTAGTATTGGCGGATTTGGTAGTCGTTGACGTACGTCTTGCCGTTGTCATCCTGCTCCCATACAAATTCGGTGTCGTAGGAACCGGAAGGTGAGTTCTGATAGGAGGCCGATACAATCAAGCCGAGTTTGTCGTTGAAGAAGCGGTCGCCGTAGGTGAAGCCAAGGTTCAGTTGCGCCTTTTCGCTCACCCAGTTGTAGCCGGTTCCGGCGGTGGCGGCAATGGTACGCTTGTAGGGGGAGTTCTTGGTGACGAGGTTGATGCTGCCGCCGATGGCGTCGCCGTCCATATCGGCGGTTACTACCTTGTTCACTTCGATGGTCTGAATCATGTCTGCCGGAATGAGGTCGAGCTGTACGTTGCGCGTATCGCCTTCGGCAGAGGGAACGCGGTTGCCGTTGATGGTGACGGAGCTGAGGTCGGCACTCGTGCCCCGCACTTGCCCGAAGCGTGCCTCGCCTTGGTCGTACTGCACGTTGATGCCGGAGATGCGTTTAAGGGCGTCACCGATGTTGGAGTCGGGGAACTTGCCTACCTGGTCGGCAGAGACTACATTCGTAATCCCCATGTTGTTTTTCTGTGAGTTGATGGCACGGCGCTGTCCCTGGAAGGCGCCGCCTACCATCACTTCCTGCAACTCCACGCCTTCGTTCAGTACGACGTCTTTTTCCAGTGTACGGCCTGCGGGGATGGTGATTTTCAGTTCTACGGGAGAGTAGCCCACGTAGCTCACCTTTACTGTATAGGTTCCCGGGTCAAGGTTAGAGAAAGTGTAGAAGCCGTTGACGTCGCTCGTCACGCCAGTGTGTAGTTTCTCGATGTAGATGGATGCGCCCGGGAGGGTTTGTTTAGTAGCGTCGATGATACGTCCGCGTACAGTTCCTTGTTTCGTGACATTTGCTTTTTCGTCGGCAATGGCCGTATTGACGGTGGCGGTGAATAGGAGTAAGAATAAGAATGCTCTCAAAATCTGTTTCATACTTGTTATTATCTGTTAATAATCTGCCGCAAAAGTAGAGGGTTGCCGTTACGTGGAGGTTGCGGAGCGTTGAAGAACAGATAACGATTCAGTTACAATGAGGTTACATAAATTCTTGGAGGTAGTACCTTTTCGGCGGTATCTCCCTTTGCCGTCATCTGGCAGACTGATGCTAAAGATGCACGAGATGTGCATCTCGGACTGTATGAGATGTACATCTCGTGCAGGGGAAGGTATAGGGGTTGGTGTCTTATCCCGTAGCCTGGCAGCGGATAAGTACCTTCTTCTCGTCTGCCAGAGTAGTGGCAAAGAGATAAGTGCCTCCCCCTTCGGCCAATTTCAGTCGTTTGCGCAGTTCGGCCACGGTGGCGGGGAAGTTGCGCACGGTGAGGTTCGCCTTTTTCTCGGCAGCCAGCATCTCTCACTTCTTTCTTGCCGAAGCCGCAGGAGGAGGTAATCCGGAACTTGCGGCCGGGGAAGTCCGGCAGGAAGTGGTCCGAGGTGTAGAGGTGGCTGTTGGGATGCAGTTTTTCCACCTTATACAATGAGGAGAGGCTGCGGAATGCACCGGCTTTCAGCACGGAGGCATTCGGTTCGTAGAGGTATGATTTCAGTTGAGGGGTGTAGGGGCATGCACGCTCCTTCTCCTGCCGGCGGGTGAAGACGAGGGCTTGGGGAGCCGGTACACCGGTGAAGTTGACGCAATGGATGGGGATGTCGTCTGCCGGCACTCCTTCGCCTTGTCCCAGCAAGAGCAGCAGTTCCTTGCATTCGTTGCCCACGGAGACGATGTGTGCCTCTCGTACATGCTTCAAATCGTTCAGGGCAAGGGTGAGGTCGAGCATGGGGGAGAGTTTTACCAGTACGTGTCTTGCCTTGCGCAGCAGCAGTTCTTCGAGGGCGGCTATATCGGGTTCGCAGTCGCCGATGGCTACGGTCTTTCCGCCGTGTCCGTCGCGGCGGGCAGGGTCTATGAATATACAGTCCACGGGTTCCATCTCTTGCAGATGGCAGACGCTGTCTGCGTGGCAGACGGAGATGTGGTTCAGGCCGAGGACAGGGAAGTTGTGCGCGGCTATCTGGCAGAGGGTTTCCTGGCGCTCGACGTAAGTGGCATGCCCGAAGCGGGAGGAGAGATAGGCGCAGTCGATGCCGAAACCTCCGGTGAGGTCGGTAAAGGTGCCGGCTGATGCGGGGGTACTGTTCTGCGCGGGATGTTCTTGTTCTGTATGTAGCAGGTTAGTTATAATCTCCGCTTTATACTGTGCCGTTGCTTGGGAGGAGCATTGTTCCAGAGAAAGGTGGGCGGGGTAGAGTATATGCTCGTTCTCGGCCCATGCGGGTATCTTCTCTTTGGCAATCTGCCAGCCGGAAATCTGTGTGATGGCGGCGGGCATGTCTACCGAAGGGTAGCGGCGTGCCTGCAAGGCAAGGCTGCGCACGTCGTCGCGGCGATGCTCGCGGATGAAGCGGAGGGTGTCTTGGGATAAAGGCATGGCTTGGCTTATTTATTCTGATGCAAAGTTATCTCAAAAAGGACAAAGTGGGGCATAAATTCGCAGCTTTCTATCTGATTATTTTTCAGACACAGATGATGCTGATAATACAGATTAAGAATATTAAAAATCCGCGTCATCTGCGTCATTCGCGTCAAAGCGATAGCAAATTTAAGTTTCCGGACAAGCTGGGGGTGAGAGTTAAGGGATGACCCGGTATCGCTCCTTTGCCGTCTGCCTGCTGACGCGGTTGAAGTGCCACCATTCGCTGGGTAGCGGGTGGAATCCGGCTTCTTTCATTACCTGCCGGAGCAGCAGCCGGTTTTCACGTTCTTGTTCCGTCAGCTTGCCTTGTGCCACGAGCACGGCTTCTTCTGTGATGTGGGCTTCCCTGCCCAGATGGTCTACCGGGGTGCCCATGGGCAGAGGAGTTCCTTTATCGTCGAGTATGCTGATGTCCACCGCCAATCCGTAGTTGTGCAGGCCGCCGCCGCGTGAGGGGTTGGAGACATAGATGTATTTGGAGGTTCCTTTCACTACGTCCCACATCTTCTGCTGTACGGACAAGGGGCGCGCTGCGTCGTAGACGATGAGGCTGTAGCCGGGGTACTGTTCTTTCAGTAGGCGTTGTGCCCGCTTCAGGCTTTTCATGGCATCGGGGTGCAGGTAGGCTTCTTTCAGGTCTTCGTACAATAGGGTTCCGGTGAAGTTGTCGGCACGGGTGTACATCAAGTCGATGGCGATGCTGCTGTCCGCTTCGGCGATGTTGACGAAACCGAGGGAGTCCAGGTAGCGGGCTGTCCGGCTTTTAGCCGGAGCCGGAGGGACGGGTGCCGCTATGGTGTCGGCGTACGGGATGGTGGTCTCCGTATCCGGGTCTTGTGTCTGCTTTGGCGCTTGTTTTCTGCTACAACCGCATAGTGAGCAGCCAAGCAGCAGATATAACAAGTAAAAAGAAATATCGTTCCATCTTACAAGGCATTCTTGGCGGTAAGGATTGATTTCAGCTATGTCCGAACTGACTTCTCCCTGCATCAAGTATTTGTTTTTCCGTTGGCAGGTGGCTTCGTAAATCTCCTTTACCTTTGCTGTGTCCTTGTCCCGGTAGAGTGCCAGGGCGCAGAGCAGCCGCTGTTTGGAAGACGTCACATCCTTATATTGCCGGATGTAGGTATCCAGCTCATCGGTATATAATTCTTCTGCCCGTGCGGTCCTCTTTGTCACCAGTGCGGTGAAGAGCAGCTCGCAAGCGTTTTCCTTTATCAAAAGTCCGATGACTTCGTGCCGGTGGCTCATTATTTTCTCAAATGCATTGTAGGCGGCTTCCCATTCTTCGCAGTCGAGCAGGCGCGAGGCGCTCATCAAGGCTATGGTGACCTGCAGGGCATCTTTGTAGTTGATGTCTTCCGTTTGGCTGAACCATTCGGCAGGCATGTCCTTAGGACGCATGCCCTCTTGCACCAGTGCGTTGATGCGCAGCTGGGTGACCAGTGCCTGCTTGCTCTTGCTGTCCTTGAGAAGCAGGCGCATGTTGTCGGCATCATTGCCGATGCCGCCCATCTTCATGGGGATGCCGTTCATCCCTGCAAGGAGAATGCCAATCAAAGAGAGCATCAGAAGGAAGAATTTCAGCAGGTAAGGCAGCCCGTCTACGGTCAGCAGGGGGAGGAAGGCAAGGATGGCGGTCAGCAGGTTGGCAAGCACTCCACCCAGGTTGTACAAGGTGGTTGGGATATCTTCAAGAGGCCTTTCGGGTGGGGTAAGCAGGCATTGGCCTCCCGTTCCGGCAAGGCTGAAACGCTTGATGCATAATTTCCCGTCTTTCCGTATGAAGGTAAGGTTGAAGATGCGGAAGGAGACGAAGCGGTAGCCGGTTGCCAGTCCGCAGACAAGATGCCCGCCTTCGTGCAGAAGCACTTGCAGGAAGATGGAGAACAGCAGAATCAGTATGGCTAACAAGGAAACTCCTACTGTCTCCAGCATGCCGGTTTCGGCAAACTTGCTGTGTAAACCGTCGAACGAGTCTCCTAAAACCAGGACTCTTACACCTATTATTCCTACAAAGCCGATGCATGCCCCGACCATGAATCCTCCGGCCAATTTAAATACTTTCTTCATCCTGATATCTTGATAAATGTGTTTGCCGGCAAAGGTAAAGGATTTTATCTGAAATGCAACAGCTTGCCCCATGTATCATAAAAAGAAAGAGATTGTGATTGCCACAACCTCTTTCCGTCACCTAAACCCACTACGCAGGCTACAGATAGGGAATTATAGTAATATAGATACCCGTAATGATGGCCGAAGTGATTACTCCTGAAATATTAGCCCCCAAGGCATCTCCCAAGATGAAGGAATTGGGGTTGTCCTTGCTTACTATCTTCTGGGCAACCTTCGCCGTAGTAGGCACGCAGCTCACGGCTGCAATTCCGATGACCGGATTGTAATTGCCCCGCTTGATGAAGTACATGATGTACCCTCCAATGATTCCGCCGATACCGGAGAGCAACAGTGCGCACAATTTAAGAATTTTAGGGTCGAGCAGCAGATGTGCGTCGCAAAGTACGCCCAACAACAGGCCGAGCATGAAAGTAGAACCATACAACAGCGGACGGCTTACAAAATCGTAGATATGCTTCATCCCCGACTCGCGTACTGCCACTCCGAGGAACAAGGAGAAGAACAGCGGTGAGGCAACCGGGAACAGAAAACACAGTACAGCACACAATATAGCCGAGAAAGCCAGTTTTACTTTGGCATCATAGTTTTTGGGCGGCTTCTTGCTCGTCATCTTGATGGCGCGCAGGCGTTTCGGTACCAGCAGCTTCACCAGATAGGGGTAACCGCCATATGTCAGTCCCAGATAGAGATAGGCCACTACCGTGATGGGTACAAACAGATGTTTGGCCAGGGCCAAGGAAGTGAAAAGCACCATCGGCCCGTCCGCACCTCCTACCATGGCTACGGAAGCGCTTTCTTTCAAGGACAGTCCCAATGCAGATGCGATGGGTACAGTCAGGAAAGTTCCCAATTCGGCACATAGGGCAAGGAATATGCTGGCAAACGGTTTCTGTAGCAGGAAGCCCACGTCGAGCAGGGTACCGATACCCATAAATACGAAGCATGCAATCAATCCGTTGCTGAAGGTCAGGGTGTAGACCGGTTGCAGGAAGTCTATCTGCATGGTGTTCATCAAGTCGTCCGTATCCGAAAGCATCGGGTCCAGAAAGAGATTCCCCAATGTGCCGTCGGGCATGAAAAGAGTGCCGCAATTGATGGCGACCATACCCAGTCCCATGGGAATCATGACCATCGGCTCCAGTACGCCTTTCCATCCCAGGTATATGAGCAGCAGGCCCAGGGCTATTAGAAATACACGGGCAGAGGAGAGTAGCCAGCCGCTTTCCATCATTGTTCCGAATCCTTGGAACAAGGTTGCAAAATCTATATTCTCCATAATTAGTCTTTGTTTTTGGTGTCGTTGTTCTTTTTAGTCTTGTTCTTGTTGTCACGGTGGCTGATGGCATCTTCCAGATACATCATAAGGGTATCTTCTGGGTAGAAGTAGTCTACCAGGTTTCTTTTTGGAGACACCGTGGCGTGAGTCTGGCTGTTCCTCCTGGGAGATGGCAGTCAAACCCAGACAGAGGAAGGTAAACATAAGTATGTAATACAGATGTTTCATCATAGCAAGATAAAGGAACAAATAACTTTGGACAAAGTTATATATTCCGCTGTATTTTAAGATTAATTGTCTTTTTCCTCTGCAGGAAGTATTCTGAAGGACTGGTTGCGGCATTTATATGCCCAACCGTTCCTTCAGTAACCGGTATCTGGAGAGGCTTACCCGTAGCTTGACGCCACTTTTTAACGTCACTTGGTAGGTCTCTTTTCCATACTGTTCTACTCGTGATATCTGGGTTACGTTGACAATGCCCGAGCGGTGGATGCGGACAAAGTTATCTGCTGGCAAATGTGTCTCGAAGTTTTTCATGGTCTGTTCCTTGATGTACTCTCCGTCGGATGTCACCAGGGTTGCGTAGTCCCCACAAGCCTGGATGTATAATAGGTCTTCCACTTTGATGATGTGAATCCGGGAGCCGTCTTTTATCGTGATCCGGTCAATACTTTCTTCTTGTGGCAGGGGAGCGGCCTTTTCTGCCTCGGGGGCGGTGAAA
>VOFD01000215.1_pt1 | contig 12000 bp, 21 predicted proteins | sample 5384101 | NCBI WGS metagenome assembly VOFD01 (sample SAMN12384723, study PRJNA508395) | human gut metagenome | isolation source: healthy gut C | host: Homo sapiens
AACGCCCAGGAGCGTTATTATAAAAAACTGGAAGGACAAACCGAGCCGGAGAGTAAGAGAAAAATCATCGGTGAAGAGTTTATCCGTGTCTTTGAAGAAGAGGCCAAGAAGATTGGTGCGGTGGATTTTCTGGTACAGGGAACCATCTACCCGGATGTAGTAGAGAGCGGTCTCGGCGGAGAGTCTACCGTGATCAAAGCCATCACAATGTAGGCGGTCTTCCTGAGAAAGTTGATTTTAAAGAACTGATCGAGCCACTGCGTGACCTGTTCAAAGATGAGGTTCGCAAGGTAGGACTGGAGTTGGGACTTCCAGAGTATCTGGTATTCCGCCAGCCATTCCAGGACCAGGACTTGGAATCCGTATTATCGGAGAGGTAACGGCAGACAAAGTCCGCATCGTGCAGGATTCCGACTACATTTACCGAGAGGAAGTGGACAAGGCAGCCAAGGCCTACAAAGAAAAAACGGCAAAGACGCACCTTGATGCCAAACCAGTATTTAAAGCCCATAAATAAAGGCTTTGCGGGGTGTCGAAAAGACCAAATGGAGTGCAAATGGAGTTTAAAATTATTTTTTTCTCTTGTTTATATTCCAGATTCACCTGCAAATTTCGTGAAATCGGTTATTCTCATAAAATAAAATTAGAGTAAATATGAAGAACAGTTTGTTTTGATTGAAGTGATTTTCGTCAAGGCAGACTGTTTTTTTGTTGCCTGCATTTAGAAAACAGATACCACAGAAAGGTTCTTTACTTTCGATGAGCTTAAACTCCATGACACAGTAATCACACTGATGGAGAATTAAAAAACAAGAAAATTTGATAAATTTCGGAAAATGATGTCCGATTTTGCATTTGCCAGTACAGAGTATATGAAGAGATAAATATTCAAAATACAGGAGGTACTGATTATGCAGAACAAATTATTTTTAAAGGCATCCGATATTTGTGAACTTCTGGAGGTAAAACAGACATCGGCTTATGAGATCATTGGCAATCTGAATAAGGAACTGGAAGAACAGGGATATCTGACGCTTAGAGGAAAAGTTCCGACAAAGTATTTTGTGAAGCGTTTCTACGGAGTAGAAGATACTTGTGAGATTCCACAGGAAGAGGGAAAGGAATGGTTTCATGCGTAAGAGAAAAATGTATTTATCAGTGGAAGACATTGCAGAACTCTTTGATTATCAGTTTCGTTTGCTTACCGGGTGGTGGAAAGAATGAATGCCGATCTGGAAAGCAAAAACTATTATGTTATTTCGGACGGTCGGTGCCAACCCGTTATGTAGAGGACAAAATTTATGGTCTGGAACATGTTGAGCAATATTTGAAGGAGGATAAAGCGGTATGAGTATGATGCAGGAAAAAATGTATATGGATGTGGATGATGTGTGTGCAATTCTTGGAGTTTCAAAAACTTATGCATATAGTCTGATGCGAGAATACAACAAAGAATTGAAGGCAAAAGGCTATATTGTAGTAGCTGGAAAAATCTCTACGAAATTCCTGGCAGAAAAGATTTATGGCATGAAAGTCGAGGATTAGCAATGGGGGTTTACAAAGAAGGAAAAAACTGGAAAGTACAGGTCTATTACAAAGACTGGCAGGGAAATCGGAAAAGAAAACAGAAAAGAGGATTCAGGACCAAGGGTGAAGCTAAGGAATGGGAAAGAGATTTCCTGCAACAGCAGAGCCAGGGTGTGGATATTGAATTTGGAAATTTTCTGGAGATTTATTACAAAGATATGGATGTCCGTCTCAGAGAAAACACTATGTACACGAAGCGATATATTATTGACCTGAAAAATCAAGCCTTATTTTGAAAAGAAGATTCTCAGTGAAATTACGGTGGCAGACGTCCGTGCATGGCAGAATGAGTTGCTGACGTATAAGGATAAGAATGGAAAAGGATATTCTCCTACTTATCTGAAAACAGTGAACTGCCAGCTGACTGCAATTTTCAATTATGCCATGCGGTATTATAACCTGCAAGATAATCCCTGCAGGAAGGCAGGAGCGATCGGCAAGAGCAAAGGAGAACCGAAGGACTTCTGGATGCAGGAAGAGTTCAATGCTTTTCTGGAAACAGTAAGTGATAAGCCGGAGACAAGAATGGCGTTTCTTTTGCTGTACTGGACCGGAATGCGTATCGGTGAATTGCTTGCCCTTACTTATAATGACATCAATCTTGAAGAGAAGACCATATCAATCAATAAATCTTATCAGAGATTGAAAGGAAAGGATATGATCACGCAGCCGAAAACTCCAAAGAGTATCCGTGTGATTACGATGCCGGATTTTCTTGCAGAGGAATTTAGGGAGTATTGCAGTCATTTGTATGGAATTATGAAAAAGGAAAGACTTTTTCGGTTTACCAAATCGCATATGGAACATTGTATGGCTACCGGAATCGAGCGGTCTGGTGTAAAGCGGATACGACTTCATGATCTCCGCCATTCCCATGCCAGTATGCTGGTTGATATGGGGGTGGCTCCATTGGAGATTGCAGAACGCCTTGGACATGAAAAAGGTGGAAACCACGTTGAACACTTATTCACATCTGTATCCGTCTACACAGAGTAAATTAGCAGGTTTGCTAGATAAGAAACATGAGGAAGAGGAGGAATAAGCGATGGCTGGTGACAGACATGGAAAACACAACACAACGACCATTTCTTTTCGGGTGAATTCTTATGAAAAAGCAACAATTGAAGAACGAGTGAAAGTGAGCGGAATGAAAAAACAGGATTATATCGTCCGATCATGCATTTACAATCATGTATGTGTTGTTGGAAAGAAAGAAACAATTGAGATTATCCGGTCAGAAATGAAGGAAATGAGTTTGGTTTTGGAGGATGTGGCAAAAGATTTGAAGTCTGAAAAAACCAGTTATTTCAGAACCGGTTCTTGATAGTATGACAGAACGGTATCTTGCATTTTTGGAAGCAGCATTATGGATGCTGAAAGGTTCAAGTTATTTATGGGAGGATAAAAAAGGATGGAAGAGAAAGTAATGAAGGATTGTAAAGTGCTGGCATTGTGTTCACAAAAAAGGCAGGGGTTGGCAAGACAACAAGTTGCGTGAATCTGGCAGTCGGACTTGCAAAAGCAGGGAAGAAAGTGCTTGTGATTGACAATGATCCGCAGGGAAGTATGACAGCAAGTCTTGGGTATCATAACCCAGATGAATTACCAATCACACTGGCTACTATTCTGACAAAGATTGTAGAAGATGAACTATTTGAAAATACACTGGGAATTTTACATCACCAGGAAGGAATTGATTTGATTCCGGCAAACATCGAACTCTCTGGAATGGAAGTTTCACTTGTAAATATTATGAGCAGGGAACTTGTCTTAAAACAATATATAGAAAGAATGAGAGAAGAATACGACTATATATTGATTGACTGTATGCCATCACTTGGAATGCTGACGATCAATGCACTTGCCAGTGTCGATGCAGTTATTATACCTGTCCAGGCGGCTTATCTTCCTGTAAAGGGTCTAGAACAGCTGATACGGACGATAGGAAAGGTGCGAAGACAGCTTAACAAACAACTGAAAATTGGAGGTATATTGATCACAATGGTGGATAACCGAACGAACTATGCAAGAGATATATCTGATCTGATTTTTGATACATATGGAAACCAGATTAAGATTTTTCCACAGAGTATTCCATTTTCAGTACGAGCAGCTGAAATCAGTGCGGAAGGAATCAGCATATTTGAGCATGATCCAAAAGGAAAAGTAGCGGCTGCATATTGGCAGATGACACAGGAGGTGCTTTTGGATGAAAGGTAGAAGTGCATCGAAGATAAAACTGACATCTTATGATGAATTACTTGGAGGAGGAGAAGAAACGAACGATATCCAGCAGGTTTCACTTGAGCATTTACATTCTTTCGAGAACCATCCATTTCAAGTAAATGATGATGAGGCAATGGCGGAACTGGTGGAAAGTGTGAAAGAAGAGGGAATTCTTACAGCATTACTGGTACGACCGCTGGGTGATGGTGAATATGAAATCATCGCCGGTCACAGAAGGAGACATGCGGCACAACTTGCTGGTCTTAAAGAGGTTCCGGTTATTATCAGAAATATGGATCAAGATACAGCTGTCCGTGCGATGGTAGACAGCAATCTGCAGAGACCTAATATACTCCCCAAGTGAAAAGGCATTTGCTTACCGTATGAAGATGGAAGCAATGAATCATCAGGGAACATCAGGCGGTATCAGTGCGAAAGACATTGGAAAGAACGCAAATGACAGTGCAAGGCAGGTGTATCGCTATATCCGGCTTACTTATCTGATGAATGACCTATTAAACGCAGTAGATCGTGATGTGATCGGATTGCAGGTAGGTGTAGAGCTTTTCCTACCTTACGGTTCCAGAACAGGAGATGGTGGAGGAAGTGCATGAGAGTACCGGAAAATATCCAAGTCTGGAACAGGCAAAAAAAAATAAGGCAACATCGAGAAGAAAAACGCTGACAAAAGAGATTGTGCGGCTCCTGGTTATAGGAGAGCGTAAAAAGAAAACAACGGTAACATTAAAACAGGATGAAATTAAGAAGTATTTTCCTCCAGAGTATGATGAACAGAAGATACGGACTGTTATATGTCAGCTTTTGGAGGAATGGAGCAATCAGAATCATTGATAAGTACGAAGGGAGGGATGTGTCATGAGTATAAGAGCAACATTCCATTATTTTCAAGGAATGGAATGCGATATGTACAGTTTTTTATCGTATTCCCAAACTGCTGTTTACAAGTGAATATTTTAAAAATCTCTCCTGCGAAGCAAAGGTGCTGTACGGACTGATGTTAGACCGGATGTCACTGTCCATCAAGAACCGGTGGTTTGATGAAGAGGACAGGGCATATATTTTCTTTTCGGTGGAAGAGATTATGGAAATGCTTAACTGTGGCAGGAATAAGGCTGTGAATTGTCTAAAAGAGCTGGATCAGGAAAAAGGGATTGGATTGATTGAGAAGAGGCGAATCGGACTTGGAAAAACAAATGTTATTTACGTGAAAAATTTCAGCCTGACAGAATATCCAGATGAGCCAGCAATCTTTGATTCGGAAGAAACACCGGAAAATGTAGCAGAGAGAAAAGAAAATACAGAGACAGAAATAGAAGAATATGCGAAAAAAGAGCCGGAAAAGCCCGTAAATACACAGAAGTTTGAAAAACAAACTTCAGGAAGTTTGAAAAATAAACTTCAAGAAGTTTCAAAAACAAACTTCAAGGAGTTTGAAAAACAAACTTCAAGAAGTTTAGAAAACAAACTTCAAGAAGTTTCAAAAACAAACTGTAATAATACTGAATATAATTATACTGAATTTAGTGAGAATGAATCTTATCAATATCTATCTGAACAAGAGAAAGGGAGAGATAGGATACAGGAGAGAAATGAGTATCGACAGTTAATTCATGATAATATCGAATATGAGATCCTTTGTCAGAGCTATGGAACTGGACGAGTAGAAGAGCTGGTAGAGCTGATGCTGGATGCAATATGTTCGACAAAGACATATCAACAGATCAATGGGGAAGCTGTGCCTACACAAGTGGTCAAGAGCCGTTTGCTCAAAGTCGGGTATGAACACATCCAGTATGTGTTTTTCAGTCTTGACAGGAGTACAAGCAAAGTGAAGAATATCCGGCAGTATATGCTGACGGTATTGTATAACGCTCCTGCAACAATCAATCAGTTTTATGATGCTGAAGTTCGACATGACATGTACTGGGGAAGGATATTCCAGACAGGTAAGAACTTTGTGCCCACTGGGCACGAAGTTTAAAAAGAGATAGTCATATCTGGCAGATATGCTAAAATAACCTTGTGTCCACTGGGCACAAAGTAGGAGGAAGAATTATGTTGAGATTTATGATAAAACTGCCATTTCGAATTATTGCAGCTCCTGTTTGGCTGGTACTTGCAGCGGTGAATATTGTGCTGGTGTTCCTGGTTGGGTTATCTGCTGGATTCTGCTATCTGATAGCCGGAATCTCTGTTGTGACAGAAGTTTTGAGTATTGGGTTTGGAATCAGTACGGACTGGACAATGAAATCAGCGATTATTACGACAGTAGTGTTTGTTCTACTCCCACATATCGGTATGGGGATAGTTGCAGTAATTGAAGTTGTGAAATGTGGATTACAGGAATTTATTTTTGGATGATTGTGGAAAATATAGTGGCGCTATATGGAAAGGCAGAAATAAACAATGGAAGAATTATATAAAGTGATGGATGATTTGCTTGAGGTGGAATTTCAGATGAAAGCAGGGATGGATATTCTGAAAGAACTGGAAGAGTTTTATATGCTGGAAAAAGAAACCGAAAAATCGGATGCTAGAAAAGTAGCTGTGCTGATGAAAGGATATCTGCAGTCGATGAAGTCAAATATTCGAGAAATCATTCGTTATATTGATGACACGACACTTGAAAAATCAAATGATAAAAAGAAAGATAAACAGGAATCTGCGAGCACCATATCCGAGGAAGTGCAGGAATTTGTGAATCTGACAATTACAGAGCATATGGGGAAAGCATATTCAGAATGGAAGTTAAAGCAGGATAAAGAGCCAGTAAGTGAGATTGATAAGAAATACCAGAAATTACTGGAAACGTTATCCCAAGAACAGGAAGAAGTGATTACGGAATACTGTAATGCAATTTTTAGCAGTGGAGCAGAAACAGAAGAATTTTTCTATCGACTGGGATTAAAAAGATGGACTGAATCTGAAAAATACGGTAAAATCTGTATTAGAAATGATATCATGAAATCGGAAGTTGGAGGATACACGCATGAAAATTGTAATCATTAATGGAAGTGCCAGAAAAGGAAACACGCTGACAGCAATCAATGCATTTATAAAAGGAGCATCAGAAAAGAATGAAATTGAAATCATTGAACCTGACAAACTCAACATTGCACCATGCAAGGGATGGGTGTCTGTCAATGCTCTAAGGGATGCGTCGATAAGGATGATACAAATCCTACAATTGATAAAATTGCTGCCGCAGATATGATTCTTTTTGCTACACCAGTTTATTGGTGGGGAATGTCAGCACAATTGAAACTTATCATTGATAAGTGCTACTGCCGTGGATTGCAGTTAAAAAAAATAAAAAAGTTGGCACGATTGTTGTAGGTGGTTCTCCCGTAGGCAGTATCCAGTATGAGCTGATTGATAAGCAGTTTGACTGTATGGCAAAATATCTTTCATGGGATATGCTTTTCAAAAAATCATATTACGCAACAGCCAGAGATGAACTTGAAAAAACAAGGATTCCATGAACGAACTTGAGGGGATCGGAAAAAATTTATAAAGCACGTTCCAAATTCCTGTTTGCATATTTCATTAAAAGGCACATATTAAAATTAACACAAAAGGAGATGTTAGAATGAAAGCTCATGAATATTGGTCTGTCGGACATTGATAACGATGCTAGGAACTTTTTATAGCGGATATAAAGGTTCAAAATCAAGCCATAAATATTTTGCGGCAAGTTCTTTTGCTTTGTATGATTATGGCTATTTATACAGGTCATAGGATAATATCTAAAAACAAGAAGACAGAGAAAGAATCAAACTCAATAGAAAATGAAGAATAATAGAACCAACCTTGTGCCCACTGGGCACGAAGTTGGCACAGTCACTACGGTGTCAGGAGAAATCCTGGCATCTTTTTTTTATATCTTTTTTTACACTTCAAAAAATAATTTCAAAAATTTCTAAAATCATGTCCGATTTTGTCGCTCCCAATACAGAGTATATGGAAGGCAAATTGAAAATCCTCTGATTTCCAAAAATCACAAACGTAAAAGAGGTTCAGACAATTCTTCCGATTGCACCTTGACAATTGAAGGAGCTGATACATCTTGAGGAACATGCTTACCGGAGATAATCCGGCTCGTGCAGGCGAAGACTCCTATGGGAAGAGCGAAGCAATAATGATACCACCGAAAGGTACAGGACCTCTGCTGAAACAGAGACTGTGGCTGTATTTTTGCAGTCGGGTTATCTGGAATGATAACGATCAGATGTATATGTACAGACAAAGCCCAAATGTGAATACTTAGATTTTCTTATTTATATTACAGGAGAAATCCTGTAGCAAGTGGGGAATGGTTCGAATCCATTCCTCATTTTTTCGTGCAGAAAATGCACAGATTATTATCCTGTTTGAAATACCAGGGAAGGGTGTTGCAGGAAGAAAGGGAGGACAAAAGAATGAATACGATTGTTTTAATGGGTAGACTTGCCAGAGATCCAGAAACTAAGCTGACATCTACGCAAAAGGGACAAACCAAAGTATCTAGGTTTCCACTGGTAGTAAAAAGAAATCGCACAAGCAAAGCATTTGTAGTGATGATCACAGCTTATGGAAATAATGCAGAATTTGTGGAGAAATATCTTGAAAAAGGAATTAAGATTGCTCTTTCCGGAGAGTTGGTAATCTCTCAGATCAAAGATGAACAGACTGGAACTGCATCCTATTATACCGAAGTCATTATGGATAATGTAGAGTTTGCAGAAGCCAAAACAAAAAAGAAGAATCTGACGGATTTCAACCAGCAGAGAAGAGGAAGATTCCATTCGATATACCAGAAGAACTTGAACAAGAAATGCCATTTCGATAGGAGGACAAGATTTATGAGAAAATACTTTTTAGAATTATTTGCAATAGGATTGGTTGATTCAGAAGGAAGAATCAATACAGAACATATGACAAGTGATGCGCTTATGACTGCCATGAAAACAATGGAAGAGCTGACGCAAATGAAAATGGATCGTTTGGTTTTGGAAACAACAATGGAGATGATCTTATGTATGTTTGAGTCATGTGACACAGAGGAATTTACAGAAATATTAGGCAAGCTGCTTGGCGGAAAGCAGACTTCTAAAGTGACAGCTCATTTGGAAGCACTGGAGGAATTGTTGACAGAAGAGGAATATAGTAGTTTCCTTGCAGAATATCTTGGTTATTTAACCGTGAATGTAGCAGAGTTTATTAGGAGCACAATCATTGAAAATGGTTTGATGTTACTTGCCGGTTCAGGAGGAGAAGAGGATGGAGAAGAGGATGGAGAAGACGGATTATAAAATCACAGAGTTTCACAATTCGGAGTTTGGTTCCATCCGTATGATTGAAGATGGAGGCAGACTTTTATTTTCTGGAATTGATGTAGCATTTGCTTTGGGATATGCAAAACCAAGAAATGCGATAAATGTTCATTGCAAGGGGGCCCTGAAACGGGGCGTCCTTACATCAGGTGGGGTACAGCCAATGATTTTTATTCCAGAGGGAGATGTATATCGGCTGATTACAAAAAGTCGTTTAAAGTCAGCACAGAATTTTGAGAAGTGGGTATTTGATGAGGTACTTCCGGCTATTAGGAAAACAGGCGGATATTTAGAGACCGATCTTTTAGACAGGGTAAAAGATAACCCGGAACTTCTTTTGGAATTTGCCGAGAGACTTTTGGCAGAAAACAATCGAAATCGAGAATTGCAAAATCGTGTAAAGGATATGCAGCCAAAAGCAGATTATTATGATCATTTCATGATTACAGGAGAATGCACCAATATTCGAACGACGGCAAAAGAGATTGAATTTCCAGAAAGAAAATTTGTGAAACTTCTTTTAAATAGAGGATTTCTATATAGGAGTCCATCCGGCACGCTGTTACCCTATGCGGTGGAGAAGAACAATGATCTGTTTATTGTAAAAGACTATTTTAACAATGGACATCTTGGTTCACAGACATTGGTTACACCAAAAAGGAAAAGAATTTTTTAAAGCGTTGTGTGCGGAGGAAGAGTAAAGAATGAAGGAGGTGGTTGCCATGATTACAGATCTGGACAGCAGTTAAATCGCTGAAAGGAGGGAAAATCATGCAGGAAGAGGTAACTCAGAAAACGGTCACGTTCTGCATTCGGACTACCAAAGTAACAGCAGATTTATTGAAAAAGGTTCTTGCTGCTTATCTGCGTCATCAGAAGCAGAAATCGGTAGAGAAGAAAGCGAAGAAGAATCAGCCGAAACAGGGAAAGGTCACGGTAAAAGAGCTGGCAAAACAAAATGCCGGGATGGTCAATATCGAGATCACAAATAAGAATATCAAGTCCTTTGAACGTTATGCCAGAAAATACGGGATCAATTATGCTTTGAAAAAAGATAAGAGTAAAGATCCACCGATGTATCTGGTGTTTTTAAAGGACGTGATCAGGATGCCCTCAATGCTGCTTTCCGTGAGTTTTCCCAGAAACAGATTCAAAAAGCGAATAAGCCTTCTATTCACAAGCGTCTTGCAACTTACAGAGCAATGATGCCAAAGAAATCGAAGGACAAAGTAAAGAACCGGCATCAGGAGCAGAGCCGATGAAAAAGCAAATCGGTAAAAATCTGATGCAAAAATGGAAGAATAAGATCAGGGTCAGGCTGTCCGCCCTGGATAAAAAAGAAACTGGTTCTTACCAATATCCCATATATCTTAACTGCTTTTTATACAAATCGGGCATCATTTCTTTACAGAAACAGTCTGGGAGAAGATATTGGGAACAAGCTATTATATGCGATGGAACATGCAGACAGGATTCTTACTGGATTGCAGCCAAGTTTTAACTGGCGTGATATGCTGACAGGAATTGTAGCAGCTGTCATTCTGAAATTACTGGTATGGCAGAAACAGTCAGATGCAAAGAAACTCCGGAAAGGAATCGAGTATGGTTCAGCCAGATGGGGAAACGCTGAGGATATTAAACCTTATATGTCGGAAGATCCCTGGATGAATATTCCATTAACAGCAACAGAAGCATTGACTATGGAAAGTAGACCTAAACAGCCAAAGTATGCAAGAAATAAAAATATAGTGGTCATTGGCGGCAGTGGTTCCGGAAAAACTCGATTTTTCGTTAAGCCGTCAGTCATGCAGATGAACTGTTCCAGAACTTCGTGAGATCATGTCTTATGATGAAATGGAACTGGATAAGATCGGGGACAGGAAGACAGCCTTGTTTTTGATTATGTCCGATACAGATACAACCTTTAACTTTGTGATTGCCATGTTACAGTCACAGCTTTTCAATCTGCTTTGTGACAAAGCAGATGATGAATATGGTGGAAGACTGCCAGTTCATGTGCGTGTCATTGCTGATGAGTTTGCCAATATTGGACAAATTCCTCAGTTTGACAAGCTAATCGCAACCATCCGAAGCAGGGAAATCTCTGCTTCTATTATTTTGCAGTCACAGAGCCAGTTAAAGGCAATGTACAAGGATAGTGCAGATACCATTCTGGGCAACTGTGATACTACACTTTTCCTTGGTGGCAAAAGAGAAAACCACCTTAAAGGAAATGAGCGAGCTTCTGGGTAAGGAAACTATTGACCTGTATAACACTTCTAATCTGATCCAGAACATTTCCCAAACGGTGATTGTCCCCATTGCGGGACTGATCATCACATTTGTCCTGTGCTATGAACTGATTACGATGGTAACGCAAAAAACAATTTCATGAATTTGAGACTTACAATATTTTCCTCTGGATCTTCAAGGCGTATGTAGCCATTTATCTTGTAACGAATACGTTCAATATCACGATGGCGGTCTTTGACGTTGGTCAGCATGTGGTCAACAATGCCGCCGGAGTAATTTCCGGAAACACAGCAGTGGACGCATCGGAAGCAATCGCAAGGATTGTGGATGCACTGGAGGACATGGAACTGGGGGATTTGTTCCTGTTATCCATGGAAACGCTGCTGATCAGTATTACCATGCGGATTCTGTCGATCATCATAACCGTTATTTTATACGGAAGAATGATAGAAATTTACCTTTATACTTCCATAGCACCAATTCCGTTTGCCACCATGACCAATAAGGAATGGGGCAATATCGGAAACAACTATTTAAAAGGCTTGTTCGCACTGGCATTTCAGGGATTCTTCATGATGGTCTGTGTGGGAATTTATGCAGT
>VOFD01000381.1_pt1 | contig 12000 bp, 14 predicted proteins | sample 5384101 | NCBI WGS metagenome assembly VOFD01 (sample SAMN12384723, study PRJNA508395) | human gut metagenome | isolation source: healthy gut C | host: Homo sapiens
TACCATCCTTCGACATGTAGCGGTAGGACAGGAACGGATTGGCAAACACACGGGTCCGGTGAACCAGCGTGTCCAAGCTGCCGCGCTGGTAGTCGAGTTTCAGGCTGGCTGCCGGCAAATGAACACCAAGTTCGAATGTCCTATAGCTAATGTTCATGGGAAAATTCGGACTGATCTTGTAGGATGCGTCCTTAAACAAAGTGATTCCTAATTCATTGTGCACACGGCTGAATCGGCTGTCGTATGAATTGTCCGGGTCGGTTATGGCGGTCAGCGCGTCAATCTGGGAAGCAAGCATCAATGTGTCCGGATGGTAAAGATAGTCCCGTCCATCTCTTTTGATAAGTAGTAAGACGTCCAACCGATTTGCAGTCCCGTCTGGTTGTAGATACGCGTAAAATAGTTTGCCAGGACTACGCCATACATTTCCCTGTTTCTGTAGTCATTGGCGTTATGTTGCAGTTCCCGCGAAGACAAGGCCAACTGACGGGTGTCATAACGGCTGGCTTGTTCCGAACATTCGTCCTTGTAGTATAAATCCATCTGTAATGACATTCGTTGCTGTTCATTGTTGCAATTCCCGCCTTCGCAGTTTTCGGCCTTTTTTCCCAACATTGAATGCTGTGCTAAAGGTCAGTTTCCCGTCCACGTTTCGTCCTTCGCTCATTCCTACGGTGCGCATGGAGGCTGTCAGGGAGTCGTCCCACTGTTCAAAGGCCGAACGGAACGAGCCATCGTGTTTGAAATAGTTGAAGTCCGCTTCTACATTGATATAGCACGGTTTCTTCAATACCAAGTCATTCTTTATATTATATTGTTTGGCTGCCCGACCGGTTCGCCGATGCTGTAAAAGAAGTCGGCTTGCTCCCTCGAGGAACTGCTCGTAGCGCCGGTTCGTCTGCTGCCGGTTGGTTGTGGAGGTGAAACTGGCGCTCAGGTTATTGCTCAGTTGCTTGTCCGCCGATTGGTAATCCAAGTCGTGGCCACACTACGGGTGGTAATCATGGACTGCGGCATGCGGGCCGGTGTCCAGTGCCCCTGTTCTCCCACATGGCGTGTCTCGTTCACGTTGTTCAGATTGGCCAGCAACGAATACCGCCATCGGTCGGTGAATCCCAGCAGGAAGGCCCGGCCCAGGTAGCGCTCTTCCGTTCCCCCGGCCGCCTCCACATTGGCGATGTAGCCTTGGCTGTATTCCGGCCGTAGGTTCACGTCCATCACGTAGCGGCGCGGCTCCACGTCGTAGCCCAGCGCCTCGCTCATGTCAGTCTGCTTCTCATAAACCTTCAAGTCTTTCACCGTATAGTACGGCAGGTTCTCCATCAGTACTTTCTTGTTGCCCCGGAAGAAGGTGCGCGAGCCGAGCAGCAGTTCGTCCACCTTGCGCCCGTTCACGAAAATCTCCCCGGCATCGTTCAGCGTCACGCCCGGAAGCTGCCGGATGAGGGCGTCGAGCATGGAACCGTCGGGAAGCTTGAACGCATCGGCATCGTACACCAGCGTGTCGCCCTTGTAGTACATCTTCACCTTTGTGGCCGTCACTTTCACCTCACTGAGCGCCAGACTCATTTCCTTTCGTATCTTGATGGTCGGAACGCGGACTGCACTGATTAAGTCGACATGGCGTACTGTAATCGGTTGCCATACCTCGTTGTATCCGGGGCGTGTGGCCCTTATCAGGAAGTCGCGCTCTTCCGCCTTCACGGGAATGTTGTACACCACCTGCAACAGCTTCCCGTTCGTGCCGTCACATAGGTGGTGGTTGCCGAGTCTACCACCACGGTGCTGTCCGGGTTCAGCAGGGAAATCTTCACGTCCTTGAGTGGCATATTCAAATATTCGTCCATGATGTCGCCCGTTACGTCGATGGTCTTCTGCGCGGATGCCCCTATGCAGCAGAAGCAGAGCACGAACATCGCCCACCAGAGTTTCTTCATCTTGTTCATGGTCTTGTGTTTAAAGATTAATATTATATGTATTCTTTCATCATCCGCAGGCCCGTTGCATGGGCAAATGTAAGACAAGTGTCTTTAAAAGGCCCGACACAAAAAGTGTATTTCTTTCATGGCAGGGCGTTTTTACACAAAAGTGTCGCTCTGGGGCGCAGCCCTGCCGGTGGTTTGGATTTGGATAAGGGCGAGACGGTTTCATAGTGTCTTTTTCTTGGGAGTGTACGACCATTGGTATCTTAGAGTGGCCAGGACATAGGCGGGGACGTAGCGTTTGGCGACCGTTTCCGTGTGGCCCTCCGCGTCCATGACGAAGCGCACGTGTTGCCGTTGGTGGAAAAATGTCCACGGCGGAAAGGGTCAACTCCAGCTTTCCCTTGCAGACCGACTTGGACACCTGTGCGTCGGTGAGCACGAGCGTCTTGTTCAGCGACGCCATGGAATATCCAAAGCGCGAGACGACGTTGCAGTTGGCGGAGACGTTGATGTCGGCGGGCAGGCGGAAGGTCATGGCCAGGTGGTTGCCCAGGTCCTGCACCTTGTCATCGGGGCTGTCGCGGACAGGATGCCGTTGCCGCCGTAGGTGACGGGTGACACTTCCGCCTTCCGGTTGGCCGTGTTCCACCGCAGGTTGGCCCGGGCGCGGTAGTCGTAGAGCCGCATGTAGGCGGTTCCCATGTCGCCGCCTCCCTCCACCGTCAGGTTGGCACAGCGTGTGTGGCTTGATCTGGCCGACAGGTTGAGCCAGCAGGTCTGGGCGGCGGTGAGGCAGGTTGTATCCGCATTCCACGGAGACCTTGTGTCCCCCGTCCGTGTTGACGGGCATGAAGGTCCTCAGTCCGCTCTGGGCGTCGTAGGCCGAGCGCACGCCGATGGCGTCCCGGGTCTTGTGCCGCCCAGCGTGGCATAGGCGCTGTGCTTGCGGCGTTCGAAGTAGTGGCGCAATCCCAATGTGAGCCCCATGTCCGGTCTGTTTCCGCAACGCGGGATTTCCCCATACGTGTCCAGCGGGTCGGAGGTGTCGGTCTGGTTCAGCAGGTGTATGGCGTCGGGGGCGTCTGGCTGCTGCATCGCTTTCAGGCTCCGGTTCTGTCTTGTTCCCCTCCTGTCGTCCGCCGCCGGATGCCATTTCATCTCTATAGCGGGCGAGAAGAGCAGGTAGCGCTTGCGTTGCCGGTCGGGCGCCGTCCCGTGTTCGAGTCGCGCGTCCACCCTGTGCCTTGACGGGCAGCTGGGCGTTGAAAGCCAGCCAGCCCTTGTTGCGCAGCTGCATTTCATGCGACCAGTCCACTCCCCATGTGTGCGTGTCCAGTGCTTCCCGATGTTCCGCTGTTGGCCACGTCCACGAGGCGGGTTTCCCCGTTCCCGTCGCGGGGCTCGAGCAGGAAGAGCGCGGTCGTCGTGCCCGTCTTCGTGCATGAAGGGTAGTAGGGCCTGAGTATGCCCAGCCTTTTTGGTCGTTCTCCACATAGTTGATGGGGTATTCGGCCACCACCGTCGTGCAGGCTTCCTCCATCCGCGTGTCCTGGAGGTCCTTGCGTTTGTCGTCGTGCGTTTTCGTCGAACACGCGGCCGGCATATTGGCGGGCGGTTCTCTCCGTCGTCGCGCCGCAGGGCGTAGCCGGCTTTCAGCTTCAGCAGGTTGCCGCCCAGGGCAGCGATGCCATTCCGTCCCGGCGTTGTGGGGTGTAGGCATGTCGGGACGAGGCATCTCTCAAGGTTGACGTTGGTGATTCCTTCGGGATGGCGGGCCGCTTCCATCCAGTCCGTCCGGTTGCAGCCTGCCGGGTCGGCCATGTCGATGTCGCGCAGGCGGTCATGGTGCGCTCTTCGCCGTTGTCCGTGTCCCCTTGCCGTATTGGAAAGGAATACGCGAGGCTTTTCTTCCACCTCTTGGCCGTCATCCACCTTTTGGCGAAGCCGCCCGCTTTGAACTGCAGTTTCTCGGTGGCGTGGTAAGAGTAGTTGAAGTTCACTTGCCGGTTGGTCGTTCCCGGTCGTCATACGGGGTTACTATGGTGCAAATGTCCGTACTCTCGCGCTCGCGGTTGATGTTGTTGGCGTCGGCACTGACGCTGAAATACTGCCGGTCGTCGAAGCGCATGAGAAACCCCATTCCTTCCCACCGCTTCGGTGCCGCCTGGCCTGCACGTTACCGAGCCATGCGGCATGATAGTCCCGCTTTTGAGGCACACGTCCATCACGTAGCTGGCGTCGAGCATGTCCTTTCCGTCGTCTTGCTCTCTTCTCCCTGCCGGTCGTAGAACTTCAGCTTGTCCACGATGTAGGCGGGGAGCATCTTCATGGTGCCGCAGGGTTGCCCGGCATGCGACGAACCTGCCGTTGGCGAACGCACCCTTCCGTCGCGCAGTTCCACTCCCGGCAGCATCTTGACGAGGTCCTCCTAGCACGTTCCGTTGGTCCACAGCGCACAAAGGCGTCGGCGTTGTAGACGAGCGTGTCCCCCGTTGTAGTGCCACATCTTCAGTTTGCGGGCCGTCACCGTCACCTCGCTCAGCCCTTCCCGTATCTCTGCGGCACGTGGAACGGCTTCCGCCTGGTTTTCATACTCCACCATGCTGGCCACCACGGTAATCCTCCCTTTCGGCACCGTACATTCGAAGACGGCGCCCCGGGTGGGTCTTTATAGCCATGGGCAGTGTTTCCGGACCGCACGGTGGTATAAGGGACGGTGGCGGCGGTGCGCGCCACGACGTTGCTGTCGCCGTCTGGTGATAGCATCGCAGTGCGCCTTCGAGTGCCGTGGCTGTCAAAGGCGTCGCGCACTGCTCCTGGACGATGATGCCTTGCGCCATCCCTTTCAGGGTGAACAACAGCAGGGACAATAACAGAAGTGCTGGTCGCGCTTCATATGGGCGCTTTCTTTGAATGTATTGCAAATCTATTCCATGAAGCGGTTCCATCCAAGAATGCGGCTGGCAAAAGCTTGGCATTTGTTGCAGTGCCGTACTACGGAAAGGGAAAGAGTTTCTGCAATAGTTTGCAAACGTCGTTAATGAGCTTCTTATAATGAGAGGATGAACTCTGTCCCACCTCTTTCGCTCCGCCTTTTGTTGGAACACCCTTTTTTATGGCTGCATGCTGTTGACGGTGCTGATGTTTTGGCAGAGCACGCCGGGCTATCTCGGACGGGGAGAAGCGGAGCTTTGATGAGCAGGCAGACTTGGCGTTCTACGGTGGACATCTTGCATTGCCGGACAGGCGGCGGGCGAAGTCGGGATACACCGGCCTGATTTGCCCGTTCCATCTCATCCCAATCTCCGGGTTTGAGCGTTTCTCCCGCGGCAATGCGCTGCCGCAGGCGGCGGAAATAGTCGGATTGGAAGAAGTCCTCTTCTGCCTGCTTGAAGGCTTTCGCCACGATGGGCAGCCTGGCGGCCTGCTCTTCCGTAATCTGGGGCCAGCTGTTGCTCGACTTGCCGTTTGTGGCGCGACAGCCGACGCAGGTAGTACAGGATGAGGCATACGGCCATCACCAAGGCGGAGAGCAGAAAAGTGAGCCGGTGGTTCGTGGCTTGCAGCTTACGCTCGGAGGTGGAGAGGACGTAGCGCATCACTTCCCCGTTGGCGTTCAGGCTGTCTCCCGCGATGATGTCGCGGATTTCCTTCATGCGGTTCTCGGTCATGTGGCGGTTGCGATGGAAGGTATGGATCCGTCCGCGTTGCTGTATCACCAAGGTGGTGTCATCCGGCAGCGTCAGCGGTCGCCGGAAGCCGTCCTCGAAGTACAGGAACTCATGGTTGCCTTTGTAGATGATGTCAAAGTCGCCCTTTGCGGCGGGGATGATGACGATGCCGGAAGGCGTGGAGAGCAACTGGCAGTCGTAATAGGTGGTGTCGCGACCGAAGATGCGGCAATACGTCATGCCTTCTCTCGGATAAGTCCGCTCGTAGTCTTGGCCGGGGAAAGAAATCTTGAGAGCGTCCACACGCCCGGCAGACCGTACAGTTCCGGTTGGTCGGCACGGTCGCGGCAACCCGTCAGTCCTGTCAGAAGCACGGTCAGGCATAGCAGGAGCATCTTTCTTTTCATGGAGCTTGTCGGTTGCATGTCTTTATCCTCCTTGCGATTCCATCCGGGCTTCCGTCACGTTGATGATGCAGTCGGAGAGCTGTTCGCATTCGTTGATGACATCCATGTACATGGCCCCGGTCTGGTAGCTGTACCGTCCGCGGTTCACGTCGGCGAAGTTGAGATTGCGCAGTTGGTTGCGGTAGTTGTTGATTTCCTTTTCTATGTAATAGGCGGTGGGGCATTCGCGCGGCGGTTTCCGGGCGAAGAGCAGGGTGCGCATCTGCTCCAGGGCCTGTTCGGTGAGCTGGAACATCTGGTGGATGTGTTCCAGTTGGGCCTCGGTCAGGGGCTGGCTGCTGTAGAAGTTGCGCCGTGCCGTGTGGGCGATGTGGTGGCAGCTGTCCCCGATGCTCTCTATCTCCGCCAGTTCGCGCAGCATGCCGCAGATGACGGGCCTCAGGCTTTCGGGCACGTCCTCTTCCGCCGTGATGCGGTTCAGGTAGTTGGCGATGTCCGTTTCCATCTCGTCGCTGATTTCCTCGTAGTGCTCCACCAGCGTGAAGATGTTCTTGAAGTCCGTTTCGTTGTCGGCCGAGAAGAGGTAGCGCGTCTGGGTGAACATCTGGGTCACGGTGTCGGTGTAGTTGATGATTTCCTTGCGGGCTTCCATGACCGATTCTTCCGGCGTGTCGAGCAGGCCTTTGGTGATGAAGCGCAGTTCGCTTTGCTTCTCGTCGCTGTTCCGCGGTTTGCCCACGCGCTGCGTGGCCCATCGCTCCAGAGGCTTCACCCAACCGATGAAGAGGGCGGCGTTGCAGAGGTTGAAGCCCGTGTGGAAGGCCGCCAGCACGTAGGCCAGGTTATGGTCGGAGGCTGCGGTGCCGGCCGTGGGGTCGAGGTGGGCGAAGCCGCACAGGAAGTCGATGACGAAGGGGAAGGCCGCGAACATCCACGCCACGCCCACCAGGTTGAACACCAGCTGGCCGAACGCCGTGCGGCGGGCCTGGGTGCCGGCCGACGAGGCGGCGCGGCAGGTGACGATGGCGCGCCCTATGTTTCTCCCCAGCATGAAGGCCGCCCCGGCATAGACCGACCATATCCCCGTGGAGCAGAGCACCATGGAGGTGGCCATGATGGCGGCCGAGGACTGCACGGCGAAGGTGACGGCCGCTCCCACGAGCAGCAGCAGGACGTAGGCCCCGTAGTGTTCGCCCCGCATGCCCAGCCAGGCAGCCACGGTGTGCTGGTCGGCGGCGGGCATGCTGTCGTACAGGTGGCAGATGAGCCCGAGGCTCAGCAGGATGAAGCAGAAACCGAAGACGGATTCGCCCAGTGCGGGCCGCTTGCGGTACTGCACCAGCATGAAGGCCGCCAGCATCAGGGGATAGATGTAGTTGCTGAATTCAAAGTTGAGCTCGGCGGCCATGAGCCAGGCCACGAGCGTGTTGCCCACGGAAGCGCCCATCAGGGCGGGCAGGGCCTGCATGAAGGTGAGCATCCCCGCGTGGACGAAGCTGACGGTCATCAGCGACGCGGCGGTGGACGAAAGAATCATGGCCGTGACCAGGGCGCCGGTGAGCAGCGAGGTGAAGCGGTTGGTGGTCAGCGAGTCGAGAATGTGGCGGAGGCGGTCGCCTGCCAGTTGCTGCAGGCTTTCGCCCATGAGTTTGGTGCCGTACATCAGCAGGCCGAGGCATCCCAAAAGTTTTAAAAATGCTAAAACTACCATACGCTGTCGAAATATAAGTGAACGTCCGTTTGACATCTCCCGACCATTCCTTAACTTTAAGGCAGTTTGTTCAAATCCCTCAAGTCTTATGGTACAAGAAGTCAGAATCCGTTGCAAAAAATAATAAAAAAAACATTCAAATCCCCATGGGGGAGCACACTTTGGGACGCCTACCATGCGTTAAATCTGCAAATGCCCTACGGGCCGGTGAGTGCCAAGGTGAACAACAAGGTGGAGGGCCTGCACTACCGTTTCTATAACGACAAGGACGTGGGTTTCTCGACGTCACTTCCCCTTCGGGTATGCGCACCTACACCCGTTCGCTTTTCTTCGTGCTGGTGAAGGCCGTGCACGACCTGTTCCCGGGGTGCGAAATCCGCATCGACACGCCCGTGTCGCGCGGCTACTATTGCGACCTGCGCATCGGGCGGCCGCTGGAGGAAGGCGACGTGACGGCCATCTGGCGGAGGATGAAGGAGATTGTGGCGGCCGACATCCCCTTCCGCCGCATACAGTGCCCCACGGAGGACGCCATCGAGATGTTCCGACAGGCGGGAATGAAAGCAAGGTGAGGCTGCTCGAGAGCTCGGGCTCCATCTACACGCACTACTACCGGCTGGACGACACGGTGGACTATTTCTACGGTTCGCTGCTCACGTCCACGGGGGGACTGAAGGTGTTCGACGTGATGAAATATTACGACGGATTGCTCCTGCGCATCCCTTCGCGCAAGGACCCCGAGCAACTGGCCGAGATGGTGCACCAGGAGAAGATGCTCGAAATATTCCGCGAGCACCATCGCTGGCAGGACATCGTGGGACTGAGCACGGTGGGCGACTTCAACCACGCCTGCCAGGAAGGGCATGCCACAGACCTCATCAACGTGGCCGAGGCGCTGCAGGAGAAGAAAAATAGCCCGCATCGCCGACGAAATCCATTCGCGGCGCGACCGAAGCTCATCCTGATTGCCGGACCTTCGTCGAGCGGGAAGACCACCTTCAGCAAGCGGCTGTCCGTGCAGCTGATGGCCAACAGGATGAAGCCGTATCCCGTTTCGCTGGACGACTATTTCGTGGACCGCGAACGGACGCCGAAGGACGAGCACGGGGGAGTATGACTTCGAGTCGATCTACGCGCTGGACCTGCCTTTCTTCAACAGCCAGCTGAAGGCGCTGCTGGCGGGCGAGGAGGTGGAGCTGCCGCGCTACAACTTCCAGAAGGGCGTGCGGGAAATGAGCGGCAAGCGGTTGAGGCTGGAGGAGAACATGATTCTCATCCTCGAAGGGCATCCACGGGCTGAACCCGGAACTGACGGCACAAATCGAGGACCAATACAAGTTTTCGCATCTACGTGTCGGCGCTGACCACCATCCTGCTGGACACGCACAACTACATCCCGACGGCGGACAACCGCCTCCTGCGCCGCATCATCCGCGACTACAACTACCGCGGATATTCGGCGGCCGACACCATCCGCCGGTGGCCGAGCGTGCAGGCCGGCGAGGAGAAGTGGATATTTCCCCACCAGGAGCAGGCCGACGCCATGTTCAACAGCGCGCTGCTTTTTTCGAACTGGCGGTCATCCGCAACCAGGCCCTTCCGCTGCTGGAACTGGTGCCCGAGAACGTGCCGGAATATTCCGAGGCCTATCGCCTGCGCAAGTTTCTGCGCTATTTCGTGCCCGTGGCGGACGACGAAATTCCCGCCCACGTCGCTCCTGCGCGAGTTCAATACTGACGGAAAGACGTGAAGGTTGCCAGGGAAAAACGCGCGCTGCACGGCAGGTGCGCCAGCGTACTTTGCGGCAAGTACTCGAGCTCTCCGCAGAGTACAATCCGGGATTCCGCAAGGCGCGCGTCCGCGGCGCGGACAATGTTTCATCCATGCGGGGGATGTCCGCCCACCATCCGTGGCGGACGTGCATGCCGTTGGGGGATACATTTTGCCGGGCACACGAAGAAAAACGTGCGTGCCCGCGTGAGATAAAAACAAATTATTGCATGTTAAACAGCCGTTTTAGCACTGATCTTTGCCCGGCAACCGGCTCCGGGCCTGTCTGCAACCAACCTTCCTTCCTGTACCAGTTCGATGGTCTCTTTCACGCCGCGGTCCAACGGATATTCGGGGTGGCGCCCAATTCCTTGATGGCGGGGCGATGTTGCATTGCCAGTTGCGTTGGCACGGGATGTGGGAGCTTGTCGCGGTTCAGCGTGGCCGTCTTGCCGCGCCAGCGGGCGATGCGGTCGCTCACGGCGCACACGGCGCGGAGGAACCACACGGGCCGTGACGCGCAGCATGAACAGGTGGCCCAAAGGCGTCGCGCACCAGGTCGCTGAAGTCCGTGCTGTGGTACACCCGCCCGTCGCTGATGAAGAACTCCTGCCGCAGCACGTCCTTCTCCATGGCCGCATAGACGGCCTGCACGAGGTCTTTTCACGTAGACGAAGGTGATTTCTGCGGGCGGAAGCCCACGCAGAAATCCACGTGCTGCTTTGATGCTCTGCGCCATGACGAAATAGTCTTTTTCGCGCGGGCCGTAGACGCCGGTGGGGCGCAGGATGACGTAGGGGAAGTCCGGCAGCGACTTGAGGTAGCGCTCGGCTTCCAGCTTGCTTTCGCCGTAGGCCGTGTTGGGAGCGGGGCCGGTCGCTTTTTCGCCGATGGGGGCGTAAATCGCGGGTTGTCCGCCGTGGCCTGCCGGACGGGTTGTTCGCGGATAGCGCCGAAGACGCTGAGCGAACTGATGAAGATGAAGCGGCGCGGCACCATGTCCAGCTGCGGGCAGGTCCACGAAGTGCGCGTGCCCTCGGTGTTGGTGCGGAAGAAGTCTTCGCGGTGGAGGCATTTCGTGGCGCCGGCGGCGTGCACGATGATGTCCCATCCGCCGAAGTCGGCGTTGTAGGCGGCCAGTTGGGCGCGCAACACTTCCGGGTGGGCGAAATCCAGTTCGGCGAAGCGCGTGCGCGGGTCGGCAAGATATTGCCGGCTGCTGGTGCGCGCATGCCTGCCCCCACGCTTGGTGTCCCTCTTCGAGTCCCTTTTCGACGATGAAGCTGCCGATGAAAGCCGCTGGCTCCTGTCACTAATATTTTCATGGTGTGTCTTTTTGTTGTTTTATTCTGCGTATTGCCCGTTGGCGTCCTTGACGGGTTCCACGTGGATGCCCACGTGCGTGTCCTTCCCGAACTGTTCCTTGATTTGCCGTTCTATGTCGGAGGCTTTGGCGTGCGCCTCGTAGAGCGTCAGGTGGCCGTCCATGCGGACGTGCATCTCTATGGCGTAGTGGTTGCCGATGCGGCGCGTGCGCAGGTTGTGCAGGGCCGACACGCCCGGGATGGCTTCCACGATGCGCCCAATCTGTTCCTCCACCTCGTCGGGCAAGGATTTCTCCGTCAGTTCGTCGATGCACGGCTTCAGCAGCTGCACGGAGACCTTCACGATGAAGAAGCTGACGGCGACGGCGGCCATGGGGTCGAGCACCCGCCACGATTCGCCCAGCCAGATGGCGCCGCCGATGCCGATGGCCGTCCTGATGGACGAGAGGCGTCGCTGCGGTGGTGCCAGGCGTTGGCGATGACGGCGTTGGAGTTCACCTGCGCCCCACCCTGATGGTGTAGCGGTAGAGCGCTTCCCTGGACGCGATGGAAACAGCAGATGCCCACGCCCACGGCGAGGAGGGCGATGCCGATGATGGCCGTGGCCAGCGTTTCGTATTTGCCGTGCCCGTAGTCGTGGCTCTTGTCTTGGGGCTTGTTGGAGATGCGGGTGAAGACGAGCACGACGATGTCGGTGGCAAAGTCGGACAGCGAACGTACCCGCGTCGGCAATCATGGCCGCGTTGTGGCCCACGATGCCGGCTATGAATTTGAACGACCAGCAGGAAGTTGACGAAACTTCCCGCCCATGTCACTGTAAAATGGATTCCGTTCTGTTGTTTCCATTTCAATTTTGGCTTATGGCGGGGCAAAGATGTTAATTTTCAGAAAAATAAGAGGAGAAAAGAAGCGGCGGAATGGATAACATGTTTAACTTGCAATAAGATTATGATTTATGAACCCTAAAAGCACTGAAGGTATGGGAAAAACAGGGAAAAAGGGAGGCAAACGCCTGAAGAAAGATGGTGGCCAGGATGCTGTGGGAACTGTTCCAAGGGCATCCGATGAGGTGTTCGACAATGGCGCATATTCAAGGAGCTGAAGTTGAAACCCATCCGGGCTGTTGCTTTGCATGGCCTTGCTGGACGACATGAGTCGGCGACGATCATATAAAAAGAGAAGAGCCCGCAT
>VOFD01000656.1_pt1 | contig 12000 bp, 21 predicted proteins | sample 5384101 | NCBI WGS metagenome assembly VOFD01 (sample SAMN12384723, study PRJNA508395) | human gut metagenome | isolation source: healthy gut C | host: Homo sapiens
GATCTGGAGAATGAGTCAGCAGACGATGCAGCGGCACTGGAAAAGCTGGGGCTGAAATGTGACCAGCAGGAAGTGTGATGTTTCCATCGCCCAGGGACATGTCAGTTATACAAGTCCGGGAGCAGGACGGGAAGTTGCCCAGATGCCGTTACACTTTACATCAGCAATGGCGGAGACAGGTGTCGACAGTTCGATCTGCATCGGACACGGAAACGGATACGGAAACACAGGAGACCGTCAAAAGGGCGAAAAAAAGAAACGGAATCAAAGAAACCAGTGCAAAGGCAGAATATTCTACCGATGTAAAGCTTTATGCACCGCAAGAACAACTGATGAGAAAGTCCGCATTGAGCTGGTGCAGGACGGCAAGACAACGACTCCTGGTGGACGGAAGTGGTTGAGTTCCCGTACAGCCTGAAAATGACATCGATTCTTGACAGTGCAACTGCGTATGTTTATGTGCTGGATGACGATGGAAATATATTGAAAAAAAGAGTAGAATATGAAGGCGTACCGTTCAGCAAATAGCGGTGTGTGCAGATACGGAGTTTTTCATGCAGGGAAAAGATTATAAAAGGTGCCGGGTTTTATTAATGTCCCATATCGCCGGAAAAGGCGTTGTATGAAGTGTAAAGCAAAGGGTATTTTTTCGAAAAAAAAAAATAAAACCGCTGGTCGGGAATGATGTGGTGATCGATATCCTGGACGAAGAAAAAAGAAGAAGGAAATATCAGGAATATCCTTGCCAGGAAAAATGCACTGATCCGTCCGGCCGTTGCAAATGTAGATCCAGGCGATGGTCATTTTGCAATCAGCAGGGCCGGCTCGAATCCAAGGGGTCTTCTGGATCGTTTCTGATCTCAATGGAGCGTCAGAAATCTTCAGTCGTTGTCTGTTTTAACAAAAAGTGATATTGCAGAGCCGCAAGAGGCAGCAAGACTTCAGGAGATTTATGAAAACTGTGTGGCTGTCAGGTTCTTTTTACCAGTGTAAAAAGGCAGGCAGGGACAACGAAGCTTTGAAAATAAAACGACCGTTGTTGCCTTTGAATCCGGTGTCGGCAATTCATCGATGATCAACTTTCTCTATCGAAGGCAGAGATGATGGTCGGTGAGATCAGTCAGAAAAGATCGACCGCGGCAAGCATACAACGCGTCATTCACGAACTGTTCTCCATCGGTGACAACACGTATCTGATGGATACGCCCGGATTCAGTTCGTTGTATCTTACCGATTTTGAAAAAAAAAGATTTAAAAGAATATTTCGCAGAGTTTCGAAAATATGAGCCATACTGTCGTTTTCAGGGCTGTATGCATTTGAGTGAACCTGACTGTGTGGTCAAAAGCACTGGCAGAAGGAAAGATCAGTTCTATACGCTACGAAAGCTATAAAGAACTGTATGAAGAACTGAAACAAAAAGGAGGTACTGATTTTTTATGAAGTACGAATTATCACCGTCTATTCTTTCCGCAGATTTTGCAAGACTGGGAGAGGAAATAAAGGCAGTTGAGCAGACGGGCGTAAACTATCTTCATATTGATGTGATGGACGGTATGTTTGTACCGAGCATTTCATTTGGATTCCCGATCATCAAATCCATCCGGAAAATGAGCAATATGGTATTTGACGTCCATCTGATGGTAGAACAGCCGGGCGTTATATCGAAGAGACAGCGGCAAGCGGGGCGGATATCATCACGATCCATGCAGAGGCCTGCAAACATCCGGATCGTGCAATCCGGCAGATCCATCAGCTGGGAAAGAAAGCTGGTATTGCACTGAACCCTTCTACTTCTCTGCATGAGCTGGATTACCTTCTGGAGAAAGTGGACATGGTACTTCTGATGACCGTAAATCCTGGATTTGGAAACCAGAAATACATTCCGTACTGCACCGGAAAGGTGAAAGAGCCGCGTACCATGATCGAAGAGCGGGACTTCAGACCGATATTGAAGTTGACGGCGGCATCAACGCCGCGACGATCGATGCTGTTTTAGAGGCAGGAGCCAACATCCTGGTAGCCGGATCGGCTGTTTTGGCAAAGAAACGGCAAAAATGCAGAAAAAAATACCGGAAACTGCTGGCAGATTATCAGGAGAATCACAAATGAAGCGAGCAGTGATCATAAGCGGGGCAAAATTCAGACCGATTTTGCCCTTGCTTTTTGAGGACACAGACCTGGGATTACGTGATCGGGGCAGATAAGGGAGTGATCTTCTGTCACAAAAATCAAATCATGCCCACACACATTGTCGGAGACTTTGATTCGGCTGGCGAGACGGAATACGAGTATTTTCAGAAAAATACCGACGTTCCGATCAAAAGGCTCAATCCGGTCAAAGATTATACAGACACCGATGTGGCTCTTCGTCTGGCACTGGAACTTGGGGCAGAAGAAATTACGATCCTTGGCGGAACCGGGGCACGCATCGACCATACCGCTGCAAATGTACGGATCCTGTTTCTTGCTCTGCAAAAAGGTGTGCGGGCATATCTTCTGGATGAACACAACAAAATGTGGCTGACGGATCATGCAGTATCCATAAAAAAGAGGAACAGTTCGGCAAATATCTTTCTTTGTTTGCCATGGGAGGTGCAGTGAAAGATCTGACAGCGCAGGGTGTTTTTTTATCCGCTTGATCATTATCTTCTGGAGGAATGGATCGCTCTGCGTAAGCAATGAGATCACAGAAGAGGCATGTCGGATCAACTTTTCGGAAGGGGTTCTGTTGGTGATCGAGTCGAAAGACTGATATTCCTGTCGAAAAAGGTCGAATAACGAAGAAAAACAGTAAAATTTTGTCGATGAGTTCTTTTTCTGGGGACTTGCAATCAGGAGGTTTACTGTGTTACACTGTTGGTGCTGATAAAGAGCAAAATGTCATTTACATAAAGAGAGGAAATTACAAATGAAACTTGGTATTGTAGGATTGCCAAACGTAGGAAAAAGTACACTGTTTAATTCTTTAACAAAGGCGGGAGCAGAGTCCGCAAACTATCCGTTCTGTACGATCGACCCGAATGTCGGTATCGTAACCGTTCCGGATGAAAGGCTGAATCTTTTAGCAGATCTGTATCACTCAGCAAAAGTGACACCGGCTGTGATCGAGTTTGTAGATATCGCAGGTCTGGTAAAAGGAGCATCCAAAGGAGAGGGACTTGGAAATCAGTTCCTGGCAAATATCCGTGAGGTTGATGCGATCGTGCATGTTGTCCGCGCTTTGAGGATACCAATGTGATCCATGTAGACGGAAGCGTAGATCCGACAAGAGATATTGATACGATCAACCTGGAGCTGATCTTCTCTGATATCGAGATCCTGGAGAGAAGGATCGCAAAAAGCGACAGAGGTGCAAGAAATGATAAGAAGCTTGCAAAAGAAGTGGATTTCCTGCAGAGATTAAAAGCATATCTGGAAGAAGGGAATCTGGCGATCGGATTTGAACTTCAGGATGAGGATGAGGAAGCATGGTTTGCAGAGTACAATCTTCTGACTGCAAAACCGGTGATCTATGCGGCAAACGTATCTGAAGATGATCTGGCAGATGATGGAGCATCCAACGCTTATGTGCAGGCAGTCCGGGATTTTGCAGCTAAGAACGGCAGTGAAGTATTTGTGATCTGCGCCCAGATTGAGCAGGAGATTTCTGAACTGGATGAGGATGAAAGAAAAATGTTCCTCGAAGATCTGGGATTAAAAGAGTCCGGACTGGAGAAACTGATCAAAGCAAGCTACAGTCTGTTAGGCCTGATCAGTTACCTGACTGCAGGTGAGACTGAGACAAGAGCCTGGACGATCAAAAAAGGAACAAAGGCACCGCAGGCGGCAGGCAAGATCCATTCCGATTTTGAACGTGGATTCATCCGTGCCGAGGTAGTCAATTATCAGGATCTTCTGGATTGCGGAAGCTATTCTGCGCAAAAGAAAAAAGGACTGGTAGGATTGGAAGGCAAAGATTACGTAGTCAAAGACGGAGATGTTGTTTTGTTCCGCTTCAATGTATAATTGGAAAAATAAAGAGGTGATGTTATGAATACATCCATAAATTTTCCAAATCTTGGGATTCATTTATCAAATGTCGGAAAGTCGATCAGCATCGGTGGCTTTGAGATTGCCTATTACGGTATGATCATCGCATGCGGAATGATTCTGGGTCTGTGCATCGCCATGTGGGTGGCGAAGAAAACAAACCAGAATCCGGATCAGTATTTTGATGTGGCACTCTATGCGATCCCGATCGCACTGATCGGGGCGAGAGCGTATTATGTTATCTTTTCCTGGGATCAGTACAAAGACAATCTGATCCACATTCTGTATTTCCGGGAAGGCGGACTGGCGATATTCGGCGGTGTGATCGCGGCAGTGATTACATTTTATGTATATGTAAAAAATAAAAAACAAAATTTCTGGCTGATGGCAGACACCGCATGTGTCGGGCTGGTTTTGGGACAGATCATCGGTCGCTGGGGCAACTTTTTTCAACAGAGAGGCTTTCGGCGGCTATACAAATGGTCTGTTTGCGATTGCCACTGAATGCCGTACGCAGTTCCGATGTCACGCAGGAGATGATGGAGCACCTGCAGACGATCGACGGCGTACAGTATATTCAGGTGCACCCGACTTTTTTATACGAAAACCTTTGGAATATTGGCGTTCTCTTTCGCCGCTGTTGCTTTTACGAAGCATAAGAAGTTTGACGGCGAGATATTTTTACTTTATCTTGCAGGCTACGGAATCGGAAGATTCTGGATTGAGGGACTCCGTACGGATCAGCTTCTGCTTCCGGGGATCAAACTTCCGGTATCGCAGGTGCTTTCCGCAGTGGTAGCCATTGTCTCCATCGCAGTAATATTGATTCAACGAAAAAGATGCACGGCAAAAAACCGTGTAAAAGCACAGAAAGATTGAGGGATGTACGATGAGTAAAATGAACGAAATACGCAGCGAAGTGGAAAAAATCAAAGAAAGTATTGAGTGTGAGCGAAGAAAACTGGATGAGATCATTCTGTCCGGAAACGCCGAAGAGATCTATCGTCAGAATATCAAAGTCGATCAGCTGATCGAGCAGTATATTGACCTGGCTCAGGTGTAAGGATAGCTGAAATGAAAAAGATAAGAAAGGCTGGAATATATAAAAAGATATTCCGGCTTTTTTTGTTTGGTGTACGGAAATGTAAGAAAAATTTTCTGTGACCTCAATATCATGATGTGGGTGTCAAAGTCCCCAACTATGATGCCTACGGATTGTTCCGTGCGTTGCACTCCCACAATCCTCCCCAGTATTCGCATATCGTGGGATTATCATCCCACTTTTATGCTCATATCGGGTCGAACATCCCCAAGGTCTTTCATCCACCATGAGCAAGCTCATGTGGATTTCTTTGATCATCATATCATATAAAATGCTAGGTGAAGTATTTCAGGATATTTTCAGCTAAAATTCACATGACAAACAAAAATACCTGTGGTAGAATGAAAATATTAGTAAAAACGGGATCGTGGCAGGTCCATGCGGCAGAAGCATCGGGGCAGATAGGGATTTCAAATGCAGACGAGCTGAAAAAAATAGGCAAAGACAAGGACTATCCGATGGACGGGGGACTATGTGCTCACCGATGATATCGATCTTTCCGGCAGTGACTGGACACCGATCGGAGGAAGCGGCGGCAGTCAGTATGCCCTCGTTTCCGGTGAACGTGTTTTTAACGGTACGTTTGACGGAGCCGGTCATGTGATCTCCGGGCTTACGATCCAGTGTGACGGATCAAACAACAGCGGTTACCGCATCAGTCAGTCCGGACTGTTTGCAATGCTCGGAAGCGATGATGCATCGGATTATGCGGAAGTGAAAAATATTGTATTTACAGATGTATCCATCAGCCATAATCTTGGCGGCGGAGATACGATCGGCACGCTGGCAAAGCAGATGCCGACGGATTTGTAAAGATCGACAACGTTGCTGTGCTGGGCGGCAAAGCATCGAAGTGACGGCAAACAACGGCGGTGACCTGATCGGCGTAGGCGGTATCATTGGTCAGTCACGCAATAACACGGCAGGTGTACATATGAGCAACCTTTACAATGCGGCTTCTGTCAATGTGACATCTGCAGTTTCCACACCACCGGTGCGGTGTGGCGGCATCATCGGAAGGATTTATCAGGGTGGTGAGATCGGAAGCCTTACTTCCTGTCTGAATATCGGAACTGTGACATACAAAGGTTCCGGCGGTTATGCGATCAATGGCTACAGCCAGAATACAGCAGCGTCCTCCAACACAGCAAATATTACAGGCTGTTATTATCTGGAAGGCGCGGAATTGCCTATACGGAGGGCGGTTCCGTCAGTGAAAGTGACCTGAAAAGTGAAGCACTGGCAGAAAAACTTGGTGCGGATTACTGGTATATTTCCAAATCCGGTCAGGTTATGCCAAAAGTTACGGACGGAAAAGTAGTGGTGCCGATCCCGTCACCGACGTTTGCGGACGGTGACAAAGCATCTTCTGTCACCAAAGATTTCACCCTGCCGCTGACTTACGCAGGAGAAGACGGAGAAGAGACGATCAGCTGGAGCAAAGCAGCAATCCGGATGTGATCACAATAAACGGAAGCAGGGCAGAGGTAAAAAGGCGTGCTGGCAGATACCGAAGTGACGCTGACTGCGACCACATCGAAGACACAAAAGACAAAGATGGTCAAAGTAACCGTCAAATCCGATCTGGAGATTGAATTTGCCCGGGAGTATGCAAAGCCGGGACAGCTGATGAAAGCTTCTGTAAAAAATGCACCGGCAGATACCGAGTTTACTTATGTATGGCAGAAAGATAAGAGTACTCTATCAGACAGTGATAGTTATACACCGACAAGTGCGGATCTCAATACCTTTATCACAGTGCGTGCGAGCCTGAAAAGTACCGGAGCGACCGTGGCAGAGAAAAAAAGATCTACTGCAAAGAAACTTCCGGTTGTCTATATCAATACGAAAGATGGATATGGCATTACAAGCAAAGAGACCTACAAACAGGCAACCATGAAGATCCAGGGCAATGACAGCTTTAACAGCACGAACACCACGCTTTATGACGGCGGTATTTCCATCCGCGGTCGTGGAAACAGTACCTGGAATATGGGATATTCCAAACTTCCATATAAGATCAAACTGGATTCCAAAACCAATCTGCTCGGATTTGGCAACAGCAAACACTGGGCACTTCTGGCAAACTATATGGATGAGTCTCTCTTTGCGTAACAAGACATCCTACGACCTGTCCGGAAAGATGGGTATGGTCTATCTGAAATCCACCAATGTAGAAGTGATCCTGAACGGTGTCTACGCCGGAAATTATCAACTGGTAGGAAACGTAAGGATTGATAAATCCAGAGTGAATATCCACAACTGGGAAGATGTGGCAAGTGATGCGGCAAAGGCGATCGCCAAAAAAGAAGGCATCAAGGGTGACGCAAAGGATGCACTGGAAGATTATATGACTGAACATCTGGAATGGATCACCAGCGGAAGCCTCAGTTATAATGGAAAAAAACTTATCAGATTGAAGATTACTACACAGATCTTCCGAAAGATTCCAGCGGAAAGATAGACGTATCCGGCGGATATCTGTTTGAGCTGGATGCATATTATGACGAAGTCTCAAAATTCCATACAAAGAAAAATCAGCCGATCATGTTCAAAAATCCGAGTTTGCCAATACGAACACCGAGCTGTTTACAGCGGCACAGAACTATGTACAGGCTGTCGAGGACAGTATCAATTCTGAGGATTATTATACGACCTACAATGAGAGAAGAAGCACTACACCGATCTGGTGGATCTGGATTCTCTGGTCCGTTATCTGATGTTAAATGAATTTTACTGGAACACGGAAACCATGAAAAAGAGTACCTACATGTACAAAGACCTCGGCGGAAAGCTCTTTATCGAATCGGTATGGGATATGGACTGGACCTCCAACAGCCAGATCAGTGCCGGAGAGACCAGCAATTACCGGGCATGGATGGTCGTGACAAGGTCGGCAGAAGCACAGGCAAATTCCTGGTATAAGACGCTGATCGGAGATCCGTATTTTGTAACGAAACTTTACGAATGTTACAAAGAAAACCGTCAGAATTTTGAGGACATTGTAAAGACAGGCGGTATCCTGGATCAGCAGAAAGAATATCTGCTGGAATCCGGAAATGCCAATTATCAGGCGGGCTATCTGATGCATCGCTCTACATTTGAGAGTGAAGTGGAACGGCTTCGCACCTTCCTGAAGAACCGTCTGGACTGGATGGATCAGCAGTTCACCAGTGTAGATACGCTGCTTGCTTCTCTTGAAAGTACAGGGCATCTTCTGCAATCTCTGTGACAGAGACAACTTCAGCAAACAGGAAAAGTACTTCTGACGGCAGAGGTTAAAAACAATAACAGCATCAAAAAGTCGGCTTTATGTAAATGGTGTGCTTGGTGCAACCGTGACCGTAGAAAATGGCAAAGCTGTTTTTGAAGTATCCGATGATCTTCTGACCAGGACAGAGGGCGGACTGAACACCGTACAGGTACGAGGCATGGATGCCTCCGGCAATCTGCTTTCCGGCGGATCTTTGAGCAATTATGTTGATTTCACAAAGGCGATCGCCGCAGAAAAACTGACCGGAAAGGTTACGGTCAGCGGAGAAGCAAAGGTCGGTGCCGTTTTAAGTGCTGGCGTACAGGATTCCAATAACAGCGGAACACTGTCTTACCAGTGGATGGCAGACGGAAAAGCAATCGAGGGTGCAAACGGAGAGAACTATACACTGACAGAGGCAGAAATCGGAAAAGTGATCACCGTTGCAGTGACAAGCTCCATAGAAACAGGAAGCCTTGTCAGTGCACCGACCGATGCCGTGATCAAAGAAGAACTGAAAAACGATCATCTGATCATCAATCAGGTATACGGCGGCGGTGCCAATGACAGCACACCGGTAAGCCACAGCTTTATCGAACTTTACAATCCGACGGACAATGCAATCTCACTGGAAGGTTACAGCATCGGATATCTTTCAAACGGCAAGAGTAATACACCGCAGGAAGTAAAACTTGCACTTTCCGGGAAGCGTACCGTCCCATACGTCCTATCTGATCCGATGTGAACAGCAGGATACATCCACACCGGATCTGATCAAGTTTACGGTAAGCAAATTTGACCAGGAATGGACACAGACGATTGACAATAAGAGATATCAGATAACGCTTTATAAAGGAAATAAAGTCGAAGATGCCGTTTCCGTAAACGAAGGAAATGTAGAAGGAAGTACACTTTCGGACGGTACGATCAGCAAGCAGAAAGCGATCCGCCGTATCGGATTTGCAGATACGAACAACAATACCGCAGACTTTGAGGTAGTCAGCTACAAAGACGATGCCACTGCTGCAACGGAGAAATATCCGAGAAGCCTGGCAGACGGAGCATGGGGGCGGGGTGAGACACCAAAACCGACCCGATCCGACCCCGGCAAAGCTGGCAGGCAGTGTATCCATCCGTGGAAATGCCATTGTCGGACAACACTTTATGCAGATGATGCAGGTATCACCAATAATACCGGAACACTGTCTTATCAGTGGATGGCAGACGAAAGAGAGATTCCCGGTGCAAACAGTGCATTTTTAAGTGTGGAGAAAGGACTGACCGGAAAGCAGATTTTCGTGAAAGTGACAAGCAGTGTGGAAACAGGCACACTGACCAGTGAAAAGACGGCAGCCGTTGTGGAAAAAGAAGCCCAGACGACACATCTGATCATCAATCAGGTATACGGAGGCGGCGGAAAAGGCAAAACACCGGTATCTGCAAGCTTTATTGAACTTTACAATCCAACCGCAGAGGATATCGGACTGAGCGGTTATACCATCGAATACCTCAGCGGAAGCACACAGAAACAGCTGGAGCTGACCGGAACGGTCACATCTCACACTTCTTATCTGATCAAAGGTCAGGAAGAGAAGACTTCTGCAGATCTGATCTGTACGATCGAGAAAAGCAGATCAGGAATGGGATCTTGCGATCAGCAACAAACAGTACCGCATCCTGCTGAAGAAAGGCGAAGAGCAGATTGACGGTGTCTCTGTCAATGAAGAAGCAAAGAGAAGGAACTGCACTGGCAGATCCGGAAAATGATACGATCATCTCCAAGAAAAAGGCGATCCGCCGTATCAGCTTTATCGATACGGGTGATAATGCGACCGATTTTGAAGTACTCAATTATAGTAAGATCCCATCCGAAATTCTTGATCAGGTAAAGCCAAGATCAACGGCAGATGGAAGCTGGGGCATGAAAGACATCGTCAAACCGGAAAAATATTATACCGTTACCTTTGATGCGGACGGAGAAAAGAGAGCGTTTCCGTAAAAAAGAAGGAGAAAGCAAGCGAAAAAGAAGCACCGCAGAAAGAAGGCTATACCTTCCTTGGATGGTATCTGGAAGATCAGAAATATGATTTTGAAACACCGGTTAGCACAGATATCACACTCTGTGCAAAATGGGAGAAGAACGAAACACCAACCCCGGATCCGCTTCCGGACATTGATCCAAAGCCAGAACCAAAGCCAAATCCGACCCCGGATCCGAAGCCGACACCTTCAGAAACCATTCAGGCTCCGCAGATCGTAAGCGTTAAAAGCATTGCCAAAAAAAAGATGACGGCAGTGCAGATCACCGTTGAGGCAGTACAGGGTGCAACCGGCTATCAGATCTACCGCAAAAAGGGAAGCAAAGTGACGATGATCGGTCAGACATCCGGAACCGTATTCTTGGATCAGAATCCGGTAAGCGGAACGTCTTCCTACTATGCAAAAAGCCATCAAAGGCAGTCTGACCGGCAAAGAGGGCAGTGCAAAAGAAGATTACACTTCAAAAGCGACCACAAAAGTGACGGCAAAAGCCAAAACGGACAAAACCGTAGTTCTGAGCTGGAAGAAAGTGAAGGGGCAACCGGTTATCTGCTATATCGTTCCACAAAGAAAAATGGCGACTATCAGAGGATCGCAGTGCTGAAAAAGGAACGAAATGCACATACACCGACAAAAAAAGGACTGAAAAAAGGAATGAAATACTATTACCGTATCGTGACAGTGAAAAAGAAAACCTATAGTCCTGCAAAGACAACAAAAGCAGTAAAATAAAAGCAGCAAAGAAAAATAATAAACTGAGAAATATTTTCAGAACGGCAGAAAGAAAATAACGACTGCTTTTCCGAAAGCCGAAAAAGAATACCGTCGTAATTCGCAAAAGAATACGGCGGTATTCTTTTTACGATTGGTGACATATCTGTGACAAACAACGGTGAAAAAAAAGCGGAAATGTACAGAAAAAATAAAAAAATAACGCCAAGAAACACTTGCCTTTTTATGTGCTTTGGGATATTATTAACACATAAGTGGTAAAGAATGGTGCATAGTGGTAAAAAATGGAGTGAAAACCACAGCCACAGCACGAAAGAGGGTGTGCCGTATGTTCATGGGCGAATACAATCATACAGTTGATGCCAAAGGCAGACTGATCATCCCTTCCAGATTCAGAGAAGAACTGAAAAATGAGTTTATCGTTACGAAAGGTTTGGATGGATGTTTATTTGTATTTCCGGGAAATGAATGGCAGATCTTTGAAGAAAAATTAAAAGCATTACCGCTTACAAACAAAAATGCACGGCAGTTCTCCCGGTTTTTTTGTGGCGGAGCTACACCATGTGAACTGGACAGGCAGGGGAGAATTCTCTTACCGTTACCGCTGAGAGAATTTGCAGGTCTTGAGAAAGATGTAGTGCTTGCCGGTATGTTAAACAGGATTGAAATATGGAGCAAAACCAAATGGATGGAAAATAATTCCTGCGATAACATGGACGATATTGCAGAGCAGATGTCGGATTTGGGACTTTGCATATAGCCTGGGGAGGACAATATGGAATTTAAACACAAATCTGTACTATTGAAGGAAAGCATTGAAGCTTTGCAGATCAAACCGGACGG
>VOFD01000708.1_pt1 | contig 12000 bp, 12 predicted proteins | sample 5384101 | NCBI WGS metagenome assembly VOFD01 (sample SAMN12384723, study PRJNA508395) | human gut metagenome | isolation source: healthy gut C | host: Homo sapiens
GATGGCAAAGCAACTGTTACGGTGGAACAGTTTGAGCTGAATCTGTAACCTGATATTCCCTTCATTTCTCCTTCATGAAAGCACAGCCCCGCTTTGGATTCTTCTTCACCAAAGCGGGGCTGTGTTTGTTATGTCATTGATCCATCCACCACACGCCCGATTCTTACACCAAACGCGAACTTGTCGGGGCGGGGCCCCTTCATCTTGCTTACGCAAGACCGTTCGGTCGCTTAAAAGCCCCACTGGGGCTTTCATTGCTCCGCTTTGCTGCGCAAACGCGAACAACGCTCTTTTTGCTCTGCACAAAATCCTGCATCATTTGGCGTAAAATTTTATCCTTTCCTTCAAATGTCGTGGTTGCAGATAAGAACTCTGCAAACTTGTCGATTTCCTTTTTCTTGAGATTTTTTTGTGGCCTCAGTGTAGATGTTCATGGTAGTGGTAATATCGGCGTGGCCCAGTACGTCTTGAATGACCTTCATGTTGATTCCGGCCTCGCAAAGCCGGAATAGCGCAGGTGTGCCGCAAGGAATTAAACTTCGGAAGCAGGACAAGGTTCTTCGGCTTAATTGTACCGCTTTCGCATTTTGCCAGCTGTTCCTCGTTGCAGTCGCGGATGATACGGTCAATGCCTTTATTGATGGTGCTGTGATGCTGGCACTCGCCAAAACGGTTTACAAAAATAAAATCCGTATAGCCATCAATTGTCACCTTGCAGGAAATTCCAGTTTTCTTCTGATACTCTCGCTCTTGTACAAAAGCAGCCTTGACTGCCGGAGTCATAGGCACAATTCGATTTCCAGCTTCCGTTTTGGGTGTATTGATTCCGTACAGACAACCTTTCTCCCGGTGGCTGCAATAAATCAACGTGTGATTTACACTGATTTCACCCGTATCAAGGTTGATGTCCTCCCAGCGCAAACCCGTTGCCTCACCAGCACGGAGACCACATTCCACCATCACAGTAATGATGGGAAGCCAGTGATTGTACTTCTCACTGTTTTTCAAGAAGTCCATCAACAGCTTCTGCTGGCCTGCGGTCAGAGCCTTGCGGCGTTCGCTGTCCAGATTGTGCGTCTGCTTCAACTCTTTCAACGCATTATCGGATGGATTGATGCGGAGATACTCGTCCTCAACCGCAAAATCCAGCACCTGATGCAGCACTGTATGGATGTTCTCCACCGTTGCCACTTTCAGACGCTGCGAATCCACAAGGCCATTGTAAAACCGCCGCACATCCGACTTTTTCAGGCTTCCGACCTTCCGCTTTCCAAACTCCGGGAATACGTACATCTTGTACATATACTCGTAATTGACCAGTGTGTTGGCTTTCAGCCCCTTTTTCAGTTGCAGCCACTGCTCGTGAATGTCATTGATGGTCGTGTTCCGCGCTTCCGAACGAATGCCATCACTGCGGTCACGCTGAATCTCTGCTTCTTTCTCACGAAGTTCTTCCAGACTTTTGGCGGACACATTGTTGCGCTTGCCGTTTTCACTGCGCCAGCGGTACTCATACGTTCCGTTACTGCGCTGATATTCACCTTCCTTTAGAACACGCTTCTTTGAGTCTTTTTCTTCTTTCTGCCATCGTTATGTCCTCCATTGTTGGCAGAAAGCAACCTACAGCTTAATCATACCATACCACCGAGGTGCTTTCAACTGCCGACTTCATTTTTATTGTCAAATCGAAAATAATCGGTCAAGGTGTTCATCCAGCCTGCGGCGTTTCAACAGCCGTTTCGTACCATTCCAGAGAACAAAGGTACAGTCTTTGGAATCGCTCATTTCACGCAGCTTGTTGATACCAATGCCGGAATAAGCTGCGGCTTCTTCCAGCGTCAGATTGCTTTTTCGGAACTTGTCGGGACTTGGTCCTCCATCTTGCTGATGCAAGACCGTTCCGTCGCTTAAAGTCCCCACCGGGGACTTCATTGCTTCGCAAACGCGAACTTCTTTCATAGGCAAACCTCCGTGTTTTTGTTTGTAACCAACAGACTGTAACCACAACAGAAAACTTTTTCTGCAATGGTGTGCTGGCAATTTTCCGTATTTATTTTTTTCTTATCAGTTACAGGTTACATGGTTACAAATAGGGAAATTATTTGGAATGATGCGACTTTGAGGCAGCTGTAAGATGTAACCAGACCTGTAACCAACAATGTAAAGCAGCCCTTCAAAACGGAAATCCCATCTGTTGGGCTTCTTTGTCTGTCAGTTCTACGAAACCATCTGCATCCACTTTTGCAGCGGTTACACGCTCCCAGCCTTTCTGCACGCCATATTTCGGGTAGCGTTTGGCTGCTTTATGGGCTATCCACCCCTTGATTTCGCCATTCGCAATTCCAGCAGTCATGATCTCACAGATGGCACGGGTTTCCCATTCCGCAGGAAGATTCAGGTTGCCCAGTGCTTCGGTGTAAAGTTGCTTGGAACATACCCGGTCACCCGTGTAATCTTCCAGAAACGCATAGATCATACCAGCCTGCGTATCTTCCTGCATGAAATCTTTCTGGCAAATCTGCAAGGCTTCCTGCATGGCAGGGCTGAATGTCAGCTTATAATCACCGCTGTTGTAAATCGTCATGGCTTCTGCCCAAAGCTGGTCGATATAGGCACGGGATTCCGCTTCGTTATCCAGAATATGTACTTCAGCCTGTGTTGCATCCACCGGGATGGGGATAAAGCGGCGGTTTCCCGTGCGGTCACGGGGCAGGAAGTCCTGTCGATTGGTCGTTCCTGCAAAGACACATTGCCGCAAACGATCTGCCGGGTGTGTTTCATACGGGATTTTGTAGGTTTCTTTCTGCTTGCTGAGAAAGCTCTTGATTTCTTCAATGCTTTGGCATTGGCAGTCGCAATCATTTCCGACATTTCCATAATCCAGTGGCCTTGCAGCTTGCGGAACACGTTATCATCATCCAGTCGCCGCAAATCATCCGAGAACCATTCATCTTTGATAGCAAGCAGCCGGAAAAGAGGATTTTCCTGCACCCTGCCCACCGACCAAGCAAAGCATCATTTCAAATTTGCAGCCGGGATGAAACACCCGTTTGATCGCTCCAAACAGAAAAATTTTCAACGCTTCTGTGGTAAGCTCATCTTCTGCGGCACCGAGAAAGCGATGCAAGGAGCGGCTTATCCGTGCTGTGCCATCCCACTTCAATTCATTCAAGTAGTCCCGGATGGGGTGGTAATGATTCTCATTGGCAACAATGCGAATTGCCGCAGACACTCGTTTTTCGCTGTACAGACCATACTTTTCCATTCTACGAAGAATGTACATCATATCCATGTCGGTCAGTGTAGGGCCAGAACGCTGCCAGCCCATCGGCTTTACAATATCAATGCGTTCACTCAGCAGATTCAGCCGGATGGAATCTGCAAGAATCGGGTCGTTCTGCAAAACGGTCACACAGTTTTGAATCGTGTTCTGAACACCACCTTTTTCAGCCTGCGAGAGCATTTTGCGGATGTTGGAAATGGTCGATCTCGTATTTTCGGATTCGTTGGGCAATCTGTTGAACCTCCTTCCGATGTTCGGTGAGAAAATGTCGATTCTCTATCAGATATTGGATGTAATCAGTATAATGCAGGCTGGCAACAAAGCAGGGATGCAGTTCTTCCTCTGCTGACTTCGGCGCAAATCGTTTGCGCCAGTCACCCAGAATCGCGCTGCACTCGTACAATGTTTGGATTGGGTTTTGACTTTTATATTCCACAATTTTGGGATACTGTAGTGGAAAAACAGGATTCCCCGAAAGTCCAAAATCTGCGACCAGCTTTTTCCGCCGCCTTCCGCAAGGACAGCTGAAACAGTTTTGCGGTGAAGTCGATTACATATTTCAAATAAATTGTCGTTCTTGAAAATTGACCTCCTTCTTATTTTCAAAAGTCCCTATCGGATGTGAAAGCCACCTGTGGGCTTACGCATCCGGCAGGGTTCCGGGTGCGGGGTGGAAGACCCTGCTGATTTACAGGCTCATATCGTAGCTACGCTTCTTGGCTCGCGGCTGCTGTTCACGCTACTGCACTTTTGCCGTTTCAAAGATACTATCCACATTGGCAAGAATTGTCTGTATTTCTGCATTGCGTTCTTGAAAGTAGCGGTATGTTTCATACCGTGCATCCTTTGTGCGCATCAGAAGTTCTTTTTCTGCCCGGAGATCTTTCATCGAAGGGAATTTTTCGTCTTGGAAATCCCGCTTTAGAAATTGACGTGCTTCCTCGTATTTTGCAATTTCATCGAAATAGGTTTGCCGAAAAAATTTTCTTGTTAGATGCTTTCAGAAATTCGCTATAAACAGATTTTGTAGAAAAATACTGACCCAAATGATGAATCTGCTCGTTGACCTTTTTCAGCTTGACTTCCGTGAGTTTCGCATCACTTCGAGCCGTCGCCATTTTTCGGTCAATACTCTCGGCAGCTTCATAAAGTTTTTCGTATGAATCATATCCGCGCTCTTGTACATAGAGAACGGTCTGCGCCATCTTCTGTAAATTTGAGATTTTGACTTTCTGGGTATAGGCATAGTTCTGTTGAGCCTTTACGCAATCCTGCAAATTTACAACCAGCCGGAGATTCGACTTGATGTACAGCGCATCCATAGAATCATCGACACGCCACTGCTGCTTTTCTTTCTCTGCTGTGTTGCACTGAAAAAGCAGTAAAAGATGCTCACGGTCAAAACTGGTTCCCAGCGTTCTGGCCGAGATAAATTTTTCTCTGTCTGCCGGAAGATAGCTGAATTGCCCTCGATGGTCTTTTACCAGAATGCCGTATTCCAGCTTTAATAGGTTTTGGAAGTCCATAAAAGATACAGATCGTTTTGCTACATCGGTAATGGCATTTCGGATTTTTTCCTTCTCCGTTTCAAAAGTCGTCTTTACTGGTGTAAACCCATCGCCAAGAAGTTCCAGATTGGTCAGATCTAGGTTGATCTGTCCGCGCCGTTTAGCGTAATATTCCTGCTCCGAAACTTTCGAGAGAGAGGGGAAAGCAAATCCATCTGATTCAAGTTTTCCCTCATGCAAATATCCATCAGAGATTTCTGTAAATGTTTCAAGTAGTCTTTTGTCAGATGGTGCTTGTACCCTGCCTTGCAGTCAATGGGCCGCTCCATAAAAAGGCTGCTTAGGCACATCCAGTTTTCGCAAACTGTTGATTACGATATGGACATGAATATTGCCGCTGCCATTATGACCGTCCATGTGCGTACAGACCAATGCCTGATGCCCCGGAAAATTTGCTTTTGCGTATTCCAGTCCAAGCTCCTGTGCCCGTTTACCCGTCAAGCAATTTTCTGTGCTGTCTCGTGGATCAAAGCTGATGATGTAATGGTGGCTTTTGATTTCATTCTTATTTTTGTTCTTCTGATATTCACGGTTCAACTGTCGGCAGGCCGCATCGAAAGAATAGGGTTCACAGTTCAGGCCGTCCAGATAAAACGCATCCCGCATAATACGATTTCCGTTTTGGTCAAGGATCGGAGTTTTCCGAAGTTCGTCATGCTTGAAAATCAGATATTCCAGCGCAGCACCATAGTTGGAGCTCTTACTTACGATGTGCTTTAAGATTGCCATAGTTCTTTCCTGCCATTTCTGCGACCTGCTCCCGCATTTCAAAAATGCAGGAAATCGCATGGTTGATGTTTTCACACATGACATGTGATGGAAGACCCCCACTGTTGAAGAACGCCGCGATCTGGTTCAGGTTGTTCCCGATGGCGGCAAACTCCCGTGTAATGGCTTCGATCTCGTCCGGGTGGACATAGAACACATACGAGGTATTCACGCGACCTTTCATCAGCATCTGCGCTGCAAATTCAGAGAGCGTCATTCCGGCATCTTCTGCCTGCTGGTGTAAAATTTCATGTACTGCTTCTGTAACTCGTGCGGAGATTACTTTTGTCTTTACGATAGATTTCACTTTTTTCTTCGTTCTTGGCATGGGGTCTCCTTTCCAAAATCAAAAATTTGATTTTCCCGGCAGTGCATCCGCACTCCGGCTGTGACCTGCTGTGGCAGGCCACCAACAGGCAAAATCATGTGATTTTGCACGATGTGAGGGTATGGGGAGCACAATCCCCATCAAGATGCCGCCGTGGAGAAATCGCCCGTAGGAGCGATTTCGTATACAAAGGCGAATCTTGCTCTTAACCACTGTCCACTCTGTCCCAGCCCATTCCTGCCCGATTTTCTCCGGCGTATTTTCCGGTAAGACGCGCAGAATGCACATTCAGTACCAGAGGTATCCTGCTGGGGTGGCTCATGCGATTTTCAAGGTGCGATGTGACTTTGTAAGGAATCGGGGAATTTCATCAGTGATACCGTAGTGAATTGGCTTACTTTTGAAAACACTTCCTATACCCTATACAAACTTTAAGGGGTGTTTTTAAACCGGGTCTTTTGAAAGTTCAAAGAAAATTCATTTTTCCAACGTTCCCCTCTACCTATAACATTCTAAAATGGGTGTTTGGCATACAGATTTTCAAATTTTGTCGAACTGCCTAATTTTAGAATATAGATTTTGTTCAATTCCCACTTATAGAACCAGAGGAAAGCTGTTTTCCGAAAGATTTTGAAAGCCCCTATACTAATAGGAATCCACAGGGTCGTTTTGGAATACAGTTTTGAAAATTTTACAAATTTGGAAAAAAAAAACGGCAAAGCAGATAAAATCCACTTTACCGTTTTGTGTCGATAGCGCGATCCGCATAAATTACTGTCTTGGGCTTTTCCGATAATTTGCCTTATGAGAAGATTGAAAAAAAAACAAGTCTATCCGCATCCACTGGATGCAGACTTGTCTTATTGCTCATCCTTTATTAAAAAGCCAGCTTCTTTCAGCTTTCGGATAACTTCTTCGCAGTTCTTTTTTCCAAGGTTACGCACACGCATAAGATCTTGGTATGATTTTGAAGCAGGATCATCAGTTGTACGGATACCTGCGCGTTTCAAACAATTAGAACTCGCTCTCCGGGAAAGTGCATCTTTTCTTAAGGTTTTGGGATGTATTTGGGGCTGGGCAGCTTAACAGACATTTTATCCCTGACGGCGTAAAACGTGATACAGGCCAGTAATGAAATACTTGTAGCCACTCCGATACAACTTCATCTAAAGAACGACCAGCTCTGTGTTAGAGTTTCTCCTACAAAAGTTTGTGATCCGTTAAAGCTCCGCTTCTGTGCGCTAGTTCGGATGATGGGCCGGTACAATCTATTGGCAAGAGAATGAATGTCGTTGCGGTTTATATTATACTTGATTGCTGCCCGGTTCACGCCGCCCTTCTCTATGTAGTTCAAAAGTGATTGACGGAACTGCATGGTTTGTGTTACGGTATTCATGGCGAATGCACCGCCCTTTCTGTGCTGTTTTTGTGTAGCAACTTAACTGTACAACAGGTCGACGTGTTCATCTTTCTTTTTATTCAACTTTGTAACACATCTATTGTAATTCTACAAAGACATACGCTCTGTCTTTAGAAATACCATTGACTTTTTTTGACATTCATGATAGTATTTTTACAGATAAAGACATTTTCATGTACGATTATGTTAATTCATTAGGAAGGAGATAAAAGCATGGAATACGTTAAGCCCGCTGTTATTAATCCCGCGACCGTAAATTCGGCAAAGTGCGGCGATGGCCCGTGTGGCAGACCCTGCAGTATGAACAGAGCCTAAAATAAAGCCATAAAGTCTATCAGAGGGTGCAGAGCAATCGTGCTGCCCTCTTTTTATATCTATGAAACGCCTTGAGATTTCCATCTGAATTCAGAGCCACGGAGGTAGACAGTATGTACTACAAAATCAGGAATGATGTGTTGTTCCGAAAATATCAGGGGCATGGCTATATAACAGACAATTCAGAATACGGCTATCGTATGCTCAATGATGCCCGTATACATCCGGGTGAAAAATATGTCTCTGCCAGTGGAGCTGTCATGTTGAGTATGCTGAGCAAATCTCCTCGCTCCATTGATGATATTGTTGGAGATTTGTCGCAAATCTTCACTGGTGTCGAGTATGAAACGTTGAAACAAGATACCATAGAGTTTTTCGACTGGTTTGTAGATGAGGGATTTCTTAGTTGTGGTAAAACGGTCGACACTTGCACAGATCGATTTGTTGCAGATATCCTGAGACCGGACAATCGCAATCCGGCTCAAGATGGTATGGCAAGAAGTGACTGCACTGGTGGAGAAATCAGTCCAAATGATTTTCTTAGAAGCATCCATATCGAGATTGCTGATGCATGCAATGAGCGTTGCGTACATTGCTATATTCCAAATGAACGCAAAAACAACGCGATTGATCCCGCCTTGTTTTATCGACTCATCGAGGAAGGGCGGAAGATGAACATCATCCATGTTACGCTGTCCGGAGGAGAACCTCTTCTTCACAAAGATATTTTAGGCTTTTTGAAAAGATGTAGAGAACTGGATTTGTCTGTAAACGTTCTGTCGAATCTGACTTTGTTGACGGATGATATCCTATCGGAAATGAAGAAAAATCCTCTTCTCTCTGTACAAGTTTCCCTTTATTCTATGGATGCCACAGTGCATGATTCTATCACAAAGTTAAGCGGAAGCTTTGAAAAAACAAAAGCGGGAATCCTTCGGTTGTGTGATGAAAATATCCCGGTACAGATATCGTGTCCTATCATAAAACAAAATAAAGACACCTATGTTGATGTCCTTCACTGGGGATGGGACCATAATATTGCTGTTGCAACAGAGCCGGTAATCTTTGCCGCTTACGATCATTCCGCTGCTGCAACCTTGCAAACCGCTTGTCCATCGAAGAAGTAGATGATGTCTTAACTGTGCAAATGCAGGAGGGGTATGCTGAATCGCTCCACAAGATTGCCATGGACAGAGAAAGTCTGACCGGAAATGATCCAATATGCTCTGTTTGCCGATATAGCTTCTGCGTTACAGCAAGTGGGACTGTATTTCCCTGCGCTGGCTGGCAGAACAATGTTATTGGAGACCTGAATCATCAAACCGTTCAGGAAATATGGGAAACCTCAGCAAAAATAAAGGAACTAAGACAAGTAAAACGGTCGCGGTTCTTACAGTGTGTTGACTGTAAGGACAGAGGCTACTGCACAGTCTGCATGATGTGGAATTCAAACGAGAATCCTGATGGAGCTCCGTTCAGAATCAACCAGTACCGTTGCAATGTTGCAGCTATGACCCACCGTAAAGTCGACAAAGCTTTACAGAGAATTCTTCTGCGAAAATAACATCCCGCTGACTTTGATACATATCTCTAAAGATTTTATATGGGAGTCGTGCCAATTATGGAAAAGATTATAATTAAGGATGCCTTTGAAAACAATTTAAAGCACCTAGATTTAAAAATTCCTTTGGACAAATTCACCTGCGTAACTGGTTGTTCCGGATGCGGTAAATCCTCCTTGGTATTTGATACGATCTACGCAGAGAGTCAGAGAGCCTTTCTTGAGGGGATGACCGGTAATATTTATGGTCAGAAACTGATGAATAAGCCGAAGGTAGGTTCTATCGAAAATCTTCGCCCAGCTCTGAATATTTCTCAAAACTACTACAACGTAAATCCCCGTTCCACTATCGGCACCACTACAGAAATCTCCTATTATCTCAGATCATTATTTTCCATTGTTAATAGCAGCCAAACATCCAGCGTTTCAGAAAAATTGTTCTCGTCCAATAACCCAAAATCTTTTTTGTCCTCATTGCTTTGGCCTCGGCGTTGAAACTGTCGTGTCCGAATCTCTCCTGATTCCAGACCGTGATATCACATTGAGAGACGGTGCAATTTTATATTTTAAAGGTTCACCGGAAAGCAAGGAACAAAAGTATCTGGAAGCCCTATGCGAACATTATGGAATCGACATTGACAAAAAAGTCTCCCAACTCAGCGATTACGAGCTTCGCCAGTTGCTTTATGCTGATGACCAAACCCGATGCAAATTGGCCTATAAAGAGGGCAAACGAAAAAAGCAGCACTATGTAACACTTCGCGGAGCTATACCTGCTATATTGGAACGAATATCCGACAGTGATCCATCCGCCCCCTCAACTGTCTATGCAAAATATCTGGAGGAGATTCCTTGTCATGTATGTGGTGGGACCAAGCTACGCAAAGAAGTTCTGGAATACAAAATTGGCGGACTGAACTACGCTGACATCGAAAGCATGGAACTGACTGCTTTGTTTTCTTGGATACAGCAGTTTAGTGACAAGCGAATTTCTCCGTCCAAAAAAGAGTTTGTTGAGCAACTTGTAAACAGCATTCTTTGCAAATTGAACGCATTGATGCAACTTGACGTGGGCTATCTGTGCCTTAACAGACCCATTCCTACCCTTTCAGGCGGTGAAAGGCAACGAGTTCGGATTGCCACTCAGCTTACATGTTCCCTGAAGGGATTAATCTATATTTTGGATGAACCGTGTAAAGGGCTGCATTATAGAGATATAACCAAGGTTGTAACCGCTACTCGGAATTTAGTCTGCCGTGGAAACACCGTTATCGCAATAGAGCACAACAAACAGTACATCTCATCTGCCGACTGTATCATAGAGCTCGGGCCGGTTGGTGGACCCGATGGAGGATACTTAATCCGCCAGTCAGGCACCACCCCTGCCACTGGTCATTCTCTTGCTTTTAAGCAGCCGTTAAATGCGAAAGACTATTTTGAAGTTCGTAACATCAATTTCAGAAATATTCGCAGACAGAATGCTCGTTTTCCTATTGGCGGAATCACCTGTATAACCGGTGTTTCTGGTTCTGGAAAATCGACCTTAGCATCGGTCATTGCAAGATGTTTTTCCAGAAAATCCGATAATGTTCATGGCACTGTTTATGGCGGAAAGAATATCCGGCGGGTCATACAGGTTAATCAGGCTCCCATAGGAAAAACACAAAGATCGACGATTGTTTCTTATCTGGAAATCTTTGATGAGATTCGTGCATTGTTTTCAAAGACAGACGCTGCAAAACAGATGAAACTTGGTGCCTCGTCATTTAGCATGAACGTTAAAGGTGGGCGTTGTGAATGTTGCCAAGGCACAGGCCTCCAGAAAATCGAACTCAACTATCTTCCCAACTCCTATATCACCTGCCCTGAATGCGGAGGAAAGCGATTCAACGATCAAGTGTTATCTGTGAAATACTGCGGAAAAACAATCCTGGATATTCTGGAAACACCAATCATTGATAAAGTCTGCCAAACTTTGAGCAGCATGATCGAATTGGGTCTAGGATATTTAAAATTAGGTCAGATGTCCATGAATTTATCCGGAGGAGAGGCTCAGCGCGTAAAGCTGGCAAAAGCCTTGAGCTCTTCGTCCTATGGCAAAAATTTGTATATTCTTGATGAACCGACGTCTGGCTTGAATGATGTAGATATCGACAAATTCATTCAAGTTCTGTTTTCTTTGCAAAAGAACGGTGAGACAGCCATAATAATCGAGCATAATGTTGAATTCATTAAAACGGTTCCAGATCATATCATTGACTTTGGTATATCCGGCGGTGAATCCGGTGGAAAAATCGTCGCGCAAGGATTTCCGGAAGCAGTATTTGCCAACAAAGTCTCTTCGCTATACCGTCTGGATAAACTGACATATTAATGCACCTGTCAATTATGGGAGGAGAGCTTCAATGACTGCTGAAGGAAAGATTAAGCAATGCTCAATCGTGCTTACACGCGAATTTGCGTTGCACTTTTGCTATGTAAAAAGTGCTGGATATGTAGCAGATAATCGAATCGAATACGATGATCTTAAAAGTATCGTTAATTTTTGCTGTGAAGCAAAAAGTCAAGTATATATTCTTTACCGGAGGAGAACCGCTTACATACCCACATCTTCCGGAAATTTTGCAGTATATCAAAACAAGACGTCATCCCATAACAACTGCAGTTGCAACAAATGGTGTCTTGCTTAGCAACATGGAATTATGCCGGATGCTGATCGATAGTGGCCTCGGATATGTTGATGTATCTATGAAAGGA
>VOFD01000845.1_pt1 | contig 12000 bp, 26 predicted proteins | sample 5384101 | NCBI WGS metagenome assembly VOFD01 (sample SAMN12384723, study PRJNA508395) | human gut metagenome | isolation source: healthy gut C | host: Homo sapiens
GTATCCTTGGCGGATTCCCGGTACTTGGTGTAAATGCTATGTATGGGATGGTTCTTACCATGAAGTCGATTCCAGTGAAATGGCATTCCATATCGCTGGTTCCATGGCATTCAAAGATGCTATGAAGAAAGGTAACGCAGTACTTCTTGAGCCTATCATGAAAGTCGAAGTAACAATGCCTGAGGAATACATGGGCGATGTTATCGGTAAGCTTGAATGCTAAAAACGTGGACAGATCGAAGGAATGGAAGACATCGGTGGCGGAAGATCGTTAAAGCTTATGTTCCGCTTGCTGAGATGTTCGGATATTCTACAGAGCTTCGTTCCAAGCTACTCAGGTCGTGGAAACTACTCCATGTTCTTCGAGAAATATGCACAGGCTCCAAAGAATGTTCAGGAAAAAAGTTCTCAAAAGAAATAAACTAATAAATTTGAAATAATTTTAAAATTGGGTGTTGCTTTTTAAGAAAATTTATAATGTAAATATAATCGTAAATAGCCATGTAAAAATTTCTAAAACAAAAATAAAAAAAATTGTTAGGAGGACGTTTAAAATGGCTAAGGAAAAATATGTAAGAACAAAACCACATTGTAATATCGGTACCATTGGACACGTTGACCATGGTAAAACAACTTTAACAGCAGCTATCTCCAAAGTATTAGCTGCAAGAGTTGCTGGTAAACAGCTACAGATTTGAGAACATTGATAAGGCTCCGGAAGAGAGAGAAAGAGGTATTACAATTTCTACCGCTCACATCGAGTACGAGACAGAGAAGCGTCACTATGCTCACGTTGACTGCCAGGCCATGCTGACTATGTAAAGAACATGATCACCGGTGCTGCACAGATGGATGGAGCTATCCTTGTTGTTGCAGCTACTGACGGTGTTATGGCTCAGACTAAAGAGCACATCTTACTTTCTCGTCAGGTAGGTGTTCCTTATATCGTTGTATTCATGAATAAGTGTGACATGGTTGACGATGAGGAACTTCCTTGAGCTCGTTGAGATGGAAATTACTGAGCATCCTTGAAGAGTATGAGCTTCACAGACTGCCCAATCATCAAGGTTCTGCTTTGAAAGCTTTGGAAGATCCAAACGGCGAGTGGGGCGACAAGATCATGGAACTCATGGATACTGTAGATTCTTATATCCCAGATCCAGAGCGTGACACAGATAAGCCTTTCGTAATGCCTATCGAGGACGTATTCTCTATCACAGGACGTGGTACTGTTGCTACAGGACGTGTAGAGGCTGGTACACTTCACTTGAACGACGAAGTTGAAATCGTTGGTATCAAAGAAGAAACTCACTCAAAACCGTTGTAACTGGTATCGAGATGTTCCACAAAGAGTTGGATGAGGCTCAGGCTGGTGACAACATCGGATGCCTCCTTCGTGGTGTTCAGAGAAACGAGATCGAAAGAGGACAGGTTCTTTGTAAACCAGGAACAGTAACATGCCATACAAAATTCACAGCTCAGGTTTACGTTTTGACAAAAGGACGAAGGTGGACGTCATACACCATTCTTCAACAACTATCGTCCACAATTTTTTTACCTACCATAATGTCTGCCTCCTTAATAATATTTGTGATTCTATTCTAGCACAAAAGTGAATGATGCGAAAAGAGGTTGATTTTTTACATAGCCTGAAAATGTAGAATGGAATATAAAAATAAAATTCGCAAATGCTTATTGACAAATTCACAAAAGTGAATTATATAAGAGAACAACGAAAGAGTCACAAAAGTGACTGGAAAGGAGGACACTATGAGAACTAATTATATGATGACTGTTGATGATGTCATGGAAGAATTAGGAGTGAAACGCAGTAAAGCATATTCTGTTCTGAAGCAGCTCAATGATGAACTGGCAAAGGAAGGATATGTGGCAGTTCGTGGAAAGATTCCACGTCCCTACTGGGAGACAAAATTTTATGGATGCTCTCAGAGAGCAGTGTGAAGGAGGTTTTAAGATGTCAGCTTACAAAGACAAAACACAGGGAACCTGGTATGTGAGCTTCCGTTATATTGACTGGACAGGTAAGAAAACACAGAAGCTGAAAAAGAGGGTTCAAGACAAAGAAAGAAGCATTGAATTATGAAAAGGAATTCATAAGAAAGACTGCGGCGGATATGAAAATGGAGATGAACAGTTTTATTCAAGTCTATTTTGAAGATAAAAAAAAGAATGAACTGAAAGAAAATTCAATACGTAATAAGCAGCACATGATGAACAAGCACATTGTTCCATATTTTGGAACAAGAAAAAATGAATGAAATTACACCAGCAGAGATTATCCAGTGGCAGAATGCCATTCAGGAAAAAGGATACAGCAAGACTTATGAGCGTATGATCCAGAATCAGTTAAATGCACTGTTTAATCATGCACAGAAAATTTACAATCTGAAGGAAAATCCATGTAAGAAAGATAAAAAAGATGGGGAAATCGGATGCAAATAAGCTGGAGTTCTGGACGAAAGCAGAATATGACAGATTTATCGCCGGTATCGAGCTGGGGAGTGAGGATTATCTGATATTTGAAATCCTGTTCTGGACAGGAATTAGGGAAGGAGAGCTTCTAGCATTGAGTCTTTCGGACTTTGATATGAGCGGTAATCTCTTGTATATCAATAAGACTTATAACCGAATTGAGAAGAGAGATGTGATTGATACTCTAAAAACAGAGAATTCGGTCCGCACTATTGATATTTCCAATTTTCTTAAGAAAGAAGTACGGGAGTATGCCAAGAAGCATTATGGATTTCCGGAAGATCAGAGATTGTTTCCGATTGTGGCGAGAACACTGCAGAAACGGCTCAAAAAGTATGAAGCATTGACTGGTGTTAAGCCAATCAGAGGGCATAATATCCGTCACAGCCATGTGGCATATCTGATCTACCAGGGCGTAGAACCACTGATTATCAAGGAAAGGCTGGGGCACAAAGACATTCAGATGACATTGAACACTTATGGGCATCTGTACCCGTCACAGCAGAAAAAAGTTGCTGAGATGCTGGACAATAAACGTTAATACGGAGGAAAAGAAGCAAATGAAAACAAAGAAAGTAGTCAGAAAAATATTTTATGCAATTAACTATAGTAAAAGTTGAAGATAAGTTCCATTTTACCGGATCGGGATTCAGATTATGTGATTCTTCTTGAATTAGAGGATGGGAGCAAATTTGAAATTATCATTATTCCTACAAGGAGATTTGTGTAAGGAGAGAAGCTATGAATACTGACAGACAAAAAGAAAAAGCCCAGATAAAATATCTGAGCAAGTTCTCTGATAATCAGATTCACTGATATACCATCTTGGCAGATTTAGTATATCACGAATTGAAAGATACAACAATTCCCGAATATCTGTTCATCAGAGACTTGCCCGGAGGGGCAGGAGGTAGAAGTGACATTATTTGAACAGGTAAAAGGATGTGTGACAGCGAGACAGGCCGCGGAGCATTACGGGATTAAAGTAAAGGGAAATGGAATGGCATGTTGTCCGTTTCATAAAGACCGACACCCAAGTATGAAGGCAGATAAAATCTATCATTGCTTTGCATGTGGAGTGGGTGGTGATGCAATAGATTTTACAGCAAGGTTATTTGGAATATCACAGTATGAAGCTGCGAAAAAGCTGATAGAAGATTTTGGACTGGATATAAAAGTCGAAGACAGAAACAAATACAAAAGGACGCACCAAAGCAGGAATACTTTGATATCAAAGAAACCTAAAGTTGTGATGATCAGAAAAAACTGGAGCAGTGGTTGAAACATGCAACAGACGTGCTGATTAGATATCTGAAATGGATTCAGTTCTGGAAAGAGTTTTACAGACCAGAACTGGAAGAAGAATGGCACGAATTATTTACGGAGGCATTGGCAAATGAAAGAAAGATAAATGACTATCTGGACGTGCTGATGTTTGGAACAGGAGAAGAGATTGTAGAGTTTTTCAAGACGAAGAGAAGGGAGGTTGAAAAAATTGAAGAAAGAATTAACGAATATCAGCGAGGAGTCCTTGATGGAATTAGAAGATATTATGAACGAGGAGATGCTTACAACAGAAGATGTCAATGATATGTTGGAGCATACGGATAAAGGAAGAACAAAAGCAGACAATCAGAAATTGTGTAACCGTATTACAAAAAGATCCAGTGCTGAAAAAAGCGATTAAACGAAATGAGCTTTCTGGAAGAATGGACATTGTGAAAGAGGTGCCTTGGGAACGGAGAAATAACAGTTCTACGGTTACAGATACTGATGAAAATAATCTGAAAATGTATCTGGAAGAAAATTATGAACTGACAAGTGAGCGTGTGATCAAAGCAGGAGTAGATATTGTTTCCAATGAAAATAAATATCATCCAATCAGAGATTATCTGGAAAGTCTGGTCTGGGACGGGATTCCAAGAATAGAAAATATGCTTCCGCATTTCCTGGGAGCAGAAAAGAGTAAATACACAATCGGAGTAATGAAAATGCATATGCTGGCGCGATTTCAAGAATTTATGAACCGGGAATAAAGTATGATATTATGCTGTGTTTGGTTGGAAGTCAGGGAGCCGGAAAGTCCACATTTTTCAAATATCTAGCGATAAAAGAAGAATGGTTCAGCGACAATCTGGATCATTTGGATGATGAAAATATTTACAGAAAACTGCAAAATCACTGGATTATCGAAATGGGAGAAATGAAGGCAACTATCACAGCAAAGAATATTGAACAGATAAAATCGTTTCTGAGCAGACAGAAAGAAACTTATAAAGTACCTTATGAAGTTCACCCAGAAGACAGACCGAGACAGTGTGTATTTTGCGGTACTTCAAATGATCTGAATTTCCTTCCGCTGGACAGAACCGGAAACAGAAGATTTGCTCCGGTGATGACAGATATGTCGAAAGCAGAAGTTCATATTCTGGACAATGAGGCAGAGAGCAAAGCCTATATCGAACAGGCCTGGGCAGAGGCAATGGTACTGTATCGACAGGGAAATGTGTTCTTAGGATTTACAAAGGAAATTGAGGAAGAGGCAAAGCGTCTGCAGAAAGAATTTATGCCGGAAGATACCAATGCCGGAATCATACAGGCATTTCTTGATGACTACGATGACGATTATGTATGTACAAGAATTCTGTTCGATGAAGCGCTACATCGAACCGGAGAAATGAAACAGTGGGAAGGTAAAGAAATTGCCAATATTATGAACAATGCGATTGTAGGCTGGAAACCACATGGTACACACCGATTCGGAAAGGAATATGGAATACAGCGGTCATGGAAACGGATGGAAGATTCGGTGAAGAAAGATAAAGACGGATTTATAGAAGTACCGGAACAGTTGGAAATACCGTTTGAGTAAAGATTATTGTAAACGATGTAAACGGAACTTGAAGAAAAAACTTAAAACGTTAACTTTTAAAATCTTTTTGAACTCAGTTTACAAATTCCGTTTACAAATTGGAAAGGAGCAGAAAATGATGAAACAGGGAAGATTAGGATACAACAGTAGTAATGGAAGATATGGCTTATTATCATCAGATTTATGGATTGATACAGGATTTCATTGCGGAGAAGGTCTGGAAGTTCTGGTTGATGATAAGTGGATACGGACAAGAATGGAGATGAATTCGGCAAGAGAATGGTATCTGGTTGGGACACCGTACTGTGGAGATTTGGAATATGTGCAGGCAAGGATACCTGGATAAATAGGTCTATGATCCGCTTCGGCTGGTGTAAAGCAGACGTCCACCGGACGTTATGCCCCGGCAGGGCGCAAGGGGACTTTTTGATGGACGGTACGGCTGTCGAAAGTGCTTTTGCGTTACTTTTGACAAAAGTAACAAAAGAGGGGCTTGTCCCTGATACTTCTCGAACTACTAATGTTCGAGAAGGTTCCTAAATATCGTATCCGGCGAAAGTTCTTAAATATCGCCATGTCTGGCGTAAATAAAAATTATGTGCCATATCTGGCACTCAAACAGAGAAGAGGTGAGAAAACATATGATAAAACGAACAATCAGTGGCATGATCGGAGTCGGCTCACTGGCTCATAACAGACGGGATTTTTGTAGCAGAAAATGTAAATCCAGACAGAGTACAACTGAACATTTGTTATAAGAATGAGAATCTGAAGGAAGTTTATAAAGAGCTGTTTGACGATGCGGTTGAGAGATACAATGTCGGGAAAAAGAAAGGATCGGCAAATTGCAAATTATTATGAAAAAAATCCGACAGGGTAAACAGGAGAAGTTGTTCCATGAAGTAATATTTCAGATTGGTAATCGTGAGGATATGGCAGTGGGAACATCAGAAGGAAATCTGGCTGTAAAGATACTGGATGAATATATGAAAGACTTCCAGAAAAGAAATCCGTCACTTCGGGTATTTAGCTGCTATCTGCATCAGGACGAAGCTACTCCGCATCTGCATATTGACTTTGTTCCTTATGTGACCAACTGGAAGGGAAAAGGAATGGATACCAGAGTTTCACTGAAACAGGCATTGAAAAGTCTTGGATTTCAAAGGTGGAAATAAGCATGATACAGAACTGAACCAGTGGATAAATCATGAAAAAGAAGTGCTGGCAGAAATTGCAATGCGGCATGGAATTGAATGGGAGCAGAAAGGTACACATGAAGAGCATCTGGATGTTTACAATTTCAAAAAGAAAGAACGTAAGAAGGAAGTGCAGGAACTGGAACAGGAAAGAAAATCTGACAGCAGAGAATGAAGGCCTGATTTTTCAGATTGCGGACGCAAGGGCAGATATTAAGCTACTGGAAAAAGAAAAAAATTCAGTTCCAGAAAGATAAAGAGATAGCGGAAAACGTGCGGAGAAAGCAGAAACGGAATTGAAAAACTGGAGGACAGAAGAGAATTCCTGCAACCAGTGATGGATAATGTCAGTAAGGAAATAAAAGAATATGGAATGATCAAAAAACATTTCTACCGGAAGCTACTACGTTAGAACGTGCGGTAACTTACCGGGATAAGAAAATCAAACCATTGTTCATTGAAATGAAAAATAAAATTGGTGCGATGGTCTGTACAGGTGAAAGAACTCACAAGAGAAAGAGATAGTTGGAAAAGTAAGTTTCAGAAGAAAAAGCAAGAGCATGAAAAAACAAAAAGGAACTGGCAGAAGTTCAGAAAGATTATCAGAAATTATCTGGTGAGAAAGAAATACTGCAGGAACTTGCAGACAGATACAACCGACTTTACGCATGTTGGGGAAAGATATGGTAGAACGACTGGTGCAGGATGATATCCGGATACAGGCGGAGCTTGAGGCGAGAAAAGCAGAAAGAGCAAATGCCGAAAAAAATAAGTGATCGTATACCGTGGGCGAAAGAACGAAGTGAAGAACACAATGCACAGATAAAAAAGAACAAAGCAAAATACAGAGGAATGGAGTTGTAAGAATATGAAGAAACAAATTTATGATGAAAAGAACGGACTGAGCTATACATTGCATGGAGATTATTATCTGCCAGATCTGGAAATCAATGAGGAAGAACCTACATATGGGAAATATGGAATAATGCGAAAACAGTTTTTGAAGGAACACAGGAGTGCCAGGTATCAGTATCTGGTACTGACCGGGAAACTGACGGAGCAGTTGAATCAGGTCGATAAAGAAGCAAGAGAAAAAATTGAAATGTTAGCGGAACAGATGGCTGAACAGTGGGGAGTGACGGAAGAATTGAAGATGCAGGATCAGATGGAATGGGTGAGGAGGATGAATAATATTAAAACAAATGCTGAAGAAATAGTATATAAAAAAATATAATCTTTATGTAGGAAAGAGGCTGTCTGCAGGAGTTGTGGACAGCCTCATGTATAGGAGGGATTATTCTTCAGATATATCATAGTCAGTGGTTGTATCAGAAAATTTTGTATCCCAAATGGCTTCTTCAATGGCTTGTAAACATTCATCTGTGTGTTTGGAAATATCTTGCCCCCAGAAGTGAAGAACAGTATAGCCTAGGAATAGAAGCTTTTTTATCATTTTCATAATCACGATTACGATTTCGCTCGATTTTTTGATCCAAAAATCTGGATTTTTACCTTTTTCAAGCCGAAGTTTGAGAATCTCCCAATTCTTTCCGTGAAAAAATTCACTGTCGCAAAAAATAGCAATTTTGTATTTGGTCAGAACAATATCAGGAGAGCCGGGCAAGGCTTTATAATTTTTTCGATATCGGTATCCTTTGTGCCATAGAGCTTTTCGAACAATAGTTCTATGGAAGTATCTTTACTGTGGATCTTACGCATATTGTTTGAAACAGTAGCGGAATCACGTGACATATAGGTACCTTCTTTCTGCCTGAACTGATAAGAATATATTATCAAAAAAACAGAAGAAATAGCAAAGGGGTTAAGAAACATACAAGAGGAAATCTAACGATATAGTGAGAAAATTGCTTGTTGCTAATTGTGGTATATGGTAAAATATGAGTTGTACTATTTTTGATTTTGGAGGAATTTTAATGGCGATTTGTTATGACAAATTATGGAAATTACTGATAGATAAAAAAATGAACCGTACAGAATTGAAGGAAGCGTCAGGAATAAGTTTTAATGTATTAGCTCGATTAGGAAAGAATGAGCCAGTTTCATTTGAATCAATAGAAAAAATATGTTTTACATTAAATTGCAAGATAGAAGATGTTGTAGAGATAAAAAAGAAGAATCACCACAAATCGATATTGATGCATTTACAACCATAGAACTGTTTGCTGGAGCAGGAGGTCTGGCTTTGGGAATCGAAAAAGCTGGATTTGAACCATTGGGACTAATAGAGTTTGATAAAGATGCTGCAGAATCTTTGAAAACCAATAGGCCGAACTGGAGAGTTATTCATGATGATATAGCTAATATATCTTGTTTGGATTTGGAAGATTATTTTGGCATAAAAAAGGAGAACTGGATTTATTATCGGGAGGGGCACCGTGTCAGGCTTTTTCCTATGCTGGAAAAAGATTAGGACTTGAAGATGCAAGAGGAACACTTTTTTATCACTATGCAACTTTTTTACAAAATTACAGCCAAAGATGTTTTTGTTTGAAAATGTGCGGGGTTGCTGACTCATGATAAGGGAAGAACATATGCAACGATAACAAATATTTTTTTGAACAGGCGGGATATACCATTCAGAAAAAGGTTTTAAATGCGTGGGATTTTGGTGTGCCACAGAAAAGAGAGAGACTAATCACTGTTGGAATTAGAAATGATTTAGTGGGAAAAGTTTCATTTTCATTTCCTAAAGAACATGATTATAAGCCTGTTTTGAGAGATGTTTTATTGGATTGTCCAGAAGGATGGGAGTACCATACGGAGAAAAAAAAAAGGAAAATATTTGAATTAGTTCCACCCGGAGGATATTGGAGAGATATTGATCCAGAGATTGCAAAAGCATATATGAAAAGTTGCTGGGATATGGAAGGTGGAAGAACAGGAATTCTTAGGAGAATGAGCCTGGATGAACCGTCATTGACGGTATTGACTTCACCGTCTCAGAAGCAAACAGAAAGATGTCATCCATTGGAAGCAAGACCGTTTACGGTACGTGAGAATGCAAGATGTCAAACATTTCCAGATGAATGGCAATTTTGTGGAAGTGTTCAATCTCAGTATAAACAGGTTGGAAATGCTGTTCCTGTCAATTTAGCATATGAAATTGGGTTAGAGATACATAAATCATTAGAGGGGGTAAAATAAATGGCGTGGAATTTAGATTTTATATCAGAAGAAGATTTTAAGAAGCATGTGCGTGCAACGATTATGAAATATGGAGAAAAACTGGAATCGTATGATTTGAAGCGGTTCAATAGTAACCTGATTGATCCGATCAAGCTGATTTTTGATAAATCGGTGTATCGTACAAGCTGGGAAGAAATTGTAAATAATGAAATTTTCCGGCAGAGAGATAAGTCTAATAATAATGATATAGGATATTTTCACCAGAATATTTTTTCCTATTTCAAAGGTTTTGCGAAGTCCCGCAGGCAGGCTGGGATGTTATTTACAGAAATCCCGATGGAATACAAATGCCAGATGGAGATATTGTACATACAATATATGTGGAAATGAAAAACAAACACAATACTATGAATTCTGCATCTTCTGCAAAAACATATATAAAGATGCAGGGACAGATTTTGGAAGATGATGATTGTGCGTGTCTGTTGGTTGAAGCAATTGCAAAAGAAATCACAGAATATAAAATGGTCAACAAAAGTTGATGGGAAAAATGTACAGCATAGATTGATTCGCCGTGTGAGTATGGATCAGTTTTATGCAATTCTCACTGGTGAAGAAGATGCATTTTATAAGATGTGTATGGCATTGCCGGAGGTAATCAATTCTGTTGTAAATGAAGAAGACGGTGTTGAAGTACCACATGATACGGTTATTGATGAATTGAGAAAAGTGGCATCATTATATGGTGATGAAAACGACGAGCTGTCTATGGCAATGGCTGTATATATGCTTGGATTTAATACGTATATGGGATTTGGAGATAAAATCCGTGGAGATAGGAGAAGATAAAGACGGAATGCTTAAGAGAATTTATGAGTATGTTAAGAGATTTCCGGTATGTGATAAAGAAAAAAAATAAAAAGTATATAGGTGACAGTTGATTATGTTTTACACAATATATGATGCGATTGTTTTTAAAGCAGATAAAGATGGAATAAAAGAAGATGAAGTGAAAAAAGGCTTAGAAAAAGAGGACTTACTTCAGAGCAACTAGGACTGTTGAAAAATAATTGTACCACACTTTTAACAGAAGACATTTTAGATATAATATTTGATGAGTTCGAATTGAAAAGGCTGGAAATCGATTTGATGCTTGGAAGTATTCCTAAAGAATATGAGGAAAGCTATTTAAACCATATATCGGCTATAGCAGATTTATTAAAAGAGAAAGAAACTCAAAAAAAGAAAAGGTAGAAAGAAGGGTAAAATAGAATTTAAGACAAACAGAGGAAAACTATATCATGCAGATTGTCTAGAAATATTACCAGAAATCAAGATAATACAATTGATTTAATTTTGCGGATCCACCATTTAATTTGAAGAAAGAGTATGCTAATGGAAGAAGTGATGATTTGACAATTAGCAAATATATAAATTGGAGTAAACAATGGCTGGATGAATGTGTAAGAATTTTAAAACCAGGTGGATCATTGTATATATATAATATTCCAAAGTGGTGCGTATATTATGCGGAGTATTTAAATTGTAAACTTTGTTTTCAAAATTGGATTGCAATTGATATGAAAAATAGCTTCCCAATAAAAGATAAATATACACCTTCACATTATGGATTACTTTATTTTACTAAAGGAGTAAAAGGCAAACACGTTTAATAAACAAAGATTACCAATTCAAACGTGTAGGCATTGTGGGGGAGAATATAAAGATTATGGCGGGTATAAATATAAAATGAATACTCTAGGGGTTAATATAGCAGATGTATGGTATGACATTTTTCCTGTGAGAAATGGAAAAAATAGATTATATAATGAACTTTCTGTAAAATTATTAGATAGGGTAATTTCATTTAGCAGTAACGAAGGTGATTTAATACTAGATCCCTTTGGCGGAAGTGGTACAACATATGCAGTGGCAGAATTATTGAATAGAAATTGGATTGGTATAGAATTGGGAGATTGTGGGGTGATAAAGAATAGATTGTTATCGCCAGAAAAAAGACAAAGAACTTTTGAAAAAAGATTAATGAAGAAAAGAATGTTTTATTTACGAAAAAAAGCATAAAATTACGGAAGAAAAACGGTTTTGGCTTCCAAAGGAGGAGCAATGAAAGTAATAACATTTTTTAATAATAAAGGTGGAGTGGGGAAAACAACTACAATTATTAATTTGGCTAGTTATTTATCAATATATAGAGGAAAAAAAAGGTATTAGTAGTTGATTTGGATCCTCAGTCAAATTCAACACAGGCAATTTTGCCGGAGGAAACTTGGC
>VOFD01000870.1_pt1 | contig 12000 bp, 19 predicted proteins | sample 5384101 | NCBI WGS metagenome assembly VOFD01 (sample SAMN12384723, study PRJNA508395) | human gut metagenome | isolation source: healthy gut C | host: Homo sapiens
CCGCACGAAGAACATGCCGACGAAACTTGGCTGATACCATATTCGGACCTGTTGACGCTCCTTTTGGCCTTGTTTATCGTTCTGTTTGCATCTTCCAGCCTGGACAAGGACAAAGCGGCCCAAATTCAATATGCCTTGGCCGCCGGCTTTAACACGCTGCCTCAAGACAAACTCAGCGGCACCATTTTGAACTTTTGCAAGACGCCCAAGACCTCCGGCTTGAAGACGACAATGTCATCATTGCTGCCGACGCCGAGGGCGCCACGCTGGAAATCAACAGCATCAGTCTTTTTGCTCCCGGAAGCACCGCAATCCGTGAAGAGGCGGTTCCGCTCCTGAACAAAATCACCCGCCTGCTCGACAGCAACAAATACCGCCGTCACCGCATTGTCGTAGAGGGTCACACCGACGACACCAACGAAGGCGATCCCAAACTTTATCCCTCCAACTGGGAGCTTTCGGCAGCCCGAGCCGGTGCCGTGGTCAGAACAATGAAAGCTTTGGGAACCGACGAAAGCCGCTTCAAAGCAGTCGGCATGGCCGGAATATCTCCGGCGCATCCCAACCTTAATCCCTATGGCGAACCAATCCCTGCCAATCGTTACCTAAACCGCAGGGTCATAATCCGAATTGAATTTTAGAGCTTGTCCAACGGTGCGTCTTTTAATCCGAGCCGCCCGACAAAAGGCAGTTTCAAAGCCGGACGATAGAAATCTATGCCGAAATTGAGCCCCAAAATGTTCAGCTCGATTCCTTCTGCCTTGCCCAGCGTAATTCCCAGCGCGCCGTAAACAGAAAACTGATAACCGGAACCGCTTTCGCTGGGGCCGAAAAAGCGGCCGTCGTCAATCCAGTCTTTGCCGATGGCGTGCGGAGGCAGTTCAACCGTCAGCTCCGGAACATGACGGATAATATGAGAAACGAAAGTGTTGCTGTTGGGGCCGGGCCAAATCCGGTAAACACGGTTATAAGGATATTCCGCCACCAGTTTTTTTATCTGCGTTATGGCTCTCTCCGCCTTCTCGCCCCTGAGTTCTTCAATCAGTTCCGGCTCGGCGCCGAACCATCTGCGGTCAGGAATGTCTTTCTTGACGGAAACCGCCTCTCCGCCCCGAAAAACCCGATATCCCATCACCTGATAAGTCTCGTAATAATCAGCATCCTTTTCCTTGGTTGCAATCCAGCTGTGAACCGACAGCCAGCCTTTCCAGTTGATTGTCCGCGCGGCATAAACCTGAACCACGGCCGCTTTCTCCTCTTGCGGCAGCGGAGCCAGACCGGCACTGCTGCGATCGGCTTCCCACCATTTTACCGGGCGGTAGAACAAAACCATGGCCAAAACAGCTGCCATCACCAACAATCCTATTCTCAAAAATTTTTTCCGTTTAAGCATCATCTCTTATATATCCGTTTAATTGCAAAATAAAAGCCCCGGTCTGCGGGGCTTTTGTTCCGCCTAAGCATTTGGGTTGCGCCTTAGCTTCACAATTGAGAAGAACATTCCCGCAAACAAAATCGAAAACGTAATCGCCAGTGAGTGAGCCGGCTGCAACTCAATTCCGAAATACGGCAGAAAAATCTTCAGGCCGATAAAAATCAACACGACGGACAAAGCCTGCTTGAGATAAACAAACTTGTTTACTGCCGCCTCCAGCAAGAAGTACAAGGCACGCAGCCCCAAAATGGCAAAAATGTTACTGGTGTAGATAATAAACACGTCTTGCGTAATCAAAAGATTGCCGGAATGCTGTCCAATGCAAAAATAACATCCATCGTCTCAATGATAATCAGAGCAAAAAACAACGGCGTAATATAATGATGTCCGCCTTTTTTAATAAAGAAATGTGCCCCGTGAATCTCATGCGTCACATGAAACATTTTTGACACCAGCTTATACAGACGGCTGTCCTTCAGACTTTTGGCTTCTTCCTTGGCCGGCAGAATCATCTTGACGCCGGTGTACAGCAAAAATGCCGAAAAAATATACAATACCCAATGGAACTGGCGAATTAAGGCGTCACCGACCAAAATCAATACCGCGCGCATCACAATCGCGCCCAGAATACCCCAGAACAACACCCGGTGCTGATACATCCGCGGCACTCCCAACGTGGTAAAAATCAGCGACATAATGAAAACATTGTCCAGAGACAAACTCTTTTCCACCAGAAAACCGGTAAAAACAGCATTCCCTTGTCAAAGCCCTCTTCATACATCACAAATACGCCGAAGACACAGGCCGCCAATATATAAACAATACAAACCACCAGCGTATGCAGAAAATTCGGCACTTCGTTTTTACGGTTGAAAAACAGCAGATCCCACAACAGCAGAACCAAAACCGCAACCCCGAAAATAACCCACATCCAAAACTCCGGCAACACCGCATGATGCGTAAACAGGTCAACTAACTTTTCCATAGATTACTCCTTTGACAAACTGCTTTTTTTTTATAGGCTGATTGCCCGCATCTTGTCAACGGCAATTCCCTCTTTATACAGATACAAAAATCCCGGAATGCGGATGCAAACCGGGATAAAATTAAAAGAAACTATATTTTAAATTCAACCGCACAACGAACTGGCCTACTGTAAAAGCTTATTGTAGAGGTCCATGTAGCCGTCGGACGGGCTGACGACCCACGCGTGGCTGCCGTCGTTGTAGCCGTTCTCGAACGAAGACCAATAAAAAGCATATTCCTACAAACAATTTCCGGACAAGCCGCCAGAATTAAGCAATGCAAATGATTCGCGCAACTTTTTCCGATTGCCGAAAATACGCTTAAGCTCTTCTTTACTCGGCATAAAACCCGTACCGGCTTTAATGCCGTCAAAAGCGTATTCCGCACACCATTCGGCCGCTTCTGCATTTTTTCGCACCTTTTGGGCTGCTTTTTAATATCAGAGCCGTTGCTTCTTTGCCGCTCAATCTCGTTGGTATATCAACATAAAGAAAGTTGCGTGACCACGGAAGTTCCGTTTCCCGTAATCCCAAAGCCAATCCGTGGTTCTTTTCCACGCAGCCGACAATCGCCGAAACCTCATTGTCTTTTATCAGTTCCGGAAATATCAGGCCGTCTGCGTAATAAAACATCCCCGACACAACCTTCTTCGGCGTTACAAATTTCTTGGACGGGATAAGATTCACATCCTGAAAAGTTGTTTTTTCACCAACAGGACACAATTGTTGCAAAAACTCTGCGCTGACTTGATTATCTTCATACCAGCTCTTAATCACTGCTTCCGCTGTTAAACCGCTTTCAGCCAATGCAGAATTTAAAATATCAATTTTTTTCATAATACATATGTTTTAGTTAATAATAGACATCATTGTTTTATAAAGTGTTTCAAACCTATATTATTACACCTCTCCTGTCAACGACAAATCAGACAACAACAAAGAAGCCCCGCCGAATTCGGCGAGGCTTCTTTGTTGTTGCTAAAAACCGATAACAACTTAAATCTTTTTGCAAATTGCTTGCAGAAGTTTTTCCTTTTTCGCTAACCAGATCATAAGAATACTTGTCATTCTCGTTCAAACTTCTTAAACCGGCCTTTTCAACCGCACTGATATGAACAAACACATCGGCGCTGCCGTTGTCCGGCTGAATGAAACCATAACCTTTAGTCGCGTTAAACCATTTAACTGTACCTGTAGCCATTTTAATATTCCTTTTCTAAAAAAACAGGTAAACCGTGAGGCACTCTAGCCCCGTCTCAATAACGTAAAATTTTGTGGATGTTTCTTTAGATAAGGATTGGAAAAATCAATAGCAGGCAGAAATATTTTATACTCATAAACCACAGAGTTTAGTTATGGGTTACTTATACACGACTTTAATCAATTAAGCAAACACTATTTTACAAAAAAAACAGGATTCCCCTGTGAGAACCCTGTTTTTACAGCTTTTTCAGATATTTCTACATAAATTCGAAATACAGAAATACCGTTGCAATCAGAACGCTGAGCAGCATAACCGGTATCGACCACAACAGAAACTTCATAAAGTGAATATGCTGTCCGTTGCGGGAAGCCATACCGGCAACCACCACATTGGCCGATGCGCCGACTAACGTTCCGTTGCCGCCGAAGCATGCACCCAGAGACAAAGCCCACCATACCGGCATCATTGCCTCTCGGCCGCCGACGGAAGCTTCCATTGACTTAATCATCGGAATCATCGTTGCCACAAACGGAATATTGTCAATGGCGCTGGACAGGATTGCCGAGCTCCACAAAATCAAATAAACCATCTTGTTGATGCTGCCGCCGGTCAGTTCGATAAACTTCTGTCCCAAGATGCTCAGAACACCGGTAACTTCCAGACCGTAAACAATAACAAACAAACCGACGAAGAAGAAAATCGTCGTCCAGTCGACCATACCGAAAATCTCTTCAACCTTGTCCTCGCGCTCATGCCCTTTAATGTCAAAAGTATAGAACAACAGCAAAACGGCAGCGCCGGTTAAAGCGATGGTTCCGTTGTCCAGATACAGTTCTTTGGCAAAAATAAAGCTGGTGATGACGCATGCCAAAACAAAAAGCGATTTGTACAACAATGATTTGTCCGTAATGCTTTCTTTTTCATCCATCCTCATAACCATCGCCCGTTTTTTAAGGTCGGTAACCAGCCGTTTTTTCCAAACCAGATCAAAGATGATGATTAAAACCACCATGGTAATAGCCACAATCGGACTCAAAACCTTTACAAAATCCATAAAAGTCAAATCCAGAGCCGAACCGATTAAAATGTTGGGAGGATCACCGATTAAGGTTGCCGTACCGCCGATGTTAGAGGCAAAAATCTCAATCAAAAGATACGGATACGGGTTAATGCCGAGCTTTTTGGTAATCTGGAACGTTACCGGCACAATCAGCAAAACGGTGGTAACATTGTCCAGAAAACCGGAAAAGACAGCCGTAACCACAGCCAAAACCATCAATAGTCCGCGCGGACTGGCCTTAACTTTTTAACGCCCCAAATTGCCACAAACTGAAACAATCCGGATTTTTCGGTAATCGCGACAATAATCATCATTCCGATTAACAGAGCCAGGGTGTTGAAATCAACTCCCGCCAAAGCCTGTTTTTGAGTGAGAATACCCGAAATAATCATTACCGCCGCACCCAGCAATGCCACGATGGCGCGATTGACCTTTTCGGTAAAAATAATCAGATAAGCAATAGATACGATGATGATTGCCAACAATTTGGCATCCAGTCCCCATATCAGGTTTGCCGTCTCTAAAGCATGTGTTGCATCCATTGTAAAAAATCCTTTTTTAAACTAAAAAGTTATCCCCCTTTCAGGTTATGCAGAGTGTAATGCAACAATAGTTAAAGTTTGGTTATGTATACTTATTAATTTAGGGGCGGCCTCTTCATATCTTGATAATAAGACTTGAACCCGAAATGCTTTTCAACTATAAAAGGCATATTAATCAAACTAAGTCATTTTCGGGAAATATCATGAAAATAATAAATACCTCTATTCAGGATGTTTACATTATCGAACCCGACGTTTTCAAAGACGCGCGCGGTTATTTTTTTGAAAGCTGGAATCAAGCCAGATTTGCCGAAGCCGGCCTGAACTACAATTTTATCCAGGATAATCAGTCGCAATCCGTTTACGGAACAACCCGCGGCCTCCATTTTCAAAAAGGAGAATATTCCCAGGCAAAACTGGTGCGGGTTTTGGAAGGAACAGTTCTGGACGTTGCCGTAGACCTCCGTCCGGAGTCGCCCACTTTCGGCAAACATATTGCCGTTGAGCTCTCTGCCGAAAACAATCGCCAGCTTATGATTCCGAGGCGGTTTGCCCACGGTTTTTCCGTACTGAGCCCCCGGGCGACTTTCGCCTATAAATGCGACAACGTTTATAACAAGGCCTCGGAAGGCGGTATCAGGTTTGACGACCCTGACCTCAATATCGATTGGAAAATAAAACCCGAAGATGCGATTCTCTCGGACAAAGATAAACTTCTACCCTTTTTGAAAGACCTAAAATGTATTTGGTAACCGGAGCCAACGGCCAGCTGGGCAATGAGCTGCGCCTGTTGTTGAAAGATAATGCCCTTTATGTCGACAAAGACCAGCTTGACATCACCGACGCCGAGGCCGTTAAAGGCTTTGTCTCGGCAAACCGGTTTGACGCAATCATCAACTGCGCCGCTTATACCGCTGTTGACAAGGCGGAAGCGGACGAAAAACTTGCCGGCGACATCAATGCCCGGGGCCCAGAAAATCTGGCCAAAACCGGCATTCCGTTGATTCACATCTCCACCGACTACGTCTTTGACGGTACAAACTGCCGTCCCTACGTCGAAACTGACGCAGCCAATCCGCAATCCGTTTACGGCCGCACCAAACTGGCCGGCGAACAGGCAGTACTGGAAAACGCCTCTGCGGCGGTTATCATCCGCACCGCTTGGCTGTATTCGGAATTTGGCAATAACTTTGTAAAAACCATGCGCCGTCTGGGAGCCGAGAAAGCGCAGCTGAACGTTGTCTTCGACCAGGTCGGAACCCCGACATACGCGGCGGATTTGGCAGCGGCCGTTGTACACATCCTGCCCCGGCTTCGCCCCGGAATGAAAGAAATCTTCCACTTTTCAAACGAAGGCGTCTGCTCCTGGTATGATTTTGCCGTCGAGATTATGAAACTCTCAGGGCTCGACTGCCGGATTAACCCTATCGAAAGCAAAGACTACCCGACGCCGGCCCGGCGCCCGTTCTACTCGGTCCTGAACAAAACCAAAATCAAACAAACTTTTAACATTGAAATCAACCACTGGAAAGAAAGTCTCCAATCATGTCTGAAACATCTGTCTTAGTTACCGGTGGTGCCGGCTTCATCGGCGCCAATTTCGTCCCTTACTTTGCCGCCAAATACCCGAATTGCCACGTCATTAATCTTGACAAACTGACCTATGCCGGCAATCCGGATAATTTGAGCGAATGCACCTCAATGCCGAACTACACTTTCGTTCAGGGCGATATCTGCGACCGCGCATTGGTGGAAAAACTGTTCCGTGAATATGACATCAAAGGCGTAATTCACTTTGCCGCCGAAAGCCATGTTGACAATTCCATCAGCGGCCCGCAGGCTTTTATCGAAACCAACATTTTGGGAACATTCACTCTGTTGGACGTTGCCCGCAATCATTGGATGTCCGCGCCGCATCAGGTTAAACCGGGATACGAAAACGCCCGTTTCCACCATATTTCAACCGACGAGGTTTACGGCACTTTGGGGGAGACCGGTTTCTTTACCGAAACCACCGCTTATGCGCCAAACTCTCCTTATTCCGCCTCCAAAGCCAGCTCGGACATGATTGTCCGTTCCTACTTTCACACCTTTGGAATGAACGTCACCGTCTCCAATTGTTCCAACAATTACGGCCCCAAACAGCATCCTGAAAAACTCATTCCCAAAATCATCTCCAATGCTCTGGAAGGCAAAAACATTCCCATTTACGGCGACGGCAAAACGTCCGCGACTGGTTGTATGTTCTTGACCATTGCAAAGCGGTTGATCTTATCTTCCACCGCGGCAAAGCGGGTGAAACATATAACATCGGCGGCCATAACGAAAAAACAACCTCGAAATTGTCGATGCCATCTGTTCTATTTTGGACCGGGAAGTTCCCGCGGCCGACGGCAAATCCTACAAAGAGCTTATCGTCTTTGTCAAAGACCGCCCCGGCCACGACAAACGTTATGCCATCGATGCCACCAAGCTCACGACGGAACTCGGATGGAAAGCCGACGAAAACTTTGCCTCAGGCATTGTCAAAACCGTTGAGTGGTACCTTGGCAAGCTTAATAAAAAAGCGGCCTGACGCTATGCCCGATGCCGGTTCCCCAAGGAGCCGGCATTTTTATTTTTCCGAGCCACCCCGCCCTTTTATCTAATTTAAAATCCCCCGCTCAGGCTTATATTTTTAGATATCATCACAAATTATTTCTCAGGAGATTAAAAATGTTGTCACAGGCTATCTTTGCAGGAGGCTGTTTCTGGGGTATTCAGTCTGCGTTTGAAACGCTCCCCGGCGTCATGTCGACCATAGTCGGCTACATCGGCGGCGTCGTTCCCAATCCGACCTATATGGAAGTCTCGTCCGGCCGCACCGGACATGCGGAAGCTGTTGAAGTGACCTACGACCCCGAATTGATTTCCTATCAGCAGCTTTTAGACATTTTTTTTGAATCGCACAACCCCACCACGCTTAACCGTCAGGGTCCCGATGTCGGACACCAATACCGCTCGGCCATATTTTATACCAATAACGACCAGAAAAAATTTGCCGTAAACAAAATTGCCGAAATAAATAAATCCGGCAAATACCAAAAACCGGTAGTTACCGAAATCGTCGCCGCCGGAACCTTTTATCCGGCAGAGGAATACCACCAGCACTACCTGCAAAAACGCGGTTCAACCAGTTGCAACATAAGGCATTGAAAATGACAGTAACCAAAAGCGAACAGCAGTGGAAACAGGAACTCTCGCCGTCCCGGTATCGGGTTCTGCGCGAAAAAGGAACCGAAACGCCTTTCTCGGGCGAATACACCGAATTTTTTGCCCCCGGATGCTATCGCTGCGGCGCCTGCGGACAGCAGCTGTTCGATTCGTCCGCCAAATTTGAATCCGGCTGCGGCTGGCCCAGCTTTGACACCGCCCTCAAGGGAGCGGTTAATTACATTGAAGACTACAGTCACGGAATGCATCGGCTGGAAGTCGTATGCTCAAACTGCGGCTCGCATCTCGGACACGTTTTTCCCGACGGCCCCACGGCAACCGGTCAGCGCTACTGTATCAACTCCCTCGCACTCGATTTTACGCCGCAGCAGAAATAACTTTACCATAATTTTACCTTTCTCGCCGATAATACCTCCATCAGCAAATCTTAACGAGGTTGGATAATTATGGATACAGCAATCTGCCTGCACAACGCCAATGTCCTGACCGGATTTTCGGTTATGCAGAATTGTGCGGTTTACATTAAAAACGACAAAATCGCCGACGTTTACAGCGAACAACGGTTTCAGCAAAAAAAATTTTCGCCCAAGGTAAAAATAATCAATGTCAACGGAGCCTACATCGCTCCCGGCTTTATTGACACCCACATCCACGGCATCGGCGGTTTCAGCGCAGACGACGCCGACAGCAAGTCAATCCTCAAAATGTCCGACATTCTGGCCTCTTACGGCGTAACCTCTTTCATTCCGACAATCGGCGCCACGCCGGAAAAACAACTGATGCCAAAAATTAAGGCTGTCTTAAAAGCCATGGGACGGGAAAAAGGCGCCCATATCTTGGGCATACACCTCGAAGGCCCGTTCCTGTCGCCCGAGCGCATCGGCGGACAGGAGCAAGAAGGTATCAGCCCGGTTGACCTCGCCTATATGGAACGCATTTACAAAACCGCCAAAGGAAAAATCATCAATATGACGGTTGCCCCCGAGCTTAAGGGAATGCGCGACTTGGCCCTGTACTGCATTGAAAAGGGAATCATCCTCCAGGCCGGCCATACCAATGCCACGTATGACCAGATGATAGAAGGTATGCAGGCCAACATTATGCACGTCACCCATATGTTCAACGCCATGCGGCCGCTGCACCACCGCGAACCGGGAACCGTCGGCGCCGCGCTGACTCATCCCGAAATTTCCTGCGAAATCATCGGCGACGGCGTCCATGTCAACCCTAACCTCATTCAGCTATTGATGAAGAGCAAGCCGCTGAGCCAGCTGGTTCTGATTACCGACAGCCTCAAATATGCCAAAGCGGAAATCCCCGCAGACGCGGACTTTTACTTCGACCAATGCTTCAAACGCAAAGCGGATAACGTTATCATCGGTTCCGGCATTACCATGCTGGACGGTTTCAAAAATCTGGTGTCCTACGGCATACCGCCCGAAAAAGCCATCCGTATGGCCTCGGTCAACCCGGCCAAAATTATGCAGCAGCCTCATAAAGGGCTCATTATTCCGGGATATGATGCCGATTTAGTTGTATTTAATCAGGATTTTGATATAATTCATACCATCATCGACGGTCAATTTCTGAAGGAGAAGTAAAATGAGACTGATAATCAAAGACAACTACGACGACTGCTCTCTGGGCTGCCAATTACATTGCGTACAAAATACAAACCTTTCGCCCCACTCCGAAAAAAACCGTTCGTTTTGGGCCTGCCCACCGGATCAACCCCGCTCGGCACATACCGTGAATTGATTAAAATGCACAAGGAAGGCAAGCTCTCCTTTGCCAATGTCGTCACCTTCAATATGGACGAATATATCGGCCTCGACGGCAGACACCCGCAAAGCTATCGTCATTTTATGCACGAAAATTTCTTTAAGCATATTGATATTCCCCAAGCTAACGTCCATATGCTTAACGGAATGACCAAAGACTACGTCAAAGAATGCAATGCCTATGAAGAGACCATCAAAAGATACGGAAAGATACACCTTTTTCCTCGGCGGCGTCGGAGAAGACGGCCACATCGCATTTAACGAACCCGGCTCCTCTCTCAGCTCCCGCACCCGGGTTAAGACGCTGACCAAAGATACCATTCAGGTCAATTCCCGCTTTTTTTGACAACGACATCAGCAAAGTGCCCACAACCGTCTTGACCGTAGGTATCGGAACCATTATGGACGCGGAAGAAGTTATGATTTTGGTTACCGGCAACAAAAAAGCCCGTGCGTTGCACCATGCCATTGAGGGCAGCATCAATCATATGTGGCCCATCAGCGTCCTCCAGATGCACCAGCATGGCATTATCGTCTGTGACGACGAGGCCACCAACGAGCTTAAAGCCGATACCGTCAAATACTTTAAAGATATTGAACAACAAACCCTTAGCGCAATTAAGAAATAAAATATTTTTGACAATTAAGGTGAATAAAGGTATCATTAAATGTAATTTTTCAAAATTGCGAAACCTTCGAAAAGGAATAATATCATGTTGCAAACGATACTTTCTTCCTACAAAACATACCTGAAGAACTTTGACCCCAAAACCGTCCGCGGCAGCGTCGGCCTGATGCTGCGGGGAAGAACGCTTGGCGCTACTTTTGTAGTCGAATAAGCGTGACTGTGTGTGTGCAGTTTTTTAGCTCCACCGCCTTGTTTTTTTTCAAGGAGGTTTTTGTTTTCAATTAACAAAAGGAGCTAAAAAAATGATAATCGATAACATTGACCCCAAAACCGTCCGCGGCAGCGTCGGCCTGATGCTGCGGGAAGAACGCTTAGCGCGTGGCTTGAGCTTTGAACAGGCCGCCGACAGTGCCAGAGTCCCCACCGCTATATGCGCAGGCTGGAAAGGGGAAAGGGGTACTATTTTGTATTCTTCAGGCGACTGTTAGCGCTCTACGGCAAACAGGTCAACACCGCCGTAATCGGATTATACAGCTTAACCGCTTCCCTGCCGTTGCGGAAAACTTCTGCCAGCTTGGAATCTGTAAAACTCCAGGTCACGGTTTCCAACATTCCGCGGGCTGCCAGTTCATGCTTTACCGTAACCACACGACGTTGCGCCGGAGTCAGCGTCTGTTTCGGAAACTTGTTATGCGGCAAAGAAACTGCCGGAATATTGTCCAAACCAATCATCCGGACAACTTCCTCAACCAAGTCATGCTCCCCCTCAATATCACCGCGCCAGGTCGGAGATACTGCTTTAATTTTTCCGTTTTCTTCGGAAGTTGCAAAACCAAGTTGATTCAATATCTCCATAATTTTTTCTTTGGAGACGTCCACGCCGGCAAAGTCTTTCATCCGCGACGGACGAATATAAGCAACCCTGGGCTCGCAGTCTTCGCTGCCGGCAATCATAATTTCCGAAGCCTCGCCGCCGCAAATATCCAAAATCATCTGCGTGGCATAATCCGACCCTAAAACATTGGATTTAGGGTCAACCCAGCGCTCATAACGATAGCGGGGTCGGAATCAATCTGAAAATGACGACCGGTACGCGCAATGCATTCCGGTGT
>VOFD01001553.1_pt1 | contig 11983 bp, 15 predicted proteins | sample 5384101 | NCBI WGS metagenome assembly VOFD01 (sample SAMN12384723, study PRJNA508395) | human gut metagenome | isolation source: healthy gut C | host: Homo sapiens
GATGACAAACAGAAACTTGCTCATGAAAGCGATAAACAGTTTAAAAAGATGGAAGTTTTTATCCAGAGCATGACGCCAGCTGAGAGAGCAAACCCGGATTTAATGAATACAAGCCGGAAGAAACGTATTTCTAAAGGCTGCGGCATGGATCTTGCCGAAATAAACCAGTTTATAAAACAATTTGAACAAATGCGCATGATGATGAAAGGCATGAGCGATATTAAGAATATGATGGGGAAAATGGTGCGAACGGCTTTAACCCTGGAGGTAAAATGGGTAAACATGCTGTTAATAAGGCGCTTAAAATGATGCGGAGATTTAAGTAATATGAAAAAGGTTTCACTCTTGCTGAGGTATTAATAACTCTTGGCATAATCGGTGTAGTTTCAGCTATGACAATGCCGTCTTTAATCCAAAGTACGCAGAATAAAGAACTTGAAGTAAGACTGAAAACTACTTATAATGAATTAAAACCAGATTTATGTAGATAAGAGATTTCTTTTTTTTATGTAGATTTCTTTTTCTGAATGGGCCTCTGAGTTTTATGCCTCTGAGTTTATGAAAAAGGGGGTCGTAAAGTTAGCGATTACACATATCAGGATGATGTTTCTAAAATGCCTTATCCTATGTATCTTTTAGGCGGAAAAAAATCGGATTCTGTTTTTTATGTGATGACGGCGGTTTTGATTCTGAAGTCACCGCGGCAAACTTTTCTTTTTTAATCAAACACACCGCCGGCAGGTGTCATTCAAAATGAACTAATATTAATTTGTGTTGATGTCAACGGCTATCAACAAAAACCTCTTTTAAATTCTGCATGTTCATACTACGCTTTGCAGGATATGTCGCCAAAAAGATCCTGATAAAAGCTACTGGCGTGATTTTATAATGGGTAAAAATAATTATATTGTAAAGAAATGTAAAGTTGAATTTAAATAGCCGTAAAGTTCAATTATACTCTGAGATAGGATAGATAGGATAGGATGGGTGGGGTGAACTGGCAATTTTTTTTAACTCCAGATTTGTTTATAGAAGTATGGGAATTAAAGATTTTTGAAAGTCAAAAAAATCTGAGGAATACGAGGAAACAAAAAGGAGAAAAATTTATGGCAGGAGTTAGAACCTCACTTACCGAGGCTCAAATTGAGTCACGCAGAAATCATTACCTTGAAAAAATCGGACAAGGAAAACCAAAAGCAAAAAGGTACAAAATCAAACCCATTAAAAATGAAGATTTGGCAAGAATGCTCAAAGCCCGTTTTGGTAAAAATGGTAAAGCAAAAAATGTAGGCAAAAAGCTACAGGCGAGGCTATTGCAGAATTAAAACCAGCAGACAGCCGGAACAGAAAATGCTGCATCAAAGAGTAAAGCAGCAACAGAACCGTAAACCTGGAAGAAATATTTAAATGAAAGAGGCATGGAATATACAGCTCCAAAATCAGGCGTGGTAGAAGCAGACAGACGCGCAGCTGAAATTATCAAAAAAGAATGAAGAAGCTGCAAAGGCTCTTCGTCAGGAAGCTTTTATATAATGCAGAAAGAATTAATAAACCATTCTCAACATCCGCACAACAAATAGACAAACAGTTAGGTTTGGGGCATAAATATGCAGTATCTCCAAATTATGCAGAAGAATATGCAAAATTGATGGATGAAAAATATGGAAAAGTTACAGAAGCTCCTAAAGAAGTTAAAGCAGCAGCTGATGGTAAGAAAAAAGCTGTAAAAACACCGTCTACACTTACACATTCAGAAGCACATCAGCTTCAAAATATGGTATCAGACGAAAGCCTTGAAAATCTGAAAAAGCAAAAGCAAATTTGAAGCAGAAGAAGCTGCCGCCAAGAAAACAGGTGCTGCATCTAGTGAAACTCCGGCACAAAAGAAACAAACAACAGAGCCGAAAACCTGGAAGAAATATTTAAATGAAAGAGGAAAAGAATACACAGCTCCAAAATCAGGCGTGGCAGAAGCAGACAAACGCGCAGCTGAAATTATTAAAAAGAACGAAGAAGCTGCTAATGTTAACCGCCAGAAAGCATTATCTAACGCAAAGAAAATAAACAAACCATTTGTTATAACAGCAGATGAAATTGATAAAAACTTAGGAATAGGGGAAAAGAAATATCCGGTATCAGGCAGCTATGCAGATGATTATGCAAAACTTCTTGATGAAAAATACGGACCTCAGGGCGGCTCAAAACCTGCAACATCAGGCAAAAATACCTCAAGCCGGTGCCAGTGTAGCAGAAGCTGCGGAAAAAGGCAAAGCCGGTGCTAAAAAGGCAGTAAAAGACGGCGCTAAAAAACCAGGGTTCTTCAGCAAAATTGGAAACTTCTTTAAAGGTAAAAAAGGTAAATTTGCACTTGCAGCCGCAGCTGTAGCAGTTGCAGCAGGATTAATTAAATGCTGCAGCGGTGATGATAAAAAAGATGACAATCCTGTAATTCCAACACCACCTGTTCCGGATAAACCGGACACAACACCTCAGGAAAGCAAATATGATGTTTGCTATGAAGAAGGTGAAATGCCAAAAAGCTATACAATTAAAGCAGGTGACTATCCTTCAGCAATTATTTCAGCAATGTACGGCGTAAAATTTGGAACTCCTGAATACAATGCAATAAAAAGAAGCTGTATACAACGCAAGCGAATATCAGCCTAATACAAACCTCTACGCAGGCGATAAATTCACTCTTCCTGATGTACAAGTTAACGGCAAAGTATACTCAGCAAATCCTGAAGCAGAAGTAACTCCTGGAACAATTGCAGACAACGGCTTAAAACTAGCACACAAAAAGAAGTTGTTAAAGAAGATGATAAGTTCTACATTATCTACAAAGAAACAGGTGAAAAAAGTTCCGAATGAACCTTCCTTCGATAGTGAAGATGCAGCAAGAGGCAGAATTCTTGAACTTGATGAAGCTGAAAAAGAACAAAAATAACTAATATTTAAAAACTTAAAAAAAGAGAAAACCGCCAGCATATGGCGGTTTTCTTCGGCTAACGAATCAATTAACTTTACGTTTGGCGTGGATTTTCGGATTTCGCCGTTAAATGGGTCTTCGTAAATCTGCTTGTCCTGCTTGACCGCAGGTCAACCTGTTTACTTCGCCCTCTGGCGAAAACCCGCTATTCTCCACTGCAGCCAAAAGCAATAGTAACGTGTTCTCTCGGGTTAACTGCGGATATTTTGTATCCTTTAGGGTCAACAAGGTAAGCAAATTCGTCGCCGGTAGTCTGGAATAAGCCCATAGTACCTGATAATGCTGTTCTTGTAACGTCAACCGGAGCCTTAACAGTTTCCCACAGACCGTCACCAAGGTTACGCGCAGCAGCACCGAATTTACCCTGGAATACGTGTCCTAACATATAACCTGCATCGTTAGAAACGTTTTCTGCAGCGTTACCTACGTTAGAAATGATACCGCCTGCTGTTCTGCCGACTACGCCGACCAATGAACCTGCAAGAGTGAACGGCATTTCAACCAATCTGGCTACAGGGTTAACCTGTTTTGATTTGTTAACTTGTGCCTGTAAGATTTGTTTAGGTAATTTAGTTTTGCAGTCGCCGTTTTTGATGTCTGTGAATGCTAATTTTAAAGCACCTTTGTTACATCCTGAAGGTCTTATTACTTCAACAACCTGACCTGTTACGGTTGAACCGCAAGGGTATGTTACGCCGTTGATTGTAATATCTTCAAGAGTGTTAGCTCTGAAGTATTGACCTACGTGAGATGATTTTGCTGTCAATTGGTCAATCATAGCAACTTTCAATGTAGGGATTTTAACGATTTCTTCGTTTTCAACAAACGCATTTTTGCTTACAGGACATGCAGGGCAAATATTGTTTGCTGTTTTCGGGTTTGTATCGTAACCGAGTGCTACACGAACTGTTTGCAGCATTGATGCTACATCAGCACGGGATGCTTCTCTGTTAGGCATAATCATGTTTGGATTTGGTGAATCTTTTAATGCACCGTTTTCAAGTGATTTTGCAATTGGAATTCTTGCCCAGCTTGGAACTGTGTTACCGTCAGCATATTTGCTTAAGATTTCATCAGCTTTGCAAGCATCAATGTCGCAAGTCATACCTTTTGCAATTGATGTTAATGCTTCGGCACGTGTTACTTTGTGTTCAGGTTCAAATTTTCCGTTCGGATAGCCTGCTAACAAATCTTCGTCAACTGCTTTTGCAATAGCTGCATTAGCCCAGTTGCATGAAGGTACATCTTTGAAGATGTTTTGTGTCGGCATGCCGCAATCGTCAAGATTGAAACCTTTAACTAACATAGTTGCAAATTCTGCACGTGTAATATCTCTGTTTGGTTTGAACTGACCATCAGGATAACCTACAACAACATCATTAATAGCTAATTTATCAATGTCGCAGGCAGCCCAGTAGCCGTTTGGAACATCAGGGAACATACAGGTATTAGATGCAGGTGCTGCGCCGCCCAAGGGACAGCCGCCTTCTTTAATTTCGTAAGGAACGAAAGATTTTTTAATAGCATCTATAGAATTTTCAGTTTGTATATCAACAGGACAGTTGTTCATCCATAATTCTTTCATTTCTGTCGATAGGGATACCGTTGTGTCTTGTAGGAGCTTCGTTCAGACATGGAAGCTGGCTTGCTGCGCCGGTAACCATACCTTCTGAAGATACTGCTACACCGTTTACGTTAGAAGACATAATTTGTGGTGTACCGTTAAGAGCAGTTTCTGTCTGGAAGATAGAATTTGCAGGTTCACCTACATAGTTGTTAGTACCGTAAACTGCATTAGGGTAACCGTAAACCTGTTTCATATCTTTTCTGTCAGGTTTGCCTGTACCAGGGCATACTGCACAAGCCGGTTCTGCCGGTTTGTCGCAGGAAATTTCATCCGGACATCCACAGTCGCTTTTTTTAGGCGGGCATGGATCTTCGTCTTTGCAAGGATCCTTGCAAGGATCTGCCTTTTGCAGTCACATTCGTCAAATGCTTTGTTGCATTTGTCGCATTTTGGTGCCGGATCACATGGACAAGCCGGTCCTGTTACAACAGGTAACGGTTCAGCACATGGTGCCGGAGTTGCCGGTTGTGCACACGGGCAAGCTGCCATTGCTGAATTCAAGGAACACGTTGCTATTCCAACGGCAATTGCAGCTGCCACAGTAAGTTTTTTAATTGTCATTTTTACCTCCTTTGTGTTTATAGGTTTTTGCTGTGAAAAACCTGAAAAAAGTTTAAAAACAAACTTATATTTGATTATGTACTTCAATTAATTTGATAAACATTACCGTAAGCGGTTATCCTGTCAGGCTATTTGGTTTTTGAAGCAGTCTTTCTTTTTTGCGGGAATTGACTTTGACGGGGCATTTAAGTATCATGTCTTTATTAAGCGAGGAATAAGGAGCTGCATGTTTAAGAAATTAATTTGTACACTTTTTACTTGTGACATTATTTACCTGTGCCTGTACAAAAGACAATTCTCAGGATGATTTAGATGTAATTACCGACCGGGGAAAACTGATTGTCGGAGTTAGGAGTGATGCTAAGCCTTTCGGGTATAAAGATATAACAGGCAAACTGCAGGGATATGATGTTGATTTGGGCAAAAAGATTGCAAAAGAGATTTTTTCAACTGAGGAAGCTGTTGAATTTGTGCCTGTAACTGCTTCTAACAGAATTTCAATGCTTAACACAAAAAAGGTAGATATGTTAATTGCTACAATGTCTGTGACTGATCAAAGACAGCTAGTTGCGGATTTTTTTCTGTTCCATACTACGTGGCAGGTCAGGCAATTGTTGTTCCCGCCAAAAGTGATATAACTTCATTAAGACAATTAAATGGAAGGCAGGTTATAATAATCTATGGTTCAACCGGTGAAATGAGTGTGCGTATGAATGTTCCTGATGCAACTATAATAGGGTATAAGACATATATTGATGGATTTAATGCTTTAAAAGCAATGATTGCGGATCAAAGTTCTGATGCAATGATTGCTGATGATACAGTTTTGTATGGTCTGACAGACTTTACAATGGATGATGATTCTGTAAAATTCTGCCGAAAAGATACTCAAAAGTTTCTCGGACACGCTCTCGCCCTGCTCTCGCTATCGCCTCGAAAACAAATATATTTTTCTCATTCAGGTATGGTGAAGTTTTTTATCCTGTTTCAAAATAATATTAACAAATGCAGGGTTATCACGCGGAATAGGTTTTAACTGGTTTTCAGAGTTGAATTGTTTTTTTTTGTCATAAAACAGGTTTAGCTTCGGCAGGTTCTGTACTGTGGAAGCTTTTTTGTTACATCGGGAAGTGTACCGACATAACCCTGACCTTCAAAATTTCCATAGACCGCGCAGCATAACAACAGGCGGGTGTAAAAGCCAGTATGAATAGTATAATAGACAACTTCTTCATACCATGATTATAATAATTTCTGTAAAAAATCATCCTTTGTTTAATTTATTATTTAGATTTTATTGGAATACTCAATAGATGCTAATAGCTGATATAGTTTTACAATCTGTTCTTTTATTACAAAGTTATATGGTTCGTTATTTTTAAAATCATTAAAAATTTTTTTATCAAAATCGTTTTGTTTTATATATTCTCTAATCCTGTTCTGCCAGATTTTAAAATTATAATCTCCGTTAAAGGTCCTGAAAGTCCGCCTGTTGCAATTGTCTGAGTATAATGATTCTCTGCTTCTGCCAGCAGCTTTTGTCCTTCGGAAATTATACTTTGCAGGTCTGTTTTTGTTTTTCAAGGACTGGATTTATATGTCTGTGCAGTGTATCTGCTTTAACCCAGCCTGTCTGTGGGTTTCGTTCGATTTCCTGCAAAGAGCTGCAAGAATGTCGCCTTTCAGATTGCCTTTTTCGTAAAAAAATTTGCATAATCTGTCTTTCGTAACTTTATTACGAAAGTTTGTAATCAAAGTCAGGTCTTTATCTTTATGCTTAAGTTTTGTTATATCATTATACAAAAATGCAAGTATCGGGATTTTCTTTTCTACAGCATAGTCAAATTCCATTTCTGTATAGCTTTTGCCTGTGGAAGGATTAATTGAACCGTAGCATCCGCCGAGTATTAATATGTAATAGTCGCTTCCGTCAATGCAGTCTTTTATATAATCAAACTGTTCATCGCTTGAAGCTACAAAGGCTTCCATTGCAACCGGGAGCTGTTTGGCCATTAACACAGCCTCAATAGCGGATGTCCGTTCTTTTTGTAAATCCTGAAATGTAGCGCTTATGAAAACCTGATACTTCTTTTTTTCATATTAACTCCCGATATACTTATATTTTAACATAAATTGCCCTTTTGCATAAGCTGTTTTTAAAAAATTTGTATTATTATAATTTATGTGTAATTTATTGAGGGAAAATAATGATTAAAAAATTTATCTTGCAGGCGGCTGCTTCTGGGGTATTGAGGAATACTACTCCAGACTTGAGGGTGTTGCAAATACTATAGCCGGTTATGCCAATGGTACAAACCAAAAACCCTGATTATAAGGAAGTGTGTACCGGAACTACAAACTTTGCAGAAACCGTAATGGTAGAATATTACTCTGATATTATCAGCCTTGATGATATTCTTGACCATTTTTTTCGGAATTATAAATCCTACCACTCTCTTAATAGGCAGGGGAATGATGTTGGAACACAGTACAGAAGTGGTATTTATTATGTTGATAGTGCAGATATGCCTGTTATAGAGGCTAAAATTGCAGAAGTCCAAAAACGATATGATTGTCCGATAGTTACAGAAGTAAAAAAACTGGAAAATTTTTATGAGGCAGAGGATTATCATCAAAATATCTCAAAAAAAATCCAAACGGGTATTGCCATGTTGATTTTTTCAAAATTGGAAAATAGGTAAAATATAAGTTATAACTATGTTTTTACCGGAACTATTGTTTAAAAAAGATAATTGTAACAAAATGTAAAAGTAGTATATAAAACTGCCTCAAATTCAATTATACTCACAGATATGATATGATATGATATGATGTGAGGTGAATTATAAAGTTTTAAACCCTAATTGCCGTATATTGTAATACGGGAAACAATCGGGAAATTAAGGGAAACCGAAAAGGGAAAAGTAAAAATTTAAAAAACTGCCATAAAATTAGCGGGAGCAGGGCGAGAGCGTGCCCGAGAAAAAAAGTTTTATATATTTAAAAAAAAAAGAAGAAAGAACAAATACAATTAAAAAGGAGATTAATTATGGAAAACACAGTAACGACAAGACTTTCCGGGGGGGGGGGCAAGGTAGTAATATAATTGTAATTGCAAATAGCGGCAACTGTACTGAGGTACGAGGAACAGGAAAATATTTGTCAAATGTGTGCGCAATTATTTATCTGGATATAAATGGAAGTAACGCCCCTAATACGCATGGGAAAGATATTTTTTCATTTTATTTAACTAAAAATGGTATAGTACCGGTTGGAACTCAGGATGAAACAACCTGGACATTTGAAAAAGGCAGCCTTGGAAGGACTGCTTGGGTAATCGCAAATGAAAACCTGGATTATCTTCGCTGTCCAAAGGACTTGGACTGGGACGGTAAGACAAAATGTAATTAAATATTTATGAAAGCTGGCTGAGTCTGTTGTTAATTTCGTTCATTAAATTTACATCGTCTGTTTTTGTGCAAATTTTTGAGCTTTAGTCAGCAGACCGCGGGCTTTCTCTTTACTGTTATACTCAATCATAATATCTGCTGCGCTAACATAGTTTTGTGCAACTTTGAGCGGAGAATCGGCTTTTGTGTAGTTTTGTACTGCATTGGAGTATGATTTCAATGCTTCCTGTGGTTCGCCGAACCTTTCGTATGCTCTGCCTGTGCTGGAGGCTACAAAACCTTTAACTTTAGCGTTATCAGTCTGTGATACAAGAGCTTTTGCCATATCAAAGTATTCAAAAGCGTTATCCTCATACATGTCTGAGAAAATATTTCCCATTCTTGTTAAGGAAGTTGACTGTGCTGCAAGATTGTCGCTTTCTCCGCCGTATGAAACTGAAACGAAGTAATGGTCAAGTGCAGGTTTAATCTGGTTTACGTCATCATAAATCTGCGCCATTGAGTAATGTGCTTTTGTTTTTATATTGTTATCTGTAGTGTTTTGAAGCGATTTGTGGTAGCTTTTCAGAGCCTGTGCAGGGTAATCGTGGTTGTCATATATTTGTCCGATTTCGTAATAAATCTTTGATTGTGTTTCGCTGTCACCAACTTCTTCTGCACGTGAGAGTGCTTTTTTGAAGGTTTCAATTGCCTTTCTTGGCTCATTTGCATAAGCAAGTCTTTTTGATTGAATAAAGAGTGATTTTAATTCTTTATCCTGTGGTATGTGAACATTTGTTTGCTTTTGTTCTGATGTTATTTCCTGTGGCTTGGTATTAGTTTCTTCTGTTTGAACTTCTTCCTGAACCGGAACATTTTCAACGGGAGCTTTTTCTTCTGCTTTTTGTGCTTTTTCTGTTGACCCTTCAGGAAATTTTACCAGAAACTGCGGATTAATTTCTTCTTCGTTATATTTGAAATCAATCTGCTGTAAAAATAATGCGTCAACCCAGTTTTCTACAACTTTGGATTCTTTATTAAGGGTTTTTGAAATATATTCATCGAGTATAGAGGATGCGGTTTTTAAGTCAGATTTAATTCTGCCTATATTAGGGTTTTTTTTTGAACCTGCTTTTTGAATAAGATTGAGGTAAGCATCAACTTCTTCTCCGAGTTCAGGCGGAGTGCCGATTGCTATCTGTGTATTTTTAAAATCTTTTAAAATTTGCGCTATGTTAATTTTGGAACTGCGCATTGAAAAATTACCGGCAGGGTTTACTGCCTGTGTTTTTCCTGTAGTATTTGCCCCTGTGCCTGCTTTTTGCGCATAAACATTCTGCCACTGGTCCGGCTGGATTTTTTGATAAGCAGGAGCTGCTTTTTGTTCGTTTTCTGTATATTGAAGTCCGCGGCTTCTTGAATTTTGATTTTGTGCCTGTTCTTCGCGTTCGGTTTGCACAGCAGATTTTGAGGCGTCATCGTCCTGTTTTTTTCTTAACAGAACCTCTTCCGTCTTTCACCACGTAAGGCCGCTGGTAAATATTGCTTAAGTTCAACCCCATCCGGTTTTTACTACCTCATCTGTCCGCTTGCTTCTACATTACTCTACGTTATAACTATATATTAAATTAGTCATTACGTGCTCATACTTTCGTATGAAATCTTACATGATTTATTTAAGTATTTTTTTCTGAAGTCAATCATGCTTTAGTTATTTGCCATAGGCAGGTAATACACATGTAAAATATGTTACTTATAAATGAAGGCTTAGTGTATTTTGAGAGCGTGCAGGGGCGGATGAAATATGCTGCTTTGTGAAACAATCGCCGGCATATCCTGCAAGCGGGCGTTTAGGTGAAAGTTCAAGACCATATTTGCAGATGACACAGTTTTTGCAGTCAAATTCAAGGCGGTATTTTTTACCTTTTTCATCTAAAAAGAAATAATTTTTTCGGGGATTTACATATGTCAAAAGCATATTTCAAACAGTGTTTTGTCTGCATAAGGCACTTTCCTGAAGTATTATTACTGCTTTCCAGCGACATTTCATTAACCTTACATTTGCAGTTTTCATAAAATCCTTTTGCTCCGGCATTATGGATATTTGCTTTATAATCGAGGTCAGATAGCGGAAATTCAGTATAGTGCAATGGTTTTTGAACTTCTCGTTTGTAATTTTTAATCTTTCCTCCATTAACTTTGCAAGAACGCTGCGGCGGAGTTCGTTAATCTTTGAAACCGGCAGGAACGGCAGGCTGCCATTTATCTCAATATTTTGGACATAAAAGTCGCTTTCGCCTGTTTTTTTATCTGGGCGGTGAAGTTTTCTTTCATTTTGTCAGGGATTATTCGGGGTTTCACTTGAATTGACAGGAAGTGAAACAATATTTCCGTCTTCATCTGCTGCTGTTAATTTGTTGTGTTCAAATGCAAAATCCACGCGGATGCGGCGTTTTGTTTTTGAAATTTTAAGCTGTTTTTCAAATGCGCTATCCTGATTTCTATAGATTAGTGTACCGGTTTTTGGAAGAGGTGTTTTGTTCGGGAAAACTTTTGTACCTTCAATTTTATTGACCAGACAGCCTTGCATTTCCCCGTTTTCAAACCAGCATAGCCCGTCCTGCACCGAAAGTTTTGTGTTTGCTATTTCAAAATAATTATTTCCTGTTTTTGTCACTTTGCCGAGTTTTTCTCCGAGTGATTTCGGGGAATTAAAGTTGAAGCATTTTTTTTCGTCCTTCTAAAAAGTAATCTGTAAAGCCATGGTTAAAGCTTTTTTGTTAACATCAGGCTCAAAATCATATTCAATCCTGCCGGAAGATATTTTCTGCGCATATTTATCTATTTCTCTCCGGTAGAAGGCAACAACATTTTTAACATAATTTATATCCTTCAATCTGCCTTCAATTTTAAAAGATTTGACTCCGGCGTTAACCTGAACGCCCTCCGATTGCATAGCTCAAATAGCATTGACCGCTGTATGAAACGCACAGCGCGCCATGGATAAATGTTTCTATCTCACAATTTGTATTTGCACATATTTCTTTTTTATCCGGTCTAAGGAAGTTTCGCGGGCAAGTATTACGCGTGAAACACCGAGATTTTCAAAGAATTTTACTTTTTCCAAAGTCCTGTTGTCGCACTGCGTGCTGGCATGAAGCGCAATTGGCGGAAGTTTTCCTTCTGCTGCCAGTTTTAAAATTCCCATGTCCTGTACAATTATTGCATCAACACCTGCTTCATAAAGTTTATGAATAAGTGTTTGTGCCTGTTCCAGCTCGTTGTCGGTAAGAATTGTATTTATTGTTACATGAACTTTTGCGTAGAATTTATGCGCATAATTAACAACTTCTTTAATATCATCGAGCGAATTTGGCACAGCTTTTTCTTGCACCGAACTCTGAAGCTCCTATATAA
>VOFD01002585.1_pt1 | contig 11917 bp, 12 predicted proteins | sample 5384101 | NCBI WGS metagenome assembly VOFD01 (sample SAMN12384723, study PRJNA508395) | human gut metagenome | isolation source: healthy gut C | host: Homo sapiens
AACTTTCAGCTCCTTCAGTGCTTCTACTACATCAGTTCTCATTCCATTTACATTGGGAATATCTGAGTTTTCACCCACATAAATTCCTTCATAAATACAGCGTCCCAGATGCTCTGAAAAGTGTCCATAAATTTCCGGCTCGATTCGATCCAGTTTATTGGTTTCATTAATAATCAGTTTTGCCACGGGGTATACCTCTAGTTAATTATCATATGAGAATACCGGTCTTCCATTCTCATCCCAGCGAATCTTCATAAGCATTGCATGACGATTTGGATTGTAAAGAGGGTTTCCTTCGATTTCTGCCTCTTTACGGGCATGATACACCATGATCGGATTTCCATCTTCATCTACTGTAAATGAGTTGTGACCCGGTCCGTAAATTTCCAGTTCATTGTTGGTCTGTAATACAGGATAACGCTCTTTTTCCATGAAAGTGGATCCAGAAGATCAGAATCCAGATCTGCTGTCAACATTCCCATACAATAATTTACTCCTGTATCACTGGCTGAATATGTAAGATAAATCTTACCATCATGCTGAATTGTTGCCGGTCCTTCGTTTACCCAGAAACCATGTCTTTCCCAGTCATAATCCGGTGTGGTAAGAAGAACCTGAACAGTCTTCAATGTATAACCATTTTCCATTTCTGCAATGTAAAGATTAGAAATCTGTGGTCCTACACTTACCTTTTCAGCCCATACATAATAATATCTTCCTTTATTTTCAAAAATTGTAGCATCCAGTGAAAATGCCTCAAATGAGAAAATATCGTCTTTTGCACGAGTCATCTTGCCTTTTTCAATCCATGGATCATTATATGGATCCTGTCCCTGACACTCCAATACATAAGGGCGGATATTCCAGATATTTTCCTTTTCGCCAGCTGCAAAATAAATGTACCATTTGCCAAACAAATAGTGAATTTCGGAGCCCATACATGCTCACTCATTAAGCCGGATTCGTGCTTATGCCATACTTCTTTTTCCTCTGCCTCCGCAAGACCATTTAATGTCTTGGATCTTCTCAGAATAATTCCGTCATAAGCCGGAACAGAAGCGGTAAAATAATAGTAACCATCTTTAAAAAAATACATATGGATCTGCACGCTGTAAAATCCACGGTTCGTTGTAGTTCACTTGATTGTTTGCTGCCATAATAATTTCCTCCAGATTTTATTTATTTTAGAAAAAAAGAGGCAAGGCATAATCGTTTTGCCTCCACAAATAATTTAACACATATCGGTCAAATTATCAATTACTCATTTGCTTTCTGCATATCAGTATATTCTTTTTACTTCAGCGTCAGAAAGAACATTGTAACCACTTGGTCCGAAGTACTCGATCATTGCTTTTTGCATGATAGTAATCAGCCTTCTTAGTAGCCTCATCTGCGTAGTCAGCAGCTTTGGATGTTCCACTGTCAACTTTGTCATGGATACCAATCTTGTTGAAGTATTCATCACAGTAGTTCCAGTAACCTGCGATACTAGTCCATCCATAAGGGATAGGCTGCATACAACTCTTGAAGTACTCTTTCCAGTAACCTACATGAGTATCATCCATGCCCTTGCAGTACATCTTGATGTAAGCATCCCATACTTCAGAATCTGTGGTGATAGGAGCTGGCATTACATCATATTTCAGTGCAAGACCATTTGCATTTGTCTTAGACTCGTCATTGTAGAGAGCGATTCTTGTCTTCCATCCATCTTTACCAAAGCTCATGAACTTCAGAAGCTCATATGCTTCACGAGGGTGTTTACAAGAAGTTGTCAATCCACCAAAGTCGATTGTTGCAATACTATGGTGATCTTTTGTTGCATCATCTTTGTTTACAGCAGGTACAACATAAGGAACGATATCCAGGTTATACTGTTTGAATGCTTCTGTATTCCATGTTCCCTGGAATGTCCAGAATGCTTCTGTAAACAATGCTACACGACCTGATGCACCACACCAAGCTGCGAAGTCACCCATCCAGTTCTCCATTTCCATAGAGTCTTTTACTGGAGCGATGTATCCGCCCTGTTTCAAACCAGCAAACTCCTGCTCACCAACAGCCCAAATACTCAGGTCGAATTTCTTTCCATCGAAACCAAACTCACCTTTAATGTTCTGAGCAGCAGCGATTCCGTAATAAGAATCAAGTCTGTTGTAGTATCCACATCCGTAGTAAGCTGCACCACCATCTGGAGCATCTTTTACGGTTGCCTTTTTGATCAAAGAAATCATATCTTTCCATGTCCAGTTTCTGGATGGAGCATCGATGTTCAATTTCTTCAATACGTTGAGGTCTACATACATAACACCTGGGAAGAACTTAACAGGTACTGCATATCTGTGGCTTGTACCGAACATACCAATTCCACAATCATTGATTGTAGCAGCCAGTTTCTTAGTCTCTGGGTCAGAGTTCCAAAGCTGTGTGATATCTGCCAGCAAAGAGTTACTCAATGCGAAGTCAGCATCGGAGTACATAATTACATCCGGTGACTGGCTGTTAGATACCAGAGTCAATAATGTGTCATCGTAAGTTGCAACATTTTCATAAACAGTCTTTACCTTGATATTTGGATAAATCTGCATGAAACGGTCAGCCAGAGCTTTTACTGTCTCGTCCTGATCGAAATGGAAATAAGTCAGTTCAATGTTGTCACTAGTAAGATCCTTTGCCTTTGAATACTTGATACCGTCAAACTCGACAGTCTCAGTCTCTCCACTAATTTTTTGCTGAACCACTATCTCCGCCTGAACCACTACCGCCACCGCAAGCAGTAAGTCCAACCATAACAGAAACAGAAAGCATCAAAGCCATCAATTTTTTCTTCATGATTTTCCTCCTTTTATTGAACTTTGCTCTTACAAAGTTCCATGATTATTTAGGCTATAAGAGATTATAGCACATTTACCATAAAAAGTTCTACTGTTTTTTATAAAAATTATGTACTTTTACTCATCTTTTTTTTCAAATAATGTACACATTTTCATGATACACATAAAAACAACCAATAAAACCGCTGTTTTTCGTCTTTTTTATCGTTTATACAGCAAGAAAGGACTGCCCTAAAAAACAGTCCTCTCTTTCTTAACACTGTATATGATTTTTTATTCACCAGTAATACCGGTCTTATCAATACTCTCAACAAAATATCTCTGCAGTACAAAGTACATAAGAAGCAGAGGCAGGATACTAAGCATAGTACCCGACATATTGATTGCTTCATTGATACTGGTTGCACCGGATGCAGCTGTTGTTGCATAGCTGTTGTAGTTGCTGGCAAAGTTATCCAGCTGAATAACCAGTGAAGTCCAACCGGACTTTGTCATTACTCCTGATACATACATCTCTGTCAGATATGACTCGTTCCAGTACCATACAAAGGAGAACAGACCAACCGTAATAAACGCCGGTGTTGCAGATGGAAGGAGATTCTAAAGAATGATTTAAAATATCCGGCTCCATCAATCTGGGCTGCTTCGATCAATACCTTTGGAACCTGGCGGAAGAACTGCCAGAAGATCAGGATAAAGATCGGTGCATTAATTCCCATTCCCAGCAATGGCGGAACCACAAATGGAAGGATTGTTCCCAGGATTCCGATCTGACTGTAAAGTGCATAAGTAGGGATCATGGTTACCTGGCTAGGCAGAATAAACGTAAATACGATAACTGCCAGAACCACTTTTTTAAATGGAAACTCAAAACGAGCCAGTCCATATCCGATAATGGCACAGGAAATCAAGTTACAAAGGGTTGGCACACCGGCAAGAATGATACTCTTGCCAAGAGATGCCCAGAAATCCATACTCTTTGCTGCCTGTGCATAGTTGCTCAGGATAAACTTACTAGGGATCCAGTTAATGGATGAATCCAGCAAGTCATCCAGGTTCATGAAACTCTTACTCAACATCTGAAGGATAGGATTCAAGTAAATGAAGCCGATACAGATCAGCAATGCATAAATGCAAAATACTTTGAGGAAACCCTGCTTCTCTTTAGAGCCCATGAAGAACTTTCTCACTTTTTCTTTGGAGAATTTCTTGCCTGACTTTGCGCGAATCTTTGCATACTCTTTCACGCGAGCCTTATTTTGCTTCTTTTCTAGCTTGCTTTGCCGCATTTCTTGCACTCCTCCTTCTTACTCTCTTGAGCTCACGCTCATCTTTCTTCATCTGTTTCTTTGCTTTTTAACCTGTTTTTCATATACATCTTTCTTTGTAATGAACAGCAGAGCAAAAGATACCGACGATCAACAATACCACAATGGAATATACCCATGCCATGGCAGATGCATATCCATATCCTTTCTCCCGTGTACCGGAGAACATAGCGTTTTTTGATCAGTTCAATGATCTCATTCTGGTCGTTATTAGAAATAAATACGATCGTATATACACAGTTCAAAAGAATCATTGGTTTGATAGTTGGCAATGTAATCTTCCAGAAACATTCCCATCCGGATCCACCATCGATCTTAGCAGCTTCGTACTGAGACGGATCAATCTTCAAAAAAGCAGAAAGGAAGATCAGAATCTGTACACCTGAATACCAGAGAATGGTAATCATGTTTTCAAAAATACTGGAAATCGGCTTAGCCAGTGCCGCTGGCAGGAAACCGCTAATGGCATCTGTAATAGCCTGTGTATCCAGAGCTGTAATACTTCCGGCACCCTCTGCATTCAACATGCCAAGGATTGGTCCACTTACGATGATAACCGGCAGGAAGAAGATCAATCGGAAAAATCCTTTTCCCTTAATCGGCTGATTCAGCATAATGGAGATCAACAATGCAAATACAACGATGATCGGCACGGAAATAACCGTGGATACTACATAGTTAATAAGCTGTGTTGGGAACTCAGCATCTGACAGCAGAATCTGAGTAAAGTTTCCCTGACCCACGAAAGTATAGTTGGTACCAAGTGGTGTCATACGGATATTGTTCAATGCATACCAGAAAGAAGAAATCAATGGATACAGCAAAAAATACCAATGCACCCAGGATCCATGGTGATATGAACAAAAGTCCCATGCGGGCATCCTCTTAGTCAGACGGCCCGGTTTGATCTTTTTTAACTTTCGTTTTTCTTCCTTCGTCAACTTCTTTTTACTCATTCTGCCTCACCTGCCTTATATGTGTAGGGACATTGCTCCTACTATTTCTCCATCAACAGTTACATCACTGTTTGAATAGTTTACATACACTTTTGCACCGTTGCTGTAAGTAACGGTTACCACATTATCTGCACTGCGCTCATGTTTTACAATGTTCGCATCCCCAAGAGCTGTATTTAACTCGCGAAGCTGTTTATCATAACTGATTACAGAATCTTTATAAGTCGCATACTCTGTACTGTACAGATCGGCTGAATTTGTATAGATCAGTTTTGATGAATTTTCCTTTGTAAGATAGAAGGAAGGATAAACGCCTGCTTCTACCATCTGAAGGAAAAACTGCTGTTTATTTGCTTCAAAGTTAACATAATCGGAATACATCGGCATAACACCTTTTAATACCATGGATACAAATGGTACTTCTTCATCAATATACATATAATCAGAAGTTCCCAGTGGCATATTCAAAAATGCCTGTGTATTCTTCCAAAGGTAAGCACATGGCTCTTCCAGCATCAAATTAGCATCTTTGCTTACTGTTTCCAGTGTTTTCTCATAAGTATCAGCTACAGAATTTCTCTGATAAAAGCCTCCCTTATAACTGTAAGAGAACAAAGTATTACTGATTCCGGAGAAAGCAAAATTCTTAACGCCATCTCCCACACCATCTTCTACCAGACTCTGTACATCCTTCTGGGATGCTTCCGGTGTAAGGAAGTTGAATGTGTCATATACTTCTGCATATTTTTCCTCTTCATACAATCTCTTGTTTACCTTTTAATGGTATTAAAGTTAAATGTATTTGTGGAAGGATTCAGACGCAGAGCATCTGTATACAAATATACATTGTAATTCTTCGCTGCTGAATCAGAAATAAGCTTTGTAACATCCGATGTTCCACCAATGTGGCTGTCTGCTTTGTAACTGCTGACCGGCAGATCATAAAGTCCTCCGGACTGCCATCCTTTGTACAAAGTCAGCAGACTGGAAACGCCCTCTTTTTGAAGTTCATTATAAATACCTGCAATATCATCTGCCCTTGTCATAGTAACCGCTGTTGTTCCAAGCAAGAAATCTTCACGGTCTGTTCCAAGGAAATCCACTCTTGTGTTATAAGAGGTATCTTTTCTTTGTAAGCAGATTATTGTTAAGCAGATATTCACGATACTTAGTTGCCATGGCTGAATAGTTGGCATCGTCTCCGCTAAGCAGTATATAACGCACCTGCAGGTCAGAATGTGTTCTGTCTGCTTCCGGCTGTGTTACCGTACCGGAATTGGAGTTATTCAAAGGCTGTACATACAAATCTCTCATAAGAAACTTAGCAAAGCAACGGTTATAGTTAACCATAACTCCGTTTGGGTGTGCTTCAATGCTGGCTCTCTTTTCGCCTTTTTCTACAATCGCGAGATATCCGGTCTGCTCCTGTGTATGAGCCATACCAAAGATCGGAGCAAATACCTCACCGGCATCGCGGATCGTATCAATCTTTTCCCCAAAGGTACTTTTTTGCAGTGGATTCTGTAAATCCATTGTCCGTTCCATAGATCATCTGGGAGAATCCGGTTGAATACCTACCTTCTTTGTTATCCAGATTGATCAGCGCACCGTTTCCATCCGGGATAAGCATATAACCTTCCTGCTCTCCCAGGAATGTGTATCCCATCATAGGGAATACGCTGATGGAATTGATATAGGTTCCTTCTTTTTTCTCGATGATAGAATCATCCGGAATATTAACAACCAGATTATCCCCATCCAGAGTCACATTCATAGTAAGTCCGAACTGATACTCGTTCCAGAAAATCTTGGCACTGAAACCTTTATCATTCCTTGTAACTTCCAATGTGTTTGATGCTGTAATAAGATCTGCCTGGTAGGAGTTCTTCACTCCTACAATGGCATTCACAACAACACCGGATTTCATGTAACCATTCCATGCCTGGTTACTGTTTCCATCATCTTTTTCATCGCTCAATGTGGACTCGATAATTTTTCCGGTTTCTTTATTTTCCAGTAAAACTGAAAGTCTTTTTTTCATACAGATACATCTTATATGTATCACTCTCAGCTACCAGTTCATAATCTTTCTTTGTGATCCAGTCTTTCTTGGCAATCTTTCCTTTGCTTCCGCTCTGGACTACCTCGCCATCTTCTCCGACCTGTTTCACTTCTTCTTGATCGCCACTCTGATCTGTGGAGCCATCACCACTCTGCTGCGTCGTATCTGTATCCGCTTTTTGCCATCTGTGGGACTCCAGGTGTTCCTGCAACGATCATCGCAGAAGCCAGAAAGAGTGCAACCAGTTTTCTCCAATGCTTAGTAACCAAGTCGATACACCACCTCTCCGAACAATGCACTAATGAACTCAATTACCTGTGCCCACAGTACATAAATAATAAAGATTAACAACGCTACGATCAAAATTGTAAATATAGTCAGACATATAATCTTGAATGTCTCTTTTTCCAGTATAGTTATTGACCTCTTTGATACCAAGGATCGCCAATACTGCAACCCAGCAGATAATAACATCGCTGACCAATGTGATCAGGGGAACTGCTCGTTGTTTGTAACAACATGAGACAAAATAAAGTTCAATGGTGTCAGACATACATACGGAAGGAGGCAGTAACAGAAGTAAGTATAAATCTTCTTGATCGTACCTTCACCTTCATTGATTGTACATACCAGATAGTTACATGCTGTCAAAGCAACGATGACAAGAACGATTTCTCAACATCTGAGAAAATCTCGTATCTTCCATCACGGATCGTCTTCTGAAGGAATCCACACATATACTTGTTGATTACATATTCAATCATGAATATAACAAGGATGAAACTGGCGGATGCAAAAGATGCTCTTCCCTCTCTGGCGATTCCATAAGATCCATCAATTGGATGTTTCATAAAATATCCAGAATAACATACATTGGATACAAACTTATTTTTTCTTAAACTTACCAATCACATTTCTTGGTCCGGCAAGAATATTTTTCTTGCGGTCTAACAGTTGGATCACCTTGTATACGATCCAAAGCAGCACGATCAGGCCAATCATCAGCACGATGTTATTTTTTTCAGCCATACATTTCGTGTCTCCCAGAACGCATCTGAGTAACCTTCTTTGTCTTTTGCCAGTCTTGCATATGTCAACGCACTCTCATAATCCTCTTCCTGGAAATAGCAGCGGCCCATTGCTTTATTGGCATAGTCAAACATACTGTTCATCTTTAAAACTTCTGTAAGAGGTTTTCTTGCTTCTGAATATTTACCCTTTGAATACAAATACAAAGCATTGTGAAGTTTCTGGGTAAACTCAGTTGGCTGATAAATCTGAATCTGTGCTTTATCAGAATCCAACACATAAATGTTATCATCTTTATCTACCTGAATACTTGTTACCAGGCTGGAAAGACCTACACGCTGTGTACCATCATCATTACCACCAAAGATATACAGCGGCTCTCCTGTCTCATTGTACTCATAGATATATATCCCATCTGGGAAGCTACATACACATTGTCATGATTTCCTACAGCGACAGCGGCTGGTGCTTCATCATAAGCACCGGAAGTGTTGCTGCTCTTGATCATATTTACACCGGCAATATTCAGTCTCTTCAATGTACTTTCTTCATCGCCTCGTGTTACTGTATAGATCAGACCTTTTGAATCAATGGCCAGGTTATCCGGTGTAGATGGTGTATTACTTACCATCTTGGCACGCTGCTCTTTTGTCAAAATAGCACGCATGATAATGTCCTGCAAACTGGTTGCTGCATAGTTTGTACCAAAGTATCCAAGGAATGTTCCTCCCTCAGATGGTGAGATCTCAACAACACCATTGGTATTAGATTCACACACTACAAACATGATTCCAGCTGAGTTTACTACTACTTTTAATGGCTGGTATTTAACACCTTCACCATAAAGAGGACTGGACGGCTTACCATATGTATTCAGCAGATTGCCATTTTCGTCAAATACAAACACAGCTTCTGCATCATGGTCTGCTACATAAATCTTCTTGTCATCGGTTACAAAATACCCATTGGTTTTTTTCAGGGTTCCTTCACCAATCTTACGGATCAGTTTTCCGTCCGCATCTCCGATCAAGATGCGGGCATTTCCTGTATCTGCCACATACAAAGTTCCGTCCTTTGTAACAAACAGATCGTTAGGGTTTTTCATAGACTGGTTGCCAAAGCCGATTACAGTACTTTTAGCAATGTAAGCAGCCTGTGTCTCTTCTGTTCTGCCGTAACCATCTACCGTATAGGTCTTGTATGGAGTCTCAGCAGATGCAGTCACTGTATTCACTTCTGATGTAACACCAACTGCAATCAGAAGTAAAGCGATCAGACTTAAAATTTTCTTTTTTCTTCTCATAATGCCTCTATCCTTCTATTATATTGCAATGGTTTACTTGATACCTGAATGAGCCATTGTATTCATGACACCATTCTGAAGAATGATAAACAACACAAGGTTAGGGGAATAAACAGTATCAGCGTTGCCGCCGCAGACATACCCTGACCGGCTACTGTGTTATTTACATTGATCATTGAGTTCATATAAAATGTAAGAGTTTTTCATACTATCATCATTAATATAGTAGTTTGATGTCTCCACATTGGTCCACACCTGCTGGAATACAAGGATGGTTGCTGTTGCAATCGCCGGCTTGATCAGCGGTATAACAATCTTTCGGTATACCGTCACATCCGACGCCCCATCAATATAGGCCGCTTCTATCAGCGAATCAGGCACCTGTTCAGTAAACTGTTTTACAAGGAACAAAGCTACCGGATACGCCATCAATGGCAGGATATGTGCCCAGATATTATCGATCAATCCCAACTTTGCGATTACAAGGTATCTTGGGATCAAAACGGCTGTTGCTACGAACATCAGAGCCATCTGGTTGACGTTCATCATCATGTCACGGCCTTTAAATTTCAGCTTAGCCAGAGCAAATGCTGACATGGTTGTAAAGAGCAGTGATAATCCAACGGTAAGAACTGTTACGATCAAACTGTTGAACACATAACGGCTCATTGGCACACCGGATGTTCTACTGAACTTGATCAGTTTTTCAAAGTTTTCAAGTGTTGCATTCTTTACAAAAAGGTTGGTGGGAATGCAAACAACTCATCCATCGGCTTAAAGGCATGGTTAGCGATATACACCAATGGCATTGCCATAAAGATAAGCAATGGCAGCAAAATAATCATAATCTTAATCTGTCCTCTTTCAAACTTCTGAGGATTAATTCTTTTTCCTTTATATGCCACGATTTAACCTCCTTCTCAAATTATTCATCTTTGTCAGTCAAAGTTTGTTACATACTTTTTGAGAACAACTGCACGATCAACAGCAGTACAACAGAAACGGCTGCTGCATAGCCCATCTCGTATCGAAGGAAACCATAATCTTCGATATGGTTTACGATCAACTGAGCGGCATATCCCGGCGACGGGTTACCTGTCAGCCAGGTGGAGATCATACCATTCTGGAATGCGTTTACAATGGACATAACCGCCGCAAACAACATCTGTGGTTTCATCTGAGGGATAGTAATGTAGATCATTTCCTGAAACGGTTCTTAATACCATCAATGGCCGCTGCTTCATAGAGTTCCTCGTTGGAGTTCAAAATACCGGAAATCATGGAAAGGAATCCAACACCCATAGAAGACCACAAACCTACAATAATTACAATTGTCAACAAATAATTTGCATTAACAAGCCAGATAACAGGCTCATTAATGATTCCCAGGCTGATCAGCCAGCTGTTTAACAGACCTGTCTGGTCTCCTGAGAAAATAACCTTCCACAATACGGTCATAGCAACACCAACTGTCATACTTGGTGAGTACAGGATCAACGCAAAAAATGGTTCTAGGTAAATGTGTCAGGTTACAAAGGGCCCAGGCCAGTATGAAGGATAAAACATATCCTCCGATACCAACCACAACCGCATATACTACCGTGTTCGGTAATACATATTGCATGAACACATCGTCACTGGTAATCAGTGTTATGTAGTTCAAAAATCCGGTAAACTTTGGAAACTCAATCGAGTTAAAGTTTGTGAAGGAAAGGACTACTGCCAGTAATACAGGCACCAGAATGAACACAATAAAGATAATCGCATATGGTGCCATGAAGACATAGCCGTTCCAGTTTGAATGTTCGCGCTTGCGAATATTACTTTTCTTTTCTTTGTACTTTCTTGTACAACACTGTTCTTTGCCATATTCCACCCATCCAATCTTAATTATTGAGCGTTATTGTTACTACTGCTGTCTTCATCTCTTCCGAGAATTTTCTTAACCGATTCTATGGTTGGAATATTATAGTCTTTGATGACATTGCCATCGCTGTCGTTATATCCAAACTCCTCCAACTTGCGGTCAAACTCGTGATTTACATTCTTAACAGCTTTATCAATTCGCGTCTGGACTTCATCACCATTTACGCAAATATCATTAAAGGCATTACTTACTTCTCGTTCAAGAAGGTAAGTACCAGGTACACGGGCAACATCCACAACATTCTTAGCAGTGTCTTCGATTACTTTCTTGTCTGCCGAATCCAGTGGAAGCTGATCAAATGCAGCCATGTTTGCAGTTGGCCAGATATAATCATCACCATATGAAATCTGCAAAGTCTGTCCATATTCAGCCTGTGTTTCTGTAGATGACCACCACTTAATAAACTGCCATGCTTTGTTTTCTCTTTCAGAATTGCTCTTAAAGATTACAGTTGCCTCTGCCTGTCCACAAACAGATT
>VOFD01001850.1_pt1 | contig 11902 bp, 24 predicted proteins | sample 5384101 | NCBI WGS metagenome assembly VOFD01 (sample SAMN12384723, study PRJNA508395) | human gut metagenome | isolation source: healthy gut C | host: Homo sapiens
CCAGGCCGTCGCCACAGCAGGCCTCGCACCGTCCCCTTCACATTGAAAGAGAACCGGCCCGGGCCGTAGCCCCGCATCTTGGCGTCGGCGGTAGCGGCAAACAGGTCCCGGATGTCGTTGAAGAGGCCCGTGTACGTGGCGGGATTGGACCGGGGCGTGCGGCCAATGGGGCTCTGGTCAATGGCAATCACCTTGTCCAGATGCTCCAACCCCTCCACGCTGTCGTGCTCCCCGGGCCGGGTCGGGCGTGGTTCAGCTTGGCGGCCAGGGTCTTATAGAGCACCTCATTGACCAGGCTGGACTTTCCGGATCCGGAAACGCCGGTGACGCAGATGAAGGTCCCCAAAGGAATGGACACGTCCACATTCTGCAAATTGTTCTCCCCTGAGCGCCCCGCACCGTGAGGAAGTTGCCGCTGCCGGCCCTCCGGCAGGCGGGGGACCGGGATTTTTCTTCACCCCGGACAGGTACTGCCCCTGTCAGGGACCGGGGGCAGGCCATGATGTCCTCCAAGGTTCCGGCTGCCACAATCTCCCCTCCGTGGATGCCGGCACCAGGACCCACATCCACGATGAAGTCCGCCGCCCGCATGGTGTCCTCATCATGCTCCACCACCAGGAGGGTATTGCCCAGATCCCTGCAGATGCTTCAGGGTCTCCAGCAGCCTGCTGTTGTCCCTCTGGTGCAGACCAATGGAGGGCTCGTCCAGGATATACAGGACCCCCATGAGGGATGAGCCAATCTGGGTAGCCAGACGAATCCGCTGGCTCTCCCCGCCGGAGAGAGTCCCGGCGCTGCGGCTCAGGGTGAGGTATTGCAGCCCCACATCCCGAAGGAAGCAGAGCCGGGCCCGGATTTCCTTCACAATGGGGGCGGCAATCACCCCTTGATCCCCCTCCAGCTGAAGGGAATCCACAAAATTCAGAGCCTTCACCACGGTGAGGCGGCAGAATTCCGACAGCCCCAGTCCTCCCACAGTGACTGCCCGGGCCATATCCGACAGCCGGTCCCCATGACAGGGGGGCAGGGGAGGTGGACATACACTCCTCCAGCTCCTTGCGCATGGCGTCGGGAGGGTGTCTCCCGGTAGCGGCGCTCCAGGTTGGGGATGATCCCCTCGAAGGGCTGCTCCAGAACCCCATGCCGGTACCCCGGTTGTAGGTCATCTTCAGCTTCTCCCCTTGGTGCCGTAGAGGATGACGTCCTTGGCCTCCTGAGGCAGGGAGGCAAAGGGTTCCGTCAGGGAGAAATGATATTTCTGAGCCAGGGCGTCAAAATACATGCGAAAAATGGAGTCTGTGCGCACGCTGTTCCAGCCGGAGACCTGAATGGCCCCTCCAGAATGGACTTGGGGATCGGGAATCACCAGAGCCGGGTCCGCCTTCAGCCGGAAGCCCAGGCCGGTACACTCCGGGCAGGCGCCGTAGGGGGTGTTGTAAGAGAACATCCGCGGCTCCAGCTCCGACAGGCTGATGCCGCAGTCTGCGCAGGCGTAGTTCTGGGAGAAGTCCAGATCCCGGTTTTCCCCGGCAAGTGGACCGTCACCAGGCCCCCTGCATGGGCGCAGGCAGTCTCCAGAGAATCCGCCAGACGGCGGCGGAGGTCTGGCCGCAGCACCAGCCGGTCCACCACCAGCTCCACCGTGTTTTTTATTCTTCTCTAGAGGGATCTCCTCATTGAGGTCATATAGAATGCCGTCCGCCCGCACCCGGGCGAAGCCCGCCTTCCGGGCGTCCTCCAGGACCTTTCGGTGCTCTCCCTTCTTCCCCGGATCACCGGGGCCAGGATGAGGAAGCGGGTGCCCTCCTCCAGGCCCATAACCTGGTCCACAATTTGGTCAATGGTTTGGCGGCGGATCTCCTTGCCACATTTGGGGCAGTGGGGCACCCCCCACCCGGGCCCCAGCAGGCGAAGGTAATCGTAAATCTCCGTCACCGTGCCGACGGTGGAGCGGTGGGGATTTTTGGAGGTGGTCTTCTGGTCGATGGAGATGGCGGGGGACAGGCCGTCGATATAGTCCACATCCGGCTTCTCCATCTGGCCCAGAAACTGCCGGGCGTAGGAAGACAGGGACTCCACATACCGCCGCTGCCCCTCGGCATAGATGGTGTCAAAGGCCAGCGAGGACTTGCCGGACCCGGACAGGCCGGTGAGCACCACCAGCTTGTCCCGGGGGATGATCAGGTCCACATTCTTCAGATTGTTTCCCCTGGCTCCGTGTATGATGAGTTGGTCGTTCATTGGGTAACCTCACATAGAACTAGAAAATTTGTTCTATAATTGTAGCACATCCAAGCGAAAAATGCAACCGAAAATCCCGCTTTTACAGCATAACAAGTGCCCCAAGCTCAAGGCTGGTAGAACACCCGAATCCTCCAATGGCGCAGAAGCGTCAAGGGGATTCTGGGGCGCAGCATTCGAAAGCCCTCTGCTATTGTACCACATTTTCCACTTCTCTACAACATCCACTCTGTTTTTTTCTCTTTGGAATATTGCCCGCCAGAGCAACAGGATCCGCTTTATCTGTACTGGCGTGGGAGCGCTCTGCCTGTGCTGCTGTGTCCCTTGCAAAACGCCGGAGCATCCCGTATAATAGGAGAAAAACAAAAAGGAGGATTGACTATGATGCTGACCGAGGTTCTTCCGGAGACCCTGCCCGATGCCCAAGCGGTGAAAGGCTTTTTGACTCCCTGACCTGGCAGAAGGTAATTCCGCCTCTGGTGTTGCTGCTTGTGGGCCTGGTAGCAGTCCGCCTGCTTCTGCGTCTGTTCGACCGGGCCCTGGGCGTTCCCGGCTGGAGCGGGCCGCCTACGCCATGCTCCGGTCCGTGATGAAGGTGCTGCTGTACTTCATCCTGCTTCTTCTGGTGGCGGCCCAGCTGGGCGTGGATGTGTCCAGCCTGGTGGCCATTTTAAGCGTCATCTCTCTGGCCCTGTCCCTGGCAGTCAGGGAGCCCTCACCAATGTGGTCGGCGGCGTCACGCTCCTCACCACCCGTCCCTTCAAAGCCGGGGACTTTGTGGAGCTGGGGATCAATCCGGTACCGTTTTGGAAGTGAGCGTCACCTACACCAAGCTTCAAACCCCGGATAACAAGATCGTCAGCATCCCCAACAGCACCGCCGCTGCCGCCCGGATCACCAACTTCTCCGCCGCCGGCACCCGCCGTGTGGATCTCACCGTCTCCGCCTCCTATCGCAGCCCGGTAGAATCGGTGAAGGCGGCCCTCCTCCGGGCGGCCAACTCCCCCACCAGCCTGTTTACCCCCGAGCCCTTTGCCGGGGTAAAGGAATACGGCGACAGCGCCATTACTTATGTCCTGCAGGTCTGGTCCAGCGCCTCGGACTACTGGACCACCTACTTCACTGTGAATGAAGCCATCAGCCGGGAGTTTGCCCAGGACGGCATTGAAATGACCTATCCCCACCTAAATGTCCACCTGGACAGCAACCCCTGACGGAACAATTCCGTCCCTATTTTTTGAAGGACAGGAGGCACACCCTTGTGGACGACAACCTCATCATCGACCTGTACTGGCAGCGGAACGAGCAGGCCGTCGCCGAGACGGAGGCCAAATATGGCCCTTATTGCCGCTCTATCGCCTATGGCATCCTCCAGAACAACCAGGACACGGAGGAATGCGTCAACGACACCTGGCTCCGGGCCTGGGACTCCATCCCACCCCAAAGACCCGGGCGGCTGTCCGCCTTCCTGGGCCGCATTGCCCGGAACCTGGCCCTGGACCGGTATGATTACAACCATGCCGCCAAGCGCCCGGTCCCTTCGACCAGCTGCTCTCTGAGCTCAGCGAGTGCATCCCCTGCCAGCGGGATGACTTCGCCCAGCTGGAGCTCACCCAGATTCTCAACAGTTTTCTCCCTCCCTGCCGGAAAGCAGACGGAACCTGTTTCTCCGCCGGTACTGGTACTGCGAATCCGTGGAGGAGCTGGGGCGGCGGTACCGCATGAGCCAGAGCGCAGTGAAATCCAGCCTGTTCCGCACCGGAACAAGCTCAAAGCTTATTTGGAAAAGGAGGGTGTTGGAATTGAATGAACGGCAACTCTTCCGCGCCTTGGGGGATGTAGACGACAGCCTGCTTGAGGCAGCGGAGCGTCTTCCCCACCGAAAAAGCCCCGTCACACCGGCCTTTGGATCGCCGCCTGCCTCTGCCTGGCGGCCCTCCCTGGCAGCGCCCTATGTGGCCCTGTTCACCAAAGGCGCCTCCTCTGCCGATCCCAAGGCCGCCGTCTCCACCCAGGGCGCTCCAAGCGCTACGGAAGCCGCGCCCAGGGCCTCCTCTGACAGAAACGGCTCCATCCAAGAATTCGCCCCAGAAACCCAGGCAACTGCCCCTCACACCCAAGTAAACACAGCCTCCACGGCCCCCTCACAGAGCTATAGCCCATGCCCGGATGACTTCTCCTTCTCTCTTGCCTGGGAGGGAAACGCCTATGACAGCGCCACGGGTCTCCTCACCTGCTCAGACGGAGAAACCATCCCCTACCTCTCAGTGAAGAGCAGCGCCAGCGTGCCTGGGCCCTGCTGTCCGGTCTGGAATTCTCAGAGGGCGGGAGGGCGAGCAGTCCATTTCCCTCACCGCCTATGGCCAGACCGCCTCCATGAACCTCAGCCAGGAGGAGGAGGGGCCAGCCCAAACCATTTTAGAGGAACTCATCCGCCTGATCTGCCCGGAGGAAACCGTAGACCAGAGCGAACATACAAAAAAGGAGCTATGTAAGATGGAACAAACGAAAACCACCTGTCTGGAGGTCTGCGTAGACAGCTTTGCCTCCGCCATGGCCGCCCTGGAGGGCGGCGCAGACCGGCTGGAGCTTTGCTCCTGCCTACTGGTGGGAGGACTGACGCCAGATGTGGCCCTTCTGGAGCAGATCCGCCAGAGATCGGATATTCCCATTCGGTGCCTCATGCGTCCCCGCTTTGGAGACTTTCTCTACACCCCGGAGGAAATCCAGCTGATGGAGCTGCAAATTCCCCGTCTGGCCTCCGCTGGAGCCAACGGCTTCGTCATCGGTTGCCTGACGCCGGAGGGCCGGTTGGACCGGCGGAGCATGGAGCGCCTGGTGAATGCTGCCGGGGGCCGGGGGCCTGACTCTCCATCGGGCCTTCGACGTAAGCCGGGACGCTGCAGAAGCCTTGGCTGACGCCGCTGGCCTGGGAATCGACACCGTCCTCACCAGCGGTCAGGCCGCCGATTGCTGGACCGGGCGGGAATGTCTGGGCAAGCCTCCTGGCCTCCGGCGCTCCCTTGGAAATGATGGCGGGAGGCGGCGTGAACGCCGGAGTAATCCGGAAGCTGCGGGCTCTGTATCCCCTGCGCACCTTCCACATGAGCGGGAAGATCACCCTGCCCAGCGCCATGACCTTCCGGCGGGAAGGCGTCCCCATGGGCCTTCCCGGTTTGGACGAATTCAGCATTTGGCAGACCAACAAGGACCAGGTCCGGGCAGCTGCCGCTGCATTGCAGGAGGAGATTGTATGCTAAGTGATAACATCCGCCGCTTTTCCCGGGAGAGCTGGGAGGCGGCACAGAAGGATCTGGGCGAAGCCGGCCGGGCCGCCCAAAGGGAGCTGGACCGGCTCACCGGAGATGAACGGAGCCTCATGGAGCTGGCCCTAGGGACCCTCCCCGCCTCTGATGTGGCCAGCGTTCCCTTTGACGTGCTTTTGGGCTACGCCCGTCACGCCCTGCGCCTACGGGAGCGCTCCCCTACTGCCGGAATGTGCCCGAGGCCATTTTCCTCCACCACGAGTTTTATCCCCGGGTGAACTCCGAGGATCTGGTGGATTGCCGGGGTTTTTTCGCCCAAATGGTAGCCCCGGAGATAGAGGGGCTGGCGGGACGGGAGGCAGCCCTGGCAGTCAACCGGTGGTGCGCCCGGCAAATGACCTATGAAACCACAGACAACCGATCCATGAACCCCGTCACATGCTACTACTGCGGCCTGGGTCGCTGCGGCGAGGAGTCCACCTACGGCCTCACCGCCCTCCGGTCCGTGGGCATTCCCGCCCGGCAGATCTATGTGCCCTGGTGGAGCCACTGTGACGATAATCACGCCTGGGTAGAGGTCTATGTGGAGGGAGACTGGCACTTTTAGGCGCCTGCGAGCCGGAGCCCATCCTGGACCGGGGTTGGTTCAACAGCGCCGCCAGCCGGGCCATGGTGGTGTGCAGCCGGACCTTCTTTGACTTCATCGGGGAGGGCCTGCAAAAAGAAGCCTTGGTTCAGCGTCAAGGCATGTGCCTCATGTACAACGAAACCAGCCGGTACGCAGAAACCGCCCGTCTCACTGTATCCGTGGAGAACCCCCAGGGCGCGCCACAGTCCGGCGCCTGGGTCCGGTTCTACGTGCTGAATATGGCCGGTCTTGCTCGGATTGCAGCCCTGGAGACCGGGGGCGGACGGCGCCGTGACCCTGAAACCGGCCTGGGTAGCCTCCTGGTGGAGGCGGAGCTGAATGGCAAATTTGCCTGGAGCACCCTTGAAATCTCCGGGGACACCGCCTACCGTCTGGTCCCGCAGAAAGAGGAGCCGGAACAGGAACCCTGGGCCTGGGACTTCATCGCCCCGGCGGCAGGGAGAAAACCCGCCGCCCCTGACCCCGGAGCAGGCCCGGGAAAAGGCTGCCGTTCTGGCATCGGCCCGGCAGGCCCGCCTGGCCCGGATCGAAAGCTACTGAGCCCCGGTACGAAACCGGAGACGGTCCTCTGGACCGGGTGTTCCGGATGGCCGGAGGAAACGCAGAAGCCCTGTGGCAGTTTTACCAGACCACCCCGGAGACCGGCAAGCCCTGGGCCAAGGCTCTGCTTCTCAGCCTGGCCTCTAAGGACTGGCGGGATGTGAAACCGGAGGTGCTCCAGGCCCATCTCACCGGGGCCCTGGCTTTGCCGGGCCAGGACAAGCCGGAGTTTGTGCCCTACGTCCTCTGCCCCGGATTGGCTTTGAGCTTCTCACCGACTGGCGCACGCCCATTCTGGCCCGCTTTCTCCCATGGAACAGGACCGGTTCCGGCAGAACCCCCAGGCTCTTTGGTCTTGGATCGGGGAGCAATTCCCGGAGAGAGGCTGCCGCTGGCATCCGGTACTGTGGCTGCAGCCCGGGGCGGCCCTCTCCTGGGCGCGGCGGACGGTAAGGGACGAAGGCTGCTGTTTGTAGCAGTGCTGCGGACCCTGGGCGTCCCTGCCCGGCTGAACCCGGTGGATGGCAAGGCCCAGTACTGGAACGGGTCCGGCTTTACCACTGTGGAGGCTGCCGGCCCGGTGGAGCCCATGGGAACCCTCACCGTCCAGTTCCCGGAGCCCCTGACCTACAACCTGAGCTGGACCCTGGCCCGGTGGTCCAGGGGATGGCAGACGCTGGACCTGAGCGGTGAGCCGGGCCCGGCTTACCCCCTACCCCTGGGCCAATACCGGCTGACCACCGTAAACCGGCTGCCAAACGGAAACCAGTTGGCTCGCTTCGTTCCCTTCCGCCTCACCCCGGAGGGCGCAACCATAGAGGCCCTCCGCCGTCAGGGGAACCCTGGAGCAAATGCTGGCTCGGTTCCCGGTGTGTCCGCCGGTGGCGCTTCCTGGGCTGCATCTCCAGGTGTACCTGGAGGTGGGCACAGAGCCCACGGAGCATGTGCTGAATGAGCTGCTGGAGTCTGCCACTCGGGTCGGGGAGGCCATGAGCCGGGGCCTGGGTCTGCTCTCCTGCTCCTGCCCCAGGCCGCCGCCCGGCAGGACCCCACCCTAGGTAAGGTCCTGGCTGCCCTGCCGGACACCATCGTCATGGAGGCGGACTTCGCCGGAGCCCCCTGGATGCCATGGCCCGGTCCCTGTACGTAGAGCCAGGCCTCTGGCCCCTGACCGTCCTCACCGACGGCCAGACCGCCTACTACGGCCACGCCGGCTATGCCGTAGGCGCCATCCCCCTGGCCCTGGACTTGGTACGGGCCCTAGGTGAATGCCCATGTGTCGTAAAGTGACACATGCCTCGGATAAACGCCTATCCAGCTGTTCGGTTGCGGCTACTGGATTCCTGTAATGGTTCATAATTGAGCGCTCTTTGCCGCCGGGTAAAGAGAAAAGCGCCAGGCTTTCCATCGTTAGGCCATTGAAGATGGAAAGATCTGGCGCTATTTTTAATGGGAACCGGGAGTATGTGAGATTTGTCGTTGGGGTTCTCCGCTTTGGTCTCACAGCTTTCTTCCAGGATTGTGATGATTACCTTTTACGCCATCATCCATGAGATATGGCTGGTGTATGGCTTACATATCCAGCAAGAAAAAGCTTAGTTGTGTTGCTTGGATTTGTAATATATAAGAAAATAAGGCAGGAGAAATGGTTTATGAAAATTGCAGAAAGAAGCGCACTGCTTGTCATTGACATTCAGCAGGAGGACTTTCGGGAAATGCGGGAGGATAACTTAAATGACCCAGCGTGGGATTGCATCCGCAACGCCAAACGGGTATTGGATGTTTTCCGAGCAAAGAAGCTGCCCGTCATCCAGATCAAAAGAAGTCCACCGGCCGGACATGGTAGATTTTGGCCGGGAATTGGACGGGGCCGAGGGAATTCATTGTATAGAGGACTCTCCTTACACAGATTATGCAAAATTGACCTACCCCATCCAGGGAGAATATCTGATTTCAAAAGGAGATATAGTGCATTTTTCGGAACTGACCTGAAATTTTGTTAAAAGGTCTTCATGTGGATACGCTGTACCTGATTGGCGGGCTGACTGACGTTTGCATTCACTATACGGCGGTAGACGCGCATCAGCATGACTATCATATCAAAGTAGTCACCGATGCCGTTGCAGGTTCCAGTACGGAAGCCCATCATTATGCGTTAAGAGCAATCCAGTATTTGCAGCGCAATGCATTGATCACTGTTTCGGACGTAGAGTCGGCCTGAAACAGTTAAGCAAACCAAGGAGGAAATTTAAAATGGAAAAAGATGAAATATTCATGGGGAAAGCCATAGAATTGTCCGCGTTAGCGGTGGAACACGGAAACGAACCTTTTGGAGCCGTCCTAGTGAGGGACGGTGAGATTGTCTATACAAACGAAAACCAAATCCACTCTGCTGCTGATCCAACCTTTCATGCGGAAGCAGGGCTTATCAGAAGGTTTTGCAGGGAAACACATATCACAGACCTAAGCGATTATACGCTGTATTCCAGCTGTGAACCATGCTTTATGTGTTCCGGTGCCATGGTATGGGCAAACTGGGCAGACTTGTTTACGCCGCCAGCAATGTGGATTTAGCAATATTCTTCAAGAAGACGGCTGCACTTGCAGCGAAATGGTATTGCCCATTCTCCATGGAGACCGAAGGTGACTCCTGGAGTATTAAGAAATGAGAGTTTGGAGGTATTAATAAAAAATATTTTTCTAATCTTTGAATAGGATAATCAATTCCTGCTCAAGACACCTGAAGCTGCGCCAATTTCACCAGCCCCACCGGGCAGCAAAGCGCCAAGAAGAGTCTGCTGCAAAATTTCGCTCGCTTTTTGTAGCAGGCTCTTCCTTTTCCCTGCAAAACCCCGGCCACCTGCCTGGCCTTTTTCATAAAGCGAGAAAAAACAAGGACCTTTGAGCGGCCGTTTTGAGTTTTTTTCCCAAATGTGCTTCCTTTCTTTTTGATAAAAATCATGATATACTAAATCCATGGGCAAAAATCTGAGCAAGGGTGAATTGCCTGGTCAAACCGGTTCACGCAGCCTCTGCGCAGCCCTCCTGAGACAAGTTTCATCACTTCCCAAAGGAGCGAAGCACCCTCTGGAATCTTCAATTGGCACACCCACGCCAATGTTAAGAGGAGCCGCCGGCCACTTTCCGGCAAACCATCTGAAAAGGAGAATGAGTATGAAGAAGACACATTTGCCCTTCCGCCTACTTTCCCCTGTGGTTGGCGCTGACGTTGCCGTGGGGCTTTGCCGCCCCCGCAGGCGCAGCCGCCGGTGGCCTCGCCAGAGTCAACATCCTCGCGGATGGGTTGACGCCGGAGGTAAAAGGCCCATGCAGGCGTTGGCTACATGGAACAAGTGCTGCAACGCCTGGTCGCAAAGCCACCTACCCCATTCAAGGCAGCACCTGCCAGACAAACAGCTCCGGCAAGCTCCCTCTGGAGGAGCCGTGGATCCACGCAACAGGTTCTATCGTGGAGGTGGGCGACAACATCGCCACCTGGAACGTCTGCGGATTCAGCCCTGCCATTCTGGACAACGCACCCCAGAATCTGGAAGAGCTGCAGGCAGCCGATCCGAAGGAAGTGGCCCAGCTGTCCAAATTTGACGGGCGGAACTATGGCATCATCACCCCGTCAGAGACCAGGGCAGCAGCAACCTCTGCTGGGCCTATGCCTCCGTCAACGCCTCCGAGGCCTCCATTTTGCGCGAAGGCATTGACCCCAGCGCAACCTTGGACACTCTGCGGTTTCTCCCACTCACCTGGGCTACATCCGCTTCAACCGTGGCCCGGATCTCCTGGGGAACACCGCCGGGAAGAAGATCCCACAGCAGACTGGCTCCAGGCATCCGGTTCCCCCGGCTATTCCTCCACCCTTTTTCCCAATGGTGGGGGCCGGTCCAGGACGGCACACCGATGGTCAACACCCCAAGCGTCATAGGGAACACTCCCGGCTATCGCATGGAGCACGCAATCGAACTAGACGGTCAGCGCCTCAGCAGCAATCCGGCGGCGCGCACCCGCATGAAGGCCATCGCCCAGTACGGGCCGTAACCTTCTCTTACAACTGGATTCATGAGGTCCCCTACGACAATCCCAGCAAGGGGCGGCTTTGGGAACCCCCGCCTGCACCATCATCGGCTGGGACGACACCATTCCTGCCAGCCTGTTTTCCGGTGGCGCATCTCCAGGACGGCGGCTGGTTGGTGAAAACAGCACAGCTCCCTGCCCTATTTCTATCTGTCCTACGACAACAACAGCAGCTACGTATTTGCCTTTGATTACGCCACAAAAAGAGGAATACGATTTCAACTATTTCTATGACAGCAGTGTTGACGATTTTGGCATGGCCGCTTCCTTAAATTATACCTGTGCTGCCAATGTGTTCCAGGGGCTCAAAGGCTCCGACAGCCAGACCGAGTACGTCAAGGCTGTCCAGGTTTTTATGGCAGCGGCGCTACCTGTGATGTGAAGGTTTACACCAATCTGCAGGACCAGCAGGACATGTCGGATTTGGCCAATGTAGACCCCACCCTGGGCACCCTGGCCGCCAGCGGCACCGCCACCTTCGACCGCCCGGGATATCACACTGTACCCCTGGAGCAGCTTGGGAGGTTGCACCGGGCAGCTATTTTTAGCATTGTAGTTCAAATTTCTGGCAGCAGCCCCTACCTGCGGGTGATCGGGCTGCGGATTTGGGTAATCTTACGTCCTTTCCCAGTATGGCGCATGGCAGAAGTCCGGTCTAAACGTGCCCCGGCTGAAAGCCTACACCGTATTGGAGAACACCTCCACCGGCCTCACCGGAGAAACGCCCCATGCATCCATTGACGATACCCCAGAGGCCCTGACCGGGCTCATGCCGGAAGCTACCTATCTGGTGAACAGCGCGGCGACGGCAGATGGGAACGGCTCTCTGGCTCTTCAATCGGGTGGTTTGGCTCTACAGTTTCCATTGTCAAGCAGGGCGACGGAACTGCCACCGGCAACAGCGTGGCCCAGACCCTCAAGATCAACCACCCCGCCGCTCCGCCGAGTGGAATGAAAGCCGAGGCCTTTGCCGGAGAGCATGACAGCAGGCTCACCGGTGTGACCGCCGGAATGGCGCACAGGGAACAACAGGGGGCTGAGGAAGAGCCTGCCATTATAAACATCCATATCCAGTCACACGAGGCGGGCCCGGCATATTCCGGGCCCGCCTCGTGCAGTG
>VOFD01002818.1_pt1 | contig 11856 bp, 15 predicted proteins | sample 5384101 | NCBI WGS metagenome assembly VOFD01 (sample SAMN12384723, study PRJNA508395) | human gut metagenome | isolation source: healthy gut C | host: Homo sapiens
GAGCAACCGATTATCTTCGTCAACCACTTCCCGCTGAACCAAGACCTGAGCAACTGGTACGAAGTGACGGACATCCTCAAAACGCGCAACGTACTGGTGGCGCTTGCCGGACACCTGCACGTCAACCGCGCCTATGATGCCGAGGGCATTCCGGCGGTCATCGGGCGCTCCTCCCTGCGGAGGAAAGACCCGATAGGCGGCTATAACCTCGTCACTGTCGGCAAAGATTCCATCACCTTCTGCGAACGCATCATCAAAACGGAAACCCGCCCCGCATGGAATGTTGTCCGCCTGCATGCGGCAACCGTCGCCTCACCGGGCATTGCGGGCGAAAAGAAAGATACCGTTTACTTCCGCCCGGATTTCAGCATCAACAACACTTATCCTGCCGTCCGTGAAGTGTGGCAACAGAAAGATGTGACCGACGTTGCCTCACAAGGAAGCATTGACGGAGAACTGTATATCTATACCAATACGGCAGGCATGGTCCATGCCTTGAATGCCCGCAACGGAGAAACGGTATGGACTTATGCCACCGGAAACAAGGTATTCTCGGCTCCCTTCATCACTTCCCGACTGGTGGTTGTCACTTCCTGCGACGGGTTTGTCTATGCACTGGACAAAAAGGATGGCTCCGTCCGCTGGAGATATGACACGGGCTACCCCATTGTTGCCTGCCCGGCAGTGGCCGGCGGCAATGTCTACGTGGGCAGCAGCAACGGGAAATTCTACTCCATCCGCCTCGCCGACGGTACGCCCGACTGGATTGCCGACGGACTGGACGGCTACATCGAGTCCCGCCCTGCCATAGACGGCAGACGTGCTTATATCGGAACCTGGGGAGCCATGTTCTATGCCATCGACCGGAGAACCGGAGAAAAGGTATGGAAATTCGACACCGGACGCGGAAGGTACTTCTCTCCGGGAGCCTGCTGGCCGGTAGTGCTGCCCTACCGGAAGGACGGGAAGTCATCGGAGCAGGTCATCGTACTCAGTTCCGACTACTTCGTACGCGCCTTCAACCCCGAAGACGGGAAAATCCTCTGGGCATCGGACGAAGCGAAAGGACGCGAATCACTCGGCTTCTCCCCGGACGGAAAGACAATGTACATAAAAGGCATCAAGAACAACATTACGGCAGTCGATGTTTCAAAAGGAAGCTACACTCCGCTTTGGAATACACTGATGCCGTATGAAAGCAATTTCATCCCCACCCGCATGGAAACCACGGAAGAATATGTGTTCATCCCCACCGAATTCGGGGTGGTCCATGCCGTGCGGACAGACGGAAGCGGAATAGCCTGGAGCCATAAGGTATCCCATTCGGCAGTCACCTCACTGAAAAATGCAGGTGACCACCGCCTCATCGTCATGACAATGGACGGGACAGTCACCTGCCTGGCATATCCATAAATGTATTTGCAGCTTATTCACCGCCGCCAACGGAGTCACCGCCGCCGCTCTTCACATCGTCATTGCTGATGGTACGTGCAGCTTTCTTCACGCTTGCCTTCAGCTCACCGATGCGGTAGCTGACACTTACGCCGAAGCGTTGGCGGCTGTACTTATAGTTGCTTTCGCGTACAAAGCCGCTGCCTTCGGTGGTGGAACTCTGGTTCATATACTTCTTGAAGAAATTGCTGGCAAAGGCAGACAAGGTGAGGCGCTTGTCCAGGAAGGACTTGTTGACGCTCAAGCCATAATCAAAGAAGCTGCTGCCCTTACCTTGCAGCATAATCCACGGCGTCTGTCCGAAGACATTCAGACTGATGCGCCAGTCATGGGGCAGCGTCTGCTGTGCACCGCCGTAGGCAAAGAGGCTCCAGCCATCGTTACGCATGCCTTCACTGCCCTCCAGATAAGAGTAATTGCCGCTCATGTTCATGTAGATACGTGTACGTGGAGTGGCATTCCAGTTGACGTAACCGTTCACACTGGCATAACGGGTCTTGCCGATGTTGGCATAGGTAGAATAAAGCACATCCTTGCCCGTGGGGTTCTTCAATCCCTCAATCTCCGTATCGGGCATGAGCCTTGTCACATTCTCAATACTGTTGTTGGTAAACGAGTAGCGGGCCGAGATATTGATATTGAACTTCTGTGTGAAGTTACTGTAACTCAAGTTGAAAGCATGGCTCTTCTCACTGTCCAGCTTCGGATTACCTTGGCTGATATAGGAGGGGTCCGTATCATTCAGATAAGGATTCAGAGACCAGATTCCCGGACGATAGATACGCATGTTGTACCCCAAACGCAGATTGGACATATCCGTCAGCTTGTAGCCGATAGAAGCGGAAGGCACTACGTCGTCGAAGTTCTTTGTGAAATCCTCGCCGCGGCCCACCAGATACTTCACATCTTGGATGGTATGCTCGTAGCGTAATCCCAAACGGCCCGAAAGTCTCTTCACCTTCAGTCCATATCCCAGATAGGCGGCGATAATATCGTTCAAATGCTTGTAGTGTGAGCTCTGGTCCTTGTTGTATTCATACTTTCCGGTATCGTCCGCATCAAAACGGTCGTCTTCGGAGGAGTTGTTGCGCAGAATGTACTTGGCACCTGCCTCCAATGTATGCAGCTTGCCGATAGGCGTGGTATAGTCGGCCTGGAACGTATGCTCCGTGGTATTCTGCTCACCGTCGTTATGCTGGTTCTTCAAACGGTTCAGATAGTCTGCCCAATCGGGGTTATAGCCATTGTCTATTTCATATTCCGTATAGGAATCCGACGTTTGCGGACGGGTGTTTATCTTGTAGGAGAACGTCAGCATGCGGTCCTTGACCTTGAACAGACGCTGGTAGTCGATACCTCCGTCGATAGAATACCAGGAAGACTTGCTGCGGTTAAAGGCAGAATAACTGTAAATGGGAGCAGCATTTATGTTCTCTGGAAAGGTGGCGATGTAGTCCGTAGAGCCGTTACTCTTATTCCCACCGCCCTACATAAGTATGGGGCACATATTTTCCATACTAATAATAAGAAAGTTTGGAATTTTGTTAATCGGTTTGCTGAATTTAACAGATTTACTAATTCACCGGTAGCAAATTATAAAGGGAACTTTTAGCTTGCCTTTTTAATATGTATACTTTCAACAAGATGTGGGGAGTTGTTACACCAAGTGAAGCGCAGGCAAAGATTGAGGAGCAGAAGAAACAGGCTGGAATTACTGAACCTAAGAATTTGGAAGAACAGGCTATTTCTTTGGTAGGAACCGATATTTATGAAAAGTTGATTAAGGGTTACACAATGAAGCAGTGGGGAAGACCTTGCGATAAACTTCCTTCTTTCATTATTAAGAGATTGCCGGTTCGACTTACTTTTGATAATAATTATTTTAATGCACTTTATCAGGGATTCCTGTAGGTGGATATACCAAGATGGTTGAAAATATGCTTGAGGGCATTGATGTAAAACTTGAGTTGATTATTTTGATAACAAGAGTGAATATGATGCAATGGCTTCCAAGGTAGTTTACACAGGGGCTATTGATGCATATTTTGACTACAAGCTTGGAACTTTAGAGTACCGTTCAGTAAGATTTGAAAATGAAATCCTTGATATTCCTAATTTTCAGGGAAATGCAGCAGTTAATTATACTGATTCTGAAACACCTTGGACTCGTATTATTGAACATAAGTGGTTCGAGTTCGGAAAGGATGAAGAAGGTAATGACTTGCCTAAGACTGTTATTTCAAGAGAGTACAGTGCTGAATGGAAGCCGGGAGATGAACCTTACTATCCTGTGAACGACGAAAAGAATGGCGCTCTGTATGAGCAGTATAAAGAGTTAGCACAGAAGGAAGATAAAACTATTTTTGGTGGCCGACTTGGTGAATATAAGTATTATGATATGGATGCAGTTATTGTGTCCGCACTTGAAATGAGTGGAGAAGGAATTAGCTTAGAAAATTCTAAAGAGGTTAAATTTTTTGAATTGTAATATTTTTGAATTACAATATTTTTGAATGAAAATATCTTTGAATTAAAGCATCTTTGAACTGACGTTGTGGGTTTGAAGATGTTTTTTTGTTGGAAAAAAAACAGAAATAATGTATAAATAATTTATTATTGTAAATTTTTTTTAACTCTGTGCTATAATATCTTTATATTTATAAGGTGAAAACTTTATAAAATTAAAATATGCTGAAAAATATTATATTGAAAGGAGTACTACTTATGAGACATGAATTAGACCATATAGATGAACAGATTATTAAGTTGCTTCCATGAGAACGCTCGTATTCCCTTTAAAACTATTGCGAGCCAGGTCTTTTTTATCATCACCGGCGGTATCTGCCAGAATTGAAAGATTAGAACAGGCAGGAATTATTACAGGTTATACTGCAAAAGTTAACCCGGCAGAATTGGGTTATCATATTAAGGCATTTATAAACCTTGAGGTTAATCCAGGACAGAAGAAGGATTTCTATCCTTATATTAAGAGTTGTAACAATGTTATTGAATGTAACTGTGTTACAGGAGACTATGCAATGCTTGTTGAGGTAATGTTTAAGAGCACTGAGGAGCTTGATCACTTCATTGGAGAGCTTCAGACATTCGGAAGTACGAAGACACAGATAGTATTCTCAACATCTGTAGAACATAGAGGAATTCCACTTTCCACAGAAGAAGAATAGAATTTAGTATATTTTTATAAATTAATTTGTTTTTATAATAGAAGTTGTAAAAAGGAGCTGTGTGCTAATGATTTTAGCAATCGTTAGAATAACAGCTCCTTTTTAGTGTGCCATTACGAAGCAATTATAAGTATATAGAAGCAAGAATGTGATTGTCTACCGGGTACAATCCTGGTAAATGATTCACACAACCTTTATTTATCACATGTTTTTGAACATTTCACTATATTGAGTGAAAAAATGTTGTGGGAATAGAAATAAAAATTTGTTGAAAAGTTTTCTCAAACGTGGTAAGGTATTGAGTACGTAACTGCTTGTTATTTATTTAACAATTAAGAAGATGATTAATATTGAAAGCATTTGCTATAAAATAATTTGAACGCTTAAGGGGAATTCAATTAAATGAAAAGATTTGGTTGTTTAGAATGTATTCAAGTATTGATACTATCTTAATTGTTTGGAAGTACTCAAGTTTGATAATAATCAACAATTGAGAATCGAGAAAGAAAGGGAATGAATAAATATGAACAGTTTTATTTATTTAGCTCCGGTTGCAGGTGTTATAGCAATGATTTTTTGCTTTTTATAAGGCAATGACTATTAACAAGAGCGAAGCCGGAAATGACAGAATGAAAGAAATCGCTTCAGCTATCGCTGAAGGTGCCAGAGCTTTCTTATTTGCAGAATATAAAGTTTTGGTTATTTTTGTAGCAGTATTATTTGTAGTTTTAGGATTTGGAATTAGCTGGCTTACAGCAGTTTGCTTCTTAGTTGGAGCATTATTCTCAACTTTGGCAGGTTATTTTGGCATGACAGTAGCTACAAAGGCTAACGTTCGTACAGCTAATGCAGCTAAAGAAAGCGGAATGAACAAAGCTTTATCAATCGCTTTTTCAGGCGGTGCCGTTATGGGTCTTAGCGTTGTAGGTCTTGGTATTATTGGAATAAGTGTTATCTTCATTGTTCTTAATGCCACAGGTGAAGTTACAACAGACGCAGTAAGTATTCTTACAGGATTTAGCCTTGGTGCTTCATCAATTGCTCTTTTGCAAGAGTTGGAGGTGGTATCTATACTAAGGCAGCAGACGTTGGAGCTGACCTTGTAGGTAAAGTAGAAGCAGGTATTCCTGAAGATGATCCAAGAAATCCTGCTGTTATCGCAGATAATGTAGGTGACAATGTAGGTGATGTTGCAGGCATGGGTGCTGACTTATTTGAAAGTTATGTTGGAGCTTTAGTTTCAGCTATTACACTTGGTCTTGTAGCAACAAATATTGGTAGTGCATCTCATTTTATGGCAGCTTTATTCCCACTTGTAATTGCAGGTGTTGGTATTATTGCATCAGTTATCGCTACTTTCTTTGTTAGAGGAAAAGACGGTTCTGATCCACAGAAAGCACTTAATGCAGGTGAATATACAGCAACAGCATTAGTTATTATTGCTTCAGCTATTTTAAGTAATACATTCTTTGGTAACTTTAATGCATTTATCGCAATTATTGCAGGTCTTGTAGTTGGTACTATTATTGGTAAAAGTTACAGAAATGTATACATCAGAAAAATATAAGAGCGTTCAGGAAATTGCTGAAAGCTCACAGACAGGTTCAGCAACTAACATTATTAGTGGTCTTTCAGTTGGTATGAAATCAACATGTATCCCTATTGTTGTTATTGCAATCGGAATCTTAGTTGCATTCCACTTCTGCGGAATGTATGGTATTGCTCTTGCAGCAGTTGGTATGCTTTCAACAACAGGTATGACAGTAGCAGTTGATGCTTACGGCCCAATCGCTGATAATGCCGGCGGTATTGCTGAAATGTCAGAACTTGACGAAAGTGTTAGAGATATTACAGACAAATTAGATGCAGTAGGAAATACTACAGCAGCTATTGGTAAGGGATTTGCTATTGGTTCAGCAGCTCTTACAGCTTTATCACTTTTTGTTTCTTTTGCGGAAACAGCAGGAATCACAAAGAACGGTATCAATATTTTAGATGCAAGCGTTGTAGTTGGTCTTTTCATTGGTGGTATGCTTCCATTTATGTTCTCAGCTTTGACAATGTCTTCAGTTGGTAAGGCTGCAAACAAGATGATTGAAGAAGTTCGTCGCCAGTTCAAAGAAAAACCAGGTATACTTAAGGGAACAGAAAAGCCTGACTATACATCATGTGTAGGTATTTCAACACAAGCAGCATTACATGAAATGATTGTTCCTGGTATTATGGCAGTTCTTGTGCCACTTGTTATTGGATTTTTACTTGGAGCAGAAGCATTAGGTGGTATGCTTGCAGGTTCACTTGTAAGTGGTGTTATGATGGCAGTATTTATGGCAAATGCCGGTGGTGCTTGGGATAATGCTAAGAAGTTTATTGAAGGTGGTTTTGCCGGAGGTAAAGGAAGCGAAGCACACAAGGCAGCCGTAGTTGGTGATACAGTAGGTGATCCATTCAAGGATACATCAGGACCATCAATCAACATTCTTATTAAGTTAATGACAATTGTTTCACTTGTTTTTTGCAACAGTAATTGCACAGTATGGTGGAATCTTATTCTAGATTAAAATGAAATTGATTGCTACGTATTGGTAATGAAGAAATTTGTTATAAATAGTACGTCTATCTTAAAACTGTATATTGGAAGCCATCACTTTATGAGAGAAAACATAAAGTGGTGGCTTCTTTTTTTTGCTTACAGTGTACAAGTCCAGTCATCCACCTGTGCTTGCACAAAGGTGGATGACTGGACTTAGGACACGCCCCAAGAATGAGCATAAAGTGAAGCGAAAGCTTCACGATATGCGAAATGCTTGGGAAGGATTGCGGGAGTGCGAAGCACGTAGCAATCCGATAAGCAAAAATGTAGTGGGAATAGACTTGAGAAATTATTGCGGGAGTGCGAAGCACGCAGCAATCAGGAAAGCAAAAATGTAGAGGGAATAGGCTTGAGAAATTATTGCGGGAGTGAAATTTGACAATAATGGGCAAACTGGTTTACATAAAATAAGAAAACAATATTATTATCGGATAGCGTACCCCAAATTTTTAAAAATAGTGAATTTTTGTGGTACGTTTATTGCCATTAAGCAAGTATAAGTAACATAGTGGTTTACATAATAATTAAAATAAAAGTCAATATGTGATGAATTGAATAATGAAGCAAGAATATGTGATGTGATTAGTTTACATAACTTGAAAAAACGTACCACAAAATTTGGGAAAATTCGTTTTTGTGGTACGCTTGCAAAATTACGATAAGTTATGTTGAGTTTTGCCATCAACCCTTCTACTTAAGTGACACATTTTTGTTTTTATGCTATAATACTTTGCTAACAGACAAATTAAATGTGAGGGTTGTTATGAGTTTTGATTTTTATTATGTAGCACTTTTATTTTTTATTTATAGTTTCCTGGGCTGGTGCGTTGAGGTGGCGTTCGTTGCCATTACAGCAAGAAGAGTTGAGAACAGAGGATTCTTGAATGGGCCGGTTTGTCCTATTTATGGATGTGGAATGTTGGGAGTTCTTGCAGCGCTTACTCCATACAGGGACAATTTTATTTTGCTTTTCATTGGTGGGTTTATTATTTGTACAGCTGTTGAACTTTTTGGCGGCTGGGTTTTGGACAAAATTTTCCATATGAGATGGTGGGATTACACAAAGAACAAGTTTAATATTGGCGGCTATGTTTGCTTAAGATTTAGTATTATGTGGGGACTTGGCGTTGTGGCAGTGATGAAGCTTGTTCATCCACCGATTTTTTGCTTTGGTTAGAAGGCTTCCAAAGATTGCAGGAATTATTATAATAAGTATTCTTGTTACTATTTTTTGCAATAGATATGGTTGTTACTCTTAAGAATCTTATTGGTATCCGTAAGAGTTTGGGACAGCTTGACAAGGTGGCTGAGGACCTTAATAATCTTGGAAATCAGATTAAGGATGTTGTTGGAAATTCTGCAATTAATATGGCAGACAGAGCTGAGGAAAGTCTTGAAAAGCTTGACGAGAGAACTGAAGAAAGCAGAGAAAAAGTGGGCCAATGCCAGCGAAGCTGCAAAAGAAAAATTTGCAGAAGCAGTTGAACCGGCAAGAGAAAAATTGGCAGAGGCAGTTGAGCCGGCTAAAGAAAAACTTGCAGGTGCAGGAAATGCAACTAGGGACATAATTTCAAATGCAGGAAATGCAACAAAAGAAATTATCACAAATGCAGGTGGAGCGACAAAGGATATAATTTCCAACGCAGGTGGAGCTACAAAAAAGAAATTATCACAAATGCCGGAAGTGCCACAAAAAGATATGATTTACAGTGCCGGTAATGCAGCTAAGGATAAGCTTACTGCCGGTGCAGCTTCAAAGAATAAAAATCAGAATTCTGCAATGAAAGAGAAATGGGCTATCCAGAGAGCTGAATTGGAAGCCAAGATGGATTCTTACATTGCTAAGATAAATATTTACAACAAGCATTCACTTAATTCTCTTCCAAAGTTGAATAAATCCGGAAAGAGTATTAATATAAAAGAGTACATTGAAATGCTTAAAAATAAAAAGGACGAATAAGAAGGTAGGTACAGTTATGAATTTTGAAGGAAAATCATTTTTGAAATTATTGGATTTTACACCGGAAGAGATTAGTGCCCTTATTGATTTGGCAGCCACTCTTAAGGCAAAGAAGAAAGCAGGAGAACTTGTAGATGTTCTTAAAGGAAAGAATATTGCTATTATTTTTGAAAAGACAAGTACTCGTACAAGATGTTCTTTTGAAGTAGCAGCTCACGATCTTGGAATGGGAGTTACTTATTTGGATCCAACAGGTTCACAGATTGGAAAGAAGGAAAGTATTCCTGACACAGCAAGAGTTTTTGGGCCGTATGTTTGACGGTATTGAATATAGGGGATTTGAACAGACTATTGTAGAACAGTTGGCAGAATACGCAGGAGTTCCTGTTTGGAATGGACTTACAAATGAATTTCATCCAACACAGATTCTTGCAGATTTCTTAACTTTAAGAGAGAAGTTCGGACGTCTTAAGGGACTTAAGTTTGTATATATGGGCGATGCCCGTTACAATATGGGAAATTCACTTATGGTTGGTTGTGCAAAGATGGGTATGCATTTCGTAGCTTGCGCACCAAAGAAGTATTGGCCTGACGAGAAACTTATTGAAGAATGTAGAGAAGTAGCTAAGGAAACAGGGGCAAAAAATCGAATTCGAAGAAGATCCTATGGTTGCAACAAAGAATGCAAATGCTATTTACACTGATGTTTGGGTTTCAATGGGCGAACCTGATGAAGTTTGGGAAGAGCGTATTAATGACCTTCTTCCATATAGAGTAACAATGGATTTAATTAAGAATTCAGCAGAAAATGTTGTATTTATGCATTGTCTTCCTGCATTCCATGACCTTAATACTAAGATTGTAAAACAGATTCACGAGAAGTTTGGACTTACAGAAATGGAAGTTACAGATGAAGTATTTGAATCAAAGAATTCAGTAGTTTTCGATGAAGCAGAAAACAGAATGCACACAATTAAGGCAGTTATGGCAGCAACACTTGGTGCAAAGTTTTAAGGAGATAATTAATCAAAAGTTGGGTATTTTTGATATCCAAATTTTAAAATAAAAAGATGTTGTGTAGTTTGCACAGCATCTTTTTTTATGTATTAAAATCAAAATATAGTAATTTTTATTTTATTTTCGCTAACATTTTATTTGCAGTTTCATATATTTTCTCAGGTTCTTCACCTATATTAAATTCACCTTTTTCGTATAGAATATTTCCATTAACCATTGTGAGAACAACGTTTCTTTGAACCGCTGTAAACAAGGTTTTTTGTAATATTGTTAATTGGCTGCATATTAGGCTGGTTTAAGTCAATGACTATTAAATCGGCAAGTTTTCCACGGGATAAAGTGTCACAATTTCTAAGTCCCATAGCTCTGGCACCGCCAAGTGTAGCCATTTTAAGCACTTCATTGGCATCAACTGCTGATGCGTCTTTTTCTTTAAGCTTGGCAAGGGAAGTTGTAAGGAACATTTCCCTAAACATATCAAGGCAATTATTGCTGGCAGGTCCGTCGGTGCCAATTGCAATGTTAATTCCTTTTTTTCATAAATTTTGAAATAGGAGCCACGCCGCTTGCTAACTTGGCATTAGAGCCGGGATTAGTTACAACGGACAAACCGTGTTTTTCAAAAACAGAAATATCATCCTTAGTCATATGGACGCAGTGATAGCCACCACCACCGTAGTTAAACATTCCAAGTCTGTCAAGAAAAAACTGTCGGAGTTGTTCCATAACGGTCCAAACATTCTTTGACTTCTTTTTTGTTTCTGAATTATGACAAAAAACAGGTGCCTGATGTTTCTTGGCAATGCTTGCCATACCTTCTAAAAGTTCCCGGGAGCACGTGTATTCAGCGTGAAAGCCAAGTTCGTAGCTTATAAGTGGATTGTAACCATTGTATTTCTTGTAGCATTCATCAATTTCTTCAACAGTCTGGGTAAAATTATTTAGCCCACCTGTCATTACAGTTCTAAATCCACAATCAATAGATGCCTGAATAACCGGATTAGGGCTAATGTACATATCAAAGTTTGAGGTGATTCCTGAAGTAAGGTATTCCATTATGGCGATTTTTGAAAAAGCATATATAAGATCGTCATTTAGCTTGGCTTCCATTGGAAAAACCTTCTCGTTAAGCCATCTGTCAAGTGGCAGATCATCAGCAAAAAGAACGTAAAAAAGTCATTGCTGAATGTGTGTGGGCATCTTTAAAACCAGGCATAATTAGATTCCCGTTAAGGTTAATTTCCCTGTCCCATTTAATATTATTGTCCTGAGGCTTTCCAACGTATCCGATTAAATGATCAAAAACCCAAACCTCACCACTTGAAAGTTCAGTTCCATTTTCAAGTGTTAAAATTGTTCCGTTAAAAAAATCTAATATTCATATTTTTATAAGGCTTTTTGCCGTCCTTTCTATTGAATTTGCATTTGATTATTTATGATATTTAGTAATTTATATTATAATAAAAATAATCTGAAATTTTAATAGGTTATGTATTATTTTCCATAACTAAATTAAATAAGTATTTTAGACATAAATTACTAATTAAAAAGAAAATAGTGCAATAAAAAACAAAAAATAAGTTATGGATGCTTTACAGGATTTTTTGAAAATTATACTTGCTTTGTGAAAAGTGATATGCTAATATTTA
>VOFD01002348.1_pt1 | contig 11845 bp, 11 predicted proteins | sample 5384101 | NCBI WGS metagenome assembly VOFD01 (sample SAMN12384723, study PRJNA508395) | human gut metagenome | isolation source: healthy gut C | host: Homo sapiens
GAACCACGTATCGCCAAATCAGATAGCTGTTTAATATCTTTCAATAACAGATCTTTCAAATTTAAACTTACACTAGCTGCCGGAGTAAATAACCAACGACTATCTTTCTGTACATTAGATGAACCATCAGCACGAAGCACAAGCTGGGCATCAAGCAGATTTCTATACCGATAGTCAATCGAAAACAATGTACTTACCATATTATTTTGCATTTTATCGACATATCGCTTCGTCTGCTTGAAACCACCGCCACTGGTAGTCGGTTTAGTATCATCATCTCCATCATAACCTTGCGTATAGTTATAATGCTGTACACTTTTCATTATAATTTCTTGCAAGCCCACTTTAAAAAAAATGGCTTTTCCAAAAATCAAACTTATAATCAGCAGATGATTGCCAGATCAACCGACGGTTATATCCGGAATAATTGGATACATAATTCACTGATTCCATCAAATCCATAGGCCAGAAGACATGACGTACATTGGTATTATAGTCTAACATCAAACGAGTATCTACATATAATCCACGCCAATTATAATTCACTCCCAAATAACCATTCAATAAATTGTTTAAGTTGTCATTCTTCTTATATTCCTCATAAACATCAAGATAAGAGCGATAGATAGAAGTAACAGGAGAAAGAGGAGTTGTCAAATCCGGTAAATACTCGATCTCTGCATAGCGATCACGCAAATTACGATTACCATCACGAGAGATACGTGAAAGATTAATCAGACAGGAAACTCCCAATTGCTCCATAAGCTTCATGTTCAAGGCAAAATTAGCAGTCAACTTATTAAACTTCGTTTCATCAGCTACCCCATTATTACCTGTATAGCCCAGCATGAATATATAATTTGAAAAGCTACCACCGCTTCCCATGGAAGCACTAAAATTATAAAGAGGTGACATACTATAATAATCATCTGCCCATCCCGGCTCTCCAAAAAAATTCATATCACGGACATCTTGTATCCATGCTGGCATTTTGTTCAAATAAGCAGCACGTTGCTCCTTAGTGGTACAATAATCAGTAAAACGCATACGAAAAGCGTAATCGTTGGCTGCATTTGTCATTTTCACATCTGACGGAGGAATGGCGATACCTCCATTAGCACGAACAAACATATTACTACCACCATAATAACCATCTTTCATGTTAACTAGAATCGCCCCATTAGCAGCAAGTGGTCCTAACTTCGCTAAGCGAGCCGCATCTTTATTACTTCAATAGACTCCACATTATCCAGATTCAAACCGGACAATATATTAGTGGCCGTACCAATGGGATTTACTTCTGTCGATTTAATACCATATACAAAGGCGTCATTTGTTAATAGTGGGATGCCGTTAAGATAAACAACAGGTTGTGCAGAAGACATATCTCCTTTAGAAAAAACAGGAGAAGACAATCCACGAATCAACATATTCTGAATACTTCCCGGCTCACCTGTTGTTTCCTGTACATATACTCCAGGCAATGTACCTTTTAGGTATTGTTGTACAGAGATATAAGGAGAACATGACAACCGCCATAAATCAAGCGTGTCTTTAGAAGCGTAAACTACAGCATTTTCCTTCAAGGCATGTGCTGCACGAATAGAATCATACTCCTCTATTACTTTCCCGTTATTTTCATCCGGGGAAATACTATCATTCAGAAGAAAAAGGTGTCCACCACTTCGGACTGCCCTTATTTCATTTCCAAATCCCAACAAAGCTACAATAGCGCAAAAACGAATTATTGCATTTCTCATCTGTTGATTAGATTTTAAAAGATATTATAAATTCAATTACCCAAACATTATATAATGAAAGCTCGATGCCACAAAGGAAAGTAAAATCCCATCAAACTATGTCCCACATTTGATTCAAAAAGGTCTAAATTCAGACCTAATTACGGTTCAGATACCTCCAGAATGGCATATTACCAAAAATCATTCAGAAAGGTATAAATATAGTTCAAACCATTACTGCAAGAATTACACTCAGACCTTTTTTTTCTTTCTTCTAATCTGATGGCATTAATGCTTTTATGATATGAACCAGTTCTCCATTTTCCGCTATACCTTCTATATTTAGGAAATAATTACCAGGTTGGTCAGAAGTATAAAAAGAGAAAGTTGCATTACCTTGCTCATCTGTCACTAATCTCGGACTCCAATAAAAGTAGTACGCAAATCAGGTATTTCACCGTTTTTTTCAGCGGTCGTATCATATTTAGGTGAATAAAACTCTACTGGCTGTTGATAGCCCAAAGGATAGAATGTAGTATTCCGCATGTTCCGTTGCTGGATACCATCATAATATTTCGACCACCACCCCAAACAACGTGAATCAAAGTTATCCTTTGTAGTTACATTTAAAACTGCAATCTTTTTTCTGGTTAAGGGGTATACGACAATAAGCCTGACACAAATCACGACCTGTATTTAAATAAAATTTTTCGCTCCACTTCAATGTCCCTGCAACAAAGCGTTCGCCCGATTCCGATCAACATCTTTGACTAACACCATATTTTCCACATCACCTGGAGTGATCCAATTGACCAATATATCCGGCTTACAGAAATTATCATCAACAAACAACAATATCTGTTGGTCTCCATAATAAACCATATCTTCAACCAATTGAGAGGATCGGGAAGAATTACTTTCTACTGCATCTGACTCATATCCATTAAGCAACGATGTATCACGCACCGCTAATGTTTCGTCTGCCTTCAACCGAGTCTGCATAACATCTGCATCTTCAGCCAATGTAGAAATAGTCAGACCTTGAGATTTCAATAATGTACGCATATCTTTATAACGTACTATTTCTCTATCCGTAAACTTACTATAATCATGACTCCCCCATATCGGTGCCCTGACAATGACATCCTGCAACATAAAATGCAAATTATCCAAACGAGTAATCATCTCCATATCCTCTTTCTGTACATTGCATATAGAATCATCTTCTAACGGACTTTGGGGATAAAGAGGAATATTTTGAGGATACTCTCTATCAAAAAGTTCGATTTTTCCAGTCTCCTTCGCTTTCACTTGCACTGCGTTAATATGAAATCCACTGCCATCGACATAGGCTATACTATCGAAACAAAAGTAGCCATTCTTATCAGTTGAAGTAATTCGCTGGAAACCTTTCAAACTACCCGTACCAGAAATTGAAACAAGATGTTCATTACTTGATTTTATCAAAACCCCTCCAGCACTCACTGTACGTCCCTGTACTGCCATTTCACTATGTTTTTCCAAAATTGGTGTTTCATATTTTCCTTGAATAATTTCCGGTAACTTATATCGTCTCCAGCCTTGTGTCAACATTAGCAGATCTAAACTATTTCGAGCTATTGCACTTCCTTGTTTAAAATAAAATCCGGGGACTGTATAGACCCTTTTAATTCAGAAGTCAATAACAGATGAGAAAGAATATTATAGCATGAATCTACTGGTGCAAATTTGCTATCGACTACTGATACTGAATAGATTCCTCTCAAAGGTCGTTGATCGGCATCTAAAAGATTGATATTTATTGAAACTGCTTCCCGCTTCTGTGTAAGAGTACCATTAATTGTCAGATTACAAATAGTAGGAAGATAAGAATCTGAAAATGCAAGACGTTCACTTAACACCTTTCCATCTTTGTTTAACAGCAAAAACTGTACAACACCAGCTGGAAAATGTTGCTTGGGAAACAAATATTTTTTTTTGAGGTTCTTTCCATTCCTCTGATGCAACAACAGTTCCACGAACATGAGCCACTAAATAGAGAGGTTCCAAAGGTACTTCATCCACAGATAATAAAGAAACTCTGAAATTCTCCCGTTGTACGTCAACTCTCAATCCATACAATGCTCTCATATCAACAGAAGGTAACTTAAACTCTTTTCTCCGCCCAAATTCATCCACACATTTTGCTATATAAGACTTACCTGTTTCCGGAGTTAGAATAAACGATCCCATTCCTTCATGAAATGTACGAGTAGAAGTAACGACCTCTCCAGACTCATCCACAATATCTAATTGTACATCTGCTGCATTTCCTGTACAGCCCATCACTTTAAAAGCAATACGACAGGCTTGTCCGGCCAATAAGTATCCGCCTTCAGGATAAAATGTCATATCATAATCTTCATTTCGGGTAGAAATCGGCAGATACCGGCGATAGACATTATCATCTTTATCCTTCATTGACAAAAGCCATGATGTATTGCCTTTCCAATCTTTTTTTACCCCATTCTACCATAAATCCATTTTTCATTTCCAACAGTTTCAATGAAATGTCCGACTGTCTATTAACCGACATAGTTGCCTGACTAAGAGACATAAGGGTATCACTGACAGTAAACTTAAAAGTCAAAGCTGACGACTTACTATTATTCTGCACAAGAGACTTCATCTTCACTTTATTCCATGAAACAGTCACTATCCGAATAGGACGTCTAAAAAATACAGTCACTTCCATTTTTCAACATATAACGGGAATAAGCACGCAACGTATAATCTCCATCAGGCAATTCACGAGCCAAGGATAGATAACCATGATAAACCCCATTGTCAGGACGTATCAATGCCCGAGAAACAATAGAATCCAAAGGACTTACTAATTCTACATATATATACTTGTCATATAAAGGTCTATGTAATGTAGCATCTACAATATAAGACCGAAACCACAAAGTACCCACTGCCACATAGATGCCTTTATCCGTCTGTAAATAAACTTTCTCTTGTGGAAATATACTTAATTGAGTTACGAAACGATTAGTCAATGAATCTTTATTAAACTTTTCAGTTTGTCCATACCCCTTCATTGTTCCTGTTACAAACAGGAATAATATTAATAGAATACAAATTTTCCTCATAATATGTATTTATTTAATTTATAAAAATGGGGAATCCATCATTTATGCCTTTTTCATCCATTCTCCACTGGTTAAACATCTTTTTTTTTGTCCACCATTTGTTCAATAAATCGACAAATGAGTCCTGTTTCATCTCACTATCACTGAAATATCTAAAAGAATCGGGTATTTTCATCGATCCATACATAATTCCATTCCAAGCGTCAGAACGAATTTTATTTCCTTCGAAACGAGGCTTCTTGATAGTGGTCAGCTTACAAGATTCTTCACTCCAGTAACATGCGGCTCCATCACGATTGATACGGTCAATAGTTGGTATTACCAAATTATCAGAATCGGCAAAATAAGCATATACACCTACCAACCCGTCAGTGACAACAGGATATCCTGTACGAATTTTTCCAGAACTATAATTATTAGCAAACACAACTTTCCATGTAGAGACTTGTATTGGATGCAGATTTATATGCCCCGCAATACCACCTGCCACATCTCTCGCCATGATAATTCCTGTATTATAACAATTAGCCACAGTATCATTGGGAAGTTCTTTTAATCCAGTATCTTTTATTGACTTCTGATAAGGTTCCGTAAATTCACCTATAATACCTCCTACATGTTCATAACGTCCGATAATCTCTCCCCTATTAAAAGAATTATAAATAGACCCACCTTCAAAATAGCCAATAATTCCTCCAACACAACGGTGACCATAAACCTTGCCATAATTACTACAGCCGACAATACGATTTTGTCCGGAAGAAAAACCTATAAGTCCACCGATAAAATTACGTTCATTTTCTACAATACCTTCATTTGAGCAATTCAATATCTGCGTATTATAAGAAATATAACCAGCAATAGCGCCAACATAATTGTATGCAATGATATGAGAATAGCGAATATGAGTATTTTTCACTGTTGCTTTCTTCAAAAAGCCAAAGAGTCCTTGAAAAAAGGTTTCAGAACCAGCTTTCGTAAATAGACCTGCGATATAGTGTCCATTCCCATCAAAAGTACCTTCAAAAGGGCTCTTGGATGTTCCAATGGGAGTCCATGACTTTATTTTTGTTTGTCGACTCCACCTTTGCCATCCGATTGTATCATTTAACCAAATGTCAGCTGATAATTTGACCACTTTTCCTTCATAAGAATTTCCATTATTCACAGACTCTGAAAAAGCTCTTAGCCCTTCAGCAGTAGAAATTATTAATGGACTCTCCACATGCTGTGCCGCATGTATTATAGAAATAAAAAGTCAAATACATGCTCAATATAAAAAATCGTTTTTTCATTTACATAGAATTAAAATTAGTACTCATTTATCAAATGACAAAATTGAGACTTTCCACGGAAGTTAAAGTACAGAAATCAATCAAATGGGTTTAAAATTGGAGCAATCATAAAATAACTTATTTATGTTATCATAGCTAATCCAAAAATGATTCATGAAGTTCGAAAATCAATTATTTTTTAAGTAATAAGAATTAATACACCTAAGAAATATCATGAATATCAAGTATAAATTCACTGTCGATATTCATGATAGATCACACAAAAATTAATATGTTTATAATTTACTCATTTATTTTTAGTATCTGCTTTTTGAAACTCTTTAGGAGTTACCCCAAATTCTTCCTTAAAACAAGTTGAAAAATATTTTGGATTAGAGAACCCACAAATATATGCTACTTCTGATACAGAAATCGATTTATTTTTCAACATCTTCACTCCTTGTTTCAAGCGGACATTCCGAATAAACTCAACCGGAGACAAACCTATTATCGCCTTTGTCTTACGATAAAGAGAAGATTTAGACATAGCCAAAGCATCTGCTAACTGAATTACGTCAAATGTAGAAGAAGATAAGTTTTCTTGTATAACCTCTATTACCTTCTTCAAGAATTCTTTATCAATATCCGTTGCATCCAACAAATTAAAATTTATATCTTCTATGTCAGTACGAAATTCTTCCTGCTTAGTCTTTTTTATCCATTAAAAATTATCAATACGAGCTTCAAGCACCTTCAATTCAAAGGGCTTAGAGATATATGCATTAGCTCCGGCATTATAACATTCAATACGATCTTCTGCCGTATTTTTTCGCTGTTAATAGAATAATAGGTATATGACTCGTTTCTAAATTTCCCTTAATGGCACGACATAATTCCAGACCATCCATTTCGGGCATCATAACATCACTTACTATAATATCGACTTCATTATCTTTCATCAGTTCAAAAAGCTTCTATTCCATTTTTTGCCATTATAACATGATAACGTCTAGATAAAATACGCTCCATCAGATATAATAATTCTTCATTATCCTCTACCAATAACAGACGGATATCACTAACCATAGCATCTGTATTCCCTCCTTCAAACTGCTCCCAATTCTCCATATCAACATCTATGATATCTGTTCTACTCTCCTTGATTAGCCCCTGAAATGCCCCAACATTTATCTCGTCCTCTACATAACTCTCTTTATCAATAGGAATTATTACAGTAAATGAAGTTCCCTTTTCTATTTCACTCTCTACACTAATTGTTCCGTGGTGTAATTCTAATAGATCTTTTGTAAGTGAAAGTCCAATGCCATTGGTTTCACTAGACACCCAATGTTGATTAGTATAAAACCGCGTAAATATCTTATCTAAATCTTCCGAAGCAATTCCCTTACCTGTATCACTGATAATAATAGATAAATAAATATGACCATTCTGCAAATAAGTCGATAATATGGTCTTTATTTCTCCTCCTTCTTCCGTATATTTACAAGCATTAGACAAAAGGTTAAAAACGACTTTATCTATTTTGTCTGCATCAAAATATGCTTGTATTGTTTCCTCTGATGATTCAAAAGTGAAAGTCAACTTTTTCTTTTTTTGAATTAAAGGCATAAAATTAGATTTACAAACATCACGAATGAAAGATACAATATCTCCAGAAGTCACTTTCAATCTCATATTACCACTCTCAACTTTACGGAAATCAAGTATCTGTTGTAACAACCTTTTCAAACGATTTACATTCGCACGAATCATTTCAAACTGCGGAATCTTATTTTTATAAGTGATTTCTGCATCATCAATCAAACAAGTAACAATAGTCAACGGGTGAGAAGATCATGCGAAATATTTGTAAAATAGCGCAATTTTGCTTGAACGAGCTCTTCCGATTTTTCCTTTTCAATCTGAACTATTCTCAACTCGTGACGCAATTGCATCCTTCGCTTTGTTCTATAATAAAATGAATAACCAGCCAATAAAACAAACATAATATAAGCTGTATAAGCCCACCAGGTTTCGTAAAATGCTGGAGCTTTGTCTACTTCTATCTTTGTCACAAGACTACTCCATAGCCCGTTTACATCTGTCGCCTTCACACAAAAAGAACGTTTCCTTTTGGAAGCCGATTATAATAAGCAAAACGACGTCCATCTTTAATATATACCCAGTCTTTATCTACTCCTTCCATTTTATAAGCATACTGTATTTTTGGTTGGGAAGCTATAATTTAAGGAAGAAAAATCAATTTCAATATTCTGATCTTCAGCATGTAGTTTTAATGTCCGTTTAAGCAAATTAAAACGTTCATTAGTCTTTCCTGTCAATAATGACTCGTCATCCATTTTCACATCTACAATATGCGTCCGGATTTTCTTTGGTTTATCAGCTAACTGTTTATAAGGTACAAACACAGCAATCCCCCTGTTCCCTCCATAAAACATCTCTCCGGTTGGGCTTTTGAAACAAGAATGTTTAGGGAAAGAGTTTACAACAATATCCTGTCCAGCCTGATAACTAATTTGCCCTCCAGTTTTAGGATCATATTCTATAATCTTCTTGTTCGTAGAAATCCAAAGATGACCTGTATCATCCATCTTCATATCCTGTACCCCCTCTGTTAAGGTAGGAAATATATCCGAATAATCCTCAACCGTTTTTTGTCTTTTGGTTATATAGAAAAACATAGCCTTCTTGACTTCCCATCCAGACTCGTCCTTCTTGATCAGTACATAAGTCTTCGATATTATTACTTATCAAACGTCCTGACTCCATATCAAACCTCACTATATTTTCTTTTTTTTAATCTGGAAATTTTCAGATACAGTCAAAAAAAAAAACGCCATTGCGTCTAGTACTAATCCATATATGTCCCAAATTATCTTCAGCTAAGCCTGTTGTTTCTCTTTGAAGAAAACCTGTGTCCTTTAATACATCATGACTATTAGCATGTTTTACCAACAATCCCAATGAGGTTACAATCCATACATTCTGTTTTTTATCTTCATAAAAGAATTGTGGGTTATTGCCTGCCCCTTTTTTGTATATTGCTGCAAATTTATACAAGAAATAAGTCGTACTTTTCCATTCTCCTTTCTCATTGTATAAATACACGGTTGATAAGATGGGCCGACCCAGATTTCACCATTTGCAGAAGAATATCCTATGAAATTAATAGTCTCCATACGGCAAACCATTCAAGTCCGGTATATCCTTATACCAGATAATCTTATCACTATTTTTATTATAAATTCCTAATCCTAAGCGATTTTGATTTATCCAGATGTCTCCATCCTTATCCTTATAAATAGCTTGAATATTGGTAGTTAATCCTATTGTCTTCTTAATAGAGGGCATCGGATAATTTAAAATAACAGGTTTATCCATATTAATATAAGATACTCCCTCATTAAAGGAAGCAATCCACAAATTACCCGCTTTATCCTTACATATTTCACTAAATATATTATTCAATTTTGAAGAAATATCACTAATATCAACAGTCTCTACCAGATTATCTACTCTTTTCCGAATGGCATAAAGTCCCCGAGCACTAACTAACCAAAGATATCCATATCTATCATCCTGCTGAATGCTGAAAAATGTCCCATTTTCCGGTAATTCACCATCCCTAGCACTTTTAACTGGTATATAAATTTGCTCTTTTTTTTTCTTCCGGATAAAATTTATAAAGTCCCTCTCCCCAAGTACCTATCCAATGCTGTTTTTATCATCCTGAAAAACACAAAACGGATTGTTCTCTTTACCAACTGCTGGGTATTTAACAAAAGTATCTTTCACCCGGTCATAGCGGAATATCCCCTTTCTCCAAAAAGTTACCCAAATATTATTATCAGCATCTTCATAAATAGAGTTCACACTAGTGATTGGTAAAGAATTGTCATATCTTTTACAAGAAGAAAAATCACTGGAACATCTGTATAGAGCAATGTAAGTACCTACCCAAATATATCCTTTAGAATCAAAAAGAATTGAACGTATTTCCTGATCTTTTAATTCTTCATTATCCACGTGATAAATTTCATAAGTTTTCTTATTTAATATATTCAACCCTTTCTTTGTACCAATCAATACACGTTCCCATGAATCAGTGATACTTGTTATTTGATTATCTGTCAAAAGATTCGGTGTCGTTTTTCCAGATCGGAAAGTCAATACTCGATAGCCATCGTAACGTGATAACCCTTCACGAGTACCAAACCACATAAAACCTTCGCGATCCTGAAAAATTCTTTGTACAGAATTGGAAGGCAATTGCCCACCTAAAGGAAGTATGTCAACAGACAATTGTTGCGCAGCAATGAAACTCCATATATTAAAGATAAATGGCAGAAATATGGTAATCCATTTCTTTATTTCCATAGTACTTTTATTATTTTAGCACAATATTAAAGCAAAATATATTTTCAAGCAAGTCATTTAACTATAAAATAGAACTAAAATGATATGAAATGATGTTTATGAATGATTTTCAAACCTCATGAATGATTTTTTAGACCTACTTTTTTCCTCCATAAAAACTATTAATTCAAAATTATACGTATTTGATTAATTCAAGGACTCTTATCATAAATAGTTTCTGCAACTTTGCAAACGAGAAATAAACAGAGTGGAAACATGAATTTATTATTTAGAAATAAAATAATCACTTATAATTTTTTGATCATGAAAACAAACTATTTCAAATCTATTTTTCTAACATTGTCAATGAGTGTTATCACAAATAATATTTGGGCAATGTCCTCATCTGCATTTTCCTGCGTACAGGAAATAAATCAAACTAAAGATGAAAAAGACAAGGAAAAAGAATCTGATGATGACAATGGCATTACTGATGAAAAGAACAATGCTCAATATTAACTGTAAACGGAACTGGAAAATCAGCTACATTTACAATTAATACTGGAAACCTACAACATGACCAACCTATACAAATTACCGTTCCACGTGGTTTCAGTGTTAGTCCAACCAATATACCTGCAAACACTAAAAACGCCAAAATTACAGTCACACTGAATAGCACTAAAAAAAGAGACTAAAGGTATAATTGTTCTGCGTAGCGGAGACAGCAGATCCTACATCAGAGTACAAGGAATAGGCACTCCTCTTACACATAGTTCTGAAACTCGCATTTCTTTCCTGCGGATATATGAAAGTTAATCGAACTAGTGCGTACTATCGGGGGGCGACTCAGGACGGGGCGCAGGCAGAGGGCGCGGGCCCGTCACTTCACCCGCCATGGCCGGTAGGCGACGTGGGTGCGTACCCCATACCCTTCTCCCCGGGAGCAAGGCCCAGACCAGCCTCTGGCAGCAAATCGGTACTCGTCCATGGCCACGTGAATGTTGGCCAGGCTTCGCCCGTCGATCTCGTGCATCGCCTGGGCAGCCTCCAGCATGACGGCGTCGAGCCCTCCGGGGGCGTACAGGTCCTGGGAGACCACGGGGAAGATGATGCGCCCACCCGCTGCAAGCTCTCGGTCGCGCTTTATGTCGTCGTAGTTCTTCTCCCTCACAGCCCGCGAGCTCAGGACGCGTCCCCCAGCCGCGGCAGCCGCGGCGATCGACTCGAGGTCCAGGTGCCCGCGACCGTCGTAGTTGAAGCCCGTGCGTCCCCGACATTCTGATGTCCGGCACGCGCGACTCCTTCGCGCCTAGGGCAA
>VOFD01001315.1_pt1 | contig 11839 bp, 19 predicted proteins | sample 5384101 | NCBI WGS metagenome assembly VOFD01 (sample SAMN12384723, study PRJNA508395) | human gut metagenome | isolation source: healthy gut C | host: Homo sapiens
CCATCTTTTTCCGGTCGGTGGGGTGGCGGAAGATGGGGGAGGGAGATGGTCCCCGCATCCTCCTTTAGGTTGCCAACCACCACCGCCTCGTATTCCCGGTACAGGGAGTGGTCCTGGAGCTGTCGGCCAGGGCCAGATGGGCGGCGTCGTTCTTGGCGGCGATGATGAGCGCCGAGGTGTCCCGGTCGATGCGGTGGACGATGCCCGGGCGGAGCTGGCCGTTGATTCCGGAGAGGCTCTGGCCGCAGTGGTAGAGCAGGGCGTTGACCAATGTGCCGTCCGGATGGCCGGGCGCGGGGTGGACCACCAGCCCCACCGGCTTGTTGACCACAATCACGTCGGCGTCCTCGTAGGCCACGTCCAGGGGGATGTCCTGGGGCACCACGTCCACCGGGGAGGGGTCGGGGAGAGGACGGTCCTGGTCCCCCGCCTTGAGCCGGTCGTTCTTTTTTTCAGGGCCTTGCCCCGGCAGACCACATGGCCCCCCTCCAGCAGCTTTTTGGGCGGCGGAACGGGTGAGGCCGTCCAGACAGGCCGCCAGAAACTGGTCGGCCTGCTGGCCGGACTGCCCGCAGTGAGGGTGACGTTCATGGAAGCCCCTCCTTTTTTTTTCTTCTCCTTGCCATAGAGCAGATCACATGGAGGCACAGCAGCACGCCGCCCACCACCACGCGATGTCGGCCACATTGAACACCGCGAAGTTCACAAAGGTGGTGGCGAACATGTCGGTGACAGCATCCCGTCCAGCGGGGCAGAATTTGCCAGGGCCACCGCCAGGGCCACGGACACCACCCCGGAGCTGAAAAGCGCGGCTGGGGTGCGCTGAGCGGGAGAAGCCGTCCAGCCGGGCCTATTTTGACCTCTATGCCATGCGCTTTTTTCCGGACTATCAGAACGGCTCCGCTTTTCCTGGAGGGGGACGCTGGCGCGACCCAGCCCAGCCTGGGCTACTACCCCTGGCCGCCCTGCTGGCCAACACGCGCAACAACCTGGTGATCACCACCAATTTCGACAGCCTGGTGGAGGACGCCCTGTTTATCTACACGGATAAAAAGGCCCATCGTCATCAGCCATGAGCTGCTGGCGGATTACATCAACTTCAACACCAGCCGGCCCATCATCGCCAAGCTCCACCGGGGCCTGTTCTTTGACCCCCTCAACCGGGCCGAGCAGGTCAACGGCCTGTCGAAGCAGTGGAAGGATATCCTGCGGGAGGCCTTCAAGCGTTATACCCCCGTGGTGATCGGCTATGCCGGGGGCGACCACAGCCTGATGGACTTTCTGAAGGAGACCGAGTGCCTGAGCGGCCTCTACTGGTGCTACCGCCACGACGAGCCGCCGGAGGAGATTCAGAAGGTGGTGGAGCGCCACGGCGGATACTTTATCCCCATTGAGGGGCTTTGACGAGATGATGTACCTGATGGGGCAGCGGTTCGGCTATACTGACCCCCTGCGAGCATATCGAAAGCGCGGCCGAGCAGCGGGTGAGGGACTATCAGGAGCAGGTCAAGGAATTTCAGGAGAAGCTGCGGGCCGCGGAGACCCCCAGCGATGCAGACCCAGAGCGCCATCCTCCGGGCCATGGACGCCAAACAGCGGGAGGAGCTTCAGCGGCTGGACCGCCGCATCGAGCTGGACGAGGAGGACGGGGAGGCCTACTGGGAGCGGGGAAAGCTCTACTATTTTGCCAACGACTATGCCCAGGCGCTGGAGGACTTCACGAAAGCCAAAGAGTTGGGAATGGAGGACAGCAAAGCTCTACTGGTATAAGGGGTTTTGCTACAGAAGGTTGGGAGAAACAGAGCTGGCAATCCGGGAATACAGCCGATCGCTGGAACTAAAGGAGACTTCGGAGGTGTACCGCAATCGGGGCCTGTGCTTTACCACTGTGAAGCTGTATGACAAAAGCTGTCCTTGACTTCACCAGGGCAATCAAACTGCCACCGGGGGGACAAGAGGCTTTACAGTATAAAAGGCCCCAGGCCGGGAGCAGGGCAGCGCTTACCAAGCTCTGGAGGCAGTAAAAACGGCAGGAGGCCTGCCCCCAGGCCGATTATGAGAAGGCGCTGGAGCTGGAACCGGCCGATGCGGAGCTCTATACGAATTGTTCTCTCCAACAGGCTGGAGATACGGTGCAGGCGGGGAAAGGCCTTGGATCCAGGGAGCCAGGAGGCCCTGCAGAGCTACCAGGGGCCATCCTGACCGCATGCGACCCTAATTAGGGGCGGGGCTTGTCCCCCGCCAGAAACCGGCCAGGTTGCCCAGCATATAGCGGGCGGTGTTGCGGATCTTCAGGTAGGCCTCGGAGAGCTGCTTCAGGATCTCCGGGGAGATGCGCATATCCTGGGTGTAGTCGGCGGAGGACACCCACAGCCGGAGCATGTCCGCGCCGTAGTCCTTGATGACCTCCTCGGGCAGACGGCGTTGCCCAGGGACTTGTGCATAGCCTTGCCCTCGCCGTCCACCGTCCAGCCGTGGGTGGCGATCTGCTGGTAGGGCGCCACGCCGTTCACGGCGATGGAGGTGAGCATAGAGGACTGGAACCAGCCCCGGTACTGGTCGCCGCCCTCCAGATAGACGTCGGCGGGGTACTTTAGGGGCGGACGTCGCCGCCACGGCGGCCCAGGTGGAGCCGGAGTCGAACCACACGTCCATGATGTCAGTCTCTTTGGTGAAATGGGATTGACCGCACTTGGGGCAGACAAAGCCCTCGGGACCAGGCCGGCGGCATCGCGGTCGAACCAGATGTTGGAGCCGTGCTCCCGGAAGAGCTGGGCCACATGGGCGATGGTCTCAGGGGTAACGATATCCGCCCCGCAGTCCTCACAGTAGAAGATGGGGATGGGCACGCCCCACACCGCGCTGGCGGCTGATGCACCAGTCGTTGCGCTCGGAGATCATGGAGATCATGCGGTCCTTGCCCCACTCGGGCTTCCACTGGATGGCGTCGCAGGCCTCGACCGCCGCGTCCTTGATGGCGTCCACGGAGCAGAACCACTGCTCGGTAGCCCGGTAGATAATGGGGTGCTTGCACCGCCAGCAGTGGGGGTAGGAGTGGGTGATCTGCTCCTTGGCCAGCAGGAAGTCCTTCTCCAGGTCGGCCACCACCAGGTCGTTGCCCTTGGCATAGAACTGGCCGTTGTACCGTTCGTCGGTCATGACGCCCTTGGCGTTGACGGGCACGGGCACGCCGATGTGGGTCAGGCCCGCCTTGTCGTACTGCTGGCAGATGGCGAAGTCCTCCGCGCCAAAGCCGGGAGCGGTGTGGACGCAGCCGGAGCCGGCGTCCAGGGTCACGTGGTCTCCGCACAGGAGCACGCTCTCCCGGTCAAAGAGGGGGATGCTTGGCGGTCATCAGCTCGAACGCGCTGCCCTTGAGGGTGGCCAGCACCCTGCAGGCGGCGTAGTCAATGCCCGCGGCCTTGCATACGCGCTCCGCCAGATCCCTTGGCCAGGACGTACACGTCGCCGCCCGGCGCCTGGAGGAGCACGTAGTCAAAGTCCGCGTTCAGGCAGATGGCGAAGTTGCCGGGGATGGTCCAGGGCGTGGTGGTCCAGATCACGAAGTAGATCCTGCTGAGGTCGGTGTACTGCCCCAGCTTGCCCTTGTCGTCCCGGACGGGGAATTTGACAAACAGGGTGGTACAGGGATCGTCGGCATACTCGATCTCCGCCTCGGCCAGAGCGGTCTGGTCGTTGGGGCACCAGTACACGGGCTTCATGCCCTTGAAGATAAACCCCTTTTCGGCCATCTTGCCAAAGACCTCAATCTGCTTGGCCTCAAACTCGGGCAGCAGGGTGATATAGGGGTTCTCCCACTCGCCCAGCACCCCCAGGCGCTTGAACTGCTCCCGCATGCTTGGCCATATAGCCTCGGCGTACTCCTTGCACTTTTGCGGAACTGGGCGGTGGTCAGCTCCTCCCGCTTGATGCTCTTGTTCTTCAGAACGGCGGTCTCGATGGGCAGGCCGTGGGTGTCCCAGCCGGGCACGTAGGGGGCGCAGTAGCCCGTCATGTTCTTCTCCTTGACGATGATGTCCTTGAGGATCTTGTTCAGGGCCGTGCCGATGTGGATGTTGCCGTTGGCATAGGGAGGGCCGTCGTGGAGGACGAAGCGGGGCTTACCCTCGTTGCGGCCGACCATCTTGTTGTACAGGTCGTGGTCGTACATGGCCTGGAGCATCTCCGGCTCACGCTTGGGCAGACCCGCCCGCATGGGGAAGTCCGTCTTGGGCAGATTGATGGTCTTGTTGTAGTCCATGATGGGTTCTCCGATTTTCCCGGCCCTTCTCCTGTCCGCCTTGCACCGAAACGGCGGCTCTCTGCGCAGGGGTTGGGGGCGGTACTCGTCCTCTTCAGCATGTTTCCTGAATAAAAATGACTGGGGAGACGCCCTTTTTCGGCGTCTCCCAGTATCTTACCCGTTTGCAGGGCTTCTGTCAAGGGGTTCAGCGGATTTCGTAGTCCTTGCCAAATTTCAGGTTGCCAAAGTCAATGCGGCGGCGGCTCGGCCTCCACCACGTCGTCCTCGTTCTCCTCGCTTGGGACCGCCCGGGGTCCAGCCTGCTGGGCGTACAGCCCGCCGTCCTTTTCCTGCAGCTCGTCATACAGGCACCGTGTCCTCCGCTCAGGGGCGGGGGTCCTCCGCCGGCGCCTCTCCTGCTCCTTCTGGATGAGCCGCTCCACACTGGCCTCGATGTCGTGGGCGGCGGCACCGGGTCCCACGGCGGCGGGAGCGGCGGCGGTGAGATGGGACAGGCCGTCCAGGAAGTCCATCTCGTGCTGATAGAGCCCCTGACAGCTTGGCCACATAGGCGGCGGTGGCGTTCTGGGCGGCGGCCAGCGCGCTGCTGCTCGTCCCGGATGGACTGCTGCAGCTCGCCATGCGGGCCTTGGCGTCGGCCTCGGCGTTCTGCATCAGCAGCTCGGCCTTTTTGCCTCCGCCTCGGCCACCATGCGCATGGCCTCTTCGGTGGAGCGGTAATCCTCCAGCTTCTCCACCAGGACCTTCATTTTGGCCTTGAGGGCGGCGTTTTCCTTGTAAAGGGCGGTGTAATCCGCCGTCAATACGTCCAGAAATTCATCCACCATGGCCATGTTGTAGCCGCCGAAAGACGCTTGGAAAGGCGTGCTCGGACACTTCCTGCGGTGTCAGCATCATTCCTTCAAAATGAATGGAATGCTTGGTCAGCATACGGGCGGGAAAAGGTGGGGCATCGCCGGCCCGATTGGATCTCGGCTTCAAGGTTTTGGCGGTGCGCATCCGCCGACGCCGGCCCCCGGCGGGGCGTGGAAACGCGGACGCATTTTCCTGTCCTGCGGAGCATTCAGAAATACAGTCCGTTGTTCTCCAGCTCGTCAATGAGATCGCCTAGGATATCCACGTTGTAGGGCGTGATGATATAGGTGGAGATGGCCACCTTCTTGATCTTGCCCTCATTGGCATAGGCCACGCCGGACAGAAAGTCCAGCAGGCGGCGGGCAATCTCCTTGTTGGTGGACTCCAGGTTCAGCACCACGGTGCGCTTTTCCCGCAGGTGGTCGGCGATCTCGGAGGCGTTCTCGAACCGGTCGGGCTTGACCAGCACCACCTGAAGCTGGGTGGTGGTGTGGATGTTGACCACCTTATTGCTGCGGGGCTCTCTCCTCGTCGGGGGATGCCGTACGCCGGGTCTGGGTCGGGGGCCTTCCGCTCCCGGGTCCATATCTCCCGCCGGTCCGGTCCATCCGCGGGGCTCGGGAGCGGTCAAAGTCGTCCTCAAACTCCTCCTCGTCCTCATCCTCGTAGGGGCGGGCCAGGCGCTTGAGCTCATCCATAAATCCCATAGTTAATGTATCCCCCTTTTAATATCTGTAAAATATATGGAATCGGACCTTATCCGGGGGGTGCCATGGGAGGCCGGGGCCCGAACAGGGCGGTGCCCACCCGCACCAGAGTGGCCCCCTCCCGGACCGCGTCCTCGTAATCGCCGCTCATGCCCATGGAAAGACAGTCGATGTCAGACTCATTATCGCCCATTTCCATTCTTATGTCAACAAAAAGCTGTCGCATTTTTCAAAAAAGGGCCGGTTTCCGTCCGGTCCCTCCGCCACGGGGGGATGGCCATGAGACCCCGCAGGCCGCACATGGGGGCAGCTGGCCGCCAGGCGGCCAGCTCGGTCCGCCTCCTCCGGGGTGCAGCCGCCCTTGGACTCCTCTCCGGCGATGTTGACCTCCAGCAGGATATCCTGCACCAGCTCCAGCTTGGCGGCCTGGGCCTCGATGGCCTCCAGCAGGTGCTCCGAGCCCACCGACTCAATGAGCTCCACCCGGCCCACCACCTGTCTGACCTTATTGGTCTGGAGGTGGCCGATAAAGTGGAGGGGCGGCGCCGGCGTAGGCGTCGTCATCCAGGTGGGCGGTCAGTCGGAGGTCTGGACCTTCGTGGCGGCCACCAGGGTGACCTCCGGCTCCCGTCCCGCCTCCCGGGCGGCGGCGGCAATTTTTTCCTTTACCCGCGCAATGCGCACCTTCTGCAAGGGACATGTGTCATTACCTCCCTGTCTATGACTGCGTGATCACTTTTCCGTCAAAGAGCTCCACCGAGGAGAGGATTACTCGTCGCCGGCCCGCAGGGCCTTTTTGCCGTCCGGGGGTCGGCGGACTTCACCAGGGCGAAATCCTCCAGCTGGGCCAGGATGGTGACGGGCTTGACCTCCCCGCCTGCTGGCCCACCAGGACGTACACGCCGGTGACCAGATCCTGCTTTTCCTCCTCCGTCTCCGGGTCGGTGACGGTCCGCTCCTCCACGCGCACTGCCTGCGTAGGCACGCGGATGCCGGTCTGACTGTCAAAGACCAGCTCCACTGTCTGCTTTCGGAGCAGGGTGGTCTCAGACAGATAGCGGTCGGAGGACAGCACCACGGTCACCCGGCCGTTCTCGGGGTCCCCTACCCTGCTCCACCTTCATGTCCACCTCGCCCGACCAGTCCCGGGAGAAGCGGACGGTGACGGTGCGGCCTCGCCGCCCGGCCTCCTCCTCGCCCATGGCGCAGACAAAGTACCAGGTGGCATCGGTGACCAGCTTGCCCACCGCGCCGGCGTCCGGCTGGGGCCGCTGGCGGTCGAGCTGGCTGAGCTGGCCGGGGGGTGATGGTCTCCAGCAGAGCGGGGGTGAGCAGGCTCTCATAGCCGTCGGTCTGCCTGAAAGACCCCCGCCTGACTGGCGGTGAGGCGGCTGGTGTCCTGGGCGGCTGGGCGCTCAGCGCCGCAATCTGGGCGTCCACCGCGTAAATGGAGGACGGATGGCGGCGGCGGCATCGCCGTCCTCTTTCCCCGCCGTTGAAGGTAAAGTCCCGCTTGTAGACCAGGCTTTTGAGCAGCAGGGTCTCGTCCTCCAGCTGGTGAGATCCCGGGTGGACACCGAGGAGCGCAGGGCCACGATGGCGTCGATCACCTGCTGGCTGAGCTGGGAGGAGTCGCCGCCGCTCTGGGTCCGCTCCAGGGCGTATTGGAGCTGCTCCGTCACCGCCGGGGGCCTGCCGCACCACCAGCGCCCCCCCGCCGAAGTCCTCGGCGTAGAAGCCGAACTCCTCCAGCAGCGGCAGGTTGGCCAGCAGGGCGGCCCCCTCCTCCGCCGGGGGATGGAGGGTGACCGGGGTGAGCAGGGTCTGCACCATGGGGGTGTAGCCCTCCGCCTTCATGCGGTCGAAGTTCATCCGCTCGTGGGCAGCGTGCTTGTCGATGAACAGGATGGTGTCCCCCTGCTCTACGATAATATAGGTGTTCAGCACCTCCCCGGCAATGCGCCATGGGGCCGCCTCTCCCTCAGGCTCAGGCTCCGCCGGGGCGGAGATCTGGGGCGCGGGCCCCTCCTCCAGGGGCCGGAGCCGGGCCCGGGTCTGGTGCAGGCGTCTGCCGGCTGGGGGCGGGGGGGCGCGTGGCTCCCTGGGCCGGAGGTCGGGGAACATTTCCTCCGGCGCCATCCGGTCGTTATCAGGGCCCTGGGCTTTACCGGGGCAGGCGGGTCCACTTTCTCCCGGTCTTTTCCTGGGGGCGGTCATTTCTCCAGAGATCGGGCCCCTTTTTGGGGGGGGCGGCCGGGGGCCGGGGCGGGCTGGGGTGGCGCTCCCGCTGCTGGGGCGAGAGGAAAGAGGCGGCGGAGGGCATCCGGGACAGGCCGGGCCCCGACGGCTGTAGGTCACGTCGTGGAGGGGCAGCTCCCCTGGGCGGACAGCCTGGTCTGGTTGGGGGTCACGGTGTCGTGGGCCCGGGGCTTCTCCAGCGCCACGGCGGGGCGGACATGGTCCCGCTCCAGGGCGGAGAGGACCGCGTGGTACACCGCGCTGAACACCCCCCGCTCGCTGCCGAACTTCACCTCGGTCTTGGCCGGGTGCACATTCACATCCACGGCGTTGGGCTGGGTGGTGAGGTGGAGGACGCAGGCGGGGAACTTGCCCACCATTTTCTGGTTGTGGTAGGCCTGCTCCAGGGCGGCCATCATCAGGGGGCTTTTCACCTGGCGCCCGTTGACGAAGAAGAACTGCCAGCTGCGGCTGTTGCGGCAGCAGGCGGGCTTGGACACAAAGCCGGTGACCGACATCTCCTCCCCAGAGCCCTTCACCTGGGTGAAGCCCAGGGCCAGCTCCCGGCCCAGAACCGCATAGACGGCGGAGCGCAGCTGTCCGTCGCCGGGGGTGGGCAGCTCCTGCTTCCCGTCCCGGAGAAACTTGACTGCCACCTCCGGGTGGGACAGGGCCACCCGCTGCACCGTGGCGAATAGGGCGCCCCCCTCGGCGGAGTCCTTCTTCATGAATTTGAGCCGGGCGGGGGTGTTGTAAAACAGGTCCCGCACCACCATGGTGGTGCCCTTGGGGCAGCCCGACTCCTCCATCTGGGCCATGAGGACGATGAGGGCCACCTGGCGCATGTAGGTGGACTTGCCCGCCATGTTGGGGCCGGTGATGATGGCGCACAGGTCCTCTCCGCTGTCCATGTGGGTGTCGTTGGGGACAAAGGGGGGCACCTTTTCCACCACCGGGTGGCGCCCCTCACAATGGTCAGAGAGTTGGAGGCGTCCACCTGGGGCATGCAGTAGCCGTTGACGGCGGCCACCACCGCGAAGGAGTCCAGCACGTCCACCTGGGCCACGGCGGCGGCAGCCTTCTGGATCTGGGCCACGTGGGCGCAGGTCTGCTCCTTCAGCTGGCAGAAGAGCTGGTACTCCAGGGCGGTCACCTTGTCCTGGGCGGAGAGGATGGCGTGCTCCAGCTCCTTCAGTTCCTGGCAGATGTACCGCTCGGCGTTCACCGTAGTCTGCTTCCGGGCCCAGTCGGGGGGAACCAGCCCGGTCTGGGACTTGGCCACCTCGATGTAATAGCCGAACACCTTGTTATAGCTCACCTTCATATTTCGGATGCCTGTCTGCTCCTTGGTGCGGCTCTCCAGGTCGGCCAGCATCTCTGCCCCGTGGTCGATCACGTTGCGCAGGCGGTCCACCTCCTCGCTGTACCCCGGACGGATGAACTTGCCCTCCCGGACGGAGAAGGGGGGCTCGTCCACCAGGGCGGAGCTGGAGCAGCGCCCGCAGCTGGGGCAGGTCGTCCAGCTCCTCCGGCGCAGGGACTGGATCAGGGCGGAGGAGCAGCCCTCCAGCAGCTCCCGCAGACGGGGCAGCCGCCCCAGTCCGGTGGACAGGGCCACCAGGTCCCGGCCTCCGGCGGTTCCGTACACCACCCTGCCGATCAGGCGCTCCAGGTCGGTGATCTCCGCAGGTGAGGGCTACCTCCTCCCGGGTGATGATGTCCTCCACCAGGTCGTCCACCGCCTGCTGCCGCCGGGCGATCTGAACGGGGGAGAGGAGGGGCCGCTCCAGCCAGCCCCGGATGAGCCGGCCGCCCATGGCGGTCCGTGTCTTGTCCAGCACCCAGAGCAGGGAGCCCTTCTTCTCCTTGGAGCGCATGGTCTCGGTGAGCTCCAGGGTCTGCCGGGCGGTGAGGTCCAGCTCCATGAACTGGCCCGCCGTGTAGCAGGTGAAGTTGGCGATGTGGCTCAGGTCGGTCTTCTGGGTCTCGTACAGGTAGGGGAGCAGCCCCCCGGCGCCTGCACGACAGGCCTGGTCCTCCGGGGGCAGGCTGTCCAGCCCGGTGCGGAACTGCTTTTGCACCAAGGGACGGGCGGCCTCATAGCGGAACCTGGCCTCCCCACCGTTTTCACAGGGGCAGTCCAGCCGCTCCCTGCAGGAATGGGGCAGCCCTCCAGGCTCCAGGCCCCGTCGGAGAGCACGGCCTCGGCGGGGAGGAATCGGCCCAGCTCATTCTCCAGGTGGCGCCGGGCCTCCGTCCCGGGGAAGGAGGTGGCGTAGACCTCGCCGGTGGAGATGTCGCACAGGCACAGGCCAAAGGGGGCGAGTCGGCGTAGATGGCGCAGATGTAGTTGTTCCGCCCCTCCTCCAGCATGGAGGCGTACATCACGGTGCCCGGGGTGACGACCCGGATGATGTCCCGGTCCACCAGGCCCTTGGCGGTGGCGGGGTCCTCGTCTGCTCGCAGATGGCCACCTTGTACCCCTTGGCGATGAGCCGGGCTCGTTCCCCGCCTGGAAGGGCAGGTGGAGCACCGGGGCCACCTTCCCGCACCGGGCCATGGTCTCGAACAGCTTGTGGGTGGCATCCTTGGGGTGGGAGGTCATAAAGCGGATGAGGAAGTCCCCGGGCACGGCGTTGACCTGCTCCAGCAGGTCTGCGAAGTCCAGGGGCTCCTCCAGGTCCTTGCCGTAGGAGTTCACGTTCTGGCCCAGCAGGGTAATGTCCCGGTACCCCTCCGCCGCCAGCTGCTCCACCTCGGCCAGGATGTCCTCCGGCCTGCGGGAGCGCTCCCGACCCCGGACGTAGGGGACGATGCAGTAGGTGCAGAAGTTGTTGCATCCGTACATGATGGACACCCAGGCCTTTACCCCGTCCTGCCGCACCAGCGGAATGCCCTCGGCAATGGAGCCGGCCTCGTCGGCCTGGGAAGATGCGCCCCCCCGGGGTCAGCAGGGTGTGGATGAGCTCGGGGAACCGCCACAGCACGTGGGGGCCGAATACCAGGTCCACCTGCCGGTAGGACGCTGGACCTTTCGGGCCACATGGGGCTCCTGGGCCATACAGCCGCACAGGCAGATGATCTGCTCCGGGTGGCGGCGCTTGACATGAACCAGCGCGCCCACATTGCCCAGCACCCGCTGCTCGGCGGGAGCCATCCATCATGCGAAAGCTGGTCATTGAAAAAGCCGCTGTCCGGGCCAACATGGCGGTCATCAAAGAGCGCGCCAGGGCGCGGCGCTGTACGGCGTGCTCACCGGAGACGGAGGGGGCGCCGGCCTGACCGAACTGGCCCGCCTGATCCGGGACGAGGGGTCAGCCGCTTCGCGGTGGGCACGGTGGAGGAGGCCCAGGCGCTGCGGGAGGCCGGGCTTTGTAGACGAGGAGATCCTCATGCTCCGGGCCACCGTGGACCGGGAGGAGCTGGAGCGGCTGGTGGATCTGAACGTGGTGTGCACCATCTCCTCGGTGGACACCGGGCTGGCCCTGAACGCAGTGGCGGATCAACAAGGAAAAATTTTACGCCCTGTGCGACCAGCATGGCATCGATCACCCGGCCACCTTTATCTACGACAAGTCCATGGGGCACGACTTTCAGCTCCCCTGGGGTCCGCCCTACATTGCCAAGCCCGCTGACAGCGTGGCCTACTGGGGACCAGGTGTACGCCGCCGGCTACGCCGACCATGATTATCCAGGACTTCATCCCCGGGGACGACAGCTACATGCGGGTCGTCACCAACTACTCCGACCGGAATGGTAAGGTGAAGCTCATGTG
>VOFD01001348.1_pt1 | contig 11837 bp, 17 predicted proteins | sample 5384101 | NCBI WGS metagenome assembly VOFD01 (sample SAMN12384723, study PRJNA508395) | human gut metagenome | isolation source: healthy gut C | host: Homo sapiens
TGGTCGATCATTTGCTTTATGTGCAAAAAATTGGGGCAGGAATGGTTAAACTCCAATTTTCGAAAGACCGACTTGGTGGTATTGGTGATAAGAGTGTGTCGGAACCATTCCGGAAATGTCGGAAATCAAGGATTTGCGCTTTGAGGTTAATCTGCCTGAAGGAAAACTGTTGTATTGGGTAGATGACGTGGAAAAAATAAGTTCGGCTATCCGTAATTTTTATCTAATGCGTTTAAGTATACATCTTCGGAATGGTAGTGTCCTGCTCTCTGTCTCCCATACAATGAAAGATGGACAAGGATATTGCCGGATTGCTGTTTCGGATACAGGGGCAGGGATTCCGGAAGGATTTGCAGAAACATGTTTTCGAATCGTTCATAACAGGAGAAAATATACCGGAAATATCAACAAAGATAGGGATTGGATTATACATTGTGAAGAATACGATGGATTTGCATCATGGCAAAGTGACATTGGAGAGCAAAACGGGTGAAGGGAGTACGTTTGTTTTATATATTCCTGATGGCAAGGAGCATTTTGCAAAAGATGATTATGAACTGGTTGACTGTCAGCAAATGAGTATGAAACCGAATGAAGAGTTTCCGGAACTATTTCTTTAATGCATCAGAAAATAGCCAGGAAACAACATCCAAAAAAAATCTTGTTGGTTATTGAGGATAATGAAGAAGTCCGTGAATATATCCGGAGTTTGTTTATTTGTAAAGATTATGCCGTATATGAAGGCGGCAACGGTGAAGAGGGGGGTGCGTATGGCAAAAGAACAATTGCCCGATTTCATTATTTCTGATATAATGATGCCCGTAAAGGATGGGTTTACCTGTTGCAGGGAAATTCGTATGCAGCAGGACCGCGCATATTCCTATCTTGATACTGACTGCAAAGGCGGAAGATGCTGGATGTTGCATGGTTCAAAAATAGCGGAGCGGATGATTATATGATGAAACCCTTTCAATCCGGAGATTCTTCTTGCCAAAGTGGATAACCTGATTTTACAACGAGAACGGTTGAGACGGATTTATACAAAGGCCTTGATGCTGAAACAAGAATCGGAAGAGGGATGGGGAAAGAAGATACTTTCCTGCAACAGCTTATTCATGTTATAGAGGTTAATCTTTCCAATGAAGATTTTAATGTGAAGATGTTGGCGGAACAATTAAATATGAGCCAGCCTACGTTGTATCGGAAAGTGAAACAGCGCAGTGATTTGTCTGTTATAGATATGATTCGCAGTATACGTATAAGCAAGGCGGCGACATTGATTCTGGAGAATCGCTATTCTATTCAGGAAATTTCGGAAATGGTCGGATATTCATTTTGGAGTATCTCCTTCTAAATATATGGGAGAAATATAGAAAGGTAGCCAATTATTAGCAGGTTATTACGCAATCATTCTAATCAACCTGTAACAAGAATAAAGAAAGAACTAGTCAAATAGTATCAGGGAAGTACAATCTAAAGTGTTCTCACTGTGATGAGAAAAAAATACTCATTATAGTGAGAACTTTTTCTCATGCCTATGAGAGTTTTTTCTCATAGGCATGAGAACACTTGAGAAATATAAGAACGTAACTTGTTACAAATCAATATTGTATAATTTCAATTTATTATATAAAGTCTTCCGGTCAATATTCAGTAATTGTGCCGCTTTGCTCTTGTTATTTCCGGTTTGGCGCAATGCCTCCAGAATGTGTTCCTTTTCGGTATCTTCATTGCGTAATGCTATGCTTGTGACACTGGATACGGGAGTTTCCAAAAGTTCGGTCCCAAGTTCAAGGAGAGTGATGAAACTGCCTTGTGCCAATAAGGTCGCTCTTTTCACGATATTCTTCATTTGGCGTAAGTTACCTGGCCAATGATAGTTCAGTAAAGCCTGTGATGCTTTTGCATCAAAGCCTATCAGATGCTTGTCCAGCTCCTTATTTGCCTGATCAAGGAAGAAATTGGCAAAGAGCAGGATGTCCTCTTCCCGCTCTTTTTAGGTCAGGCATTTTCAACGTAAATTCATTAATACGGTGATAAAGATCTTCACGGAAAGTTCCTTTTTCGATAGCTTGTTCCAGATTTTCATTTGTTGCAGATACCAGACGGATGTCTACTGATATTTCCTGCATGGAGCCTACCGGACGTATCTTTTCTCTTGCAAGGCACGGAGCAGTTGTATTTGTACTTCGTAACTAAGATTCCCGATTTCATCCAAGAAGATAGTTCCGCCGTTGGCAGCAACGAAAGCCCCCGTCTTATCTGTCAAGGCTCCTGTGAACGAACCTTTTACATGACCGAAAAATTCGGAGGCCGCCAGTTCTTTGGGGATAGAGCCACAATCTACGGCAATAAACGGCTTGTCATTCCGTTTGCTAAGTTGGTGGATGCGGTGCGCCACATACTCTTTCCCCGTTCCGCTGGAACCGTTGATCAGTACGGACATATTGGTGGGAGCTACCAGACCTACATAATTATAGAGTTGCTTGGCGGCATCACTTTCACCTTCCAGATAGGCATGATGATTTTCTGTAGAATCTTTAGATGAAATGGAGGTGCTTTTTTTAGAAGAAGATTTGGCGGTATTATGAGTCACCGGAACCTTTCCGACCTGTAAGGATTCTGCGATTTTCTTCAGCAACTCTTCCGGATTCACCGGTTTGGCAACATAATCGCGTGCTCCCAGTTTCATCGCTTGTACGGCTGATTGGATATCTGCATATCCTGTCATGATAATTAAAGGAATATCAATGCCTTGTTCGTTCATCCATTTCAGTAGATCAATGCCCTCGTGGTCGGGGAGTCTCAAGTCTGATAAAATGAGGTCGACGCTTTGGCTTTCAATATGTTTTCGGGCGCGGGCAATGTTACTCACTGATGATACATTAAACCCTTTCTTGCCTAACCAGGTTTTTAGCATCATCCCGAACGTAATATCATCTTCAACGATCAATATGGAGCTCATCATGTCAGGTTTTGATTCTTTTAAGTCACAAAGGTAAGAGGATTTAGGCGAAAATGGTATATTTGCAAACTTAAATTAAATAAAAGCGTTATGAAAAAGATTTTATTGATCATATTAACCATATCGTTTTGCGGACTTATTGCCTGCAAGACCGGAACTAAAAAAGGAGAAGACATGGATAAAGAAACATTGGTAAAGATTGAAACCACTTTAGGAGACATTGAGGTAAAGTTGTATAATGAGACTCCCAAACATCGTGATAATTTTATTAAATTGGTGAAAGACGGAGTGTATGAAGGTACACTGTTTCATCGCGTTATCAAAAGACTTTATGATTCAGGCGGGTGACCCGGATTCGAAGAATGCACCGAAGGGCAAGATGCTGGGTGCAGGTGATGTAGGTTACACCATTCCGGCAGAGTTTGTTTATCCGAAGTATTTCCATAAGAAAGGTGCATTGTCGGCTGCGCGTCAGGGTGACAATGTGAATCCGAAGAAGGAATCATCGGGTTGCCAGTTCTACATTGTGACGGGTAAGGTGTTCAATGATTCTACATTGCTGGGCATGGAAAGCCAGATGAATGAGAATAAGATCAATGTTATTTTCAATACGTTGGCTCAGAAGCACATGAAAGAAATCTATAAGATGCGGAAGGAAAAATGACGAGAACGGTCTTTATGATTTGCAGGAAAAACTGTTTGCACAGGCACAGGAAATGGCTGCCAAAGAACCGGAATTTCATTTCACTCCGGAACAGATTGAAGCCTATACAACGGTGGGAGGAACTCCGCATCTGGATGGCGAATATACCGTATTCGGCGAAGTCGTGAAAGGTATGGATATTGTGGATAAAATCCAGCAGGTGAAACCGACCGTAGCGACCGTCCTGAAGAAGATGTGAAGATAATAAAAGCGACCATACTTGACTAAATGATATGAAAATCAACAGGCATATTCTTGACAATGGATTGCGTCTGGTGCATTCGCAGGATGAAAGTACGCAGATGGTTGCCCTTAATATATTATATAATGTGGGAGCCCGGGATGAGCATCCCGAACATACCGGCTTCGCGCATCTGTTTGAACATCTGATGTTCGGCGGTTCGGTGAACATTCCCGATTATGATATGCCGCTCCAATTGGCAGGCGGCGAGAATAATGCCTGGACCAATAATGACATAACCAATTACTACCTCACTGTACCCCGGCAGAATGTAGAAACCGGCTTTTGGCTGGAATCCGACCGTATGCTGAGCCTTGATTTCAGTGAACGGAGTCTGGAAGTGCAACGGGGAGTGGTAATGGAAGAGTTTAAGCAGCGTTGCCTGAACCAGCCTTACGGAGATGTCGGGCATCTTTTGCGTCCGCTGGCTTATCGGGTGCATCCTTATCAATGGCCTACCATCGGAAAAGAGTTGTCGCATATCGCCAATGCAACGCTGGAAGAAGTGGAGGCATTCTTTTTCCGATTTTATGCTCCGAATAATGCGATACTGGCTGTCACCGGCAACATCTCTTTCGAAGAAGCGGTTGCTTTGACGGAAAATGGTTTGCCTCTATTCCTCGTCGGGAAGTTCCTCAACGGAATCTGCCACAGGAACAGGAGCAGACGGAAGAACGTCGACTGACAGTTGAGAGAAATGTTCCTCTCGATTCCCTGTTTATGGCTTTACCATATGCCCGATCATCATCATCCGGATTACTATGCCTTTGATATCCTGTCGGATATGTTAAGCAACGGGCGTTCCAGCCGTTTGAGCCAGCGTTTGGTACAGCAGAAACAATTATTTTCAAGTATTGACGCTTATATATCCGGCAGTGTAGACGCGGGTTTGTTCCATATTAGTGGCAAACCTTCGGCAGGTGTCACCCTGGAACAGGCGGAAGCGGCCGTACGTGAAGAACTGGAACGTTTGCAGCAAGAACCTGTTGACGAACAGGAACTGGAAAAAGTGAAGAATAAACTCGAATCGACGCAGATATTCGGCAACATCAATTATTTGAATGTGGCAACCAACCTGGCTTGGTACGAATTGCTTGGCCGGGCGGAAGACATGGAAAAAAGAGGTTGATCGTTATCGATCTGTCACAGCTGACCAATTGCGGGCGGTGGCTCAGTCTGCTTTCAGGAAGGAGAATGGAGTGATACTTTATTATAAGAAACAACAAAAATTAAATTCTCCCTTTTATAATCTACCAGTGAAAGGGAAAAGTCCCTTTGCCTGAAAATGGAGATTCGTTTAGGTAACGGAAAAATAAATGAGAAATATCTATAGTATATATAAGGAGCATTACAAAGCACTGATTTCTCTCGGATTGCCCATTGTAATCGGGCAAATAGGAGTAATCGTTCTTGGATTCGCGGATACGTTAATGATCGGTCATCATAGTACGATAGAACTGGGTGCTGCTTCCTTCGTCAATAATGTATTCAATCTGGTGATTATTTTCAGTACAGGCTTCTCGTACGGGCTGACTCCTATCGTGGGAGGTTTGTATGGAACCCGGCAGTATGCCCCTGCGGGACAGGCTTTACGCAACAGTTTGCTGGCAAACCTGATGGTTGCATTGCTGCTGACTATCTGTATGACTGTTCTTTATCTAAATATAGAACGTCTCGGACAGCCGGAAGAATTGATTCCCCTGATTAAACCGTATTATCTTGTTTTGCTCGCTTCGCTAGTGTTTGTCATGCTTTTCAATGGATTTAAGCAGTTTACGGATGGAATTACAGATACTAAAACCGCCATGTGGATCTTGCTTGGCGGAAATGTATTGAACATCATCGGAAACTATATTCTGATTTATGGAAAGCTCGGCTTTCCTGAGTTGGGATTGTTGGGAGCAGGTGTCAGCACGCTGTTCTCGCGTATCGTGATGGTGATTATATTTATCATTATCTTTATGCGTAGTCCGCGTTTTGTCCGCTATAAGATTGGCTTTTTCCGTTTGGGATGGTCACGAGCTATATTTGGACGTTTGAATGGTATCGGATGGCCGGTTGCTTTTCAAATGGGAATGGAGACAGCCTCCTTCAGTCTGAGTGCGATCATGATCGGTTGGCTGGGTACTATCGCTCTGGCTTCCCATCAGGTTATGCTGGCTATTTCGCAGTTTACATTTATGATGTATTACGGTATGGGTGCCGCTGTGGCTGTTCGTGTCAGTAACTTCAAAGGTCAGAATGACATCATCAATGTACGTCGTTCTGCCTATGCAGGTTTTCATCTGATGATGACATTGGTCAGATGTAAAACTAATGATGGTGATTGCCTTTGTCGCCTATTTCATTATTTCCCTTCCTGTAGGTTATTTCTGTGGCTTTGTGATGGGATGGGGTGTTGTAGGCGTCTGGATGGCGTTCCCTTTTGGATTGACGAGCGCAGGATTGATGCTTTGGTGGCGTTTCCATCACAAGACGAAACTCCCCGAACCCCATCCCAAAACCTGATACTAAATACTTGATATTTAAAACTTAATACTTAACCCCAATGGCTTCCTTCCGTTTTACAAAGTTGAAAATAACCGCCGGTTACACTTTGTTGCTGGCGATCCTCCTTTTTTTCTCGCTGGTGTTTGTACATCGTGAGATGGAAGCATTGTCGGCCGCCGACGATCAACAGAATTTAAGAACAGACAGTCTGCTGAGTCTTCTCCATGAGAAAGATCAGAATACCCTTCAGATGCTGCGGGTGCTAAGTGAGGCAAACGACAGCCTTCTTCTGCTTCGGAAATCGAAGAAATCATATCCGAACAGGATTCTGTGATTACTCAGCAACGGGTACAACACCGGGTTATCACCAAACGCGATTCGCTGATCACTACCCCTAAGAAGAAAGGCTTCTTCAAACGACTCGCCGAAGTGTTTTCCCCTTCTAAACAAGACAGTGCCGTATTAGTAAATACATCGTTGGAAGTAGCCACTGATACCATTCTCCAACCGACCACTTCTAAAGATTCTCTTCAGCAGAAAATCCGCATGGCTACCGAAGAAAAACGGTTGCAACGGAGGAAAACAATCCGGCGTACCAGTACGAGGTATCAGCGGATGAATACACAGCTGACCGCACAGAATGGATAGTCTGATAAAAGGATACGAGGAGGAAATGTCTGCGCGTGCCCGTCAAGATGCGGAACTTCAGCAAGAGGTGCGGATGCGGTTCGGCTAATATCATTGCCGGAATTGCCATTGGTGCCGTATTATTATCCGCCTTTTTCCTGATCTTAATTATGCGGGATATTACCCGTAGCAACCGTTATCGGCGTCAGCTCGAAGAAGCGAATAAACGGGCGGAAGACTTGCTTGTTGCCCGTGAGAAACTGATGCTTGCCATTACCCATGATTTTAAAGGCGCCATTAGGCTCGATAATGGGATATACGGAACTCTTTGTCCCGCCTGACCGAAGATGAACGGCAGCGATTCTATCTGGACAACATGAAAAGTTCTTCAGAGCATTTACTGAAGTTAGTAAGCGATTTGCTTGATTTCCACCGTCTTGACCTCAATAAAGCGGAAGTGAACCGGATTGTTTTTAATCCTGCTCAGCTGTTTGAAGAAATCCGTGTTTGCTTTGAACCTCTGACGGCGGCTAAAGGCTTGGTCTTGCAATGTCATATCGCTCCGGAATTGTCGGAGAAATATATCAGTGATCCTTTACGTATTCAGCAGATAGTGAATAATCTCTTGTCCAATGCGGTGAAATTCACTCAGCAGGGCAAGATCACATTAACTGTTGGTTATAACGCTTCGAAGCTGACAATAGCGGTTGCGGATACCGGCAAAGGGATGGCATCGGAAGATCGGGAACGTATCTTCCAGGAATTTACCCGCCTCCCCGGTGCGCTGGGGAAGAAGGATTCGGACTGGGATTGTCCATTGTGCATAAGCTGGTTCTTCTGCTTGAAGGTACGATCGATGTACAAAGCACGTTAGGAAAGGAAGTTGCTTTACTGTCGTGTTGCCACTCTTTCCGGTGGGCAAGTCAATAGTGGAAAATAAACCTTTCGGGAGCAGAATTAAGAAACCATCGAAAGATACGGATGTTTCTCCGGAAGAGACAGATGCCGTACCGGCCATGAAGGTGATCCGTGTGCTTCTGATTGATGATGATAAGATTCAGCTGAACCTGACTGCTGCCATGCTGAAACAGCACAACATCGATGCTGTTTGCTGCGAGCAGTTGGAAGAACTGATAGAGCAACTGCGCTCTTCGACGTTTGATGTACTGCTGACCGATATACAGATGCCTGCTATCAACGGTTTTGATCTGGTCAAATTATTGCGTGCCTCTAACATTCCGCAAGCCCGCAATATTCCTGTTATTGCTGTCACGGCACGTAGCGAAATGGATGAGAAGGCTTTGCATGAACATGGCTTTGCCGGATGCCTGCACAAACCTTTTACGGTGAAAGAATTGCTGGTAACTCTGAATGAAGGACAAATGTCAGCTGATGAGGCGCATATAACACATGATATGCAATTGATTGCAGATGCGCTGCCTGAAGATACTTTTATTCAACTTTTTCTGCACTGACTGCCTTCTCGGAAGATGATCCGGAAGCGGCGTGTTCTATTATCCGGACTTTTATCGAAGAGACCGGCAAGAATGCCGACCGGATGCAACAGGCATTAACTGACAGGGAGGTGGATGGAATAGCCGCTATGGCTCATAAACTCCTTCCGCTTTTCACCTTGATCGGAGCTTCTGAGTCTGTTGCTTCATTAAGATGGCTGGAGTCTTGCCGGGGAAGAATTCTCCGAAGAAATAGAAAAAGACTACGTTGGAGACTTTGGAGGCGGTGCGTAAAGTTGTTCGTGCTGCTGAGGAGTATAGTTTCGGTTTACATTAAATCTCTCTCGGCAGCCCCTTTGGAACAGCCTATATAGTGCCATGCTTGTGCCACCCTGTTGGCACAGTTGTGCCAAAGGCATGTCACAGTCGTGCCACTGCGGTGGCACAAGCGTGCCAACGTAGTGGCACGGGCATAAGCTCGTAGCATAGTGAGAAGGTGCTGCCTTGACAAATATCTCACCTTCCGAATGAACGGAATGAACGGGATGAAATTGCGCTAAATGCAACCATAACCTCCGGCTTTTTCACATTTTAGCTTTTGGACAAACCTTTTTCAAAGTAATTTGTTTACTTTGTATCACTTTTACACTGACACATCCTGCATGAAACGAAAATGGATAAGACGGGTGGGCTGGATATTGCTTACTCCTATAATACTTTTTGTAATACTGATGGTATTACTTTTATATACCTCCTGTTCAGAATCTTTTTTGCGACGGGAGGTTACTGCGTATGCTTCTAAAGCAACCGGAATGCAGATTCAGGTGGAACGGATAGACCTTCGTTTTCCGCTTAATCTGCTGGTACGAGGGGTGGAGGTCATACAGCAGCCGGATACCTTATTGTCTTTGGAAAGCCTGAATGTCCGCGTACAGGCATGGCCATTGCTCAAAGGAAAAGTAGAAGTTGACGAGGTTACCTTAAGTCAGGTGGCGGTCAATTCTGCCAATCTGATAGAGGGGATGCAGATAAAAGGCGTTTTGGGACGCTTCTTTCTGCAAAGTCATGGAGTCGATTTATCGAACGAAACGGCAGTTGTCAATCGGACAGAGTTATCCGATACTCATATACAACTTCTGATGACTGATACCACGACCACTCCCAAAGATACGACGGCATCTGCTCCTGTGAACTGGAAGGTGAACCTTCATCAACTGAAGTTGAAGAATGTATCATTCGGTATGAAACTGCCTGCCGACTCCATGAAGATGGCGGCATACATAGGCGAAGCGACCATTGATGACGCCAAAGCGGATTTAAAGAACCAGTTTTATGGATTGAAGCAATTCCTTTTGTCGGGTGCCTCTGCCAGTTATGACACTGGAGAGGCCCAACCGTCGGAAGGTTTTGACGCCTCTCATATGGCAGTCCGGAATATCCGCATCGGATTGGACTCTCTGCTCTACGAAGGCAGAAATATGAACGCTGTGATTCGTGAAATAACGATGGAAGAGCGTTCGGGACTGAGTATTACTTCACTGACAGGGCGGCTCTTTTCGAATGATTCTATCATCCGCATTCCTGAACTGAAACTGCAAACCCCACATTCAGAAATAGACCTGTCCGCCCAGACTTATTGGGAACTCGTAAATATCCCGACGACAGGACGTTTATCCGCCAGCTTTAACGCACATATAGGCAAAGAGGACGTGATGCTTTTTGCCGGCGGACTGCCTCAAACGTTTAAAGAAGCATATCCGTTCCGTCCGTTAGTGATTCGTGCCGGTACGGATGGAAATCTGAAAGAGATGCAGATTTCGCGCTTCACGGTAGACTTGCCGGGAGCTTTTCGCTTTAAAGGGGGGAGGAATCTTGAAAACCTGACGGACAGTCTGACTCGTTCGGGAACTATTGGACTGGATATGGTTACCCGGAATCTGAACTTCCTGACAGGATTGACTGAGTCACACCCGATGGCTCTTTAGTAATTCCCGACAGTATGAGTCTCAAGATGAAGATGGAGATGAACGGCCCGCAGTATAAAGCAAAACTCGATCTGAAAGAAGGCAAGGGCAGCATGAATGTAAATGCTGCATTAAACAGTTCGACAGAAGTTTATACGGCCGATCTGAAAATAAACGATCTGCAACTGCATCATTTTCTCCCGAAAGACTCGATTTATGAACTATCTCTTTCGGCAGATGCCAAGGGCAGGGGACTGGATGTCATGTCCTTTCATTCTTTAGCCAATCTGAATCTTTCTTTGGACCAGCTTCATTACGCCCGCTATCATCTTTCGAATGTTCATTTGACGGGAAATCTTAAAGGAGCTTTGGCAACGGCTCAGCTTACGAGTGACAATGAACTTTTGAAAATGACGGCGGATGCAGAATATAATTTAGCTCATAGCTATCCAGACGGTAAAGTGACAGTTGACGTTACTCAGCTTGATTTGTACGAACTGGGACTTATGCCCAAGCCGATGAAGCGTCCGTTGGCATTCAATTTAAGCGGAGAGGCACGGCAGAATCGTGTTTTCACTCATTTCACCGCCGGTGATATGAAACTGAATCTGAGTGCCCGTGCCGGTGTATATCCTCTGATTCGTCCGTCTACCCATTTTGTAGATGTGTTGATGAAGCAGGTGGATGAAAAACTCTTGGATCATGCTGCTTTGCGTGAAGCATTGCCGTCGGCTATTTTCTCTTTTTCGGCAGGAAAGGAGAATCCGTTGGCATACTATATGGCAATGAAGAATATATCGTTCCATGATGCTTCCATGAAATTCGGCACTGCTCCCGATTGGGGAATCAACGGCAAAGCAGCCATCCATGCTTTGAAAGTGGATACCTTGCAACTGGATACGGTCTTTTTCACCGTCAAACAGGATACTACCTGTATGAATCTCCGTGCCGGAGTAATCAACGGACCGAAGAATCCCCAGTTTTCCTTCTCCACTATTCTGACAGGCGAGATTCGCGACCGCGATGCCGAGCTGCTGGCAGAATATAAGAACGAAAAGGGGAAAACCGGTGTGTTGCTTGAGTCAATGCCCGTCCGCTGGTTGGAGGACGTGGAAAAGGGGATGGACTGGCTTTTACACTGATTCCCGGAAGAACCGATTATTGCGTTCCGTAAATTCCACTTCAACGAAGATCATAACTGGATTTATCTGCATAAGAATATGCGCGTGTATGCCAATGTGGATATGTGGGATGATGAAGGTATGGGCTTCCGTGTGCATTCGGTACAGGGAGATACGGTTTCTTTGCAGAATATCGATGTCGAAATCCGGAGAATCCGTCTTGGATGAAATAACGAGCGTACTGCCTTACTTCCCCGAAATCACCGGATTGT
>VOFD01002087.1_pt1 | contig 11825 bp, 17 predicted proteins | sample 5384101 | NCBI WGS metagenome assembly VOFD01 (sample SAMN12384723, study PRJNA508395) | human gut metagenome | isolation source: healthy gut C | host: Homo sapiens
ATTGCCAATGGAAGCCTTCATACACGATGAAACCTATCACGACTATACCCCGGCCGACATAGACCGACTGTACGCCTACAAGGAGTCTCTTCCCGAAAACAAACACTTCGTGGAAATCAACCACACAGAAACATTAGCTCAAATATTCACCGACATACGTTACACCAAAAGGACAACGAGGCCATGTCCGCCACCTACTTGGCAGCCCTGAAAAGACAAGGGTTCTTGAAATAAACATCATCACAAGAAAAAAGGATGCCGTCTGTGGTTTCACACCAGCACATCCTTTTCTATTTCGACCTTTATTACTTACAATCACACACGTATCAGATTTTCTATTTCCTCCATCTCTGTACGGAAGTTTTTGTCTACCTCCAACTGTGTCTGCACCATTTTGCAAGAATGAAGCACCGTCGAATGGTTTCGGTTTGCTATAAGCTTTCCAATTCTGACACAGGACGTATCTGTATATTTCTTTGCCAAATACATAGCCACCTGGCGCGCTATCGCCACATTATGCTTCCGGGAACGGGAATGAAGGCTTTCCTTCTCGATTTCATAATGCTCACACACTTTGGACACAATCGAATCAATCGTAATTTCCTTCTTCTCGACCTTCGCAACCTTTTTCACGACACTTTCAGCCAAACTCATGTCAATATCCCGGTTGCTATACACAGAATAAGCCATCAATGAAGTAACGACTCCTTCCAAGTCACGTACACTCTCATCCACATTCTCCGCGATGAAGTTAATCACCGGCTCGGGAAGCTCCAACCCGTCACGATGGATCTTGTCTTTCAAGATATTCCTACGCAACTCAGCATTAGGTCTTTCCAATTCAGCCAGCAATCCCCATTTAAAACGCGTGAGCAGACGATCTTCCATACCTTGCAGCATGACTGGCGGACGATCGGATGTCAAAATCAACTGTTTACCATTCTGATGTAAATGATTGAATATATGAAAGAAAGTGTTTTGCGTCTTTGTCATAGCAGCAAACTCTTGGATATCATCTATAATCAGCACATCTATTGTCTGATAAAACTTGATAAAGTCCGTTACTTTATTGCGCAAGGTTGCATCAACAAACTGCACCTGAAATAAGTTTGCCGACACATAGAGTACTCGTTGCTGAGGATACAGCTCTTTTATACGAGCTCCTATCGCATTCACTAAATGAGTCTTGCCCACTCCTGACGCGCCATAAATAAACAACGGATTGAATGCTGTCTTAGCAGGGCGTAAAGCCACCTCTTCAGCAATCGTACGCGGCAATTTATTACTGTCACCCTCAATAAAATTATCAAAGCGATACTTAGGATTCAAACGTGGATCAAGTGCAGGAAGAGCAGTTTGCACCGACATAAACGGAGTACGATTACCACCCGTCACCGGTTGTTGCTGTGCATCCACAGGATGATTTGTTGAAGGAATATTAGTGGTCAGATGATGAGCCTTGTCTGTCAGAATGCTATACATCAGACGTGTGCCCTCTCCTATTTCTTTTATAAAGGACAGAGCGCAGCAATCCCAAATAATGATCTTCTATGAACTCATAGAAATACGAGGTCGGGACTTCTACTGTCAGGGGTTTTATTTTCATACTTTAAAAGGTATGATAGGTTTAAACCACGTATTAAATGCATGCTCCGATACATTGTCTTTTATGACTTGCAGACAACGATTCCAGAGCTCTACATGATTACTTTCCATCATAAGGCTCAAAAAACATTTATTAACTTGTCAAAACTTCTACTCTGCAAAGTAGATAATATAATTCAAAAAAAAACAAATCCTCTTTTTTCTTGCATATTAGTAATTGATAATAAAACTCTCTATATGAGGACTTTTTTATTCGTTTACTGTACAAATTACCAATAGTACACCTTGCAAATCTGAAAGGTTCTGAATTTGAGATTGTTTCCACACCATCAAGTTCATATGACCACACTATCCCCCACCGACATCCGCTGTGTTACGAACTGATTATAAACCTATTAATCTTAAGGAGGTATATCAAATTTCTCAATTTACAATTTAGACAAAATCTAGATAACAGCACACTCGCTTAATAAGACCTCCAAGAAGTCATCTTTTTACCAAAAAGAGATTTTTGTTAAAAAGCCAAGGTGTGAATAGTAACAGATTATAATTTTTTCACAGCTTCACCCTGTCACCATTCACACCTTATATATGCACGCTCTCAGCGTCCTCTCAATCACTTGGAATCGTCTTTCCTTCCAAAGAGTGAAAAATGAACATAGCGCTTTGGATGAGTTTTCAAATCCTCAAGCAAGTCTGCCGCATTGCTGCTCGTACGATTCAAGTTATAATACAATTTACTATCATTCAACAGCAAGCCGAGATTATTATCCTTGTTATTCAACTTATCCGTAATTGAAGCAAAGCTAGCCAATGTCGCATCCACCCGTTGAAGCATTGCATTATAATCAGTTTGAGCTAGGTTATCACTGATAGTCACAAAATTATCACTTATATGATTCAATTTACCCGTAAGTTGTGGAATATCATTTTTCATAAGCTGATTAATCTGGTTTGTTGTGACTGTCAAGTTCTCCGTAATCACTTGCGTATTATGTAAAGTAGCAGCCAATGCAGGATCAGCCAACAATTTGTTTAGCGATATTAAAATCGAATCCATCTTTGGAAGCATCTGTTGAATGACAGGCACCATTTTTGAAGCCTCGCCCATCAATCCGCTATTACTATGTCCCGGAATTGTATCTCCGATTTCCACTGCTCACGAGGGTTGTTGGCTAACAACAAATTCATCTTGACAGTTCCCAGCATCTCAGTCACCAGCTCCGCTTCACTTCCTTTAGGCACACGCAGACCTTCTTCGACTTCGATTTCCACAGTGACATGCCCCGGACGTTCGTGGTCATAGCTAATATCGCGTACTATACCTATATTATATCCATCTGCATAAACCGGACTTGAAACGGCCAAACCTCCAATATTGTCACACTCCACATAATAATAGTTGGTGGCTTTTAACATATTAATGCCTTTCAAGAAATTAATGCCAAAATACAAGAGCACAACAGCTACAATCCCGGCACACGCTATTTTTACTTCTTTTGTAACGTATTTCATAATCCTGTAATTTACTTCTGTTTGTTTTGTTTAAATTCCTCAATTGCTTGTTGCACATTGATTTTCTTATCACCTCGAAATGCGATGATAAAAGCATCCTTAAATTTCGGAAGTATACGTTTCCGCATTTGATAAATCTCATTATAATCGGTCGAAGAACCATACGTATATTTATATAATCCTCCTTCAAAATAATACTCCACCGGCTGTAATCCTTTTAAACGGCGATCACCTTTTTTTGAGCACAGAACCAGATGTAAGCACCTGAATCTTAAACACCGGTTTTTGACCTACAGGTTCTGAAACCGACATTGGTTCTTTACCGGCCTCAGCAGACACATCTTCAGAAGAAGGAACAGGCCCTCTCAGCCACAGTCACAGCACGTTGATTTGTTTCAGATGAGGAAGCACCAGGTTGATGGCGCTTGTAATCAATAATCGCATTGTATACACTGCGACTCAAATCCTCGACACCTTTTTGAGAATTCAAATAGCGTTCTTCATCAGGTGTGGAGATATAGCCCCTAATTCAACCAGCACACTCGGCATCGACGTAGCATGCAACACCAGAAAACCAGCTTGACGCACTCCCCGTCGTTGCGACGGGCCGTGTTTCGAAACTGTTCCTGAATGAATTGCGCCAGACGGACACTCTGTTTCATATTCTTGTCCTGGATAAATTCAAACATGATGTAGCTTTCAGCTGAGTTCGGATTAAATCCTGCATAACGTTGCTTATAATCACTTTCAATAAGAATGACAGAATTCTCTTTTGGGCGACTTCCAGATTTTCTTTTGTGCGATGCAAACCTAACGTGTAAGTTTCTGTACCGCGTGCTATACGTCCCTTTGCCAATGAATTAGTATGAATGGAAACAAATAAATCAGCTTTTGCCTGATTGGCGATGTCCGCACGTCGATGCAGGGGAACAAACTTATCAGTGCGACGAGTATATACCACTTTGACATCTTCACAATTTTGTTCCAGCAAATGGCCCACAGCAAGAGCTACCTTCAGATTTATGTTTTTCTCCTTTGAGATACGCCTGACAGCTCCTGCATCATGACCTCCATGACCAGCATCCAGCACCACAATAAAGTCTTTAGCTGATGACGGCAAGCTGAAACATAAAAAACATTCCAACGCAAAATGCCCATTTCCATATATGTGATATCTGTATATGCATAACATTCATACGACATGCAAAAGTAATATATTCCAGCGGAAAACCTGCAAAAAAGCTCATAGTTTTCTTTTTCTTTCAGAATTCAGGCTAACTTTAAAAGAAAAAAAAGAACAATAACCACGCCTATTTGAAAAACAATACCATACATTTTGAACATACCCCCCGATTTCCCCTCAAACCGCCATCAAAACAAAAGAGGAATTGCCTCCAGTGTGAAGACAGTTCCTCTTTTAACAGAACAGAATATGAGGCCTTTCCTCAAGCTATTAAACAAAAGTTTCTATAAACCGATAGAAGTAATAGCGAATCAATCCGCACTTCTATCATTCACATTTTGCTAATCATTTTTCAACTCCCTATGTACTTAATTGCAAGACTGCTTTAGGAAAGTAGAAGAGGGATAATCACGCTTGAAAACCCTCTCCAGAAAAACAACCCTAAAACTAAATAACCTATCAAAAAACTCTAGGCATTTGGTATCAAACTATCATATCTGTTTTTTTCCACTTTTCCCTTTCTATATCAGCAAAGGTAAAAGCGTTTTTTCGAAAAGAATAATACAATTTTATCATATTCTAATACTTTTTTATCCAACTTCAGATTACAATCTTCTGCTTCCGGTAGCTTTCACGATAAGCTTTTCGGCGCACAATGCTTATTCTTCTTAAATATACGATTGAAATTGGAGAGATTATTAAATCCACACTCAAAAACACACTTCAGCTATCGGCAAGTGAGAGTCAAGCAGCAAACGAGAGGCATGTTCCAAGCGAACTGCTATCAAATAGTCAGAAAAGGTCTGTCCTGTGGAATGCCGGAAGAAACGACTAAAAGACACAGAAGTCATCCCCACCATATCCGCCAAGGTAGACAGACGAATTTCCTCCATATAGTGTTCTTCCACATAATCTTGTACTTTATTGACACGCAACGAATCGACGACATGGCGCACACGGGCAAAAAGAATTGCTAGACAAGATGCGTGCCTGCTCATCCAAAGAAAGCTCATGAAGAATGGCCATGAAACGCAACACAGCATAAAAACCACGCTTTTCACCGACCAAGGCATTAAACATCGGATATACTTTCTGCACGCACTCTTCAGAAAAAGCCAACCCACGCTGTGCCTTCTCCAACATGGTAAAAATGGATTGAAAATGAGTCTTATGCATAAACGAACCTCCAAACAAGTCTGCTGAAAGTGAATCGTTATCTCATGCATCAGAATATTCACATCCGGTACGATCCCATACATGTTCCAAGTCTTTGCCTGTTATGAGCACCAAGTCGCTCTCGCCGATAATCTCATCAGAATCACCAACAATACGACGCACCCCACGCCCGTGTTCCATAAAATTCAATTCATAATCGGCATGACAATGTATCGGATAAGACAGCAACTTATTCCGACTCTCCGAGATATAAAAACAGTCCTTGTCTGAAAGCTGCGTACAAGTCATTTGCATCATCGATTCCATAGGCATTATAATTTCATAACCACTGAATCATTCTCCATCTATATGCTTCAGAAAATCAGCAATCCGCTGACGTATCCGATTATATAAAGGTGAATCCTTGTAATAAGTATGTTTGCGAATCATAAATTCCACTCCGCTCTGACTACGTTGGTAACAGGTCAGTTCGTTTTGGCATTGGATGTCATGTTCAGCCAGATCCTTGATTTCCGTTTCACGTTCACGCCGCAAAACCACACAAAGAGGAGTCAGCACCTTGAGCACAACATTGTCCATGATATGATGTCCCTGGATAAACAAATAAGTATTTTCTGGCGTCACGCCTAGTTTCTGAAGCTCCTTCTTCAGGGATTCGATTTCACGCAAGGCTTTTTGGATATTCATGCTCCAAACGGTGCAATTTCTGTTTTACCCGCTTCTCCATGTGCCCCAAAGCCACTTCCAAATGATAGATGCTCACTCTTTCCAACCGTACGATCTCACAAAAATCAAGTAAGGAGAACACCCTTGACGATGTTTCCGATAAAACCACACCGACCATATAAACAATGGATAAGCAATGCGCGAATACATACGCATAAACTCTTCCAAATCGATGATTTCCCGATCGTTTAGCGTTGCCATTACACAGACTTCATGCAATGCACCGGCGTAGCACTGATAATTTTCAATCGCATAAGTGTAAGTCTGGAAGACATAACGGTTTTGGTTTATCATGCGTGAAGTGTTGGTTGCTCCTTGGATCAAATAGTCGTAATCACTGTCCACACACGCAATCATGTTCTGTCCGAGCGACTCACCCAGCAAATTCATCAAAACCGACTTTTTCCCCTTTGCCAACGAGGTGGAAGAAGGCAACATCACCTGAAAAATAGCGTCGTTCATTCTCAAACTCATTGAGCAACGTACGCCAAAAAAAACGTCGTCATAGCTCCACATAGGCTATGATTTTACGACGTGCTTTCTTGGGACGCAAGCGATTGGCTGCTTCCACATAAAGAGAATTCAAGTTTTGGGCCAAACGTTTACTCATAGCACCGACGGCTTTATTCGGTTATGTCACTCACTTCAGTCACAGCGTCCATCCACCCGTTCATAATCACAGCCGGTGAATGAGTCGTGAGGATAATCTGCACATGGGGATTCAAGTCGCGGATAAGCTTGATAAGCTGTTGTTGCCATTCGATGTGCAATGAGATTTCCGGTTCATCCATAAACAAAGCACATGGTTGCCCGTCCTGCACCAACACGGTGAGCAAAATGACAAGCATCTGTTTTTCGCCTGATGATAGTTGATAAGGCAACAGACGATCGCCGTCTTGCTCTATTATAATCTCATTACTCTTTCTGTCTATCTTTTTCCCCGTCTCACGGAACAAGGAATCTATCATGTCCTGAAACTTCTTCTTGGGCTGTGACACCTGTGCCGCGCGTTGCTGGCTTTCAGGAGTCCCTTCTGTAAGCAAATCGATGATGCGGTTTCCGATGTTCACCTGATAATCCAGATAACGGCGTTGCAACTGATATAGCTGCCAGTCAAGCTCCGTACGGACATGCTCATCAGCCACTTTCTGCATCAGTCCTGCATTCAACAGCGGACGATCAAAACTGCGGATGACATCAAAACGAATACACGAGGCGTCCTTGGGAGAAAAGATGAAATGCACATTCTCCGGCATAGACTGGCAGTCAAGCTCGCCGCCGGAAAGCAAACGCAAAGAACTGACAGACTTATTCACGATTGTGCTCTTGCCAATTCCATTGATACCACTTAATATATTTACATCCGGACGAAGATCCCACGCGATATTCTTCCAGCCCCAGATCCCTTTTATCTCTATCCGCTTGATATAATCAGCTTGCTTTTTCATGGTTACACTCCTTTCCGAAAAAATATAGATTGTTTGTCTATGACAAAGGTAATATAAAATAATGAGATAACCAGCAAGTCCGACCGCTGATTCCATCCCTTTGTGAAGCCCAAACTATTGCACCATCTGCATCTTCCTATATTCATTGGGAGACTGTCCGATATGCTTTTTAAACACACGGTTGAAATGCTGGGAATATTGAAAACCCAACTCATAAGCTATCTGACTAACCGTCTTGTCTGTCCCGAGAAGCATCTCTTTAGCCGTGTCGATAATCTTCCCCTGAATATATTCCTGAGGTGTCTTGCCAGTCTCTTTCTTTATCAAGTCACCAAAATAGTTGGGCGAGAGAAACACCCTGTTCAGCAAAATAGCGTACAGTCGGAATGCCCACAGTCTGCGGTTTATCACTCTGAAAATAGTCATCAAGCAGGGACTCAAACTTCGAAAGCACGTCCAAGTTGGCATTCGTCCGTGTCACGAACTGACGATTGTAGAAACGCATGCAATAATCCAAAAGCAACTGGATGTTTCGTGCGATCAGCCGCTTGCTCAGTTTGTCTATCGGATGCAGAAGTTCCAGCTTTATTTTCTTCAAGCAGTCGAGAATGATGTCGCGCTCCTCTTCCGACAGATGCAGAGCTTCACGCGAACTATAAGAAAAGTATGAGTACGACTTGATTTCCTGTCCGAGTGACGTACCTTTTATCAAGTCCGGATGAAATAAGATGCCTTTAGCCTGGGGTTTCACACCTTCCAGAATCTCGGTCTCGGCCACCTGGCCTGGGGCGAAGCTCACTATCGTCCCATCCTGATAGTCATAAGTCTGCCGGCCATAACGAATATCACCGCACTTTGTGTCTTTCAAGAACAAAGCATATACTCCATAATTTATTATAAAATGAGTAGGAAACCGAGTTGCCTCAGCCAGGTCGATAACATTTACCAGAGGATGCAACGTTTCCAGTCCGAAATACTGGTCATAAACGTCCACCGAATCCATTTGTATCATATCTGTTTTCATAGTGTTATGTGTATTTGTCGGAAGCAAATATAGATATTTTCCACATACACAGAGACTCGCAGGCGAAAGAATCCGTAAATGTGTTACAACTGTCCGTAATCTGTCTAATCTGCTTCTAAGAAGATGAAGATATTTTTGCAACAGATAAAAGACAGGAACATTAATCTATTGAGAATAAAACATCTTATAAATAGATGACAAACTCCTTCTCAAGTTCCTCCTCAAAGGATACTGTCACGCCTCACTGTGAACAACGACTGTACTCCACTGTGGGTAATAACTGCACCCACACTCGGGCATGACTGCACTCTGCGGACGAGGAGTTCGGGATGGATCAATGACAGAAAGGAGACACATACAGATGAGACACAGATTTTTGGGAAATGACAGGCTGGAAGTGTCAGCCGTAGGATTAGGATGTATGGGCTTTTACCCAAAGCTATCCGCCCTACCCGGACCGTAAAGAAGCCATCGCCACCCTCCGGCGAGCTGTCGACATGGGCGTGACATTTTCGGACACAGCCGAAGTGTACAGCTACTGCAAGAATGAAGAACTTGTGGGAGAAGCTCTGAGCCTTGCCGTGACCGGGTGGTCATCGCCACAAAAGTTCCGGCTATGACCTGACAGACACGCCCGATTCACGACAACGGCACGTCCCGTCAGTCTTTCAAGCAAGCCGTCCACCATCCGACGGGCTGTCGAAGGTTCCCTGCGCCGTCTGCGCACAGACCATATCGACCTATACTACCAACACCGCGTCGACCCTGATACGCCCATCGAAGAAGTGGCAGACACGGTCAGTTTCGCTCATTCGTGAAGGCAAAGTGCTTCACTGGGGGTTGTCCGAAGCCGCACCCGACACCATACGCCGCGCCCATACAGTCTGCCCGCTGACAGCCGTAGAGAGCGAGTACTCCCTATGGTATCGCGAACCGGAACGGGAACTTCTACCCGTACTGGAAGAGTTGGGCATCGGTTTCGTACCATTCAGCCCGCTGGGCAAAGCGATGCTTACAGGAAGGTTTGATGCCGGCACGACGTTCGCCAAGCGACGATTTCCGTTCCTCTATCCCCCCGTTTCCAACCGGAGAACTTAAAACACAATGTCGCCCTGGTCGATTATGTCAGACTGTGGGCTCAACGGAAAGAGACCACCCCGGGCCCGCATTGCCCTGGCCTGGCTTCTGGCTCAAAGACCTTGGATTGTCCCCATCCCGGGTACAAAGCGCGTGGAACGCATCGAGGATAACATCGGTGCAGCCGAACTAGCATTTACACCAGACGAACTGGCCGACATCCGTCGCGACATCGAACGCATCGACATCGTTGGAGGACGCTATCCGGCAGACCAAGAGGCTCTAAACCAATCGATGAGAGTATGAGACGCTGACATCTTCCTTTCAGTCCTCTTCAGTCTGCTGTGTGGTGCATCCTCTATGGCTCAGACTATCCCTATCTGCCAGACAAGGGTGCTGAAGGCCAACTTGGAAAAGCTGAAGCAGACATTGGCACATGACAAAAAACCTGTCGCCACACGGACCTGTTTTTCTGGAAAATGCAGAAACATTGTTCGGGGAGGTAAGCCCGTAATTCAGGTTGCATCCTCCGTAATTTGGGTATAGTGACAAAAGTCTGTCTTCCATAATTTTGTATCAATCAAAAACAAGAATTAACATGAAAAAGAATATAGGTTCTAAACTGGCTCTCTATCCCACGCCAGCCGTGGTCGTAGGGAGCCGAAGTCAACGGAAAAACAAACTGGCTGCTCGTGGCCCATCTGGGCATCATCGGACACGACCGTGTGATGGTGAGCCTTCACAAGGCACACTACACCAATCAAGGCATCAAGGCTACCGGCCGCCTGTGTCAACATCATCGACGAGACACTGCTGGAACGCGCGGACTATGTGGGCAGCACCAGTGTGCAAAAGACGGATAAATCAAATGTATTCACTTGGCATCCGGGCGAAGCCGGCACACCGGTCATCGACGACTCTCCCCTGGTGATGGAATGCGAGGTCGTAGACAACTACGAGACTGAAACATTCGACAACTTCATCTGCAACATCAGCAACACCTACGTGGAAGAAGCCTATCTGGACGAAACGACAAAGTGGACTACAACAAACTGAAACCCGTGCTCTTCGAAATGCCCACTTATTCCTATCTACGCACAGGAGAAATAATCGGCAAGTGCACGACTCTGGGCAAACAATACAAAAAACAACCATATAGAAGAGAGACCGTAGGCGAAAAGCATGCTCTTCCTCCGTCCTTTTTCTGATTTTAAACCCAAACCGAACTTAAATCATGAACAGACGACATCATCACCGGTTCGGTGGCACCGCTGGCAACGGCCGTCTTGCAAAGTGGCCGCAGCCTTGCCACAGAACGAAACGACAAAAACGAATGCAATGAAAATAGTAGTATTAACGGAAGCCCCCGCAAGAACGGCAATTCCAACCACCTGGCCGAACAGTTTATCAAAGGCGCACGGGAAGCTGGACACGAAGTGTTCCGTTTCGACAGTGCCTTTCAGAAAGTAGAAGGATGCATGGCCTGTAACCGATGCGGCATGGATGGTCCTTGTGTGCTGAAAGACGACTTCGAACTTGTACGTCCACGGCTGGTTGAGGCCGACATGGTCGTATTTGCCACACCGATGTATTATTTTCGGCATTTCAGCCCAGCTGAAAAAAAAGTCATCGACCGCTTCTATGCCATCAACGGACAAATCAAAGGCGTGCATAAAAAGCAGCCCTCTTGATGACTTATGCCGACACGGCCAAGGGAGGAAGCCGAACCGATACTCCTGCACTACCGCACGCTCATGAACTACCTCGGCTGGGAAAGTGGGCACTGTCATTGCTCCCGGCGTATGGACAGCCGGCAGCATACGAAACACATCCTATCCGCAACAGGCCTACCAATTAGGCAGAAATCTATAATCCAAGACGACAAACTTATGAGACTGACACTTTTGACACTCCTTTTTTATGCTGGCGCAAGGACTGCCCCTGCTGGCACAAAAACCTCAGCCGACAGACCGCATCGAGACTCTGCAAACAAAACTATGCCACACTGTTTGGCGGCGAAGCACCTCACCGGGAAAGGCACTGATCCGGAAATGATGGACATCCTACAAAA
>VOFD01002384.1_pt1 | contig 11806 bp, 19 predicted proteins | sample 5384101 | NCBI WGS metagenome assembly VOFD01 (sample SAMN12384723, study PRJNA508395) | human gut metagenome | isolation source: healthy gut C | host: Homo sapiens
ATAGACGGATATATCATCTCGCCCGACAAAAGGAGAATCCTAATCCAGACCAAGACGCAGCAGATATACCGCCATTCGTTTACGGCCGAATATCTGATATACGACGTGAACAACAAGACGCTCACGCCGCTTTCCGAAGGCGGCCCACAGCAGCAGCCGCAGTTCTCGCCCGATGGCACGATGATTTCGTTCGTTCGTGGCGGTAACCTCTATCTCGTTAAACTGCTTTTCGACAATGCCGAAAGCCAGGTAACCAAGGACGGCGCGCCGGGCAAGGTTATCAACGCGCTGCCCGACTGGGTGAACGAGGAAGAGTTTGCCACAGCTTGATCTTATGTGTTTACGGCCGACAGTAAAATGCTCGTTTGATTCGTTACGACGAGAGCGCCGTGCCGCAATTCTCTTTCCCCTTTACAAAGGAATGTATCCCCGAATATTCCGCTTACGCCGAATATCCCGGTACGTACAGCTACAAGTATCCCGTGGCCGGCGCGGTGAATTCCAAAGGTAAGCGTTCATTCGTTCGACATAAAGAGCCACGTGATACGCACGCTCGACGTGCCGCTTGATGCCGACGGCTATATACCCCGTATCTTCCAGACGTCCGACCCAGAGAAAATCGCGGTAGTAACGCTTAACCGCCACCAGGACCGCATGGACGTTTACGCCGCCAACCCGCGCTCTACGGTATGCAAACTGCTTGTGCGCGAAACGGCCGACAAATATGTGAGGGAAATATCTTATACCGGAATGAAATTTTATGATAACCACTTTGCCATGATTAGCGATCGCAGCGGGTATAACCACATTTACTGGTATAACCTCAACGGTCAGCTGATAAAGCAGGTTACAAGCGGTAATTATGAAGTTACCGACTTTTACGGTTACGACGCCGACGGCGGCAAGTTCTATTATGCAGCACGCGAGGAAGGCCCTGCAGTACAAGGCGGTGTATTCGGTTGACGCCAAAGGAAAGGTAAAGAAGCTCTCTACGCAGAAAGGCGAAAACTCGGCTTCGTTCAGTTCAGGAATGAAATATTTTGTGAACGTATATTCCAGTTTCGATACTCCGCCCGTTACAACTCTGTGCTCTGCGTCGGGAAAAGTTCTGAAAACACTTATAGACAACTCAGAAGTAAAGAATGTAATCGACGCCGACGCGCCCGTTACAAAAAGAGATGTTCGAGTTTACAACCTCGGAAGGCGTAAAATTGTATGGCTGGATGGTGAAACCTGCGGACCCCCAGCACATCAAAGAAGTATCCCGTAATAATGTACCAGTACTCCGGCCCCGGCTCGCAGGAAGTGACCGACGCATGGAACGCCGGATTCTTCGGCGGAATGGCCTTTGAACGCTACCTGGCACAGCAAGGTTACATCGTGGCTTGCGTGGACGGTCGCGGAACGGGAGGACGCGGTGCCGAGTTCGAGAAGCAGACTTATCTGCAGCTTGGGGCAGAAAGGAGGCGCGCGACCAGGTGGAAGCTGCGCTTTACCTCGTTTTATTATAGGTACATGAAAACAAGTTTCCCCAAGGCATACTCTACCCCTAGACAGATTGTTCAGATACTCAAAAGTCGCGGAATACACTTCGACGATGAGGACAAAGCGGAAAACTATTTGATGAACATCGGTTATCACAGGCTGTCTGCTTATATTTTTCCGTTCTACAAAAGTCCAAAAAGCGACTTGGTCTTGAAGGACGGTACGACCTTTGAGCAGGTGATGACGCTTTACCGTTTCGACAAGAAGTTGCGCATCGTGCTTTTCAATGAAATAGAAAAGATAGAAGTGGCTATCCGCAGTGTATTAGCCAATATGGGTTGCCAAGAGCTTGGCGATAAGTATTGGATAACAAAGGCGGAGTATTTTGCCAACGCTGAGAAGTTCGGGCAAACGCTGACAGTCATAGAAAAGGAATTGGCTTCAAGCAAAGAAGAATACATTGAGAATTTCAGACAAAACTACATGGAGGACTATCCTCCGGCATGGATGATAACCGAGGTTTTATCTTTCGGCAACTTGAACTACATCTACTCCAACATCGCGAGCAACAGATTGAGAAAACTTATTGCCGACTATTTCGGACTGAAGCCACAAGTATTCCCATATCCTTTTGTATGTTGGGTTTGTGTTATGTTTCTTGCTTTGTCTGTATCGTGTCTTCTTTGAGACAAGTTAACACATATAAAGTTTAATTTTGAATGTTCTTTTTGGATATTTTTTGTTCCAAACAGCATATCGTAATTTTAAAAACGCGGCAAGTCTGTGAGGAGAACCACCGTGGAAAGCCCGGATACAAATAATAATGACGGATAATTTCTAAAAATGCTCATTTTGAAACCGCATTGTATTGAGGAAAATGTTATCTTTGCGTTGACATAACATTATAATTCTTATAACTATGGGAAAAGATTTGAAAGGAACAAAACAGAGAAGAACTTATGGGCTGCATTTGCAGGTGAATCACAGGCAAGGAACAAATATACCTACTATGCAAGTAAGGCTAAAAAGACGGCTATGAGCAAATAGCTGCCATGTTCGAAGAAACTGCAAACAACGAGAAGGAACATGCAAAATTGTGGTTCAAGATTCTTGAAGGTGGTGATATAAAAGATACTATGGCTAACCTTGCCGACGCAGCAGGCGGCGAGAATTACGAATGGACAGAAATGTATCCCACTTTTTGCAAAGGAAGCTCGCGAAGAAGGCTTCGACGAAATAGCTCGTAAGTTCGAAATGGTTGCTGCTATCGAAAAGACGCACGAAGAACGCTATCGCAAACTGCTCAAGAACATCGAAGACGCAATCGTGTTCTCACGTGAGGGCGATTGTGTATGGATTTGCCGTAACTGCGGCCATATCGTAATAGGTCCCAAAGCTCCGAAAGTTTGCCCCGTATGCAACCATCCGCAGAGTTTCTTTGAGATAAAGGCTGCTAATTATTAATAGTTGACAACCGTAAAATACAGACCCCTGCCCGTAGCTTCTTAATGGAGGCTTGGCAGAGGTCTTGTTTTTTGTATCTTTGCCGACGTTTAGGCTTGCATTATGTTTGTAAAATGGTGCAAACCGAGACAGTACAAAAATATTCTGACGCTAAGGATGGGCAACTTTCTAAAGATAACCGTATCGTTGTTGTTTGTTTTTTCGGTTACGGCTAACGCCAAAGTGTGGAACGCTTCCGATTTCCCAATGGTGCATTTGCAGGACGCACGGCGATACGTGTCCGACCCCGGAAACTTCATTTCTCCGGCTGTGCGCGATTCTGTAGATATATTGTTGCGCAACTTGGAACTGAAGAAAGGCGTACAGACCGTGGTTGCCATTGCCGATAGTGTAGCCAATGAGGATTGTTATGCTTTCGGCATGGAACTTGCACGCATAAACGGTGTGGGAGACAAGAAACAGAACACCGGACTTGTAATCGTGCTTTCGCCCGGTAACCGTTGCTATTATATCCTTACGGGTTACGGCTTGAAGGCTCGTTGCCCGACGCGTTATGTAAGAGAATAGAAAACCGTTACATGCTTCCACACCTGAAGCAGGGCAATTGGAGCATGGCAGTTCTCGATGGTGTAAGCGCAATATGCGCACATCTGCAGAATGACTCCACTTTGTTGCCTGGTAAAAGCAGTAGGCAGCGCAACGACGGCAATGCGCCGCTGGTTGCACTGGTAATAACGATAATTTTAGTGCTTGTCCTATATGCCGCATACAAACCAAACACAAACATTCCGACTTGTGTCCACGTTGCAGAAAACATTCGCTGCGTCCTACGGGCGAGACATTGCAACGTACAGCCGACGGTGTGATAATGGAAATTTACAGATGTAACAATTGCGGATATACAGAGCCCCGTGAAAAGAATGATGGACACGGAGGTTCGAATTGGGGATTGGGAGCTTTCCTTCCCCCGTTTATCTGGTTTGGCGGAGGACACGGTGGCGGAATGTCCGGGGGCTCATTCGGCGGCGGTTCGTTTGGAGGTGGTTCATTCGGCGGCGGCGGAGCCGGCGGAAAATTCTGACAAGGCCGCAAATAAGTAAATAATCGCAAATAAATACATTTAAAGTTATGATGAAGAAGAAATCATTAATCGCATTTATTGCAGTAATCGTTATCCTGGTAATTTGGTGTGTAACCCAGTATAACGGTATAATAACAAAAGAAGAAAGCGTATCTACTGCGTGGGGTAATGTGGAAGTGCAGTACCAGCGTAGGGCAGATTTGATACCAAACCTCGTAAATACGGTTAAAGGATACGCAACGCATGAGCAGGAGACTCTGAACGGTGTTGTAGCTGCGCGTGCAAAGGCTACTCAGATAACCGTAGATCCGGCGGATTTGACTTCAGAAAACTGGCTGCCTATCAAAAGGCTCAAGGCGACGTTACTACAGCCCTCGGCAAGTTACTTGCTATAACCGAGAACTATCCGCAGCTTAAGGCTAACGAGAACTTTTCGGAGCTCCAGGCACAACTCGAAGGAACGGAGAACCGAATAAGCGAAAGTCGCAGGGTTTTCAACAATACCGTGCAGGAATATAATCTAGCCATACGACGTTTCCCGGGGAATATAGTGGCAGGGCTTTTCGGTTACGAAAAGAAAGCGAAGTTCGAAGCTGCTGGAAGGGTCGGAGAAAGCTCCTGAAGTTAAATTCTAAGTAAAACGGTAAAATGGATTCCAAACAACGTTATATGCTCAGAGGCGTGAGCGCGATGAAGGAAGATGTGCACGCAGCAATAAAGAATATTGACAAAGGCATTTTCCCTGAAGGCGTTTTGCAAGATTCTTCCTGATATTTTGGGCGGAGATCCCGAATATTGCAATATAATGCACGCCGACGGAGCCGGAACAAAATCGAGCTTGGCATATATTTATTGGAAGGAAACAGGCGACCTCGGCGTGTGGCGCGGCATAGCTCAAGATGCTATTGTCATGAATACAGACGATTTGCTTTGTGTGGGTGCGGTTGATAACATCCTCGTGTCTTCCACGATTGGGCGTAACAAAATGCTCATTCCCGGCGAGGTTATTTCGGCTATAATAAACGGCACAGACCAGTTGCTTGCCGAAATGCGCAACATGGGGATAGGCATTTACGCTACCGGGGGCGAGACAGCTGATGTTGGCGACCTTGTGCGCACAATAATAGTAGACTCGACGGTAACGTGCCGCATGAAACGCAGTGATGTTATAGATAACGCCAACATACGTCCCGGTGATGTCATAGTAGGTCTTTCTTCTTCCGGCCAGGCCACTTACGAAAAGCAGTACAACGGCGGCATGGGCAGCAACGGGTTAACTTCGGCCCGCCACGATGTATTTGCCAAGTATCTTGCTGAGAAATATCCCGAGAGTTACGATAAGGCCGTGCCCGAAGAACTCGTTTATAGCGGCAGCTACCGCCTTACCGACGCCGTAGCAGGCGCGCCAGTGAATGCCGGGCAACTCGTGCTTTCGCCTACGCGTACCTACGCGCCGATAATCCGCCGGGTGCTAGACGAGCTTCGCCCTGCTATACATGGAATGGTGCATTGCACCGGCGGCGCGCAGACAAAAGTGCTTAATTTCGTGGGCGACGACTGTTGCGTTGTCAAGGACAACATGTTCCCCGTGCCCCCGTTGTTCCGTGCCATAAAGGAAGAAAGCGGAACGGATTGGGAGGAGATGTACAAGGTGTTCAACATGGGACATCGTTTCGAAGTCTATGTTTCTCCCGAAAACGCGAGCCGCGTTATCGACATCAGCAAGAGTTTCGGCGTAGACGCGCAGGTAGTAGGCCACATCGAAAAGGCGTGCGTTCGCTGACCATAAGGAGCGAATACGGCGAATTCAAGTATTGATTCATTATCGTTTACAATCCTATTCAAAGCATGGCGGAAAATGAAAACACATTACTGGCCAAGCTCGACGGCCTGCGCGGGCGTTTCGAGGAGGTCAGCACTCTCATAACCGACCCCAATGTAATAGCTGACCAGCCGAGGTATGTGCGGCTTACGCGCGAGTACAAGGAACTCGAGAGCCTTATGGACGCGCGCGACGAGTATTCGCGCCTTTTCGGCGAACTTGCAGAAGCCAAACAGTTGCTACTCGAGGAGAGCGATCCCGAAATAAAGGAAATGGCCCGCGAGCAGGCGTCTGAGGCCGAAAAACAAATTCCTGCGGTAGAGGAGAAGATAAAACTGCTCCTCGTTCCCAAAGACCCCGAAGACTCCAAGAATGCCATACTCGAGATACGAAGCGGTACGGGTGGCGACGAGGCTGCGTTGTTTGCCGGCGACTTGTTCCGCATGTACCCAAGTTCTGCGAATCGAAAGGCTGGAAACCTACAGGTATCGTCGGTAAGCGAAGGCACGGCCGGAGGATTTAAGGAAATAATATGCTCCGTTACGGGAGCTGACGTGTACGGGACGCTGAAATACGAAAGCGGTGTGCACCGCGCAGCGCGTTCCGGTCACCGAGACGCAGGGCCGCGTGCATACGTCGGCGGCCACGGTGGCCGTGCTGCCCGAGGCCGAACCGTTCGACGTGGTAATAAACGAGGGCGAGATTCGTTGGGACACCTTCCGCTCCTCGGGCGCGGGCGGACAGAACGTAAACAGGTGGAGAGCGGCGTGCGCCTGCGTTACAACTGGAAAAACCCCAATACCGGCGAGGTGCAGGAGATACTCATTGAATGTACCGAAACGCGCGACCAGCCCAAGAACAAGGAACGCGCCCTGGCGCGCCTGCGCACCTATATCTCACGACCACGAGCACCAGAAGTATGTGGACGACATCGCCTCGCGCCGCAAGACGCTCGTTTCCACCGGCGACCGTTCCGCCAAGATACGCACATATAACTATCCCCAGGGACGCATAACCGACCATCGCATAAACTACACGATATACAACCTTCCTGATTTCATGGACGGTAACATACAGGACTGTATAGACCACCTTATAGTGGCCGAAAATGCCAACCGCCTGCGCGACGCGGAACTGTAACGCCCGCATCTCAGGCTGCGTTTGCGGAATTTCAATACGTATAGCCGTGCCTGCAAGAACAACATCCCTTGCAGGCGCGGCTTGTTTATGTAGAGGCGTTCCGAAGCGGAGATGAGGTGCGATTTATCGTGTCTCACAAATTAACCGGTGGAGTGGAAACGTGATAATCGATTTTCGACGCGATAAATCGCGTCTCTGCGGGTGGAAAACTTATGCGTTAAAAAAGCGTTTTTTGCACCTGAAAATTGAAAACTAATTTTCAATGCGTTATCCCCCTTTGGTAGCAAATAAAAAATGCAAGGCACATAATTCAAAATATGTCTGACATATTTCAAAATATGTCAGACATATTTTTTGCCTTCTGAAAACCGAGTGAAAACTCTGGCTGTTTAGGGATGATGTATTTTGCCGAAACGGTAATGTGAAGGAACGGGGCGTGCCGGCGGACGGACGGCTTGGAAAATGTCAATACGAAATTGCAGAAGCATGGCTAATGGAGCCGGCAAAGGGCTTTTGTATAAATAAATTTCTGCGGTTAAGGGATAAAAATATACTTTTGCACCCCGAAAGGTAAAAAATGTTTTCAAGAATTAAATTAATTATATATGGTTAGACAATGCACTATCCTGTTCGGATGTCTTGCAGCCGGCGATTTCCTGGTGTGGCTCACCGGAATCAGTCTTCCGGGAAGCATTATCGGTATGCTGCTGTTGACGGCGATTCTGCAAATGGGCTGGATTAAACTGGAGTGGATTAAAGGGATTTCCGATTTTCTTGTGAGCAACCTGGGCTTTTTTTCGTGCCGCCCGGGTGGCTCTTATTCTTTATTTTGATGTTATTGCCGCTGAATTCTGGCCGATTGCCATAGCCACGGTAGTAAGCACGGTATTAGTGTTGGTAGTAACAGGCCACGTGCATCAATGGGTCAGGAAACATGGATTTCATAAACGATAAATTTTTCATAATCGCGCTGACGTTCGGCGTGTATTACGCAGCCAAAAAGCTGCAGGCGCGTACCGGCTGGGTAGTGCTGAATCCTATTCTTGTGGCCATACTGGCGCTGATAGGTATTTTGAAACTTACGGGTATCTCTTACGAAAGCTATTCAAAGAGTGCTTCTATAATCGATTTCTGGCTCAAACCGGCCATTGTGGCACTGGGGTGCCTTTGTTCCTGCAGCTTAAGAGTATCAGGCGCCAGCTGTTTCCGCTGTTGGTTTCGCAGTTGGCGGGCTGCGTGGCGGGCATTGTTTCGGTTGTGGTAACGGCCAAATGGCTGGGAGCGTCAAAGGAAATCATCGTGTCGCTGGCTCGAAATCGGTTACAACGCCGATTGCCATGGAAGTCACCCAATCGCTGGGCGGCATTCCGTCGCTTACTGCCGCAATAGTGGTTATCGTAGGCCTGTTCGGGGCGGTGTTCGGATTCAAAAAGCTCCTGCAGGTGGGACGCGTGAAGAGCCCGATAGCCCAAGGCCTGAGTATGGGTACGGCCTCGCATGCCGTAGGCACTTCGAAAGCTATGGAGTACGGACGGAAATATGGCGCGTATGCCAGTCTGGGGCTGATATTGAACGGGCTGCTTACCGCAATTCTCTCTCCGTTGGTGCTGCACCTGCTGGGAATAGTATGATTGTTACGTATGTACGGTAATTCCGGTTTTATACGGCAAACTCTTTTATGGCGGCAGATGTAAAGGAAATTATGCCGGTAAAAAGTAGCGTAAATGCCGCTTCCGGCTTCTGCGGTGTAAAAACATGCATTCGCGCCTTGAAAAATGGGTTTTCGCATTTTGCCTTGCGCGCGCCTTTTGCTAATTTTGCCGCAAATTTTAATCAAACCTGAAAAAACACAAATAAAGATGGGTGGCTTTTTTGGAACAGTGTCGGTTGAGCCTTGCATAGCCGACGTTTTTTACGGCACCGATTATCATTCACATCTGGGGAACCCGGCGCGGCGGTATAGCCACGTATAACGGAAAAGAGGGTTTCAAGCGTTCGATACACAATCTTGAGAATTCGTATTTCCGTACCAAGTTTGAGGACGGGCTCGAAAAATTCGCCGGCAACTCGGGCATAGGCGTAATAAGCGATACCGACGCGCAGCCGATAGTGATAAACTCTCATCTCGGCAAGTTTGCCATCGTAACTGTGGCCAAGATAACGAATCTTGACGAGCTGGAGCGCGAGGCTTTGGCCAACCACCAGCATTTTGCCGAGCTGTCGTCGGGCAAGACCAACCAGACGGAAGTCGTTGCCTTGCTCATTGTGCAGGGCAACAGCCTTGTGGACGGCATAGAGAACGTGTTCCGCCGTATTAAAGGCTCGTGCTCCATGCTGCTGCTCACCGAGAACGGCATTGTGGCCGCACGCGACAAATTGGGCCGCACCCCCGTGGTGATTGGCCGCAAAGACGGGGCGTATGCAGTGGCGAGCGAGACATCTTCGTTCCCCAACCTTGATTATAAGGTGGAACGTTACCTCGGTCCGGGCGAGATTGTGCGAATACACGAAGGTGGCATAGAACAGTTGCGCAAGCCTAACGATAAAATGCAGATATGTTCGTTCCTGTGGGTGTATTACGGATTTCCCACTTCGAGCTACGAGGGGCATTAACGTCGAAAAGGTGCGCTTTGCCTGCGGTGAGAAGATGGGCAAGACCGAAACAGTGGACGCAGACTGCGTGTGCGGTATCCCCGATTCGGGCGTGGGCATGGGTTACGGCTATGCGGCCGGCATGAACAAGCCTTATATGCGCGCCATTTCTAAATACACACCCACGTGGCCGCGCAGCTTTCACCCCCAGCAACCAGGAAATGCGTAACTTAGTGGCCAAGATGAAGCTCATTCCCAACGAAACAATCCTGCGTGGCAACAGCGTGCTCTTTTTGCGACGACAGCATTGTGCGCGGCACGCAGCTGCACGACAATGTGAAAAATGCTTTTTCGATTGCGGCATAAAGGCGGCGCACGTGCGTATCTCATGCCCGCCGTTGGTTTACAGTTGCCCGTTCATAGGTTTCACCTCGTCGAAAAGCAATCTCGAACTCATCTCACGCCGCATAATAAAAAGACCTTGAAGGCGATGAGAACAAGAACCTCGAGGCTTACGCCACGACCGATTCGCCCGAATACAAGAAGATGGTAGAGATAATACGACAACACCTCGGGCTTACGACGCTGCGCTTCAACACGGTGGAACACCTCGTCGAAGCCATAGGCCTGCCCAAATGCAAGGTATGCACGCACTGTTTCGACGGGTCGAGCTATTTTTAAGGCACGTCCTTTTGCCGGTTTCGAAGCCGGGGATATATATAATAATGTGTGGCGCGGAGAAGCAATCTTTTCCGGCGCCACACATTATTATATAAGGTTCTTTTTAGGTTGGCGGCGTTTATTTCTTTTTAGCTGTGATGTGCCTGTAAACTGATGTCCATCGCTTTTATATAGAACGCAAAGAGGTAGGGGAAAAGGCGACGCAATTAAACGCGCCCGTGCACGAAATAAGTCTTCCTGTAAACGGGTGCGGCCGTGTCGCTGCGTATTATCTCCGACACTTGCGGCATGGTCTTTATATCGCCGTTGCGCATGAGAATCTTAATCTGGTCGGATTGCAGGCTGTACATGTCTTTCTGTATTGTCCGCACGTCCATGAAGTAGTGCATGTCGTCGCTGCCTATTCCCAATTTTTTTTGAAAGTTCCGCTTTTATTGTTTCTACTCTTTCCTGCGGCACTTCGCGGTCGAATATTTCCACCTTGAACAGACACCGGTTTATGAATCCGTGACTTAGTGTGGCGAGTATTCGGTCGTCGCTGTCGGCCCATACTTTCATGGCCGAAATAATGTCGCTGTCGTCGAGCTCGAGGAACATGTCGAGGCATTTGTCGCCGTTGTCGAATGCTTCTTTGTTGCAGTCGTTCATCAGGAAAAACTTCCAGCGCGGGCGAGGCAAAGAGTTCCCTGCCACCACGCAGCAGTTCGCGCGCCCGTTCGAGGGCGTTTATGAGCATTACTTCGGAAGCCACCACCGTTTTGTGCAGATACACCTGCCAATACATCATACGACGGGTCATAAAGTAGTTCTCCACAGAGTACACTCCTTTTCGCCAACGACTATGCTGTCGTCGCGCACGTCAAGCATTTGTATTATGCGTGCCGCCCCCACGTTGCCCTCGCGCACTCCGGTAAAGAAACTGTCGCGGCACAGATAGTCGAGCCTGTCCATGTCTAACTGGCTCGATACAAGCTCGTGCAGGAAACGTTTTTACGTAAGAGCCGTTGTAAATGCTCACGGCCCGGTCCAAGCAACCGCCGTTCTCGCGGCTTATCCTGCGCATTATGGCCTGTGATATGTATTCGTGGCTCACACCCGGGGTAATGACATTCTCGAGTACATGCGAGAACGGCCCGTGCCCCACGTCGTGCAGCAGTATTGCGGCATAAAGCCCCCTCGCGTTCGTCCTGCGGAATGTCGATACATTTGCTTTCGAGCGCGGCCACGGCTTGGCACGTAAGGTAATAGGCACCCAAGGAGTGCTGGAAGCGCGTGTGTTGCGCCCGGGGTAAACCATGCCCTCCACTCCCAATTGGCGTATGCGTGTCAGGCGTTGGAACACCGGGTGCTTCACGAGCGTTATGATTATGCCGTCGGGCAGGGAAACGAAGCCGTGCACGGGGTCGATGATATACTTCATCCTGGTGTGGTAGCTTTATAAAGTGTGCGAGTTTAAGCGGCGAAATTGTCCAAAACCTGCGACATTTGTCCTTGCAGTTCTGCCGCTGCTTTGCGGCTGCTTCGGCAAAGTGCTCGTCCTG
>VOFD01001143.1_pt1 | contig 11794 bp, 22 predicted proteins | sample 5384101 | NCBI WGS metagenome assembly VOFD01 (sample SAMN12384723, study PRJNA508395) | human gut metagenome | isolation source: healthy gut C | host: Homo sapiens
GAAGTTGTCTCTGTCACAGAGATTGGTGGCATGCCCAGCCTAAGAGTACAGCAGAGCCCACACTGGTGAACTGCTGATCCATCCAGTCCAGACGGTTCTTCTGTGGAAGGTGCGAAGTCGTTCCACCTCACTTCAAATGTAGAGCGATGCATCAGATAGCCCGCCTGATAATTGGCATTTCCGGATTCCAGCAGATATTCTTTCTGCTGATCCAGGATACCGCCTGTCTTTACAATGTCCTCAAAATTCTGACGGTTTTCTTTGCTTAACATTCGTAAAGTTTCCTCGTTACAAAATACGGATCTCCGATCAGCGTCTTATACCAGGAATTTTGCCTGTGCTTCTGCCGACCTTGTCACGACCATCCATGCCCGGTAATTGCTGGTCTCTCCGGCACTGATCTGGCTGTTGATTCAGTCCCATATCCCATACCGGTGGAAATAAAGAGCTTTCCGCCGAGGTCTTTTGTACATGTAGGTACTCTTTTTCATGGTTTCCGTGTTCAGTAAAAAATTCATTTAACATCAGATAACAGATAAGAGAATCCAGTCCACCAGATCGGTGTAGTGCTTCTTCTCTCCATTGTAGGGTCTTATAATAATCCTCAAATTGATACTGTCCTCGACAGCCTGTACATAGTTCTGTGCCGCTGTAAACAGCTCGGTGTTCGTATTGGCAAACTCCAGTTTTTGAACATGATCGGCTGATTTTTTCTTTGTATGGAATTTTGAGACTTCAAGTATAATATGCATCCAGCAAACAGATATCCGCCGGATACGTCTATCTTTCCACTGGAATCTTTCGGAAGATCTGTGTAGTAATCTTCAATGATAGTTTTTCCATTATAACTGAGGCTTCCGCTGGTGATCCATTCCAGATGTTCAGTCATATAATCTTCCAGTGCATCGCTTTGCGTCACCCATGATGCCTTCTTTTTGGCGATCGCCTTTGCGCATCACTTGCCACATCTTCCCAGTTGTGGATATTCACTCTGGATTTATCAATCCTTACGTTTCCTACCAGTTGATAATTTCCGGCGTAGACACCGTTCAGGATCACTTCTACATTGGTGGATTTCAGATAGACCATACCCATCTTTCCGGACAGGTCGTAGGATGTCTTGTTACGCAAAGAGAGACTCATCCATATAGTTTGCCAGAAGTGCCCAGTGTTTGCTGTTGCCAAATCCGAGCAGATTGGTTTTGGAATCCAGTTTGATCTTATATGGAAGTTTGGAATATCCCATATTCAGGTACTGTTTCCACGACCGCGGATGGAAATACCGCCGTCATAAAGCGTGGTGTTCGTGCTGTTAAATCCGGTACTTTTCAGGCTCGCACGCACTGTGATAAAGGTATTGAGATCCGCACTTGTCGGTGTATAACTATCACTGTCTGATAGAGTACTCTTTATCTTTCTGCCATACATAAGTAAACTCGGTATCTGCCGGTGCATTTTTACAGAAGCTTTCATCAGCTGTCCTGGCTTGCATACTACCTCTGCCCTGCTTCCGTTTGTTGATCACATCCGGATTCTTTCTTGCTCCAGCTGATCGTCTCTTCTCCGTCTTCTCCTGCGTAAGTCAGCGGCAGGTGAAATCTTTGGTGACAGAAGATGCTTTTGTCACCGTCCCGCAAACGTCGGTGACGGGATCAGCACCCTGCTTTTCCGTCCGTAACTTTTTGGCATAACCTGACCGGATTTGGAAATATACCAGTAATCCCGCACCAGTTTTCTGCCAGTGCTTCACTTTTCAAGGTCACTTTCACTGACAGACCGCCCTCATTATGGGCAATTCCAGCGCCTTCCAGATAATAACGGCCTGCCAATATTTGCTGTGTTGGAGGACAGCTGCTGTATTCTGGCTGTGGCCATTGATCGCATAACCGCCGGAACGCTGTATGTCACAGTTCCATTCGAAACAGGAAATGGGCTTCGATCTCACCACCTGATAAATCCTTCCGATGGTGCCGCCACACCGCACCGGTGGTGGAAAGAACATCCAGTGGATGTTCGTTTTGCTCCGACCGAAGCGGAGCGTAGACATAAAAAGTGGGATGATAATCCCACGATATGCGAATACTTGGGAGGATTGTGGGAGTGCAACGCACGAAACAATCCATAGGCATCATAGTTGGGGACTTTGACAAAATATCTCGCCGTCAAACTTCTTATGCTTCGTAAAAAGCAACAGCAGCGAAAGAGAATGCGTACGGCATTCAGTGGTGGCCGCATCGCAAACAGACCATTTGTATAGCTGCCGAAGTTTCTGTTGAAAAAGCGTCCCCAGCGACCGATGATCTGTCTCAAAACCAGCCCGACACATGCGGTGCTCCGCCATCAGCCAGAAATTTTTGTTTTTTATTTTACATATACATAAAATGTAATCACCGCCGCGATCACACAGCGAATATCGCCAGTCCGCCTTCCCGGAAATACAGAATGTGGATCAGATTGTCTTGGCAAACTGGATCCCAGGAAAGATAACATAATACGCTCTCGCCCCGATCAGTTACGACGGGATCGCATAGAGTGCCACATGTCAAAATACTGATCCGGATTCTGGTTTGTTTTCTTCTGCCACCCACATGGCGATGCACAGACCCAGAATCATTCCGCATGCGATGATCATACCGTAATAGGCAATCTCAAAGCCACCGATGCTGATCGACTTTCCGACATTTGATAAATGAATCCCAAGATTTGGAAAATTTATGGATGTATTCATAACATCACCTCTTTATTTTTTCCAATTATACATTGAAGCGGAACAAAACAACATCTCCGTCTTTGACTACGCAATCTTTTGCCTTCCAATCTACCAGTCCTTTTTCTTTTAACGGAATAGCTTCCGCAATCAGAAATCCTGATGGTGACTTTACCTCGGCGGCACGGATGAATCACGTTCAAAATCAGGAATGGATCTTGCCTGCCGCCTGCGGTGCGCCTTTAAATTACTTTTGCGATCGTCCAGGCTCTTGTCTCGGTCTCTCACCTGCAGTCAGGTAACTGATCAGGCCTAACAGACTGTAACTACGCTTTGGTCAAAGAGTTTGCCAGTCCGGACTCTTTTAATCCCAGATCTTTAGAACATTTTCTTTCATCCTCATCCAGTTCGCGATCTCAACAGCTCAATTTCCGCACATACAACGAATACTTCGCAGTCCTCTTTTTTTTGCAAATCATCTTCTGAATACGTTTGCAGCCAAAATCACCGGTTTTCCAGGTCAGAAGATTGTAGCTTTGCAAAACCATGCTTCCTCATCCTCGTCATTGAAGTTCAAATCCGATCGCCAGATTCCCATCTTCCAGATATGCTTTTAATCTCTGCAGGAAATCCACTTCTTTTTGCAATCGTCTTGTCATTTCTTGCACCTCTGACTCTTTGCGATCCTTCTCTCCAGGATCTCGATATCAGAAAAGATCAGCTCCAGGTTGATCGTATCAATATCTCTTGTCGGATCTACGCTTCCGTCTACATGGATCACATTGGTATCCTCAAAGCAACGGACAACATGAACGATCGCATCAACCTCACGGATATTTGCCAGGAACTGATTTCCAAGTCCCTCTCCTTGGAAGCTCCTTTTACAAGACCTGCGATATCTACAAACTCGATCACAGCCGGTGTCACTTTTGCTGAGTGATACAGATCTGCTAAAAAGATTCAGCCTTTCATCCGGAACGGTTACGATACCGACATTCGGGTCGATCGTACAGAACGGATAGTTTGCGGACTCTGCTCCCGCCTTTGTTAAAGAATTAAACAGTGTACTTTTTCCTACGTTTGGCAATCCTACAATACCAAGTTTCATTTGTAATTTCCTCTCTTTATGTAAATGACATTTTTGCTCTTTATCAGCACCAACAGTGTAACACAGTAAACCTCCTGATTGCAAGTCCCCAGAAAAAGAACTCATCGACAAAATTTTACTGTTTTCTTCGTTATTCGACCTTTTTCGACAGGAATATCAGTCTTTCGACTCGATCACCAACAGAACCCCTTCCGAAAAGTTGATCCGACATGCCTCTTCTGTGATCTCATTGCTTACGCAGAGCGGATCCATTCCTCCAGAAGATAATGATCAAGCGGATAAAAACACCCTGCGAGCGTCAGATCTTTCACTGCACCTCCCATGGCAAACAAAGAAAGATATTTGCCGAACTGTTCCTCTTTTTTATGGATACTGCATGATCCGTCAGCCACATTTTTGTTGTGTTCATCCAGAAGATATGCCCGCACACCTTTTTGCAGAGCAAGAAACAGGATCCGTACATTTGCAGCGGTATGGTCGATGCGTGCCCCGGTTCCGCCAAGGATCGTAATTTCTTCTGCCCCAAGTTCCAGTGCCAGACGAAGAGCCACATCGGTGTCTGTATAATCTTTGACCGGATTGAGCTTTTTGATCGGAACGTCGGTATTTTTCTGAAAATACTCGTATTCCGTCTCGCCAGCCGAATCAAAGTCTCCGACAATGTGTGTGGGCATGATTTGATTTTTTGTGACAGAAGATCACTCCCTTATCTGCCCCGATCACGTAATCCCAGGTCTGTGTCCTCAAAAAGCAAGGGCAAAATCGGTCTGAATTTTGCCCCCGCTTATGATCACTGCTCGCTTCATTTGTGATTCTCCTGATAATCTGCCAGCAGTTTCCGGTATTTTTTTCTGCATTTTTTGCCGTTTCTTTGCCAAAAACAGCCGATCCGGCTACCAGGATGTTGGCTCCTGCCTCTAAAAACAGCATCGATCGTCGCGGCGTTGATGCCGCCGTCAACTTCAATATCGGTCTGAAGTCCCCGCTCTTCGATCATGGTACGCAGCTCTTTCACCTTTCCGGTGCAGTACGGAATGTATTTCTGGTTTCCAAATCCAGGATTTACGGTCATCAGAAGTACCATGTCCACTTTCTCCAGAAGGTAATCCAGCTCATGCAGAGAAGTAGAAGGGTTCAGTGCAATACCAGCTTTCTTTCCCAGCTGATGGATCTGCTCGATTGCACGATCCGGATGTTTGCAGGCCTCTGCATGGATCGTGATGATATCCGCCCCGCTTGCCGCTGTCTCTTCGATATAACGCTCCGGCTGTTCTACCATCAGATGGACGTCAAATACCATATTGCTCATTTTCCGGATGGATTTGATGATCGGGAATCCAAATGAAATGCTCGGTACAAACATACCGTCCATCACATCAATATGAAGATAGTTTACGCCCGTCTGCTCAACTGCCTTTATTTCCTCTCCCAGTCTTGCAAAATCTGCGGAAAGAATAGACGGTGATAATTCGTACTTCATAAAAAATCAGTACCTCCTTTTTTTTGTTTCAGTTCTTCATACAGTTCTTTATAGCTTTCGTAGCGTATAGAACTGATCTTTCCTTCTGCCAGTGCTTCTTTTTACACCACAGTCAGGTTCACTCAAATGCATACAGCCCTGAAAACGACAGTATGGCTCATATTTTCGAAACTCTGCGAAATATTCTTTTAAATCTTCTTTTTCAAAATCGGTAAGATACAACGAACTGAATCCGGGCGTATCCATCAGATACGTGTTGTCACCGATGGAGAACAGTTCAGAATGACGCGTTGTATGCTTGCCGCGGTCGATCTTCTGACTGATCTCACCGACCATCATCTCTGCCTTCGGATAGAGAAAGTTGATCATCGATGACTTGCCGACACCGGACGGTAAGGCAACAACGGTCGTTTTATCTTTCAAAAGCTCTCGTATCTGTTCTGTCCCTGCCTGCTCTTTTACACTGGTAAAAAGAACCTGACAGCCACAGTTTTCATAAATCTCCTGAAGTCTTGCCGCCTCTTGCGGCTCTGCAATATCACTTTTGTTAAAACAGACAACGACTGGTACATTCTGACGCTCCATTGAGATCAGGAAACGATCCAGAAGACTCAGATTCGGAGCCGGCCTGCTGATTGCAAAAATGACCATCGCCTGATCTACATTTGCAACGGCCGGACGGATCAGTGCATTTTTCCTGGCAAGGATATCCCGGATATTTCCTTCTCTTTTTTTTCTTCGTCCAGGATATCGATCACCACATCATCTCCGACCAGCGGTTTTATTTTATTTTTCGAAAAATACCCTTTGCTTTACACTCATACACGCCTTTTCCGGCGATATGGACATAATAAAACCCGGCAATTCCTTTTATAATCTTTCCCTGCATGAAAACTCCGTATTCTGCACACCGCTATTTGCTGAACGGTACGCCTTCATATTCTACTTTTTTCAATATATTTCCATCGTCATCCAGCACATAAACATACGCAGTTGCACTCTTTGCCGGAATCGGATGTCATTTTTTCAGGCTGTACGGGAACTCAACCACTTCTCCGTCCACCAGAGTCGTTGTCTTGCCGTCCTGCACCAGCTCAATGCGGACTTTCTCATCGTTGTAGTCCTGCGGTGCATAAAGCTTTACATCGGTAGAATATTCTGCCTTTGCACTGGTTTCTTTGGATTCCGTTTCCTTTTTCGTCTCTTTGACGGTCTCCTGTGTTTCCGTATCCGTTTCCGTGTCCGATGCAGGATCGGAACTGTCGACACTTCCGTCTCCGCCATTGCTGATGTAAAGTGTAACGGTAGAATTCGGGGCAACTTCCTGTCCTGCTCCCGGACTTGTATAACTGACTGACATGTCCCTGGGCGATGGAAATATCATACACTTCCTGCTGGTCACATTTCAGCCCCAGCTTTTCCAGTCTTTGCTTTCGCATCGTCTGCTGACTCATTCTCCAGATCCGGCAGGGTGATCTTGTCGCTTCCGGTACTTACCGTGTAAGAAATGGTCGTATTTTTTTATCAACCATCTCGCCCTTTGCCGGCTGCTGAGCCATGATCTGACCCTTGTCATAATCGGTGGACGGTTCTTCTCCGGCATACTCAAGCCCAAGACCAGTATCTGCCAGCATTTCTTTTTGCCTCTGCTTCTGTTTTTGCCAAGGATGCTCGGCACTTCGACCTGACCGGAGATCTGTGTCGTCTCAGTTGCGGTCGTTGTCTCTGTCTGCTTCTTGTTGCTTCCGCCTGCCAAAAATCCAAGGTCAAACAATCCGGTCGCACTTCCGACCAGTGCCAGAAAGATTGCCAGGATCAGAACGCCTACGACAATGCGCGCCGATCGTCATGAATTTCTCCAGTTTCGGATTGACTTCCGGCTCCTGCGGCTCTTCCGGCTGATAATATCCGCCGGCATAATTCTGTGGATTCTGATATCCATTGTTTGCATACTGCTGTCCTCTGCCCTGCATATTCTGCGGATTTCCCATATTCTGCGGGTTCTGAGGATTTGGCATGCCGGTATTGACCGGTTCTTGATTTGCAGGATAAGGCTCTTCTGCCTGCTTTGCATCTCATTGCGTCCTTCTTTGATCTTGTTCAGCTCATCCTGAGAGACGATCACGGTATGTGCACGGCTGTCAAGCGGTGCAATCTTTACAAAGTCACCTTCCGGGTTGACCAGAGACTCCTTTAAGTCACTGATCAGCTCTTCCATGTCACTGTATCGTCGATCCGGGCTTTTCTGCGTACATTTATAGATGATCTGTACCGTACTTTTCGGCAGTTCCGGCACATATTTACGCGGTGACTGGATCTCCTCCTGCAGATGTTTCAGTGCAATGGCGACCGTCGTGTCACCGTCGAACGGTACATGACCGGTCAGCATCTCATACATCGTGATACCAAGCGAATAGATGTCACTCTTGTAGTCACTGTAACCGCCTCTTGCCTGCTCCGGTGAACTGTAGTGTACCGAGCCCATAACATTGAACTGATCGTATTGATGTCGCCACTCTTGCGATACCAAAATCCGTGACTTTTTACTTTTCCATCTGTGGAGATGATGATATTCTGCGGTTTGACATCACGATGGACGATGCCGTTGTTGTGTGCCGCCTGCAGCCCCATCGATACCTGGATCGCAATGCTGGTCGCTTCCGCACTGCGAGTCTTCCCTTTTCTCGATATATTCTTTTAAGGTGATCCCTTCTACCAGCTCCATGACAATGAAACTGATGCCGTTGTCCTCACCTACATCATAGACATTTACAATATTCGGATGTGCCAGTCCTGCCGCAGACTGTGCCTCCACACGGAATTTCGTGATAAATCCCTTATCTTTTTCGGAATTCAGGTTTCAATACTTTCACTGCAACAAAGCGGTTCAGTGTATGGTCTTTTGCCTTATATACATCTGCCATACCGCCGGAACCGATCTTGCTGATGATCTCGTATCGATCCTGGATAAACATGCCTTCTTTTAACATTGCTCCACCTCACCTGTCAGCGGCTGTGCCAGTACAACCGCGATATTGTCCTTGCCGCCATTGCGATTTGCCCGTTCAATCAGGTCCATGGCGATCTTCGGCAGCTCTCTGCCGCTTTTGATTATTTTTTCAATTTCTTCATCTTCTACCATGTTGCTCAGTCCGTCGGAACATAAGAGCAGGATATCTCCTTTTCTTAAGTCCTCGTCAAAAAAGTCAATCTCCAGTTTTTGTCCTGCACCGACTGCTCTGGTGATGATATTCTTGTTCGGGTGATTTCTCGCCTGCTCCGGGCTTAACTCGCCCGCCCGCACCATCTCTCCTACCAGAGAATGGTCTCTGGTGATCTGTCTGATGTGATCCCGTATCAGATACAGTCTGCTGTCTCCTACATTTGCAACATAAAGGTAATTTTCAACCACGGTTGCGGCTACGACGGTCGTACCCATACCGCTCAGTTCTTCGTCTTCTCTTTGCCTTTTCCAGCACTCTTTCGTTTGCTGTTTCAATTGCACTTCGAAGTACACGGATCGGATTTCGTTCTCTGCTTCTTTTTAATATGACTGACGATCACTTCGGCCGCATAGCGGGATGCCATATCGCCTGCCTGATGTCCTCCCATACCATCCGCAACGATCAGAAGGTTCGGCAATGGTCCTACCGGAGTGTCAGAAGCAAACACAAAATCCTGGTTCGTGGTTCTTTTTCTGCCCTACATCTGTAACACAGCATGATCTCATGCCTTTACTCCTTTTTTTTTTCTTTATCCATATAACTTTTCCTAAGTTGTCCACAAGCACCGCCAATATCACGTCCCATTTCTCTTCTAATAGTAACATTTATTCCGCAATTTTCAAGTTTATTTTTGAACTCCACAATCACTTTTCGTTCCGACTGCACATAAGAACGTTCTTTTACCGGATTGACCGGAATCAGATTGATATGGCAGTTGATGCCATGGATCAGTTCGTAAAGTCGCTTTGCATCTTCTTTTGAATCATTCTGTCCGCCAACAAGGCTGTACTCAAACGTGATGCGACGTCCGGTCTTTTCATAATAATACCGGCAGGCATCCACCGCCTCATGGATCTCATATTTTCCGGCGATCGGAAGCAGTGCTTTTCGTTTTTCCTGATTCGGTGCGTGGAGCGAAAGTGCCAGTGTGATCTGAAATCCTTCATCTGCAAGCTGACGCATCCGCGGCACGATCCCGCAGGTTGATAAGGTAATGTTTCGCTGGCTGATATTGAGTCCGTTTTCATCGCTCAGCATCCGGATGAATTTTACCGCATTGTCGTAATTATCCAGTGGCTCTCCGGTACCCATCATCACCAGGTTGGATACCCGCTCCCCGATGTCTTTCTGGATACGGTAGATCTGATCGAGCATCTCCCCCGCCGTCAGATCTCTTGTCTTTCCTCCGATCGTGGAGGCGCAGAAACGGCAGCCCATCCGGCAGCCGACCTGCGAGGAAATGCACACCGAATTGCCGTGCTGGTAACGCATCAGCACACTCTCGACCACATAGCCGTCCGAAAGGCGGAACAGATATTTTCTCGTTCCGTCCAGTTCGGAAACCAGCGTCTGTACGTTCTCAAGGCAGGTATATTCACAGGTTTCTGCCAGTTTTTTCCCGCAGATTTTTTTGAGAGATTGGTCATCTCTTCAAAACCATCCGCCTGTTTTTCATGCATCCACTGGTAGACCTGCTTTGCCCGGAACGGCTTTTCGCCGATGCTGACAAAAAAAAATCTTTCAGTTCGTCATAATCCAATGATTTGATATCTGTTTTTTCCATGCCACACTCCTACTTTACGCGTTTCAGGCGTGCAATGAAAAATCCGTCTGATTTATGTATGCCGGGCAGAAGCTGAAGATATCCGGCACTGGTTGTCTTACCCTTCAGCTCGTCGCAGATGTACGGATCAATGCTTTCCAGCACAAACGGATAATTTTCCAGAAACCATTTGACGTTGTACTGATTTTCTTCTGCCCCGATCGTACAGGTACTGTAAATCAATGTTCCGCCCACTTTGACATACTTCCAGACCGTATCGAGGATCTTACGCCGCAGTTTGATGATCTCCGTCTGTTTTGCCGGTGTCATCTTGTAGCGGATGTCCGCCTTTTTGCCGATCACGCCAAGTCCGGAGCAAGGCACATCTGCCAGCAGAATATCCGCACGCTCCACGGATTCCGGATCAAAAAACGGTCGCATCCTGCAGGGTCGCAGACATATTGATCACGCCGATACGCTCAATATTTTCCTGCATCAGCTGGACTTTGTAGTCGGTGATATCTCTTGCCTCCACATGACCGCTTCCGTGCAAAGATATCTGCAAGGTGAAGGCTTTTGCCTCCCGGTGCGGCACAGACATCAATGCAGTAGTCGCCCCATTTCGGTGCCGCAATCTCAGAAACCAGCATGGAGCTGACATCCTGCACTTGGAACCAGCCGCGTTTAAAGGCAAGCACCGCTTTCATGTAATTATAGCCGCGGATGCCGAGTGCATAGTCCAGATACGGACTCTGCTCTACCTGATCCCCTGCTCTTTGAGGCTCTCGATAATCTGCTCTTTTTCTGTTTATCCAGATTGCGCGGATCGAAGTCGGTTTTCTTCATGCATATCCTGGCAGATCTTCTCCACTGCATCAAAGCCGTAGAGTTCACACCAGCTCTTTACGATCCATTCCGGCATGGAATAGGTGACTGAAAGATAAAGCAACGGCTGTTTTTCTTTTGAAGGATATTCCACTTTGTCCAGATTTCTTGCAACACTTCGAAGAACACCGTTCACAAAACCTTTGAGCTGATAAAGCCCCGTTTCTGTGCCAGACGCACGCCTTCGTTACAGACGGCAGAATCCGGTACACTGTCCATATATTTTAACTGATAAACCGACATACGCAGGATGTTGCGGATCACCGGTTTCATATTTTCCACTTTTACTTTTGAAAAACGCTCAATGATATAATCCATCTGGAGCATATTTTCCAGCGTGCCCTCGGTCACACGCGTAATAAATGCCCGGTCACGTTTGTCCAGGTACTGATATTTTTCCAGCACATCCTTGAGCACGATATGGCTGTACTGTTCTTCTTCCACGATATCCATCAGTGCACCGAGGATAATTTCTCTAAGATTAATCATCTCTTCTGTTTCCTCCTGCTAAAATGACAAGACGCGCCAGCCGCAGTATGGATGATGCAAGACTTGTACATAAGTCATAGCTGCCGCTCTGAGCACTTTTTTTGCTCCTGTGATCTCACTCTCTCCAAGCATTCCGTTTCCCCTAGTCCTGAAAAGATCACAGCCAGTGCGCTGAAAATCAGCCCTGCAAATGTAAAAATCGGCCAGGAAGCCTGAACCGATGTTGGTCGCCGGAACCAGTGTGTGCTTCGAAGTACCAGAGGCCCATATCCTTTCTGGATGCTACTGCATGACCACACTCATGTGTCGCCACGCATACTGCCGCAACGGAATTGGAGCCATAGGTGCTGTCTGAAAA
>VOFD01000954.1_pt1 | contig 11776 bp, 14 predicted proteins | sample 5384101 | NCBI WGS metagenome assembly VOFD01 (sample SAMN12384723, study PRJNA508395) | human gut metagenome | isolation source: healthy gut C | host: Homo sapiens
CCGCGCTTCATCGCCGGCACATTCCAGGCATTTCAATCCATGGCTCCGCCCCCAACCCCTCCGAACACACTGCCGCGGAGAAGTTCCTCTCTAAAGCGCGGCAACCTTCTCCTGCAGCGCGGCGTTTTCTTTGCAACCCCTTCCGCCATGCTCTTCTTCATTGCAGCCAGCTGAGCGACAAGGCCCTCGTCGGAGAGGGCAAGCATCTGAGCGGCAAGAATCGCGGCGTTATCCGCTCCGTCAATGGCAACGGTAGCCACCGGAATTCCGCTGGGCATCTGTACGGTAGCCAGCAGAGCGTCAAGACCGTCCAGAGTTGAAGACTTGACCGGGATTCCGATCACGGGCAGCGTCGTGTGAGCGGCCAGAACGCCGGCCAGATGAGCGGCCTTTCCGGCTGCGGCAATGATCACGCCGAATCCCTCTTCCACAGCACTGGCGGAGAACGCGGCGGCGGCATCCGGCGTTCTGTGCGCGGACATGACGCGAACCTCCACCGGAATTCCAAACTCCTTGAGGCGCTTCACAGCGGGCGAAACCACCGGAAAATCGCTGTCGCTCCCCATAATAACAGCTACCTTTTTTCACAGACATCTTCCTTTTCTCTACTGCTCCATTCGCGGACGCGCAGGGACCTTCCCCGAAAACAAAAGAAAGCAGGCTGCGGCATATTCTGCTGCGCAGCCTGCTGTTTTCCCGGTTAAGGGTAGAAACCGGCGCAATGAGGCTCTGCGGAATGACACAGAAACCAAGCTCTCATGCGCTTTCCCTCCAACGTCTTTTTCTCCGGCTCTCCGGAGAAGCTCTTCTCCTTTCATTTTAGGATAAACACGCTATAAATTCAAGCGATTTTCCTGAATTCGTGTAAGAAATCGGGGAAGAGAATCCCAACGCAGAGGATTTTGTCTATTCTGACACTCGTGCCGGGTTTAACGTCGTTGGCGACAAGCTCCTTGACGGAAGTGGCAAGACCGGCCAAAGACTGAATCTCGGACGGGATGATGATCTTCGTCGCCTTGCCGTCGGCGGCCTTCTGGAACGCCTCCAGGCTCTTGAGCGCAATCACGCGATCGGACGGGGCAGCCTCGTTGAGCATCCGGAGACTGTCGGCAAGCGCGCGCTGCACGGCCAGGATAGCCTCAGCCTCACCCTCGGCCTCACGGATACGGGCTTCCTTCTTCGCCTCGGCGCGCAGAATGGTGGATTCCTTTTTCGCCCTGAGCCACCAGGATAGCGCTCTGCTACCCTCGGCCTCGGTGACGACGGCGCGCTTCTCGCGCACGGCCTTCATCTGCTTCTCCATCGCGTTCTGAATTTCCGGGGGCGGGATGATGTTTTTGAGCTCCACACGGTTCACCTTGATGCCCCAAGCGTCGGTCGCTTCATCAAGGATCTGGCGGATCTTCGTGTTGATAATATCGCGGGACGTCAGGCTGGCGTCAAGCTCGAGCTCGCCGATGATGTTGCGCAGCGTCGTTGCGGAAAGGTTTTCAATCGCGGAGATCGGACGCTCCACACCGTAGGTGTAGAGCATCGGGTCGGTAATCTGGAAGTAAACAACCGTATCAATCTGGATGGTCGCGTTATCCTTTGTAATGACAGGCTGCGGCGGGAAGTCGATCACCTGCTCCTTCAGGGAAACACGCTTGGCAATCCGGTCAATGAACGGAACCTTTACATGCAGGCCGGTGCTCCACGTTTTGCTGTATGCACCGAAGCGCTCCATGACATAAGCATAAGCCTGCGGAACCATCTTGACGTTGCTGATCACGATAATAATGACGATGAGCAAAAATGCGAGAAATACATATAAGGGCCACATAAATTTCTTCCTCCTTCTGCGATGTGCTGCATCAGCCGAATCTGCGGGGACCGCGGCGTGTCCACCGGGAAACGCACAGCCGTTTCTGCGGGCTGTGCCGGCGGGCAACGCGGAACGGATCACTCGGAATCGTCTGTGCGAACAGGTGTTACGCGCCTGCGTACCGGCGGGAAGCTCCTCTACAATAATCTTCACGCCTTCAATCGCGCGGACAATCACCTCTGTCCCCTCCGGGATTACGGTTCCGCGGGCGGAGCGGGCGGTCCAAACGCTGCCGAGCACCTTCGCCTGCCCGGCGGCCGTCGTGTTGTTGATCTCCTGCGTCGACGGCGATCTGCCCGACACAGCGGCCGGCGTTTGTATCCTGCCGGCGAAAGCTCGTAAGCTTTTTTCACAAGCGGCCTCGTACAGACGAGTGCAACGCCGGACACCACAACGAACAGGATCCATTGTACATAAAGCGGCGCACCACACAGATTACTAATCAAAGCGGCGACTCCGCCAAGCACAAACCAGATGGAAACCAATTGGTTTGTTGCAGCTTCCGTAACCACGGCGACGACGATCATAGCAAGCCAGAAAATCGCCCAACCCATATTCATTGCCTCTGTTCCTTCCTTTCCGGCCGTTCCCGCTCTGCATCAGCGGGGCTGCGCCTTTTTCATCCGGCAGCCGCGGCTGCCTGAATGTTGTTTTTATCTTACCATAAAAAGCAGGAAGATACAAACGGTTATTTAGGGGAAAAAGAAGGGATTTTCAGTCAAAAAAGCAAATTTGGACGAGCCTTCTGCTCCGCGCCTATCCCGTCTCTTCCGCGCCCCGGCGGGAAAGCCCGCTCTTTTCCGGGTTTATTCTTCCCGTTTGCAGTAAATGCGCACACAGAGGAAAAAGAACCGACAACCAGAAAAAATGCAGCGGCAATAAGCAGGAAGGACGCCATCGGAGTGGGATTGAGAAGAGAAAACAGAAGGGAAAGTCCGAGGTATTCTCCACGGAGAGCGACGCGCCGAAAAGAGCCGCCACAAGAAAAATTGTGACGACGATCAGCAGACGCGCCTTCTCCGGGCCAAAGCGATAGAAAAACGGAAGCTGCAGCGAAAGAAGCAGCAGCCCTCCCGCCATCATCCCGGCCAGCGATCCAACCATCCGTCCTGTCTCCTGCGCCGCTCCGAGAAAACCGGAAACCGCAATCACCGCACCTCCCAAAAGCAGTCCCGCTGCAAGAAAAACAAGTCCCAGCAGATATTTTGCGAGGACGATTTTCCAGCGCTCAACAGGGAGCGCCCGCGCATACACATCCCAGTGGGCAGTCCTGTCATAGCTGAAGGTATACAGCGGCGTGAGAACGCCAATCAGACACAGATACATTCCTGTCATCAGAATGCGTGTTTCCGAATCCTGAGACACCATGCCAAGGGTAAAAATCACAAACGCCAAAAGCAGATACTTCATGTTCTTCCAGGCCAGCAGCAGGTCCTTGCGCAGGATCCCTTTCATTGCTCTTCTCCCCTTCCGTAAAGCACCATGATTTCCTCAATCGAGGTTCGGTCGACCATGAAATTGCGGTATTTGCGTGCGGCCGCCTCCCGGTTTCTGGTCAGCACCCGCGTCTCAAACGCGCTGCTCTTCACAGCGGCGATATCCTCCCCGATCGATGCGTTCCAAATCGCTGCGCCCGCACTTGATAACACCCCAGTCATAGAGCAAAGCGTCCTTCTGCTCCGAAAACACGACCTTTCCCTTGTGCAGAAACGTCACATAATCTGCCACCTTCTCCAAATCCTCGGTGATATGACTCGAGAAGAGTATAGCGTGCTCCTCGTCGCTGACAAACTCCTGCAGCAGTTCAAGCACCTCGTCCCGTACAATGGGATCAGGCCGCTCGTCGCTTCGTCGAGAAGGAGCAGACGCGGTCTGTGAGCAACGCTGCCGCAACGCCCAGTTTCATCTTCATGCCTCGGGAAAGCTCCTTGATCTTCTTTTTCCTTTTTCGGCAATCCGAAGCGGCGGAGAAGCGAATCATACAGCCCGTCATCCCAGCTTTTGTAGCAGCCTCTGAGAATCGCTCCCACCTCGGCCGGAGTAAACATCTCGTGGAAATGGCAATCGTCAAAGACGACGCCAATCCGAGCGCGCAGCACACTGCCATGCTCCCGGTTATCCTGCCCAAACACCCGAACCGTCCCGCTGTCACGCGACAGTTCATCGAGAATCAGCTTGAGCGTTGTCGTCTTCCCTGCGCCATTCTCCCCCACAAAGCCCATAATGCTCCCGCCAGGTACCGAAAAGCTCACATGATCGAGCGTAAAGTTCCCGTATTGCTTTGTCAGGCCGTCCACCTGCAGCAATGTCTGTTCCATCTGTACCTCCCGCCTCTTCGGCTCATGTTTCCGGCTCTCCGTAGAGCAGCGCGAGCGTCTCCTGCAGCTCGGAAAGCGCAATGCCTCCTGTGCGCGCCGCCTCGACAGCCCGCTCCAGATGCTCTTCCACCTCACGGAGACGGGCTTCGCGCAGAAGCGCCGGGTCCTGCGAGGCGACAAAGCTTCCCTTGCCGACCACGCTTACGAGAAACCCCTCGCGCGCTCGAGATCTTCATACGCGCGTTTCGTCGTGATAACGCTGATCCGCAGTTCCTTCGCCAACACGCGCATCGACGGCAGCGGATCGCCGGGAGACAGCTCTCCTTTCATGATCGCCGCCTTCACCTGCTGCGTGATCTGCTCATAGATCGGTTTGCCGCTGTTATTGCTGATAATAATATTCAAGGCTTCCACCCTTTCGCCCCTCGCGACAGGGGCACGGTATATATACTGTGTATATAGTATATATACACTATGAAGATTTGTCAAGAGAGATTCCCCAAAATGTCTGTCAGCCTTCCCATTTGTGATGTTCTGCTGTTCCCCAAAAAAGAAACCGTCAGTCATCCGAAAAAAGGAACCGGCCAGCACAACAAAACGCCTGATCCATGCCAGCTTGCACCGCAGCACAAAACGCCGCGAAAAAACCTAAACAGGCAGGTTTTCCGCGGCGTTTGCAGACCATGCGATTGTGTTTACTCGGCAAGTGCCTTTTCCACTTCGGCAAGAAGCGGGATGGAATCAGCGGCTCCCGGACGGCCAACGGCAATCGACGAAGCCATTGAGGCACGGCGCAGGCAATCCGAAATAGGTTTCCCCTCAAGCAGCCCGGCCAGGAAATAGCCGGTAAAGGTATCGCCCGCTGCTGTCGTATCAACGGCTTTGACAGGGAAAATTCCCTGCTCATACCGCACGCCGTCCGCCAGACAGACAGCGCCCTTTTCTCCCAGTGTCAGAACGAGAAGGGCGTTGGGGTACTTGGCATGCAAGGCATCAAGGACGCAGGACGGATCCGTTTCTCCGGCCAGGAAAGCCCCTTCATGCTCATTGAGCAGGAAGCAGTCGACAAGTTCCAGAGGAAACGTAAGAAGCTCTTCGTTCGCAGGAGACGGATTAAGCACCACCTTGAGTCCTTTCTTCTTGGCCGCACGAATCATGCCATCCGTATTGTCGAGCTCATTCTGCAGCAGAAGATAATCGCCGGGACCAAAAGACTCCAACACCCGATCGATGTACTCGTCCGTAATTCGCAGACCCTCATGCGCATAGAAAAGGATACAGTTGCGTCCCTTCTCGTCAACCTGGATCACCGTATGGGACGAGGGGCCGGATACCTCGCGGACAAGCTCTGCGTTCACGCCGTTTTCTTCAAGAATCGAGCGCAGCGGAGCGCCGTCCTCTCAAGCAGACCGGCCTGCCAGACCGGAGCTCCGGCCTTCGAGAGCGCGATGGATTGGTTGAGTCCCTTTCCGCCGCAGCAAACACGCCGCGACAGCGCGCGGATTGTCTCTCCGGCCTTGACCATGGACTCCACCCGTAAACGTAATCAAGATTCATGGAGCCCAAATTTAAGATACGCATGTTGTTTCCTCCTTTCTTCGCGGCCGCATCGGCCGCTGCTCATTCTTCGGAAGCCTTTTCCTCCGAAACGGTACCGAGTTCAAACCAGAATGTGGAACCGACTCCTTCCTGACTCCGCACGCCATACTCGCCGCCGTGCATATCGAGGATCATCTTCACAATGGCAAGTCCAAGCCCCGTACCAACTTGGGCGCGCTTGTGCGCCTTATCGACCTTATAATACCGTTCCCAGATGTCATTGAGCTTGTCCTGCGGAATCCCATCGCCGGTGTCGGAAACGGAAATCCGTACCTTTTCATCTTCCACCGTTTGGCGAAGCGTCACGGACTTATCCGGCCCTGTGTAGGTGAGAGCGTTATTCACCAGATTGTAAACAACCTGGGAGATCTTCAATTCGTCCGCATGAACGTATACATCTTCGCTGGCATAAAACACAATGTGATAATCTGTCAGCTTCGTATAACGTGTGAGGATTTGCCGGACACTGGCCGTGAGATTGAACACACTGCACTGCATCGGCACCACACCGGCCTGCAGCTTGGAAAGATCGAGCACATCGTTGACAAGCGTGGACAGACGTGTCGCCTCGTCGATGATGATTTGCACGTTTTCCGGCGTATTCTCCCCCGGCAAATCACGCATGACCTCCGCATAGCCGGTTATCAGCGTCAGCGGAGTGCGCAAATCATGCGAAATATTCGCAATCAAGTCACGCTGGAGATGCTCCGTCTTGGCAAGCTCCCGCGCGGCATAATTGAGCGTGTCGGAGAGCTCGTGCACTTCACGGTAGCCCTCCCCTTCAAAGTTCACCTCATAGTCTCCCGTCGCCAAAACCTTCGCCGCCGAATTCAAAGACTCGATCGGCTTTCCAATCTTGCGCGAAAGAAGGAAAGCGAGCAGAAGTCCCATCAAAATCATGATCACGCTGACCGCTATCAGCTGATACCGCAGCGTGTCAACTGTCGATCCCACCGGAGAAATAACCGAATTGAGCAGCACCATAAGCTGTTTGCCGTCGCTCCGTGTAACCATCTGAGCGAAAATCATGACCTCAGGCGATTCCTGCTGGCGCAAAAACACCATATTGCTGCCCAGGACCGTAATGGACTGCCGCACCTCCTGAGGAAAACGTTCAAAATAAGAGCCGCCGTTCTGCGCTGTCAGAGTATAGACCATGGCAAGATCCCAGCCGCTCAGGCGATGAATCACACAATTCGGCACGGCTGTCTCTGAGTAAAGACGGTTTCCCTGACCATCACAGATAATGCTGCAAATCTGATTATCGACAGCAACACGCTGAAGCTCTTCCTGCAGAGTAGCGGAATTGATATTGTCGCAAATCTGATAGGCGACCGATTTTATCTCATTGACCTTAATTGCCTTGTAAAAGGTATCGAGCAGGACAACCTGGAACAGCCAGAGAAGCGCAACAATCACAGCTGTAAAAATGGCAAAGCTCCCGAACACTCTCCACTGAACGCCGGGCGCGCGTTTTCCTCTCTAAGCCTCAAAACGATACCCCACGCCGCGCAGCGTCACAATAAACCGGCTGTAGGGGCCGAGACTTTTTCGCAGGAGCTTGATATGTGTATCCAGCGTTCTGTCATCACCGTAAAAATCATAGCCCCAGACATTTGTAATCAGCTTTTCGCGTGTCAGGGCGATGTTGCGGTTATTGACCATGTAGAAAAAGAAGGTCGTACTCCTTGGGAGAAAGTTCCGCCTTCTTTCCGTCAACCGTGACGATTCTTCCGGTAAAATCAATCGTCAGTCCCTCGAAACGAACAATTTCCTTGGCCGGCTCCTCCGGGGTTGGGCGCACACGCTTTAAAATCGCGTTGATCCGCATCATCAGCTCTTTCGGAGAAAAAGGCTTGACAACATAATCGTCAACGCCCAGCTCAAAGCCGTGAATCTTATCATACTCTTCCCCGCGTGCGGAAAGCATCAGCACGGGCGCCTGACAGTACTTTCGCAGCTCCTTGACAGCTGAAAACCCATCGAGCTCCGGCATCATAACGTCCATGATAATGATATCATAATCATTGGGATGCTGGCGGCACATCTCAACCGCCTGCATTCCATCCTCCGCCTCAAAAACGACATTCCCCTCAAACACCGCGTATTTTTTTGATGAGGCTTCTGATGTTTTCCTCATCATCCACAACAAGAATCTGATACATACGCTCCTCCCTTCCAGAAGCGTTCCCGCACAATTGCAGCTATGCCGGGAAGCCGTGTCAATCGTCATAAATCCCCGTTGAGAGATAACGCTCCCCCGTATCGGGCAGCAGCACGACAATACGCTTTCCTTCGTTCTCCGGACGGGCCGCCACCTGCGCCGCCGCCCAGACAGCCGCTCCGGAGGAAATACCGACCAGCAGGCCGTCTCGCCGCGCCAGCTCCTTCGCCGTCGCAATCGCCTCATCATTCGGAACGCGAATCACCTCGTCAAGCAGAGAAACATCGAGAATCTCGGAACAAACCCGGCTCCGATTCCCTGAATCTTATGCGGACCTGCCTTGCCTCCCGAAAGGACAGGGGATGCGTCAGGCTCCGCCGCCACGAGACGAACAGAGGGGTTATGCTCCCGAAGCCCGCGCCCTACGCCGGTGATTGTACCGCCTGTGCCGGCTCCGGCAACAAAAATATCAACCTGCCCGTCGGTATCACGCCAAATCTCCTGTGCTGTCGTGCGGCGGTGCGCCTCCGGGTTGGCCGGATTGGAAAACTGACCGGGCAGAAATGCACCGGGAATTTCTTTGACAAGCTCCTCCGCCTTCGCAATGGCTCCGCTCATTCCCTTTGCTCCCTCGGTCAGGACCACCTCTGCGCCGAGCGCGGAGGCAAGGCGGCGGCGCTCCATACTCATGGTATCCGGCATGGTCAGAATCATGCGATAGCCCCGAGAGGCCGCTACAAACGCCAGACCCACGCCGGTATTTCCGCTCGTCGGCTCCACAATGGTTCCGCCCTCTTTGAGCAGGCCGCGGCGTTCCGCATCCTCGACCATAGCCAGTGCGACGCGATCCTTGGCTGAGGAAAGCGGGTTGAAATATTCAAGCTTGGCAACAACCGACGCCTTCAAACCATGACGTTTGGCATATGCGCCCAGCTCCAGAAGCGGCGTATTTCCACCAACTCCGTCAAATTTCCTGCAATTCTCATGTGTATCGGCTCCCTTCTGTATACGAGACACTGCCCGATTTTACTCTAGGAAACACCGCATTATCCCAAGCGGCAGATCGTGCCGGAATTATTTGTGAGAGAATCCAAAATACGCAGGCAAACCTTGCCGGATTGCTGGCATTCTTGGAAAATATTCAAAATCAGAGCGCGGCAGCTTGTCTGAACCGTTAGGCGCAAATTGTGCGGTGTTGCCTTTATATTGTCCGAAATCAGATCATTTCATGACCCTTATTTTATCACAACTTCCCCACTGCCGCAATGAAAACTCCATGAACAAAATTTTCGATTTGATAAAACGAAAAAAACGAAAACGCTCACCCGCTGCTTTGCAGCCAATGAGCGTTCCCGTTTTCTCCTGTGCGTCAATCCGCACCGGAATTTTGGGAAAAGGATCAAGCAAGCGAAAGTGTAACTGTCACATCGCCGTTTCCCCAGAATCTCCCGAAGTCCGTCTGCCGTAATATCCTGAATTCGCCCCAGTCTTGTCAGGCTCCAGGAGTTTTGAGCATAATAAATCACAAAAGAGCTTCCCTGATACAAGATCAGATCTCCGGCACTCGTTGTGATGGATTCGTCACAGCGAGGCAGACTTGTTCCAAGGTCTCCAACCTTTTCCATCCGGCCATAATCCTCCATGGCAATGGTGAGAGGTCCCTGCCGGAGCAGCTCGGTGAGCGCCCTCGCAGAATCATTTTCTGCAAGAACGGCTGTCAAAACTGTATTGCCAATCTGAAGCTTCATCTCTGTTTCCTCCTTCACGGTTTCATCTCCACTTTGTGCTGACGCTGCATTTTTCTTTCTTGCCCGCGCCTTGCTCCTCCTGTACGGCAGACTGCGCCGCAGATACAGGTTCTTCTGCAGACTGCTGAACGGTTTCCGCCTGTCCGGAAGCTGTTCTCGGTCCGCTCTCCGCACCGCTTTCTGACGGTACAGAGGACTGTATCTCAGACCAAGAGCTTTCCGCTTCCTGCTGTGCACTCTCGGAGATTCCGGAGGCACTCTCCGTTTCCCGCCCGACCTGCACGCCGCTTCCCCCCTGTGAGGAGGGAAGCGGTTGTGACCCGGTTTCCGGCTCTGCATTCGATGTCATTTCCATGAAAGACACAGTCCCTTCCTCCGCGCTGCTTGCCGCAGGGGAGCTCCTGCACAGAAGAACAAGCACAAAGGCTTAACACCAGAACAAACGCAGATAAAAAACAACGCATGCGGAAAATATGTTTCGTCACTCTTAACCACGCCCCTTTCCATTCTCCTGCCGGAGAAACGCATCTTTTCTCTTTCAGCATACAAAAATGGACGTCGAATGACAAATACTTGTTTCGCATGGCCCCCATGCCTTTTTTCTATAAAAAACTAAAATGAGAAAAACAAAATCCGGCCGCTTCTTAGCGGAAAGCCCGCCAGAAGCGGCCGGAACGGAAACCGGCTTTCATTTTTGTTTCTCCGCACAAAACAAAGCTGCAGCAGAGCCTGAAACCAGACCAGGCAGGACCTTTTTCCGCTGTTCAGGAATCCTGTCGGTGCTCCGGCACATAGCTGTGATCCACCGTGACCACAGGCACATAATTTTTTCCCAGCATATAAATTCCGTTTGCAATCTCATCCAGCAGGGCGGCGTCCGTGTAGCGGAATCCAAAAGGAACACAGACATCAAACAGCACATTGGAATGCGTCTTGCCCCATACAACACGAAAATCATGCATGGTAATCTCCGGAGAAATACCGCGCAGCACTTCCTGACCTGCTCGCGCAGAGCATTAGTGGGCGCGTCATCCACCACGATAGGATCCATATGGATCACAAGATGAATATTTTTCTGTTTAAGAAAATCGCGTTCAATGTTGTCAACCAGGTCATGACTGGCCAGGATATCCTCGTGCGCATCCACCTCACAATGTACAGAGGCAAAGGTACGCCCTTCGCCATACATATGTACGTTAAGATCATGGAGCCCAAGAATCCCGTCATAGGAAAGGATGGTACGGTAAATGTCGTCGACCACCTCGCGGGCAGGAGCCGTACCCAAAAGGGGATCGCTCGTCTCCTTCACAACCTTCACACCCGTCCAGAGAATGAGAAGGGCCACAGCAACGCCCATATAGCCGTCAAGATTAAATCCAGTGAGACGGGAAATCACCAGTCCGAGCAAAACGGCAAGCGTCGAAAAAACATCGCTGCGGCTGTCCGCCGCCGTGGCCTCGATCGTCGGCGAGGAAATGCGCCGTCCCACCTTGCGGTAAAAGAGACATTGCCACGTCTTAATAAGACAGGACACCACAAGAACAACGACGGCTACCGGACTGAAAGCAGCCTCTTCCGGAGCAAAAATTTTGCCCGCAGATTCCTGCAGCAGCTGAACACCGAGCAGGAGAATCAAAAAGGAAACGATAAGGCCTGAAATGTACTCAATCCGCGCGTGACCGTAGGGGTGCTCCTGGTCGGCAGGCTTGCCGGAGAGCTTGAAGCCCACCAGCGTAATGACGGAAGAAGCAGAGTCCGAAAGGTTGTTGACAGCGTCCGCCACAATAGAAATGCTGCCCGTTACAAAACCGGTGACGGCTTTCATAACGAAAAGCAGCAGATTGGAGACGATACCCACAATTCCGGAAAACTTTCCGTACCGCTCCCTCACCTCGGGACGGTCCATGTTGCGATAATCGCGGACAAAAAGACGAATCAGAAGTTCAGTCAAATCAAATCCCAGCCTTTCCCTGCTCAGCGAAAAGAGCGAACCGCCTGCGCAGTCAATTCCAACCACAAGCGGAAAATCCTCAACCACAAGGCGTTTGACTGATTCACAGCCAAGATCCTCAAACGCGATTAC
>VOFD01001406.1_pt1 | contig 11775 bp, 21 predicted proteins | sample 5384101 | NCBI WGS metagenome assembly VOFD01 (sample SAMN12384723, study PRJNA508395) | human gut metagenome | isolation source: healthy gut C | host: Homo sapiens
CCATCCATATATCTTTTAATGTACCTTTACCATCAAACAAGGTGGTAAGACACCAGTTTGCAACAACATACACAATAAATGGTACAAGGAATGTTGCAATCTCTAAAATCAGGTTTACATTATCCCAGTTTACCGGATTAAACACGAAACTGGTTGCACCTAATTTAATCAGGTTTGTCAAAAGGACCAGAATAACAATTGTATTGGCTGCCGCCATAGACCCTCTCTTTTCATGTGTCAAATCCCAAAAACCATCAAAAGGTCTTACGATACAATGAAGGGCATAACGCAGAGAATCGCGGTAACGAATCCATGCATCTTTATTGGTCAGTCTTTCTTTTTATTTTCATCCTTTTTCAACCTCCCTTCTGGCTTTCTTCACAAATCCAACACCAAATCCAAGGAGAATGAGGATTGCAATAATAATCAAGATCGTACCAATGTTCTCCTCAAACCAAACCTCTCGGTAAAGCTTAAATGCTTTAGAATAATTCTTGGCATCAAGTTTTAATTCAAAGTAATCCATTGCCTCTTTATAGTTCTTCTCACGAAGAAGTGCACGGCCGATTCCAATATATGCCTGGTCGTAGTTACCATTATGCTTCAGAACTTTACGCCAGATATTAGCGGATTCATCATAATTACCCTTCTTGTACTCAGCCAGACCATCGTTAATCATTTTACCATAATCAGTCAAAGTGAACTGGGTAATCGTTCCTAACTTCTGATCTGTAACCAAGAGGGAATCACCAAGGTCTTCAATTGCCGAAGGATTCATAAACAATCCGGCTTTATAACCATGTCCGCCAAAGGCATACAGCATATTCCCTGGAAATCATAAGCAAAGATACGGCCTTTTGTATTATCCAGTGCATAATAAACATCATTTGACAAGCAGCAGATATCTACAAACTTGGAAGGTCCTTTCATCTCGCCTTTTTCGGTGTAACGCAAATCACCATATGGATCATTGTAACCGTTACGTACCAAAATGTCAGTTCCCTTTGCATTCAGCTTACGAATCGGTTCAGCCGACTCTACAGCTCCATCAAATGTACTGATTGTTGCATAAATGAAGTCTTCGGAATCCAGACAAAGGTTCGAATACTCTGTTGGAACGAACAAATCCATCTGTGCACGCTGCTCTTTTGTCGCAACCAATTTCCACAAATAAGTAAGGAAATCATAAGTTACTTCACTGGCTCCGACAAATCCCGTAAAGTCTCCGGTGTCATCAAATTCAAGGAAACCTTTGTTTACGTTCTGAACCTGAGCAAAAATACGTTTTGCACCATCCACAACTAACTTCTGTGGAAGGAATTTTGCATCCGTATAGGTTTTTGTCATTTGGACGGCCAATTACTTTTACCATATTGCCGTCCCGCATCCAAGTGAACAATTTTATTATTACCGGTATCGGCAATGTACATTTGTCCATCATCTGTCGCAAATACATCCTGAGGACCATTCAATTTTACATCTTTTTCCCTCAGCATCTTTTGTAACCGGTTACCTCTTTTACATAAGTAAACTCATTGTTTTCATATGTAAATTCACAAATACGATTATTTCCTGTATCTGCAACATACATCTTATTTCCGGTTGAGAAAAGACCCTGTGGCTCAGAAAAATTGCCACAATCTTTAAAATCAGAACCGGAAATTACTCGCTCAACCGAATAAGCATCCGGAGACTCACGGTCAACATCCCAAAGAATCATAAGTATATGTATAATGCTTGCCATCAGAACTATTCGCGAGGACCTCCGCATTGCTTACAAGGAGGGATGCAACGAGTAATAACGCAAATACCGAAGTAAGTCGTTTCATTTTTCTCATTTTCTTTCCTCCTTATCAGTCTTTAATACCTGAACTAGCCATTGTTTCCAAAATGTTACTCTCTGCCAAAACAAAGATTAAAATCGGCACCATCATAACTACCATCGTTGCCGCGGAACCTACACCCGCACGGGCAACACCACCGGCCATAATCTGCCGCAATGCATATGGCGAAGATCTTATATTCTTCCGAGTAGATATACACCTGACCTTTCATGTTCCAAAGGTTTTGTACAGAGAAAATTGTTACTGTCAACCATGCCGGTTTTACGTTTGGCATGACAATCTGAAGGAAGATTCTTCCTTCTTTCGCACCGTCAATCTTTGCTGCTTCGATCAGCGCATCCGGAATCTGCTCCATGAACTGTCTTCATCAGGAACAATCCCATAGGAAGTGCAAACGCAGGTACCATCAGTGCTAAGTACGTATCAATCCATCCAAGCTTACTCATAATAATATAAGTAGGAATCTGCAATACATAAGCATTGAACATGATTGCGGCCTCTGAATAATCTTGAAAATCTTTTTTGCTTCCCGGGAACTCATATTTTGCCAAAACATAGCGACCATTGAACCAATAATCAAATGACCTACCGTACCAAGCAATGTAATTAATACCGTGTTAAAGACATAACGGGTAAATGGTACATAGGAGCTTGACATAACAACAAGCAAATCCTGGAAGTTATTAAATGTTGGGTTCTTCACGAAAAACCTCGGTGGATACAGATAAATCTCATCCAGCGGTTTAAATGCACTACTGATGGAGTATACCAACGGAAGTACAAAGAAGATACCAAACAAAATCAGCAAAATGTAAATACCGATATCACCACCGACTGAGCGGTTCGGTTTTCTTCGTTTTAATTTAATTAATTTCATCTTTGCTATACCTCCTATCAAGTTCCAACTTTGCTAAGCAAGGCTTGAATTGCCTTATTCAACAATAGCATCACGGCGAACAAAATTGTTGCAATTGCGGAAGCATAACCCATCTCAAATCGCGTGGTACCATAGTCAATCAGATGGGTAACTACGGTTCGTGCCGCATAGTCCGTACTAGGGGAATCCACAAAGCGCCATCGTCGATCGGCGACACCAAATGACTGTGTAATCGCCATAACGGCACCAAACAAAAGCATTGGTTTCATATTAGGCAGGGTAATGTACCACAACTCCTGCCAACGGTTTTTTACACCGTCCACCTATCCGGCTTCAAACTGCGAATTATCAATACCTTGAAGTCCGGCCACAAAGGAAAGGAATCCCTGACCAAGACTCATCCACAATACGACGATAATAATAACATTCATCATGTAAGCTTGGTATCCGTGAGCCACAGAATCGGCTCACTGATAAAACCAAATTTAATCAAAAATGAATTTACATATCCGTATGCATCACCACTAAATAAGATAGACCATACTAAGTATGCCTGACCTGAAATTGTCGGTGCATAGAATACAACTACGGCGAAAGCACGGATATAACGTGGCAGCTCGTTGATAAACCAAGCGAACAAAAAATGCCATGATATAACCAAGCGGTCCGGTAATTGCCGCCAAACAAGAATGTATTTTTAACCGCAATCAAGAATACATCATCTGCAAGAAGCAGGTTAATGTAGTTATCTACACCAACGAATCTTGCCGGTTCCAGTACGTTATAGTACGTGAAACTGTAAAATACTGACATCAGCACGGGCAAAATGTAGAATGCAGTAAACACAATCAAATACGGCAGAAGGAAAAGGTAACATGTCTTGGACATCTTAGCCTTTTTTCCATGCAATTTTAGCATTGCGTTTTTTAATCTGCATGTATTTTCCCAGAAAATTCATTTTTTCACTCCTCTCTTATTTTTGTTTTGTTTCTTTTTTCTTCTTGTTCCAGAGTCTTCAAACCGAACTCTTCACGTTTGTTTGATAACTCCTTATTTATCGTAATAACATAATCAAGAATCGTCTCTCGAGGGTCCTCGTTGTTATTCATGACTTTACGGATTGCGTTTGTGATATGACGTTCTGTGTAATATCCGCCGGCAACCTCCGGAATACCAAATGCCCATTCCACTGCTGTTCATCCAGTACAGTGGACTCTTTCGCTGCTCCAAGACAAAGTCTTAAAGGTTTCTTTATTTGCTGTCGCATAACGTGCCGCAGCACCAACAACCTCAAGTTCTCTTGCATAGGTAGCCTGTGTATCAGCACTTTGCCCACCATTTCAAGGAAATCCCATGCGATTTCTTTCTTGCCACGTTGTTCTGCACCACGAAGCATCATAGATGCAGTACCCCATGACTGAACAGAACGGTTGATTGAGCCATCTTCCTGTTTCACACCGGAACCAAACCAAAGTTCCAAAGACCCTTTGATCTCAGGAGCAAATACCGCCAACGTGTTAAAGTTACTATAATCCGCTACATCCGATTGGCATCTCACCACTACGGAAACGGTTTTAAAATCATACTGTTTATCCAGTTTATAGTTGGTAAACAATTTGGTATAGAATTCAAATGCCTGAATACCTTCTGTACGATGCAATTGTTGTCTCAATTGCGTCATCACGGTACAAGGAACCACCGCGCTGAACAACTGAGCATAGTAGTTTGCAAGGTCAGGGGTTGGAACGTTGTTAATCTTACGCTCTACCGAAGGAATCGCAAAGGACATGCTGTTCTTCTGCAGTTTCGGAAGTGTTTTAATTACATCATCCCATGTATTAATCTGTGTCGCATCGATACCAAGTTCTTCCATAATATCGGTACGATAGAACAATACGTTGTAGTTTTCTGTCTCTGGCAGACCATACAAACCTTTATGTCCGGTCTTATCTTTCAGCCAGTAAGACTCATAAGAACTTGCCTGATACTCAGAAAGTACATCTTTATAATCTGAGAACTGGGTTAAATCCACAGTCGCACCACGAAGTGCGTAGTTGACAGGCTCTGTCTGGGAAATACAAAGTGCTACATCCGGACCATTACCTGACATAACGGCCAGGAAGCATCGCATTTACCGCACCGGCAGAGTTTGTAACTGTATTTTGCTGACGCCGCAAAGCATCAATCAGTTTAACGTTTACTTTAATTTCTTTTCCATATTTTTCTTTTGAAGTCGGAGTAAACATCTGGTCTACCATGTTCTTCAAAATATTACTCTGGTCACGTCCGGCAGTAATCCATACATCGATAACATCCGGATCATCCGAATCATACACATTACCAAGTGCAGAGGAATCGGAACGGAAAGAGTTAATAAACAATGTACACTCATGTACAATTCGATCAAAACTTCCTTCATTTACTTCTTCAATTGAAGATTTGTCACCGGCAAGAACAATATAGTCAATATCCATTGCCGTTGCACTTAAGTTGTTAATTGATGTACCAAGAGAAGATACATTCTCTTTGAAGTTCGACAACGTCTGAGGAATTTTATCCGGACGGTCAACAAACTCTTCCATCTGTGCAGCCAGTGTCTGTGCTACGGCGATTTCACCACCACGTTCACCGGTATATGCAGTAACTTCATCAACTAAGTGATACAAGATTTTGGACTCATCGCCCATTGCCTTAATGATATCCGGATATACTTTTTCAATCTGGTAATCGCGGAACTCATCCGGCTCTGTACCTGTCAATACAAGAATCTGACGATAGTACTGATTCATACGGTATACACTTTCAGACAACTGGGAGAGATACTCACCAAGCTCACCAAGTGTAATTTTCAAACGAATTTTATGTTCTCCAAAGCAGTGAGGTGGAATTTGTATGCCTCGCCTTTATCATTCTGTAAGCAAAGCATTTCCCAAACATTGCTGTAAGTAAATTGCAGACTAGCTACCTCTTTAAAAGGAACCTCTCCGTCAATGTACAAGGAACGGTTTGCGATATAACCACGGTTATATCCCTGACGTCCTTTGATACCGATTACATAATCGCCTTCTTTTTTTCTACCTTCGTAGTCCATTCCAGCCAATCACCGGCAACTTTCCACTGTGTACCACCAATTACATTCAAAACCTGTTTGTCTGTATTGTGCTTGGTAACATTTCCTTTTCATCCTCGTATTCGGTATCGCCCGATGTACGGTCATATGTAGCATATAAAGATGGTGATGAACGTCTGTCCGACTTTTCACCCTGAATCTTCTGAACATAAGATTTGTCAACGTTATTTGTCTTTCCTTTGTTCTCTGCTCGGCGTACTCTGCATAAGTAGGAATCTTTTTTCATATTACCTACTGTGAGTTTACGCATAATCAAACGTTCGTTGACACCAGTTAAGCGAATCTTATTGACACCCTTCTTTAAATAGAAGTAATACGGATCCATCTCATATCCGGTTGGGTCTTCAAAATAGGAAGAAATCCATCCGCGTGTCGGATCTTCAATCTGGGAAGGACGAATCTCATTTCCCTGGTTATCCTTGGTTGGTTTGCCATCATCCGTGTAGACACGTTCGAAGTCAATACCCTCGGCACCATTAAATGGAGTTTCGTATTTACCCGTTTTTTCATTGTAAAAGTTCTACCTTGGTCTCAATTGCAATTCCTCGGTCGTCCTTGTCTCCTGTGGAAGGATAATACTCAAGGTTCAAGTTGTAATAACCCTCCTCTTCCACATTAACAGAATACACTGCGCTTTCTCCTTCCGGAATCAACACCGATTCTGATTTTTCATTCTCGGACCAAGATCATTATGTACAGTGACGTTTTGGTTGTCTCTTTCTTCACGAAACCCGGCAACCGGAATATCATAGGAACCACTTGGTGTATTGGCATCCGTGCGCTTAGCCACATAATCACTGTACTGGCCTTCACGCTGATATTCGCTGCTCATAGTGTCCAAAATCCACACCTGCGTACTTGTCGGAGTTGTCACTTACGGAAGAACCTTTTAACTTGAAAAATAGTACAAAAGCAATAATCACCAGTACTACAATCAAGAATGTCCGTAAGCCTTTTTCTTCATCAACTTTGACATAGCTGTCGCAATCTCCTTTCGTTGTTTCTCTTTTTATGCATTCTGCCAGTAAAATAAGCCATCGGAGCAAAACACATAATGTTTTTTTTGTATAATATGTATACAGTTTGTTATAAAGTATATCACCATTTTTGTAACATGTCCATAGTTTTTGATAGATTTTTTTATGTATTTTTGCTAAAAATGATTGTTTTTCCTTAAAAAAATGTTTTGTATTTACAAGAGAGAATCCATATAGTAGAATGCAAGTATGCATATTTCACAACTTGGAGGTTTTTATGGACAACAAAAAACAGGCATGAATCCGATACTTCCGGGCTTTTTACCCGGATCCATCGATTTGCCGTGTAAACGATGATTATTATTTGGTAACTTCAACTTTTGCTTATTTCCCCGGTGTTCCAATCTTTCACAGCCGTGATTTAGTACACTGGAATCAGATTGGTAATATATTGGAAAGAAAAAGAACAGCTTCCTTTAGTAAATGCAGAAACAAGTGAGGGTATCTTTGCACCGACACTGCGCTACCACGATGGGACCTTTTACATGATTACAACAAACGTAACACCAACAAATGATATCAATAATTTTATTGTCACTGCAACGGACCCTGCCGGTCCTGGTCGGATCCATATCCTTTGGATTCTGCCGGCATTGACCCATCTCTCTTCTTTGATGATGACGGCAAATGCTACTACTGTGGTACACAGAACCGCAGAGAAGGCTCCCGCTATTTCGGTGATAATGAAATCTATATTCAGGAATTAGATTTAAATACGATGAAACTTGTCGGCGAAAGTTACCCGGCATGGCATGGTGCTCTCCGCGGCGTGGAATGGCCGGAGGGACACATTTACAAAAAAGACGGTTATTACTACCTTTTAATATCCGAGGCCGGAACCGGACACAACCATGCAGTTTCGATTGCCCGCAGTAAAAAAGTCTGACAGAGCCTTTTACCGGCCATAAGGCAAATCCAATCTTCACACACCGTCATCTTGGCTACCACTATCCGATTGTAAATGTCGGACATCCGGATATCGTTGAAACCCAAAATGGTGAGTGGTGGATGGTATGCTTAGCATCCCGTCCACGTGGCGGCTACTATAGAAATTTAGGACGCGAAACTTACCTAGTACCATTTATCTGGGAAGATGGATGGCCGGTAATCAATCCGGGAAAAGGTATCTTGGAAGATACTTTCCCAATGCCTGATCTTCCCTGCTTATGAAGCGAAAGAAATTCCTGCAAAAGAAGATTTTGACGCCGATACGCTTCCACTTCATTTTATGTACTTACGCAATCCGAAAGAGGAAAACTATTCTCTTACGAATCGTCCGGGATATTTAGAAATGAAACCGGATGCTGATACGTTATCCACAAAAGGAACTCCTTCCTATGTGTGTCAGCGCCGCTTAGTTTTGATTTTACAGCAGAAACAAAACTTTCGTTTTCTCTGCTGTAGAAAACGAGCGGCAGGTGAATTGCCATTTACCAAAGCCAGTCATTTAACTACCAGCTCTTGGCCGGCAAAAAGGAGACGCCACTGTTCTCTCTCTTGTTAAGACAGAACGTGATGAGGTCACTGTCTTAAAAGAAGAAATACTGGATGCCCTTTATCCTGACCTCACACTTCGCATCACGGAAAATGAACAGGATTTAACCTTTGCTTATTCTGTCGATGGCAAATCTGAGAAAAAATACTTGCGGATAAAGTAGATGCAAGAATTCTGTCTACTGATGTAGCCGGTGGCTTTGTCGGAAACACCATCGGACTGTATGCAACCTCAAACGGTGAGGAAAGCAAGCACCGTCGCAGCATTCGATTACTTCTTATATGAGGATGACGTAAAATAAGATAGTTACTATAAAAAAGAAGTTACAAATCGACTCGAAACAAAAGATTCGCTTTTCGCGAATAAAGTTTCTCGCTGATTTGTAACTTCTTTATTGAAAGCACCTTTATTTTTAACGTCCCTCTAAGCGCAAGATTTCTTTCTTTAACCGCTTCATTATTTTTTTTTTCTCTAATCGTGAGATATAGCTTTGGGAGATGCCTAAGAGGTCTGCGACTTCTTTCTGTGTGAGTTCCTGTCCGAGTTTATCGTCGATTCCAAATCTAAGACGGATAATCGTTTGTTCTCGTTCAGATAATGTTTCCAATGCTTTACGCAGTAAACTTCTATCAACTTCTTTTCAATGTCTTTGTAAATAATATCTTCACTTGTTCCCAAAATGTCCGAGAGCAGCAGTTCGTTTCCATCCCCGTCGCCATTTAAAGGTTCATCAATGGATACCTCTAATTTCGTTTTTATTATTTCTACGCAGATACATAAGAATTTCATTCTCAATACAGCGTGACGCATAGGTTGCAAGTTTGATGTTTTTCGTCGGGTTAAAGGTGTTAATTGCCTTCATCAGACCAATTGTTCCAATCGAGATTAAATCCTCCACGCCGACACCTGTATTATCAAATTTTTTTCGCAATATAAACAACAAGGCGAAGGTTATGTTCTACCAGTGTATTTCTCGCTTTGTCGTTCTGCTCTCCCCCAATTTCTCAATGCAGTGCCTCCTCTCCCGGCTCCAGTGGCGGCGGCAGAATCTCTGCCCCTCCAATATAATGAAGATCACCTCCGCGGTGAAAAAATACACTTTTCCAATCCTGAATCATCCGGAACTGAAACTGTCCCGGCATCGAAATCTTAAGCAAAGCATACTATGATTTCTCCCTTTCCATTTTCATTATTCAACATATCGGGATGCAGTATCATTTCGTATTCTCCATCCACAGAAACACATTCTTCGCAGACCGCCACCCACGCATCTTCCACAAACTGCCAGTCTCCCCCACATTCAATTTCCAGTCGTTGTGCCCGAAAAGCACAAAGCATTCCCATCTTTTTCCCTACAGAATGGTAGGGAATCATCCGCATCAACGGAGTGGTCTTTTCCCTTCCACAATTTTTCCAAAAATTTTTACTGCCGAGCATAACCGGCTTTTTGCTGATTGCATCGTAAAGTCCATTTCCGGTATCCAAAAAGTGCCATTCCTTCGATTTTATTTCCCCGGTCATATATCCGCAAACCGGTAAAGATATGACACCCGTTCTTTTTTTTTTTTTTAGTTTTGGCATAAAAATACCGCAAAAGAAAGAGAACAAAAAAGCATAAGCCCTAACATCGATGCCCCGGTAAGCGGGTAATGAAAACTTTTTGTACCTGAAGCAAAAGCCCCGCCAGAATAAAAGCACATGCATAATAAAGTAAAAGGTGCATCACCGTTCTTGCAGTCGTCATTTTACCAAAAGCAAGCCGGACAAGAAAAACACTAACAAAAAAATAGGACAAAACAAGCAACAGGAGATTTCTGTGCACATGAAACAATACCAAAAGACACGCCATCACAGCTCCTAATACTGACGCAAGGATAAAGGCGCCACAACCGAATGGTTTTTTTTGCATCAATAAACTCTGTGTCAGAAAAACCACCAGATTCATCCCTGTGTTAATCAGAAAGAATACATCTAAGTATAACTTCACTCTCATTGGCATCTTCATCCCCTTTCCGTTTGTGTAGGCTCATTATAGACGATAGACTCTGCAAAGCTTGTCAAACGGCTCGCCCCCTTTTCCCATTATCATCAGCCAAATCATTCTTTCATCTGACATCGTTAGACACAATCCAATCAAGACAGTAGAGTTTCTACATTTCTCACTATCATTGTTTGTCGAAACGCTTGCATCTGCCGCAAAAAATCTTTTATTAATAAAAAAGCGGTTTTAACCGCGGAATTTGAATAGGAAAGGAACTATCATTATGGCAGAAAAAATCCCATTGTAACAATCGTGATGAATGACGGCGATGTTATGAAGCTTGAACTTTATCCGGAAGTTGCAGAGAACACAGTAAACAATTTTATTTCTTTGGTAAACAAAGGATTTTATGACGGACTCACCTTCCACCGTATCATTAGTGGCTTTATGATTCAGGGCGGTGACCCGGATGGAAACGGAACCGGCGGTCCCGGTTACAGCATCCCCGGAGAATTTTTCCTTTAAATGGCTATGACAACTCATTAAGCCATGACCCGGTGTCATCTCCATGGCACGCTCCCAAAGATCCGGACTCCGCCGGAAGCCAGTTCTTTATTATGCATAAGAAAGCCACACATCTTGATGGCTCTTATGCCGCTTTGGTAAAATTATTGAGGGCATGGATGTTGTAGATAAATTAGCCGAAGTTGCTACTGACTGGAGTGATATGCCGCTCACACCGGTTATTATGGAAAAGTAACGGTAGAAAACTTTTGGAGAAGATTATCCGGAGCAAAAAACGGTTTTTAATAAAAAAGAGAAACTGCAGACTCATCTCCCTTTTTTTAAGAAATGAATTGCAGTTTCTTTTTTTATTTCACGATTTCACCCATATAATAAAAAGCCTTTGCTTTCCACTAATTTTACCGGTAAGATTTCTCCAATCAAGGAAGCATCGCCCGGAAAATGAACAACCGCATTATTAGATAAGCGTCCGGTTAAAAGTTCTTCATTCTGTGTGTTTATCTCTTCAACCAGAACCGGAACCGTCTCTCCCTCGATGCTCTTTGTAATCTCTGCGGAAATTTTCTGCACTTCATGCGACAATCTGTTCTCTTTTTACTACTTCTTCCGGCACTTGATTTTCCATTGCGACCGCCGGCGTACCGGTGCGCTTTGAATAAATAAAGGTGTGAACTTAACGAAATAACACTACATCTAATGTGTCTTCAAAATCTTCTGTCTCCCAATCAACCCAATAATATCCGTCGTAAGCGAAAGTTTTGGATTTCTTTCCCGAATCCGCTCCACCAAAAAGATAAAAGATTCTTTCGTTATTGCTTACGGTTCATTTTTGTCTTTTAAAGATTTCCGTCTTCCATGGTAGAAATGCAGATGAGTACATACTTAT
>VOFD01002182.1_pt1 | contig 11769 bp, 10 predicted proteins | sample 5384101 | NCBI WGS metagenome assembly VOFD01 (sample SAMN12384723, study PRJNA508395) | human gut metagenome | isolation source: healthy gut C | host: Homo sapiens
TTACCGCTATGATAATGTGCGCTTAACTTGTGCGCGCTATGGCGTCCCATTGTATCAGAATATGGACGATTTTTTTGAAAACCATGCGCTAATCTATTATTATTTGTTTAACTTTGTATAGTTTTAGGGACGGTGTGGAATCGATCCTAAGCGAGTATTGTCGAACAAAATGGAAAGAATATGAAAGGTATAGTTTTAGCCGGTGGATCGGGTACCCGCTTGTATCCGATCACTAAAAGGAGTTTCAAGCAACTTCTACCTATTTATGATAAGCCGATGATTTTTTATCCGGTATCCGTGCTCATGCTGGCAGGGATACGGGAGATTCTTATTATATCGACCCCGCAGGATTTGCCGGGCTTTCGTCGTTTACTGGGCGATGGCTCCGATTATGGCGTTCGTTTTGAATATGCCGAGCAGCCTTCACCGGACGGATTGGCGCAAGCTTTCATCATTGGAGAGCGTTTTATCGGCGATGACTCCGTTTGCTTGGTGCTTGGCGATAATATCTTTTACGGACAGAGCTTTACCCGTATGTTAAAAGAGGCCGTTGACAAGGCGGAGAACGAACAAAAAGCGACCGTGTTCGGTTACTACGTAAACGATCCGGAACGCTATGGCGTGGCCGAGTTCGACGCGGATGGGAACGTCTTCAGTATCGAGGAGAAACCGAAGGAACCGAAGTCGAATTACGCCGTGGTAGGGTTGTATTTCTATCCGAACAAGGTGGTGGGCGTGGCCAAGAATATCAAGCCATCCGCCCGTGGAGAGCTGGAGATCACTACCGTGAACCAGTGGTTCTTGAAGGATGGGGAGTTGAAAGTGCAGCTATTGGGACGTGGATTCGCTTGGTTGGATACCGGGACTCACGACTCGTTGTCTGAGGCATCTACTTTCGTGGAGGTGATCGAGAAGAGACAGGGACTGAAGGTGGCTTGTCTGGAGGAGATCGCTTTCAAGCAAGGATGGATTGATGAGAAGCGACTTGAGCAAGTGGCTTTGCCGATGATTAAGAATCAGTACGGCCAGTATTTGATGAGGTTGATTAATAAGTAGAAGTAGTTCAGAATACGAGATATCGATGGAAAAAGACAGTAAAATATTTGTTGCCGGTCACCGGGGCTTGGTAGGCTCCGCCATCCTGAATAATTTGCGTAGCAAAGGGTATACGAACTTCCTGCTTCGTACGCATGCGGAACTGGATCTGACGGATCAAGCCGCTGTGAACGAGTTCTTTGCAGCCGAGCGGCCGGACTATGTGTTCTTGTCGGCGGCGCACGTCGGCGGTATCATGGCGAACAGTCTGTACCGTGCCGATTTTATCTACAATAATTTGATGATCCAGAATAATGTCATTCATGCCTCTTGGAAAAACAATGTAAAGAAATTATTATTCTTGGGAAGCACCTGCATCTATCCCCGTGAGGCTCCGCAGCCGATGCCGGAGGATTGCTTGCTGACATCTCCCTTGGAATATTCCAACGAGCCTTACGCGATCGCCAAGATAGCGGGTATCAAGATGTGCGAGAGTTACAACCTGCAATACGGTACGAACTATATCGCCGTGATGCCTACCAACCTCTACGGGCCGAATGATAATTTCAATCTGGAGACCTCGCATGTGTTGCCAGCCATGATCCGTAAGATCCATCTGGCGAAATGCCTGCATACAGGAGATTGGGAGGCCTTGCGTAAGGATATGGACATTCGTCCGGTAGAGGGCGTGTCTGGGAAGGCCTCCGAGCCGGAGATACTCTCCGTATTGGATAAACAGGGTATCCGTCCGGGCGAGGTGGAGCTGTGGGGAACCGGCAAGCCGCTTCGTGAGTTTTTATGGAGCGAGGAGATGGCCGACGCTTCTGTTTATATCATGGAACACGTGGATTTCGAGGATGTCCGCCAGAAGGAGGGCGAGGTCCGGAATACACATATTAATATAGGTACGGGTATCGAGCTTTCGATCCGTGAGGTCGCCGAACTGATCCGGCGAGAGATCGGGTTCGAGGGCGAGTTGAGGTTTAACTCGTCCAAGCCGGACGGTACGCTTCGTAAGCTGACGGATGTAAGCAAGTTGCATGCCTTGGGTTGGCGCCATACGATCGAGATCGAGGAGGGCGTGAAGCGACTCTATGAATGGTACTTGGGAATTGAAAAATGAGAATTGAAAATTGAAAATTAGAGAAATGGGCAAAGTAGCGTTAATAACGGGTATTACGGGACAGGATGGGGCTTATCTTACCGAGTTCTTGATCAAGAAAGGATATACGGTACACGGTATCAAGCGTCGTTCTTCCATGTTCAATACGGACCGTATCGATCATTTGTATCAAGACCCGCATGTGGAAAACCGTAATTTGATTTTGCATTATGGCGATTTAACGGATAGTTTGAATCTTACACGTATCATTGGCGAGGTTCAACCGGACGAGATCTATAATCTGGCCGCCATGAGCCATGTAAAAGTAAGTTTCGACACTCCCGAATATACTGCGAATGCGGATGGTTTGGGCGTATTGCGTATCCTAGAGGCGGTCCGTTTGCTGAACTTGATCCCGAAGACGCGTATTTACCAGGCATCTACATCCGAGTTGTATGGCTTGGTGCAAGAGGTGCCGCAGAGGGAGACTACTCCTTTCTATCCGAGAAGCCCTTATGCGGTAGCGAAACTATACGGTTACTGGATTACGGTGAATTACAGGGAAGCCTATCATATGCACGCTTCCAATGGCATCTTGTTTAATCATGAGTCTCCATTAAGGGGAGAGACATTCGTGACCCGTAAGGTAACCCGGGCGGTTTCACGTATCGTTTTGGGTATGCAAAAAAGGTTTATATGGGTAATCTTTCCTCCAAACGGGATTGGGGACACGCAAAAGATTACGTGCGTGCCATGTACGCTATTTTGCAACAAGATGAACCCTCGGATTATGTCATAGCTACCGGGATTACTACCACGATTCGGGACTTTATCCGTATGGCTTTTGAGGAAATTGGCGTGGGAATCCGCTTTAAAGGAGAAGGGATAGACGAGGTCGCTATCATAGAGTCGATAGACGAGGGATTGTTCGTCAAGAAGGTTGGTGATGCCTATCTGGAAAACTTTAAGAAACGTGTGGGTGAGGAAGTTGTGGGAGTAGATCCGCAGTATTTCCGCCCTACGGAAGTAGAGTTGCTGATCGGTGACGCTACGAAGGCACGTACTCGTTTAGGGTGGGAACCGGAGTATTCATTAGCGGCTTTAATTGAGGATATGATGAAGAACGATATAAAACTAATGAAGAAGGAGTCTTATCTGAAAGAGGGGGGCTATAAAATTTTGAACTATTTCGAGTGAGTTCGAAACAATTTGAAGATTTTATTTGTTGTAATTACAAAAAAAAGAGTTAAATTTGTGCCAATTTTAAGATATTAGGTAATTGATTGTTTAATTAAAATGTTGAAAATATGAAGACTAAGGTTTTACTTTTAGCTTTGTTATCAGGTTTTGTATTCTCTGTGGCAGCACAGGAATATCAACCGCAGGTGGGGTTCAGCAATGAGGCTGGTTATAAGACTAATTTCAAGAAGAATAAAGCTCGCGACAATTGGTTTATTTCAATTGCGGGTGGAGCCAGCGTATTGTTAGGAGACCAAAATGGAGAGGCTGATTTCAAGAATCGTTTAAACTTCGCTCCACAAGTATCTTTTGGTAAGTGGTTTAATCCGTATTTAGGATTCCGTACCCAGTTAAATGGTGGTATTATCCACGGTTTTGAAGGTGATGGCGCACAGTTTATGCAACATAATAAATATGTAGCCGCTCACGTAGATTTGTTGTGGGATGTTACTAACTTCTGGGCTCCTTACAGAGAATCTAAAGTGTTCCGCTTGATTCCTTGGGTCGGTTTTGGTTATGCGCAGCGTTTCAAGACTACAGAGTCTTATGATCGTCCAAGAACGGAGTCTCCTACGTTGAACGCTGGTATCTTAACCGCTTTCCGTTTGAGCAAACGTGTTGATTTGAACGTTGAGATCCAAGGTTCTTTGTTGAACGAGCAGTTTAACCGTGTCGAGATGAATCACCTGACAGATGGTATCGTTCAGTTGAGCGCTGGTTTGACATTCAAATTGGGTAAGACAGACTTCGAGGTATTGGAGCCGATGGATTACGCTTTGTTGAACGACTTGAACGGCCAGATCAACTCTTTGCGTGCTGCTAACGATGAGTTGAGCAAACGTCCGGTTTCTTGCCCTGAGTGCCAAGAGACAGTTACTGAAGTTGTAAATAACTACGTTGACAATGTGGTTTACTTTCGCATCAACAGCGCTAAGATCGACAAGAACCAGCAGATCAATATCTATAACACAGCTGAGTTCATGAAGAACAACAACGCTCCGATCAAGGTAGTTGGTTACGCTGACAAGAAGACGGGTACTTCTGATTATAACATGGGTCTTTCTGAGAAACGTGCTAGAGCGGTCGCTAAAGGAACTTATCGATAAATACGGTATCTCTTCTAGCCAGATCACTATCGAGTGGAGAGGTTCGGACGAACAACCTTATGGCGAAAATAGCTGGAACCGTGTAGTAATTATGAGCGCTAATAATTAATTTACGAATTAATACTTTAAAAAGGCCGTACTTCTAAGTGCGGCCTTTTTTTTGCGCCGAAAAAAATACTTACTTTTGTGAGAATTTATCGAATTGCTATGATATTGAACAAAAAACATGGTTATTTAATCCAATGGCTGATTGGTGTAGGAGATTTGATCGTATTGAATCTCTTGTTTATGGCCGTTTTTCATCTGCTTGGCCCGAAATACACGGAAGCGATATCCTATAATTTGAGAGAGGTTATTTTGTTATTGAATTTCTGTTATTTCTTCTCTTTATATTTTATCCCGATTCAATTGCATCAGGCGGTCGTGTTTATCGACAAGATTGTGCAACGGGCGTTCGGATTGGTTACCGTACTTATCTTTTTTATTCGCTACTTGCTTGATCTTCTTGAATGTAGGGGATATTCTGGCTACCTTCCTCTTGGTCTATTACGGGGTTTCTATCATCTTGTTTTCGCTTTGGCGGGTTTTTGTGCGCTTATCCTTAAAGTTTTATAGGCGAAAAGGCTATAACTTTAAGAAGGTGGTGATTGTGGGTGCGGGGAAAGAATGGTATGGAGCTTTACCAAGTTATGAAAGATGATTTGAGCTATGGGTTTAGCGTAAAGGGATTCTTTGATGACAATGACTCGTTGAAAGACGTTTTACCTAATTACTTGGGCAAGACGAGCGAGGTGGAAGCGTATGTGCTGGAGCATGATATCGATGAGATTTATTGTACCTTGCCGGGTACGAACAACGGAAAGATCGTACGGCTTCTGAATTTCGCCGAGAAGAAGATGGTGCGCTTCTATATCGTGCCCGAGTTTTACCGGGATGTAAAGAGGAGTATGGTGATGGAGGTGATGGAATCGATCCCATTGCTGACGGTCCGCCGAGAGCCTTTGCAATCCGCCTATAACCGGTTCTTGAAACGAACGTTCGATATATTTTTCTCTTTGGTGATTTTGCTCACGATTTATCCGATCCTGTACATCGTGGTCGGTATAATGATCAAGTTAAGCTCACCCGGCCCGATTTTGTTTAAGCAGAAACGTACGGGATTGTATGGGCATGACTTCGAATGTTTTAAATTTCGTACGATGAAGGTGAACGCGCAGGCCGATACCTTGCAGGCCGTCAAGGATGATCCCCGGAAGACCCGGATCGGCGATTTCTTGCGCCGGACGAATTTGGATGAGTTCCCTCAGTTCGTGAACGTCTTGCTGGGCGATATGTCCGTGGTAGGCCCTCGTCCGCATATGCTGAAGCATACCGAGCAGTACTCGGCGTTGATCGATAAGTATATGGTGCGGCATTTGGTGAAACCGGGAGTAACGGGGTGGGCGCAAGTCACCGGTTACCGAGGTGAGACCAAGACGCTGGAGCAGATGGAAGGACGTGTGAAGAGAGATGTGTGGTATATAGAGAATTGGACGTTCTTCCTTGATTTAAAGATTATTGTGGTTACGGTACTGAATATGTTCAAGGGAGAGAAGAATGCATATTGATCCGATTTGTTGCACACTTTTTGCGGATTTGTGTAATCTGTATTTATATTTATGCTATATTCGCGCTCGATGGGAAGAATAATTGCAATAGATTACGGCCGGAAACGTACAGGGATAGCCGCTACGGATATTTTACAAATGATCGCTAACGGCGTGGCGACAGTCCCAAGTGGAGAGGTTGTGAAATACCTGTCGGATTACATATCACGGGAACCGGTGGATTTATTTGTGGTCGGGCTTCCGAAGCAAATGAACAATGAGCCTTCTGAGAACATGAAGTATGTGGAGGCGTTCGTGACCCATCTGAAAAGGACGATACCAAGTATCCCGGTAACTTATTACGACGAGCGTTTCACGTCGGTCTTAGCTCATAAGGCCATGTTGGAAGGCGGTTTAAAGAAAAAGAAACGGCAAGATAAAGGATTGGTTGATGAGATTAGCGCCGTTATTATTTTGCAAGCTTATTTAGAAAGTAAAAAAAATATCAGTTATAACTTATGATTTTACCCGTATTTTTATATGGTCAGCCCGTACTAAGAAAAGAGGCTGAGGATGTACCTAAAGATTATCCCGACTTGAAACAGTTGGTTGCCAATATGTTTGAAACGATGTATAATGCTGATGGGGTAGGGCTTGCCGCTCCTCAGGTGGGCTTGTCTATCCGTTTGGTGGTTATAGACGGTGATGTGATGGGAGATGACTTCCCTGAATGCAAGGGTTTCAAGCGTGCGTTGATTAATCCCGAGTTTTTGGAACGTAGCGAGGAGGAAATAGCTATGGAGGAAGGCTGCTTGAGCCTGCCGGGTATACACGAGAAAGTGTCTCGCTCGAAAACGGTTCGTGTGAGATATTGGGATGAGAATTGGGAGGAGCACGAGGAAGTGGTGGAAGGTTTCGCCGCCCGTATCGTGCAGCATGAGTGCGAGCATCTGACGGGGCATGTCTTTATAGACAATGTCTCCGCTATTCGCCGCCAATTGAACAAAGGCAAATTAAATAGTATTATTAAAGGGACGGTTCGTTGCTCTTACCGGGCAAAAGCCGTTGGTAAATAATAAATCTATAAATAATCAATATGACAGATTTAAGTAAAAACATTGAGGCCCTCAGGGAAAAGAAAGCCGTTATCGAGATGGGCGGTGGTGAGGCTGCTATCGAAAAGCAAGTGGCGATGGGTAAGCTTACTGCCCGGGAGCGTATCTTGGCTTTGTTGGATAAGAACTCTTTCCATGAGTATGACATGTTCGTGAAACACGATGGCCGTGATTTCGGTATGGAGAAGAAGGTTCTGCCGGGTGATGGTGTGGTTACTGGTACGGGTACGATCTTTGGTGCCCCGGTTTGCATCTATGCGCAGGACTTTACGGTTGCCGGTGGTTCGTTAGGTTTGCAGCATGCTCGTAAGATCACCAAGATCATGGATCATGCGTTGAAGATGAAATGTCCGATCATCGGAATCAATGACTCGGGTGGCGCACGTATCCAAGAAGGTGTTGGTGCTTTGGCTGGTTATGGTGAAATATTCTATCGCAATACGATCGCCTCGGGCGTGATCCCTCAGATTTCCTTGATCCTCGGTCCTTGTGCCGGTGGTGCCGTTTATTCTCCGGCGTTGACGGACTTCGTGTTTGTGGTTGAGAACATCTCTAAGATGTTTATCACGGGACCGAACGTTATCAAGACCGTGCTGGGTGAGGATATCTCTATGGAAGACCTTGGTGGCGCACGTGTTCATGCGGAGACTACAGGTAACGCTCATTTTTATGCCTTGAGCGAGCAAGAATGTTTCGATCAGGTGAAACGTTTGGTTAGCTTCATCCCTTGGAATAATCAGGAGCGTGCGAAAGTGGTTGAGCCGAAAGAGCCGTCCGCTATGCTGAATATCGAGCAAGTAGTTCCGGCGGACCCGAAACAACCGTATGATGTGCGAGACGTTATCAGATGTATCGTCGATGACTCGGACTTCTTGGAGATTCAAGAGTTGTGGGCCGCTAATATTGTGATCGGTTTTGGTCGTATGGCAGGTGAAACAGTAGGTTTCGTAGCTAACCAACCGATGGTTTTGGCCGGCGTGCTTGATTGTGATAGCGCTGACAAGGCCGCTCGTTTCATCCGTTTCTGCGATTCATTCAATATTCCTATCATCACGTTGGAGGATATGCCGGGTTATCTGCCGGGCGTAGATCAAGAGCATGCGGGTGTGATTCGTCATGGGGCTAAGGTTCTGTATGCGTATTCGGAAGCTACTGTTCCTAAGATCACGGTTATCTTGCGCAAGGCGTACGGTGGAGGTTATATAGCTATGAACTCCCGTCACTTGGGCGCTGACTTCATGTTCGCTTGGCCGAGCGCGGAGATCGCTGTTATGGGTCCGGAAGGCGCAGCTAACATCATATTCCGCAAGGAGATCATGGAGGCGGAAGATCAGAACGCTATGCGTCAGGAGAAGGTGAAAGAATATATCGAGAAATTCGCGAACCCATACGTGGCGGCTTCCAAGGGATTTATCGACTCTGTGATCGAACCGAAAGAAACCCGTTCATTATTGCTACACGCACTGAAGCTTTCCATTCTAAAAGAGGAATACAGACCGGCCAAGAAGCACGGTTTGCCTCCGTTCTAAATTGATGAGAGTATGGAAAAGAAACACCAGCAAGAAGAATATGTAGACTTTGTGGTGACGGCACGTAAATATAAGACGTTGCTGACAGCGAAGTATAAGAGCCGACCGATGTGGCATAAGCCGTCGGCTGGTGACGTGGTTTCTCATCTTCCCGGAACGATTATCAAGATTATGGTAGAGGAAGGACAGGCTGTGGAGGCCGGGCAACTTCTGCTAATCCATGAGGCGATGAAAATGCAGAACCGGGTGGTCGCTCCCATATCGGGAGTCGTTGTCGAGCTCAATGTAAAAGAGGGCGATAAGATAACGAAGAATCATTTAATGGTAAAAATAGAGTCTAAGTAAGATAATTTACTTATTTTTGCCTCTCAATCATTTTTAATAGGATGAAGAAGGCAACACTCTTTTTGATATTACAGATATTTACGATTTCGCTTTTTGCGCAGATTAATACGGACCGTGTATTGGCCATTGGCAGGAACGCCCTTTATTTTGAGGATTATGTTCTTTCCATTCAGTACTTCAATCAGGTTATCAAATCCAAACCTTGGTTGGCGGAACCCTATTTTTACCGTGCGGTGGCGAAGATAAATCTGGACGATTTTAAGGGGGCCGAGGAAGACTGTACTTTATGTCTTCAGCGGAACCCTTTTTTAACGCAAGCGTATTACGCTCGCGGCATCGCCCGTCAAAGCCAGGAGAAATACGACGAGGCGATCGACGATTACCAGAAAGGACTTGAGTTCAAACCCGAGGACCGCCAGATGCTGGTGAATATGGCGGTGGCTTTTATCCAGAAAAAAGACTATAACGGGGCGGAGAAGACATTCGATGATTTAATGACCGCCCATCCGAAATATTCCATGAATTATATGACACGGGGCGCTATGTATCTGGAGAAAGGGGATACGTTGAAAGCCTTGGCCGATTATAATAAGGCGATCGAGATGGATCCTTATTATGCGCCGGCGTATGGCAATCGTGCGATCCTTCATTATCAAATGGATGATTACAAGGACGCTTTGGCCGATTTGAACGAGGCTCTACGTCTGGATACCCGTGAGAGCGGATATTATATTAACCGGGGGCTAGTTCGTTATCAGATGAATGACTTGAGAGGTGCGATGGCCGATTACGATCAGGTGATCAGCATGGATAGCCGGAACTTGATCGCACGATTCAACCGAGGTTTGCTTCGGTTCCAAGTCGGGGATAATAACCGTGCTATCGAAGACTTCGATGTCGTTATCCAGCAAGAGCCAGATAACTATATGGCTTATTACAACCGTGCGTTGCTCCGTTTCGAGACGGGCGACTACCGGGGGGCCGTGCAGGATTACGACGTGGTCTTGAAGCAATATCCTACTTTCCTGCCAGGCTTTGTGAGCCGTTCGGAAGCAAAGCGTAAGCTGGGGGATAACGTGGGGGCAGACCGTGATTATTGGGCGGCCATAAAGATGGAGGAGCAGGCCAAGAACGGACAGATCCCGAAGACATCGTCTTCGGGTTCCAATACAGCGGTGAACGGAGATGCCAAGACGGACGATTCGGAGGAGAATACTCGTGAGCAATCCGATAAGAATATCAATAAGTTCAACCGCTTGGTGGTATACGATAAGGAGCAGGAGCGTAAAAGTAAATACCAAAGCGAGGTCCGTGGGCGTGTACAAGACCGGAATGTCCATGTGGATCTGGAACCCCAGTTTGTCTTGACCTATTACGAGAAGGCGGATCCCGTAAAGAAACTTGTTTATTACGACAAGATGGTGGAGGATTACAATGGCCAGATGGTCTTGAAGCGTAAATTGCGTATCACGAACGAGGAGGCCGCTTTGACCGAGGACCAGATCGCCGTGCATTTCGCCTCCATCGACGAGTATTCGGCGGAGATCGAGCGTGATCCGAACAACGCTAACGCTTATTTCGGTCGTGCGATGGACTTCATGTTGGTGCAGGATTTCTCGGAGGCGATCAAGAGTTTCTCGGAAGCGATCGAGCGAGACCCCTCGTTCACGATGGCCTATTTCAATCGTGCCGTAGAACGTTATAAGCAATTGATGTACACCCAATCCCAGCAGGCAAACAAGGATACATACGACTTGAGTGGCTCGGGGATGAACTTGAATATCGGTAAGTCCGCACAGTCGCAGGTAAACGCCAACACCTCGGTAGACCCTCGTAGCGCTATGTTGAAGGATAATAAGCGAGCCTATGAGCATGAGCAGATCATGAGGGATTACGATATGGTGATCAAGCTGAACCCGGGTTTTGTGTACGCCTACTTTAACCGTGCGAACCTGCGTTGCGCCCAGCGTGATTTCCGTGCCGCTATCGTTGATTACAACGAGGCGATCGAGCGAGACCCTGAATTTGCCGAGGCTTACTACAACCGTGGGTTGGCCCGTCTGTCGCAAGGTGACGTGAACCGGGGCATCGCCGACTTGAGCAAGGCAGGGGAATTGGGTATCTACAACGCCTATAGTATCATCAAGCGAATGACAAGCCGGTGATAACGCAAATTATTCGAGTTAAATGTTTCGCTGATAGAAAAGAAATATTAACTTTGTGGGCTGAATATAAAGAATTTTAGAGAATAGAATATGATAAAGATTACATTTCCGGACAATTCCGTAAGAGAATATGCAAAGGGAACGACTGCTATGCAGATAGCGGAAAGCATTAGTTCTCGTTTGGCACAGGAAGTCCTAGCCGCAAGCGTGAATGGGGAGGTTTGGGACTTAAGCCGTCCTATCAACGACGACGCTACGGTGAAACTTTTGAAGTGGGAAGACGAGGAAGGTAAACATGCGTTCTGGCATTCCAGCGCTCACCTTATGGCAGAGGCTTTGCAGGAATTATATCCGGGTATTAAATTCGGTATCGGTCCGGCGATCGAGAACGGTTTCTATTATGACGTGGATCCGGGTGAGGCCGTGATCAAAGAGGGTGATTTCGCTGCTATCGAGGCTAAGATGCTTGAGCTGGTAGCCAAGAAAGAAGAGATCAAACGTCAGGACATTACCAAGGCGGATGCCATGAAGATGTTCGGCGATAGAG
>VOFD01000997.1_pt1 | contig 11764 bp, 10 predicted proteins | sample 5384101 | NCBI WGS metagenome assembly VOFD01 (sample SAMN12384723, study PRJNA508395) | human gut metagenome | isolation source: healthy gut C | host: Homo sapiens
AGCCCACGGGATAATAGACCTCGCTGAACACCACCTTCCCGCCTTCTGCGGAGCTGTACGCATAGCGCAGCTCGTTGGGGGGCGTAGGAGGTCAGCTCTATATGCTGCCGCCCGCAGCGGAATCAGCCGCATCATCCTCCGGATGCTGTCGGCGCGAACCACGCGTTGCCGGCAGCGTGCCGGTATCTGAGCGCCAGGTCGTCGGCGATTATGATATATCGGCAGTTCATCTTCGCGAGCCCTTCGAGATAAGGCATGTTCTCCTCGGCCTCCTGGACAGTTCCCGCAGCGGAAATCGCCGAGAAGAGTTCGTTGATTTCAGGCGTCAGGGTGCTTTCGATGAACTCCTGGTAGCGCTGGAGCTTGGCGGGCGAGTAGCCCCCGATGTTCTTGTGCCAGTATGAGGGATGAGAGTCATTGAACACGTTGACCGTCAGATCCAGCACACGATAGGACAGGTCCGGGATCGGAGAGTATCGCCTCGTCCACCGGCCTCTTGTCGAACTGGCTCTGGAAATTCCTCGGGGTCACGAAGTCTCCGGCGTTCAGATAGCGCTTGCCGGCAAGGCCGAGGTCTCCGAGCACGAGAATGCAGACCAGCAGCGCGGCCGTGCGGCGCTGTACGAACGCGGCATTGCCGGTAACTGCGGCCTTTGCGGAGTTCTTCCTGAAGCCGGAGACACCCCATAGAATAATCAGGTATGCGGCGGCGATGAGCAGCAGCGAGCGCAATGCGTCGGAGACGAGCAGCTGCTTCCTGTCGGCCTGCAGAGCCTCCACCAGGATGTCAGGCTGGCCGGCGTCCGAACTTCCGCTGAAGGTTCCGGCAAGAGAGGGGAACACCACGAACAGCAGGCAGAACAGCCCGGTGATCAGGAAGGCCCACAGACCCTTCTTCCTGAACTCCGCGGCGGAATTCTCGTCCTTGAGAACCTTGTCGAGAGCCAGGAAGCCGAGCAGCGGCAGGGTGAACTGAAGCACCACCAGCGCCATCGACACCGTCCTGAACTTGTTGTAGAGAGGGACGAAGTCGTAGAACAGCCTGGTGAACCACATGAAATGGCTTCCGAGAGCCAGGAACACCGCCAGCACCGTGCACACCACCATCCACCACTTCTCCTTGCCCTTGTAGAGGAACAGCGCCAGAACGAACAGGAAAATCGTCACCGCGCCCATGTACATGGGTCCGGCGGTGAAGGGCTGGGGGCCCCAGTACAGGGGAAGGCCGTCGGCGAGCGAGCGGGCCCCGGCTGCCCGGCCGACTCCAGCAGGGCTATGGTCTCAGACTTGTCGGGATCCACCGAACCCGACGAAGAACCGCCGTTGAAGTTGGGTATCAGAAGGTTGGGCAGTTCTTCCCAGCCGTAGACCAGGCGGTCGCGTAATCCAGTGTCCAGCCCCTTGGTCTCCTTGCTGCCGTCCGCCTCGGCGGTGCTGCCTCCGCGCATGGAGTACGGAGTATATTCAAGAGTGGGCAGCAGCTTTATGGCGTTGGTAGCTATTCCGGTGCACCCCAGCACGAGCAGCAGGCCGGAGGCGGCGAAGAAACGGCCGAGAAGACCGCGGCGCTCCCTGCGCCAGAGCAGCCAGACGAGCAGCATCAGCGCATAGAGCACTATCATGATGGCCAGATAGTAGGTTATCTGCGGATGGTTGGCCTTGACCTGGAAACTTACGAAGAGCGCGAACATCGCGGCACCGAAGGCGCACCAGGGCAGCCATCTCTTCTTCTTGAGCGCGGCGTTGTAGGTATAGACCAGTGCGGCGAGCACCCAGGGCAGGAAGGCTATGGCCTGCATCTTGGTATTGTGGCCCACCTGGATTATCTGCAGGTTGTAGGAACAGAAGGTCATGGCCACGGCGCCGCCGACCGCCACCAGAGGATGCACTCCGAAGGCGAGCATCAGCAGCCAGGCGCCCAGCATCGAGATGAACAGGTAGGTCGCCGGCCTGCGCCCGGTGAGCAGGAAATCGTAGATCATCTGGGTCCAGTCGCCGTCGGTGGGCGCGTGGATGGTGGCGGTGGGCATGCCGCCGAACATGGATTCCGTCCAGGCGGTGGGGTCGTCGGGATGGGCCGCGTTCCAGTCCATCATCTCCTTCGACATGCCCTGCCAGCCCGAGATGTCGCTCTGGTTGACTATCTTGCCGTCGAGCACCTGAGGCACGTAGGCATAGGCCAGGACAAGCATTCCGAGAATGGTGCACAAATAAAGCAGTATCTTCTTTCTCATAACAATTCAAGCAGTTTGCCCGTCAGCACGCGGCGGGAATATTTCTCTATGTCGCTTTTTCCGACGCCTTCCGGCGCAGATGAATTCTATCAGACCGTCGCGGCGGTCCCAGCCGAACATCTCCCCGGCCCCGGAGTCACGGAGCACCTCGGCGGCCGCCCCGTCCTCCTGCCCTATGCCGAGCACCGGCCGGCCGGAGGCGAGGTATTCGAAAATCTTGCCGGGAAGCACCTTTGCGTATTCCGGCTCCCTCCTGAGCGGAAGTATGAGCACGTCGGCGCCCAGCTGCTCGGCCACCACCTCGTCGTGTGGCAGATACCCCAGATCCACGAGCTTGTCGCCCAGACCGCGCGAGCGTATCGCCTCGACGATCTCGGCGTCGGTCTTGCCGGCGAGCCGGATCTGAAGCCTTGCGGCGAATGCGGGGTCCTCGGCGCATTTTCCGGCAAGCGCGTCCCAGAGGTTCAGAGGATTGCCGTCGGCGGCGAAAAGGCCGGTATGCACGACGGTGAACCTGCCCTCGTGGTGCGCAGGCGTCCTGCCTGCGAAGTCGTCTTCGTCGAAGCCGTTGGTTATCAGGGCCACCGGGTGGCCGTGCGGCGCCGGAAGTCGTCCCGCACGTAAGGAGTCACCGCAATTACCGTGTCGGCGGAGTCGAGCACCTGCCTCTCCAGGCGGTGATGCCTGCTGTCGGCAAACTTTCCGAGCCCGAGATGCTTGTAGTAGAATATCTCCGTCCAGGGGGTCCCTGAAGTCGGCCAGCCACCTGACGCCCAGCGCCTTCTTCAGACCGAGGCCTATCAGATGCATGGACTGCGGAGGCCCGGTGGTCACCACCGCGTCGACCGGATGCTCGCGCAGGTAGCGCTTGAGGAACCTGACCGACGGACGCACCCAGGACACCCTCGGATCCGGAATGAAGAAATTTCCCCGCACCCAGAGCGAAAGGCGCTGCATCAGGCTCTTGCGGCCGCCGCTGACGGGATTCACCTCCGTCCGCCCGCCTTTCCTGCCGACCAGGCGGCGGTATATGCCGTAGGGTTCCACGATGCGGGTGCGTATGATTTCAGCGCACTCGGGGACGTCGCCGAGCAGGCTTGCGTCGTAGGCGAGCCGTTCCGGATTCTCGGAGTGTAGATCACGGGCGGCCAGCCGTACTGCGGGAGATACTTGCTGAATTTGACCCAGCGCTGGACCCCGACCCTCCGGTCGGCGGCCAGTAATAGGTGATTATCAGCAGGCGTTTCATCCAGAATTCCAAAATGTTTTGAACTTTCAAAAATACCTTATAAAATTTATTTCCGCAAGGTTGAGCAAAATTGTAACTTTGCAGGACCATGGCGAAACAGGCAGAAGACACGCCGCTGCTGAAACAGTATTTCAGCATCAAGGCCCAGCATCCCGAGGCGGTGCTGCTCTACAGGGTGGGCGATTTCTACGAGACCTACTCCGACGACGCAGTGCTGGCCAGCAAGGTGCTCGGCCTCGTGCTCACCAGGCGCTCCAACGGCGACAAGGGGAAGGTCGAGATGGCCGGATTCCCCCACCATGCCATCGACAGCTACCTCCACAAGCTCGTGCAGGCCGGCTACAAGGTGGCCGTCTGCGACCAGCTCGAAGACCCGGCCCTCGCGAAGACCAAGCTGGTGAAGCGCGGGGTCACGGAAATCCTGACTCCCGGAATAGCCTTCGGTGAATCCATGCTCGAGCAGAAGGAGCACAACTACCTGGCGGGGCTGAGTTTAGAGGGTCACCAGTGGGCCGCCTTCCTCGACGTGTCCACCGGAACCTTCCAGGTCGCCCAGGGCGGCACCGACTACATCGCCACCCCTGCTTTCCTCCCTGAAGCCGAAAGAGCTCGTGGTCCAGAAAGACGTGGCCAGGGCGGTCAGGGAGAGATTCGGCGACTACTACATCACCAGCCTCGACGAATGGGCCTTCGTCTACGACGCCGCAGTGGAGAAACTCTGCACGCAGCTTCAGGTCAGGAGCCTCAAGGGCTACGCCGTGGAGCGCTTCCCGCTCGCCGTCCGCTCTGCCGGCGCCCTGCTCGCCTATCTCGAACAGACCCAGCACGCAGGACTCAGGAACATCTGTTCGATCTCCCGCATCGACGAGGAGAAATTCGTCTGGATGGACCAGTTCACCGTCCGCAATCTGGAAATCTTCCAGAGCACGTCCGGACGGGACGGAGTCTCGCTCGTGGACACCATCGACCGCTGCTGCTCCCCCATGGGATCACGCCTGCTGCGCCAGTGGCTCGCGATGCCGATAATGGACATCCGTCAGCTCGACGCCCGCTACGACATAGTGCAGCATTTCCTGGACAAGCCCGACATACTGTCCGAAATTCAGCTTCAGATAAGCGGCACCGGCGACCTCGAGCGCACCATCTCCCGAGTGGCCACCGGAAAGATACTCCCCCGCGAGATGCTGCAGCTCGGACGCTCCCTCAGCCGCATGGAGCCCATCAGGGAACTCTGCTCCGGAAGCGGGGTCGAAGCCCTGGACAAGCTGGCCTCCGGCATGCGCAACACCCGCGAAGTCTTCCGCCGCATCACGGAGACCCTCGACGAAAACCCGGCCGGCCAGATAGGAAAAGGCGACGTGATAGCCGCAGGCGTGAACCCTGAACTCGACCGGCTCAGGGAAATATCCCGAGGCGGCAAGGAATACCTGCTCCAGATGCAGCAGAGAGAAATCGAACGCACCGGCATCAGCGCGCTCAAGATAAGCTACAACAATGTCTTCGGCTACTACATCGAAGTCCGCAACAGCTCCCGCGACAAGGTCCCTCCCGAGTGGATACGCAAGCAGACCCTCGTGAACGCCGAGCGCTACATCAACCCCCGAACTCAAGGAATATGAGGAGAGGATACTGGGAGCGGAAGCCACGATCTACGAGACCGAAAGCCGCCTGTACTCACAGCTGATACAGGACGTACAGAAATCCATACGCGACATCCAGGAGAACTGCAGCATCATAGCCCGGCTCGACGTGCTGCAGGGCTTCGCGCAGCAGGCCGCCGACAGGAACTACTGCCGGCCTGTGGTCGACAAGTCCGCGGCTCTCGACATGCAAGGGCCGGCCGCCATCCCGTGATCGAGACCCTGATGGCCCCCGGGGAGGAATACGTGCCCAACGACATCAGCATGGACAGCAGAGGCGACCAGATAATCATACTCACGGGCCCCAACATGGCCGGAAAGTCGGCCCTGCTGCGTCAGACCGCGCTGATCGTGCTGATGGCCCAGATCGGCTCCTTCGTTCCGGCCGCCAGCGTCAGGATGGGCTGGTTCGACAAGATCTTCACCCGCGTGGGCGCCACCGACAACATATCGCGCGGCGAGTCCACCTTCATGGTCGAGATGCTGGAGACTTCGATGATCATGCACAACCTGTCGGCACGCTCGCTCGTGCTGCTCGACGAGATAGGCCGCGGGACCTCGACCTACGACGGCATGTCGATAGCCCGCGCCCTCGTGGAATACATCCACGGCTCCGGCAAGGGGGCCAAGACGCTGTTCGCCACCCACTACCACGAACTCAACGACCTCGAGAAGCAGTACCCGAGAGTGAAGAACTACCACATCGCCGTGAAGGAGGAGGGGAAGGACGTCATCTTCCTGCGCAAGATGGAACCGGGCGGAGTGGCCCACAGCTTCGGCATCCATGTGGCCAGGCTCGCCGGAATGCCCCGCGAGGTGATAGAATCGGCCGAACGCACGCTGCGCGAACTGGAGCTGCGCGAGAAGCACATGGGCGGCATGTCAGTCGACGAGGACGGCGGCCTTCAGCTCTCGCTCTTCCAGCTCGACGACCCCACCCTCTCGTCAATACGCCGGCAGCTCGAGGAGGCCGACCTCAACAACATGACCCCGCTCCAGGCCTTCGACCTGCTCCGCAAGATGAAGCAGGAGCTGGGGCTATCCTAGGAAATTGAAGAAGAATATCACCAGCACGGCCACGGGGCAGACCCAGCGCACGAGGAAATAGAATATCCCGAACAGACGGGAGTTCCCCTTGAATCCGCCGGAATTCGTGATTTCGTCGCGCACGTCGGCCTTCTTCATCACATGGCCCACGAAAATCACCACGAGCAAGCCCATCAGGAGCAGCAGGATGTTCGACGAAGCCCAGTCGAAGAAGTCGAACAGGGTGCGTCCGGCGATATGCAGGTCATTGAGAGGTCCGAAGGACAGGGAGCACAGCACTCCGAGGACTCCGCACACCAGGAATATCCATTTGCAGGCCGCCGACCTCCGGAGATTGAACCGCTCCATCAGCCAGGCGACGCCCACTTCTATGAGCGACACGCACGAGGTCATGGCCGCCACCACCACCGAGAGGAAGAACAGGGTGGAGATCACGGCGCTCAGCAGCGGCACGCCCGAACCCATCTCGGCGAAGATGTAGGGCACGCTCTGGAAGATCAGGCCGGGACCTGAGCCGGGCTCGATTCCGGCAGCGAACACCGCCGGCATTATCGCAAGTCCGGCCAGCAGCGCGAACACGAGGTCGGAAATTCCCGTCCAGGCGCTGGAAACCATGATATTCTCCTCCTTGCGCACGTAGGAGCCGTATGTGATGATGGCTCCCATGCCCACCGACAGGGAATAGAAGCTCTGGCCCATAGCATAAGCGAAGGTCTCCGGCGTGAGCTTGCTGAAATCCGGCTTGAACAGATAGCTGACGCCTGCCATCGCACCCGGAAGGCTTATGGAATAGACGGCTATCACTATCACGAGCACGAAGAGCACCGGCAGGATGATCTTGCTGAACTTCTCGATTCCAGTCTTCACTCCGCGGGCGACCACCAGCACCGAGATGCCGAGGAACACGAGGTGCATCGCTATAGGCTCCCAGGGAGAGGAGATGAAATCCGAGAACACCCGGCTGACCTCCCGGGCGAAGCGTGGAAGAAGCCCGGCGTCATGGACTTGACCATATAGTCGAGCGACCAGCCTCCGATGACGCAGTAGTAGGAATTGATGATTATGGGTATCAGGACGGCAAGTATGCCGATATTCTTCCAGAATCTGCTCTTCGGGGCCAGCACGCCCATCGCGTCGCGGGCGTTGCTCCGGCTCCTCCTTCCGATGATGATCTCCGACAGGAAGAGCGGGAGAGTTATGAACAGAGTGGCAAGGATGTAGGCGAACACGAAGGTCGCCCCCCGGCCCTGTTCGCCGGCCAGATAGGGAAAGCGCCAGATATTGCCGAGTCCTATCGCCGAACCGGCCATAGCCATAATGACCGAGAGCCGGCCGCTGAAGTTTTCTCTAGGTGCCATATCAATAACAGTTTTTTCGTTCTATAAGGCAAGGTCCGCCCGTGCGGACCGCATCGTTCCCGAAACAGGGTTCCGACGGAAGCTACCTGATTCTGTCGTAGACCGCGAACTCGAAGCCGAGCCCGCTTTTCACGTCGGTCATGGTCTCCGAACGGGAAACTTCCCGCCAGACTTCCGGGTCGACCTCCGGAAAGAAGGCGTCGGCGTCTTCCACCACTGTGTGGACGTGGGTCGATAGAGCCTGTCGGCATCATCCATCATCCGCGCGTACACCTTTCCGCCCCCAATCACGAAACACCTGCCTTCCTGCTCCGCCTCGCAGCAGCCTCCGCTTGCCGTCAGAGCCTTCTCCGCTTCATGCAGCGCCTCCTTAGGCGTCTGCACGCAGACCACCCCTTCAGGGAAATCCCTGCGGCTGCGGCTCAGGACTATGTTGGTGCGTCCGGGAAGCGGCCTGCCGAGCGACTCGAGGTCGCCCTGCCCATGATCACCGGACAGCCCATGGTCACGCGCTTGAAATATTTCAGGTCTTCGCCTATGTGCCAGGGCATCCCTCCGCGCACCCCGATCGCCCGTTGTCGGCGACAGCCGCTATCATGCATGTCGTCATACCGCCACAGGTGCTTTGATGGCCGGCCAGGGGTCATAGCCTTCGAGCGTGAAGTCCTCGTACCTGAAATCGAACACGCTCTTCACCTCCGGATTCAGCACCATGCGGGGCAGGGGGCGCGGTTCGCGCGAAAGCTGCTCGCGCACCTGGTCGAAATGGTTGAGGTAGATGTGCGTGTCGCCGGTGGTGTGGATGAACTCCCCGGGCTGCAGCCCGCAGCACTGGGCGATCATCATGGTCAGCAGCGCGTAGGAGGCTATGTTGAACGGCACTCCGAGGAAGGTGTCGGCGCTGCGCTGGTAGAGCTGGCAGGAGAGCCTCCCTCGGCCACGTAGAACTGGAAAAGGCAGTGGCAGGGAGGCAGGGCCATCCTGTCGATCTCGCCCGGGTTCCACGCCGTGACTATCATGCGCCTGGAGTCCGGATGGTTGCGTATCTGGTCTATCACCTGCGAGAGCTGGTCTATCGTGCGGCCGTCCGGAGCCGGCCAGCTGCGCCACTGGGTGCCGTAGACAGGACCGAGGTCTCCGTTCTCGTCGGCCCACTCGTCCCAGATGGTCACCTTGTGGTCCTGCAGCCAGCGCACGTTGGTGCTGCCGCTGATGAACCAGAGCAGTTCGTAGATTATCGACTTGAGATGCACCTTCTTGGTGGTCAGCAGGGGGAAGCCCTCGCCGAGGTCGAAGCGCGTCTGATGGCCGAAGATGCTCTTGGTGCCGACTCCGGTGCGGTCGGTCTTGACCGTGCCGTTGTCCATTATCTCGCGAAGCAGGTCCAGATACTGTCTCATCGTCCGTAGTTTACCAGGTTGTCGAAGAACTGCAGCACCCTTTCGAGCGGCGCGTCCTTGAATATTATCTTCTTGTCGGAGTCGAGCAGGTAGAGCGAGGGAATGGCCCTCACGAAATAGAGCTGTTCGTCGTTTATCCTCTGGGCATAGTCGTAGGCGTTGACCCAGTTGTCGGGATACATGCCGACATACTCCCTCCACTTGTCCACCTCCCCGTCGATATAGATGTTGACTATGGCGAGCGCCCCGTCGGCGATCAGGTCGTCGACGTATGGCCGGCCGCCTATGGTCTCGATTATCTCCTGGCAGTAGTGGCAGCCAGGGTTGCTGAAGAACAGCATGGTGTAGTCGGCCTCGACCGAATAGAGGTCGGAACGGCGCCCGGCGGCGTCCTCGAAGCCGAAGTCGGGAGCCTTGCTGCCGTAGGGGTTGAGGCTGCACATCCGGAGTTCGAACTCATAGCCCGGACGGCGTGCGTCGTCGGTGAAGCGGGACTTGGCGAGCCCCTCCACGAACGGAAGGTAGAAATCCTCGCTGCGCAGCGGGGAGTTGGGGTCGTAGAGATATTTCGACACGAGTTCCGTCATGCGGAGATACACCAGCGAAGAGGTGTCGGCGGCCTGCTTGTCCTCTATCTGCCGGAAGAGGCGGGCCATGTCGGCCTGAGCCCTGTCCATGGGAAGGCCCTGGAGAATCAGGATGAAGGTCGACAGGTTCTTCTCCACCTCGGGATCCTCCACGCCGAGAACCGCGGCCGAGTCAGTGACCCAGTCGCCTTCGAAGAACCTGTCCCAATAGTGTTCGCCAAGATATTCCTGACGCTCCTGCATGCTGGAGATCATCGTGGGGACTTCCGGAAGGGGGAAGGCCCGGCGGACTGTCTCCGGCGCGGAATTGCGTCCTCCGCACGAGGCGAGCAGCAGCACGCAGCACATGGCTGCAAGAAACCTTTTCATACCACAAAACGCACTGAATTGTAAAGTTAGGCAAAAATGTGGTAATTTTGACGAAATTTGCTGAAATGAAGTACAGACTTTCTGACCGCGGCTCTCGCCAGCATTCTCGCCGCTTTTCCGGCGGCCGCCCAGTTCTACACTCTCGGCAGCGAACCGGCTTCCGTCAGGTGGAGCAGCATCGAGACCCCCGACCTACAGGCTGATCTACCCGAACGGGCTCGACTCCCTCGCCCGGGTCTACGCCCTGCATCTCGAGCAGGCCGCCGCGCTCGTGGGGAACACGGCAGGCTTCCGTCCCAACCAGAGTTTCAGCAAGCGCATGCCAGTGGTGCTCCACGCCCACACCGCCTATTCCAACGGACTCGTGAGCTGGACCCCCAGGAGGGTGGAGCTCATGACCATGCCGGACCCCGACTGGCCGGAGCCCACGCCGTGGGAGACACAGCTGACCATACACGAATCCCGCCACGTCGCGCAGATGCAGTACACGGCGGCGCGGCCTTTCCGCGGCTGGACCTACCTGACCGGGCAGCTGGTGTCAGGCGCCCTCGCCGCACTCTACTGCGGCCCGGCCTTCTTTGAAGGCGACGCGGTGGTGGCGGAGACGGCACTCACCCGCGGAGGGCGCGGCAGGACAGCCGACTTCCTGGAATATTTCCGCGTCAGCTTCGCAGAAGGCGGCTTCCGCAACTACTGGCGCTGGAGATACGGGTCGCAGCGCCTCTACACCCCCGACTACTACCGCATAGGCTACATCACCGCAGCCGGAGTGCGCAGCATCTACGATACACCGGACTTCACCGCCCGCTACTACCAGCGCATCGCGGACCACGGCGGAGTCACCTTCAACAACTTCAGCAAGACCATCGAAGACATCTCCGGGAAGAAGCTCGACGCAGCCTTCACCGAGATACGCGACAGCCTCAGGAGTTTCTGGAACGAGGACGACGCCAGGCGCGCGCCCTTCATGGCCTCGCGGTCTCTGACCTCTCCCGGGAAGCGGTACACCGAACTCAACGGACTCACCACGCTGGCCGGCGGAAGAATGTTCGCCGTGCGCAGCGGAATCACCGTCCCCCACCAGCTGGTGGAAATCTCCCCCGACGGTTCGCTCGAGGTTCTCGGAAACTTCAGCTCCAGCAGCACCGGACCCGAATACAGCGCGGCCACGGGAAGGCTGTTCTGGAGCGAATACCGGCGCGACCCCCGCTGGGAGCTGCGCTCCGGCTCCGACATCCGCTACATGGGGGCCGACGGGCGCAGGCACACCCTGACCAGGGGGAGGCGCTACTTCCATCCTGCGGCCCACCCTTCCGAAGCCCTGCTCGCCGTATGCGAGTATCCGGTCGGTGGCGGCAGCTCGATAGTCGTGCTCGACGCGCAGGACGGAAGCCGCCTGCAGGTCTTCAAGGCACCGGACGGCATGCAGCTGCTTGAGCCGGTGTGGCTCGGCGGAGAACTGTACTCGACGGCGCTGACCGACGGAGGCTACTGCATCTGCCGCATCCCGGACTTCAGCTGCGTGCTTGGCCCGCAGCCGGTGAAGATCAGGCAGATCCAGGCACGCGGAGGCAGCCTGCTTTTCACCTCCGACCTCAGCGGAGTCAACGAACTCTATGAATTCAACCCCGCCGACGGCAGCCTCATCCAGCTGACGAGCACACGCTTTCGGGGCAGCCGACTTCCGGTTCAGCACCGACGGCTCGACCCTCTACTACACTTCTCTCTCCTCCGACGGAAGGACAGTCTGCAGCACGCCCGCCGACTCGCTCGTCCGCCGCCGCGCCGATTTCAGCCGGCTTCCGGAATATCCCTTCACGGAAGAACTGGCCGCCGGAGAGCCGCAGAAAACGTTCGACCTGGAAGCCGCCGCCGACAGC